>Ga0306926_10003003_pt1 | contig 17356 bp, 16 predicted proteins | sample flu12Cox44000178_FD_203759 | JGI IMG/M metagenome (GOLD analysis project Ga0306926, IMG submission 203759) | Lab enrichment of tropical soil microbial communities from Luquillo Experimental Forest, Puerto Rico - flux8day.12C.oxic.44.000.178 (v2)... | ecosystem: Environmental > Terrestrial >... | reverse complement strand
AACCAGCGCATCGAGCTCGAGCGGGCGCGATGCTTCGACATCCTGCAGCATCGAGGTCCTGGCGGCACCGAGCCTGCGCGTGACGGCGTGCCGTTCCTCCGGGGATTCGCGCACGTCGCAGCCGATTCGCGCGCCGACCGCGGCCGCCTCACGCATCGCGACGGAGCAGAATGCACGCACCAACTCATCGTCGAGCACCCGATCGAGCGTCGCGCCAGTGAACGCCGACACCGGGTTCATGGTCATGTTGCCCCAGAGTTTGTACCAGATGTCGTAGCGGATGCGGGCCGACGTGCGCACCTCGAAGCCGGCGCGGCTGAAGACCGCCGCCAGCTGCTGCACGCGTGCCGAATCCCCACCCCGCGGCTCACCGATGATGAGGCCGTGCCCCATGCGGTGCAGGGTGATGCCGGGCGCGGCAGTGCTGGCCGAGGCGTGCACCACGCAGCCGACGACCCGCGCCGCGGGAATCGCTGCACCAATGATCCCTCCCGGGTCGACGCTTTCGAGCGGACGCATACCGAGTGCGTCGATGCCGGCGTGGAACCACCACGGGACGCCATTCATCGCGGGCAGCACCACGGTGTCCGGACCGAGGAGCGGGGCGAGGGTAGGGGCGAGCGCCGGAAGTGTCGGGCTCTTGACCGCAATGATGAGCAGATCCTGCCGACCGAGCACACGTGGGTCATCGGCGGCGAGCGCGACCGGCGCCTGCAGCAGGGTGTCGCCTTCCCGGAGGCGCCAGCCATGGTCGCGCAGCGCCGTAAGTGTCGCGCCGCGCGCCAGCGCCGCAACCCGCGAGTTCCGCTCGAGCGCAAGACGCGTGCCGAGGAAGCCGCCAATCGCGCCAGCGCCGACCACGCAAATCCTCACGATGCAGGCTCCGGCGAGCGTGGGAAACGAATTTTTGCGGCGTGCTTCAGCCCATGTGCAGGCCGCCGTTCAGCGAAAAGTCGGCGCCGGTCGCGAACGCAGACTCATCGCCGGCGAGCCACGCCACGATCGAGGCGATTTCCTCGGGCTCACCCAGACGCTTGACCGGAATACCGCTCACGATTTTCTCGAGCCGATCCGGCTTGATGGCACGGACCATGTCGGTACCGATGTAGCCCGGGGAGACGGTGTTGACGGTCACACCGCGTCCGGCGACTTCCTGCGCGAGCGCCATGGTAAAGCCATGGATTCCCGCTTTGGCGGTCGAGTAGTTGGTCTGTCCGAACTGGCCCTTCTGCCCGTTCACGGATGAGATGTTGATGACGCGGCCCCAGCCACGCCCGATCATGCCGTCGATCACCTGCTTGGTGACGTGGAACAGGGAGTTGAGGTTCGTTTCGATGACGGCGTGCCAGGCCTCGTTGGTCATCTTCTGGAAGGTACTGTCGCGGGTGATGCCGGCGTTGTTGACCAGGATGTCGATCGGCCCCACCTCGGTGACGGCGATCTCGAAGGCGCGCTTGGTCGAGTCCCAGTCGGAGACATTCCCTTCGGAGGCGTGGATGTCGCAGCCGGCGCTCCGCATGTCGGCGAGCCAGCGGTCCTTGCGCGTCGAGCCCGGACCGCAGCCGGCAATGACCGTAATCCCATCCTGGCACAGGCGCCGACAGATCGCCGTGCCGATGCCACCCATTCCGCCGGTCACGTAAGCAATGCGCTTTGGCTTCGATTCCACGGCTGCCCCCGCTGCGTTGGTGCGTTTGAGAGTTTACCGATATTAGTACGCCGATTTCCCGCAGGCGTCCACGCAGGCCAGCAGGCGCCGCAATGCTCGGCTACCGCCGCGGCCGCGGCGCAGGAGCTCAGCTGCGCACGTAGCCGCCGGGAGCGTCCGCGAGCGGCGCGCCATCGCGGCTGCGGGTGGCGGGCACGCGCGCCGGCTCCTCCTGCGCGCCGGAGTGTTCGGCGAGCCACTGCTCCCAGGCCGGCCACCAGGAGCTCTCGTGGCGCGTGGCGCTGTCCAGCCATTCCTCGGGCGTGAGCGCGACTGACTCTTTCTCGGTGAGGATGCGGTGGCGGCGCTTGGGGTGTACCGGGCCGCTGACGATACCGGCGTTGTGACCGCCACTCGTCAGCAGGAAGGTGTAGTCCTTGCTGCGCGTGAGGGCACGCACTTTGTAAGCCGAGCGCCACGGAGCGACGTGGTCCGTCTCGGTTCCCACGACGAACATCGGCACGCGGATGTTGGCAAGGTCGATGCGCGTACCGTTCACGGTGAAGGTCCCCTGTGCCAGCTCGTTCTTGAGGTAGAGCCGCTCGAGGTACTCACTATGCATGCGCCACGGCATGCGTGTGCCGTCCGCGTTCCAGGCCATGAGGTCGTTCAGCTGTGGCCGCTCGCCGCGCACGTACTGATTCACCGCCGGGGCCCACATCAGATCGCGCGAGCGCAGCATAGCGAATGCCGCGCCCATTTGCTCGCTTTCGAGCACACCGCTCTTGCTCATCATCGCTTCCAGCATCGCGATCTGGCTCGGAGTGATGAAGACCGACAGCTCTCCCGGCTCGCTGAAGTCGACCTGCGCGGCAAGGAGTGTGAGCGAGGCGAGCGATGAGTCGCCGCCCGCCGCGAGCAGCGCTGCGGCGATCGCGAGCAGTGTGCCACCGATGCAGTAGCCGACCGCATGCACGCGGCGCTGCGGGATGAGGCGACGCACCTCCGCGAGCGCATCGAGGAAACCGAGCTTCACGTAGTCACCGAGGCTCAGCTCGCGATCGGCCGCATCCGGGTTCTTCCAGGAGATCATGAATACGGTGTGCCCCTTCTCGACCAGGTAGCGCACCAGCGAGTTGCGCGGCGAGAGGTCGAGAATGTAGTACTTCATGATCCACGCCGGGGTGATCAGCACCGGTTCGGCGTACACCGTCTCCGTCTGGGGCGAGTACTGCAACAGCTCGATGAGGCGGTTGTGGTAGACCACCTTGCCGGGTGTGATCGCTACATCTCGCCCGACCTGGAAATGCTCGGTCCCGGGTGCACGCCCGGCGCCGGTGGCCGCGCGCTGCGCGTCCTCGAGCCAGTTCTTGAGCCCGCGGATCAGATTGTGGCCCGACTCGGCGACGGTGCGCTTGAGGAGCTCGGGATTGGTGTGCAGGAAGTTCGCCGGTGACGCCGCTTCCAGCAGCATCCGTCCGGCGAAGTTCACGCGTGCGATGTTAGGATCGGTGGCCGCAGCGGGGGGCGAGAGCGCCTGCTGCCACCAGGAAGCCCAGTTGGCATAGGCGTGTGCGTAGACGTTGAATGGCCACACGTTCCAGGCGGCATCGCTGAAGCCGAGATTCTCGTGTCCCGGCGGCAGCGGCGAGCCGGCGGCGGCACGTGTGAAGAACTGCCAACTGTCGAGGAGCTTCTCGTAGGCGCTGTGGGCGAGCTGCGCCTGACGCGGGGGCTGCGTGGCGAGTTTGAGATACCACTCCCACCAGGCGTTCAGGTAATCATCCGGCGCCATGCCACCGGTGAGCGCCGCGAGCTGTGCGCGTAGATTGCGCGCGATCTCATCTTTCGCGCTCGCCGCGGAGCTCGTGGTGGAAGAGGGAGTGGGCTCAGCCGCCGCGGCGGCTTCGGGGTTTTCGGTCTTTTTCTCGCGGGGCGCGGTCAATGGCGGCCTCCTGGAGCAAGCCGCACCCGGGAGCCTCATCGACCCCCGAGTGCGGGATACCGCCAAGATATCAGGCCGCCTTGCGTGCGGGCACTGCCTTTGCAGCGATCTCGGAGCCAAGCTGGCTGAACCTCGCCTGGATCTCCGACGTCACCGTCGCGAACTCCTCAGCGCGCGCGCGCAGCTTGTCCACGAACTGGGTGTTGAGCTCGGTGTGCTTGCTGAAGAGCTCGCTCGGCGAAGACGCGGCAAACGCGACATTCACGCGGGCAAAGCCGGCTTCCAGCACGTCACCGGCGACGGCGTACTGCAGGCGCGCCAGGCGCTCGAAGGTCTTGAAGCCTTCCTGCTGCGCCTTGAACATCGGCGCGAACGCCTCGCGGGCAGCGGTAAGCATCTGGTTGGTGTCAAAGGTGCGGTCGGTCATGTGGGCAACTCCCGTATCAGGTCTCACTCTGAGTGGCGATTATACAGGAGTTTGTATGCAGTGCAAGAAGAAATTAATGGTAACCGCATCCATGCCGCTATTCGTCGATAAATATATGTTCTAAATGAATATATTGACACAGATGCTCACCGGTACACACCCTGTAATGACCATATATTTGTGCGCCGCAAAGTCAGGTGGTGTGCTCACAGCCGTAGCCCCGCGTCGACCTCCACGCAGCGCCCCGTGAACAGATCGTTCTCGAATATGAAGCCGACCGCGTGGGCAATCTCCTCGGGCTCACCCAGCCGCCCGAGCGGGATCGGCGAGGTCATCCGCGCGAGGGCGTCGGGCTTCATGGCCTCGACCATGGGCGTGCGGATGAATCCGGGCGCCACCGCACCGACGCGGATGCCATAGCGCGCGAGCTCCTTCGCCCAGACCACGGTCATTGCCGCGACGCCGGCTTTGGCTGCGCTGTAGTTGGTCTGTCCGGCGTTGCCGGCGCGCGAGATGCTGGAGACGTTGACGATCACGCCGCGGATATTGTGGTTGATCATGCGCTGTGCGGCTTCGCGCCCGCACAGGAACACTCCCGTGAGGTTGGTGTCGATGACCGCCTGCCACTGCGCGAGCGACATCTTACCGACCACCTTGCCGTCCTTCACCTTCACCAGCATGCCGTCCCGCACGATCCCCGCGTTGTTGATGAGTCCATCGAGCGCACCGAAGTCTGCGGTAACCTGATCGAGCGCGCCCACGACGCTGTCCTCATTGGCGGCGTCGGCAATGTAGCTGCGCGCCTCGATGCCGAGCTGCGTGCAACGCGAGCGCGTTTCGCTCACGTCTTCGGCGTTGACATCGAGCAATGCAAGGTTCGCGCCCTTGCCGGCGAAATGGATCGCCAGCGAGCGGCCGATGCCGCGTCCGGCACCGGTCACGAGAATCGTCTTGCCGCGAACGTTCACTGCGTGGGTACTCCTCTTTCACTCGGGCAATGGGGAATGCGAAGACGCTGCACTCGTGGCGCGTGCTGCACGCGCCCTCAGCCGCGGCGCCGGCCCGCCTCGGGCCGCGGCGGTTTCTCCGGCTTTTCGGGTTTGTCGCCGCCCTTGTCGGCGGCCTGGGGCGAGAAGGCCGAGAGCATCGAGGCCTGCATCTTGGCCCACATTTCCATGTTCTGGCGCGCCATCTCGGCGAGTGGCGCCATCGGCGTCTCGAGTGCCTTGGCCATCTCCGCCTGCATCACGCTCTGCTGACGCAGCAGCGTCCCGATGCTCTGCTCGAGGTACGCGGTGAGCATCTGCTGGATGGGATTGCCGTAGAAACGGATGATCGCTTCCAGGAGCTGAGTGCTCAGCACCGGCGTACCGAACTGCTCCTGGCTGGCGATGATCTGCAGCAGGATGCTGCGTGTGATGTCCTCGCCGCTCCTGTCATCCACCACTTTGATGCGCTGACCGCCCGCGATCAGCTTGCGCAGGTCATCGAGGGTTACGTGACGGCTGTCGTGGGCATCGTAGAGCCTGCGATTGGCGTATTTGCGTATGAGGCGTTCTTCGGCCATGTTAGGTATGCCTTCGAGCACGCGCCGGCGCGTCATCGCCTTGAGCTCGGCCGGCGCGGCAATGGATAGTAGCCCTTGTGTATGCAGCGCACAATGACGTTCCTTACGGATCGCAGGGCTCCGCCTTGTGTGCGCTTATCGGACGTTTTTCGGCTGATTTCCGCGGCCTGACGGCCTGGTACCCTGTTCGGAACACAACCACTTTTCGGCAGCGCACAACAACATGGAAACTCCTGGAACTGGCACCTCATTCCGCCCCGAGGAGGCGTACGCCGCCGCGGCCGAGCGCTTCTTCGAGCTCATGAAGACCTTCGGCATGGCCGGCGGCACGAGCACCGACTGGCGAGCGCTCGCCGCGCCGCTCGCCACGCAGTTCGAACGCTGGCTGCAGATGTCACAGGCAATGACTCCGTGGTTCGCCGCCGCGACGCCCGGAGCGTTCGGGGGAGCCGGGCTCGCCGCACCGGCGGCGGCCGCCTTCGGCCCGCTGCCATTCGGGCCCGCCGCGGTGTCCGGCGCACAGCCGGCACGCACTCTCGAGCTTCTCGGCCGCCTCGCGCAGCTGCAGGGCGAGCTCGCCAAGCACTGGAGCGAGATCGCCGGCACCGCTGCGCAGCGCTTCGTCGCGCGCCTGGGGGCAGCGCCCGTCGCGTCCGCAACACCGCAGCAGGCGCTGCAGCTCTATGAGATGTGGGTCAATTGCGCGGAGGAAGCCTACGCGGCGACCGTGCACCGGGAAGACTTCAGCCGCCTGCAGGCCGAGCTCGCCAACACCTCCGCGGCGCTGCTCGCTGAGCAGCGCCAGCAAGCCGAGTCGCTGGTGCGCGCCTTCGGGCTGCCGACTCGCACTGAGGTGGATGCCCTCTACGCACAGGTGAAGGATCTGCGTCGCGAGCTCGCGCACCTCATGCAAACCCGGGCCGCGACTGCCGCCTCCGGCAGCGCCGCAACCGGCGCGGCACCGGACGCGGCCAGAGCGCAGCACGGCGACGAGCCTCAGCGGGGGCCGCGTGCACGGCCGCGCGCCGCCAAGCCTGCAGGTGCACCGCGCGCCGGGCGCGCGGCGCGCCGTACGCGTGGACGCAAGCGTTGAGGGCACCGGGCGCCGGAGCCGGCCCGGCATTGGGTGAGATCACGCTGCAGATCGGTGAGACACTCGCGCGGCTGCGCGCGGCACGCCATGTCACAGTCGGCTGCTCGCTGAAAGCTCCGGTCTGGAGCTGCGGCAAGACGACGCTGTACCGCTACCTGCCACTCACCGCCACGAGGCACGAGCGGCCGGTGCTCATCTCGTTCGCGCTCGTCAACCGGCCCTATGTGCTCGACCTGCAGCCCGAACGCTCACTCGTGCGGCGGCTGCTCGAAGCAGGACTCGAGGTCTACCTGATCGACTGGGGCGAGCCGGACGATGCCGACCGGCACGTCGATCTCGAGCAGTACATCGAGCAGCATCTCGGCGGCAGCGTGCGCTGCATTCGCTCGCGCCACGGCGGCGAGCGGCTCGAGCTCCTCGGAGTCTGCCAGGGAGGCGTGCTCGGCCTGTGCTACGCGGCGCTGCATCCGGAGGATATTGCCGATCTCATCATGCTCACGACCCCGGTGGACTTCCACACGCCCGAGAATCTCCTCTCGAAGTGGGTGCGTGGGCTCGACACCGCGCTGCTCGAGCGCTGTGGCAACGTACCGGGGGAGCTTCTGAACGGACTGTTTCTCGCGCTCATGCCACTGCGCCTCACACAGCAGAAGTACGTGCGCCTGCTCACGGGCGAGCCCGATCAGCGCGCTGTCGAGGACTTCGTGCGCATGGAGAAGTGGATCTTCGACAGCCCGCCGCAGAGCGCCGCGGCACTCGCGCAGTTCGTCCGCTGGTTCTACCAGGAGAATCGCCTGATGCGCGATACGCTGACTATCGGCGGCCGCCGCGTGAGCCTGAGTGACATCCACAAGCCGCTGCTCAATCTCTACGCGCTCGAGGACCATATCGTGCCGGCATCCGCATCGAGTGTGCTCGGTGAGCACATCGGCGGTCGCGACTACACCGGCGCCGCCGTCGCTACCGGGCACATCGGCATGTACGTGAGCCGCGCCGCGGGGGCGGAGGTTCCGCGCCGCATCATCTCCTGGCTGGCGGAGCGCCGCTGATCGCTGCGCGCCGCGCTTCAGTAGCCGCGCTCGATATCGACAACCGATAACATCGGCTCGCCCGCGGCATAGCGACGCAGATTCTCGACCAGCACGGCTTTGCGCTGCTCCTGCGAGACCGACGTGTCGGCCGAGATGTGCGGTGTGATGATGACATTCGGCAGGTGCCAGAGCGGACTGTCGGCGGGCAACGGCTCGGGATCCGTCACATCGAGGCCGGCGCCGCCGAGGCGACCACTTTTGAGCGCGGCGATGAGGTCCGCAGTGACGGTGCTGGGACCGCGGCCGACACTGATGAAGTCAGCGCCGGGCTTCAACGCGTCGAAGAACTGACGGTTGAAAATGCCCGTGGTCTCAGGAGTCAGTGGCGTGCAATTCACGACGAAGTCGGCATCCGCGGCCAGCTTCAGCAGCTCGTCCGGGAGGCCCACGTAGCTCACGAACTCAGGTCCCTGGTGGCCACTGGCGCGGGTTGCGACCACGCGCATGCCGAGTGCATGAGCGCGCCGGGCGACCTCCGTGCCGATGCCCCCGAGGCCCACGACCAGCACAGTCTTGCCGTCGATGTCCGTGAGTTGCGGCGCTGCATCCTCATGCGCCCAGTGAGCCTCCTGCTGTTGCTGCATGAAAAACTCGAAGTGCCGGCTCAAGGCCAGCATCATCCCCACCACATGCTCGGCCATGCTCGGACCCATGGTGCGCTGCAGGTTGGTGAGCAGCACGTGATGCTCGCGCAACAGCGGCTGCTGCACGCAACGATCGACGCCGGCTGCAGGCCACTGGATCCACTGCAGCTGCTTCGCCTGCGCGAGCACGTCCGCCGAGCAGACGCCAATGGTGGCATCGGCGGCGGCGATCTCCTTCGGTGTAGCGGTGGAGACCGGGATCAGCCTGGCGCCGGGGGCCGCCTGCTTGAGCGCCGGGAGCAACTCCTCCATCTCCTTGTTGATGAGCACGATGCGCGGTGGGTGCCAGCCCGGGCGCTCTCGCACCGGCTGAGTGGCCACGTGCAGCCCTAACTTATCGATCAGCTCGGCGGCCGACGGCTGACTCGTAGCGGTCGTCGCGGCATGACTCGCCGGTGTGGCTGCGGCCAATACACACAGGGTCAGGACCGCGGCGAACGCCATGCGGCGTTTCATGCCGATCTCCCCTCGATCGAGTGGCCGCAGTCTACGCCATGCCGCCGCTCACCGAGATGATTTGCGCGGTGACGTAGGAAGCCTCCTCCGAGGCGAGGAACGCCACAACCGCCGCGACTTCGTCCGGCAGACCCGCGCGGTTGAGCGGCACCAGTCGCTCGATCGCTGCGGCGTCGAAGAGTTCGGCCGTCATCGGGGTGGCGATGATGCCCGGGGCCACGGCGTTCACGGTGATGCCGCGCGTTGCGACCTCGAGCGCCAGTGCCTTGGTGGCCGAATTGAGCGCTCCCTTGGCCGCGGCGTAGTTCACCTGGCCGCGGTTACCGATGAGTGCGGCGATCGATGAGACGTTCACGATCCGTCCCCAGCGCGTGCGGATCATCGGCAGCAGCAGCGGCTGGGTGGCGTTGAAGAAGCCGTTGACCGACACATCGATGACGCGGTGCCACTGAGCCGCGCTCATTCCTGGGAGCACTGCATCATCGTGCACGCCGGCGTTATTGACCAGGATCTGGATCGGCCCCGCCTCGAGGATCTGCTCGAGCGCCGCGCGCGTCGCCTCGCCGTCGGTGATATCGAAGCTCACAGCTTCGCCGTGGCCGCCGGCGGCGAGGATCTCGCCTACCAGTCCCGCGGCCACCTCGGTCCCGCGGTGCGAGTGCACGTAGACGAAGTGACCGGCGCGGGCGAGACGGCGGCAGAGCGCCGCACCGATTCCACCGCTGCCACCCGTGATGAGCGCGCGCCTGCCGTTGCCGCTCATGTGCGCGGCCCCGGGCTCACGCCGAAGGCAGCATCGAACACGATGCTGGCGCGGCCGCTCAGCAGCAGCTGCAACGCGCCCCACACCGCGAACTCGTACAGCACCGTGCGTCCATCGCCGGTGATGCGCTCGGCGGCGGCGATGAGATCTGCGTCCAGGTCATCGAGCCGCGCGACGTGCAGCGCGACATCGCGCACGCTCGCGAGGTAGCCGACCGTTGTGCCGATGCTGCTGCGGATGTTGGTCGAGACGGTACTCGCGAGCGGGGCGCTGGCGGCGATCAGTGCGCCGTGCACCGCCATGGCCTGCGCCGCATACTCGATGCCGCAGGCGGCGCCGAGACGACCGTGGGCGCGCAGCGGGTTGTCGGTGGCACGGTGGCTCGAGCTGCGGCAGCGGATCCGGGCCGCGTCCCAGGAGAGCACTTCATCGAGGAGACACATGCGTCCCTTGTGGGGGATGTGCTGCTCGATCCACGCGTGGTCTAGGGGCATGCGCTCACCTCGAGTGCGATGCGGGCGCCGTCGAGATAGTCGATGAGCACGCGCCCGGGTACGCCGCGCGCCAGCTGCGCGAGCAGCGGCAGACAGCGCGCGGCGGGGGTCGAGGCGCGCAGACTCTCGAGCGCTGCGTCGGCCATGCGATCGGCGGGGGCTTCGCGAAAGGAGAGCTCGAGGCGCGCCAATGAGGGCGCGTTCGCTCCCGGCGCGAGCAGCAGCGCGACGCCGAAGGCATCAGGAATGGGTCGTACGCTGCGCATCGGCTCCGGATAGCTCGCGTCATAGGCAATGAGTAGCACGCGGGTATGCTCCACGGCTACCTGACACAGCGCCTCGAGAAGCCCCGCCCCAAAGCTCGCATCGTGTGCGCAGAGCGAGTTGGCGGGGGCAGTGGCACCGGTGGCGATACCCCAGTAGCCCGCCGGCGCGTTGTGCACCGAGTTGTGGAAGCGGATCGGAGAGACCTGCCGCTCGGCGGTGGCGAGCACCTCGCAGATCTCGTGGCAGTTCTGCCCGTCTCCGCCGGAGGAGCTGAACACGGTCGGCAGTTGTCCCGGGTCCACGCCCGCTCTGCCAGTCGCCTCGAGACCCACGGCGAGGGTAAGCCGCACCACGGTGCCCGTGCGCCGTCGCTCGGCGCTCGGCAGACACACGGGCGCCGGCAGCACGGTCGGCGTCGGCTCCCACGGCGCGGCTCCCGTCAGCACCCGCGCCGTCACCGTCCAGTCCGGCAGTCCGGGTCCCAGAACCCCGATGCCCTCGATGCTGGCCGCAAGTGGGCTCATCTCAGCCGGCCCGCGCCAGGATCAGGCTGCAGTTGGAGCCACCGAAGCCAAAAGAGTTGCTCATGACGCGCGCGAGCTTCGCGCTGCGGTTCTCGCGCAGGTAGTTGACCGGAAGCGCAGGATCGACACTCATCGTGTTGACACCCGCCGGCATGAGGCTCGCCTCGAGCGCGAGCGCGCAGATCACCGCCTCGAGCGCGCCGGCGGCGCCGAGCGTGTGTCCGGTCGCACCCTTGGTGGAGCTCCCGGGGACATCGTCCCCGAGCACGCTCGCCACCGCGAGCCCCTCCGCGGCATCGTTGCTGGGTGTGCCCGTGCCATGGAAGTTGATGTACCCGATCTCGTGCGGCTCGAGGCGCGCGGCGCGCAGCGCCTGCAACATCGCAGCGCGCGCCCCACGTCCATCGGGCGGCGGCGCCGACATGTGATAGGCATCGCTCGATTCGCCGGTGCCGACGAGCAGCACGGCATCGGCATCGACCGCGGTGTCCGCGCGCTCGAGCAGCGCGAACGCTGCAGCCTCACCGATGGAGAGGCCGTCGCGCGCGGCGTCGAAGGGACGGCACGGCGTGGGCGCCACGAGCTGCAGCGCATGAAAGCCGTGGAGTGTCGTCAGGCAAAGCGAATCGACCCCGCCGACGACCGCGGCATCGATGAGGCCCGCTTCGATGGCGCGCTGCGCCGAGGCGAACACCTTGGCACTCGAGGAGCAGGCGCAGGAGATCACCGCCGCGGGCCCCTCGAGATGCAACGCGCGCCGCGTGAACGCGCCGAGCGAGAAGGTGTTGTGCGCACCGCGATAGCGGAATCCTTCCGGCAGCGCGCCCGTCTGCGGGTCACGGCGACGGTAGGCGAGCTCGGTCTCGAGGATGCCGGAGGTGCTGGTGCCGAGGAACAGCCCGACGCGCCGACGCCCGTAGCGCGCGACACTCTCGGCCACCCTGTCGCTGAATCCGTCTTCCCGGAGCGCGAGCCATGCCAGGCGGTTGTTGCGGCATTCGAACTCGGCGAGCTCGCGCGGCAACGCCACCTCGTCCACTCCGGCGACTTCACCGACACAGGTGTCGAGGCTCACGGTCTCAAAGCGGCAGGGAGCGAGCCCGGAGCGCTGCGCCTCGAGGCTGGCGAGCGTTGCGGCAAGCCCACGGCCGATGGCGCTCGTCGCGGTGAAGCTCCTGAGAACGAGCGGGCTCACGCGAGCTCGGCGCGCAGCAGGAAGTTGACGAAGGGTGTGCCCTCGCTCATCGGCAGGGCGTGCGTCCGGAATCCGCATGCCGCGAGGAGCTGCTCCCAGACCCGCAGCGGCCGGCACTCGAGCCGTACCCAGCGACGGCGACGCACGAGCGCCACTGTTTGGTCCATCGCCTTGCTGAGCGCGAAGCGCGTGCCTCCGGCCGCGTCGCCGACACGCAGCAGCAGCACACCGTTCTGGCCGAGCGCGGCGCGCACGCGGTGCAGCACTCGCTCCTGCGCGGTGTAATCGAGGTAATGCAGCACGTCGAGGATCACTACGGCGTCGGCGCTGCCGTAGTCTACGTCGCGAATATCGCCGTGCACGAACTGCATGTCCGCGCCCGGATCGAGCGCAAACGCACGCCGCGCGCGCGCGACCTCCCGCGGATTGATCTCGACCCCGGTGTACTCGCGCAGCCACGGTGGCTCCGGCCAGCCGTGCGGCCAGGCGCGCGCGTCATCGCTCGCGTGGCAGGCGCGGGCGGCGAGCAGCCACGCGGCGAGCAACGCCTGTCCACAGCCGAGATCCAGGATGCGGCTGCGCCCGCTCAGCAGGCCCCGTGCGAGGATGGCTGCGAATGCCGGATCGCGGCCGAGCTTGCCCCGTGCCCAGTGCCACGCAAAGTGTCCGGCGCCGCGGTAGTAGGCGCTCGCGGAATCGATGAGCGGCTCGAGCGCTTGGGCGCGGCTCACGTGGGGACGCCCGAGGCCGCAGACAACTGCGGCGGTACCGATGAGCGTGCCAGTGCCGCACGCAGCGTGATGGAGGCCAGTTGCGCCGCGGCGAGTGCCTGCAGCAGCCGCGGCAGCACCTCGAGGATGACGGGCGAACCGCTCGAGGTGCGCGCCGCGTGGCCGTCGTGCAGCAGCAGGATGTCGCCACCCTGCAGATCGCGGGTGAGACTGTCGAGCACGCGTCCGGCGCTGCCACTCACGGTGTCGAAGCCGCGCCGTGTCCAGCTCACGAGCTGCAGATTCGCGCGCCTGAGCACCGGCTCAAGGAACGGGTTGCGCAGGCCGGCCGGCGCGCGGAAGAAGCGCGCAACCTCGCCGGTTGCCGTACCGATCGCCTCCTGTGCGCGGCCGATCTCCTGCGCCAGGCCGCGCGGGCCGAGGAGTGAGAAGCGCATGAGGTGGCGGTAGGTGTGATTTCCGATCTCGTGCTGCCGGGCCACGATTGCGCGCGCCAACGCCGGGTGGCGATCGACGCGCTCGCCGATGCAGAAGAAGGTCGCCCGCGCCTCGTGCTCATCGAGCAGGTCGAGCACCCGGGATGTCACCTCGGGATCCGGCCCGTCGTCGATCGTGATGGCGACGGCCGCTCGCGGGGCTCCCGGCGCAGGGACCCCAGCGAGCGGTGGAAGATGTGTCCAGTTCGGACCGAGCAGGTGGCTCCGTGGCCAGAGCCCGCTCGCAGTGAGCAGCAGGTGATCGGCAACGACCGCCGAGAGCGCCCAGGGCCACCAGTGCGGACGGATGATCACCGCCCCGATGGCGCCGGCGTGCAGCGCCAATGAGGCGCGAATCAAGGGCGTCGGCCGCCAGCGCCGCGAGGGAAGTACCTCCATGGGTGAAATTCTGCCGCGAGCCGACGCTCACCGCGAGCCGACCGGCATCTTCCGGCTATGGTTCGACGGGTTGAGGCTTTGGCGCGAACCGTGCAACGAGAAATCGGTCCCAGAGCCTGCGCCAGGTGAGCCAGTCGTGACCGCCCGGCACCACATCGACGTCGTCCCGGCGCAGCGCGGCGGCCATCAGAGCGTGGCGGCGAGCGAATCGATCCTCGCGACCAAGCCCGAGGTGCACGGGCAGGGACCCGGCGCCCAGGGTACGAATGAAGCGCCAGACGCGCCGCTCATCGTCATCCTCGGGAAACTCTCCGGGTTGCCAGCTCTCGAGACCCTGGGCACGCTCGATCTCGGAAGTGACGAGGTAACTGCCGAGATAGGGTGCAAAGAGGCACAGCCCCGCGAGCTCACCTTGGTGCCGTTCGGCGTACCCCAGTGCGAGATAGCCCCCGAGCGAGATCCCGCCCAGCCACACGGCGCAGCCGAGAGCGGCTGCCGGCAGAAGGATCTCATCCCGCAGCCGGGTGAAGACGCGCCCGTCGTTGACCTCCTGCAGATGAAACCCTGTGAATACCAGATCGACCTCGAGTGAGCGCTCGCGGACGGCACGCGCGAACCCGTGCTGCACGAAGTCAGAGGGCTCGGCATACGCGGCGGGCAGCATCAGCACGCGGATCGGGGAGGTGCGGCCCGGGTGCGCGGGCTCGAAGAGCGTCGGCATCATCCTGAGGCCGGCCGCGGTGTGGTGGGGGTGACGGGCGGCGACAGCATGGCGGCAAACAGCAGCGCGAGAAGTGTCCCGGGCGCGACGGTTGCGCCGAGGTGCGCGAGCACCGGGACGCTCGAGGCGGCGAGCACCCCGAATGCGATGACCGTGGCGAGGTTGGCCACTACGAGCGATGCCAGCGTGAGTGGCAGGGATCGCGACTCGGGGTGAGTGGCGGCGCGATCGAAGAACAGCGCGTAGTTCGAGCCCACCGCGACGATGAGCAGCATGCCGACCACGTGCAGGATCGTGAGCGCGTGTCCGAGCGCCGCGAACAGCGCGGCGACGGTCAACACGGAGAGCGCGAGCGGCGCGACCACCCGTACCACGCGCGCCGCTGAGCGCAGTGCGATCAGGAGGAGCAGCACGATCGCCACGAAGCCGCCAATCGCGAGCCGCACGGCCTCGCTGAGATAACCGGAGTACAGTCGGTCGGCTTCACCCTTGAGGTCGAGGAGCTCGGCACCGACCGACGCACTCGCCACGGCCGAGCGAACCTGTGTGACGGCAGAATCCGGAAGATTGGCCGAGTCGCGCGCCGAGACGGGCAGGAGCGCCGACCATCCCGCAGGGCCTCTCACGAGCAACGCATCGACGACGGGGCCGAAGGAGCTGCCCTCGAGATCGGCGCGGCGCAGCAGCGGCCCCTCGCGGGCACGCTGGACAGCGTCGACGAAGGGCTCGAGCCTCGCCGTCGTGAGTGGCAATCCCTCGAGCCCCTCATCGAGGCTCGCGCGCAGCACGGCGGCCGCCGGCAGGGTGCGACGCCGCGCCTCCTGCACTGCACTCGAGGGCAGGAAGCGCGTCGGTGAATCAAAGCCACCGATCACACCCTCATCGACGAGCGGGGTGAGTCGCGCGCCCACAGCATCGGCGGCGGCCAGCGCCGCCTCGCGGTCCGCAGCCGTAACCGCCACGATGTAGCCCGCATCCGGCAGCCCGGCTGCCGCACGCAGCTGCTCATCGAGCTGCATGTCGGCCGCACGAATCGGACTCAGGGCGTTGAGCTCGCGGCTCCACAGCGCGCCGCGGTGCAGGTACAGAAGTGTTCCGGCGAGGAGCGCGACCACCAGCAGGGCGCCGCGCGCCGCACGCAGCCGCCCGAGGAGGCGCTCGAGGTAAAAGCCGGCTGCGGTGAGGTCGCGAATCCTGGCGGCCCGCGGTAGCCATTCCGGCAGGACGAAGCGTGTCACGAGGGCCGCTGCGGCAAGACCCGCAATGGAGTAGAGGCCAAGCTGCGACAGCCCGGGGAACGCGGACGGCAGCAGCGCCGCAAAGCCGCAGATCGACGTGAGGACCCCCAGGCGGATCGTCGGCCAGACCGAGCTGCGAAAGTCGCCCGATCTCTGGATGAAGAGATAAATGGCATAGTCGACCGACTCACCGATGAGTGTGACTCCGAAGCCGAGTGTGATGCCGTGGACCGCCGGAAAACCGAGCGCGACCGCCGCCACTCCCGCGAGTGCACCCGAGGCGACCGGCACGAGCGTGAGGAGGAGCACCGGAAGCGAGCGATACACGGCGAGGAGCAGCAGGGCGATGCAGGCCGCGCTCACACCCGAGAGCCGCCACACCTGGCTCTTGATCGTCGCCCGCGAGGCGACGGCGAGTACCGGCGGACCGCTCATGCTGAAGGCGAGCGCGGTACGCTGCGCCGGCGGAAGGCCGGCGATCGCGGCGGTGAAGCTCCTCTCGAGCGCAGCGCATGCGGCCTGCTGGCCGTCGATGTCGGCACCGCTCGCGCGGGTATGAGCGAGGATCAGGGCGCGCGTGCCGTCCGGCGAGCTCCACACGCCCGCGGCAATGTGCGGCGCATGAGTCGCATCGAGTGATTCGATGATGGCCAGTGTCTCGAGCGTGGGGTCGCGGAGAAACAGCGGCTTCACCAGCGGCCCGGCGGCAGATGCGAGCACATCGAGCGCCGCACCGATGGCCGCGTGCAGGCCGCCGGCGGTGAACAGCTCCGGCGCGACACGTGGGCTCAGCAGGTAACGATGCGCGAAGAGGAATTCGCGGTCGTGCTCGAGCTGCGCCTGATTGCCGTTGTCGATGGCAAGAACTGCAGGGTTGGCGCGCAGCTGCAGCGCCATCCGCTGCGACACTGAGGCGCGCGTCCCGGCATCCGCGCCGGCGATGGCGGCGATGATGAGGTGCGCCGCAGGGCCCTCGCGCAGCTGCGCGACCAGCAGGCTCTGTGCCGCGGTTGCGCGGCGCGGCAGGAAGGCCGAGAGATCGGTGGTGTAGCTGGCACGGAGGGCGATGACGGCAGCGAGAATCGCCGTGAGGGCCCAGATCAGCGTGGCCGTCATGCCGGCACGCGTCATGGGGCGACTGCGGGTCCGATGGTGAGAGTGGAGGTATCGCCATCGCTCTGGCGGATCTGCACGGTGCGGATCTGGTCAGTCTCACCCGTAATGAGAACGTGCTCAACGGTGCGCTTCAGCGTCGCATCGCTGGGTGTGAGCTCGAGAGTCCAGCGCCCGAGCGTTCCGGAGAACTGCACCGTGAAGTAACGCATGAGCGCGGCCCGGTCGCCGGCGAGCGTCGCGCGCACGCTCTCGACGAAGGGCACTGCCTGCGGGAAATCGCGCAGCGCTACGCTGCGGCGATGATGGCCGCGCTCGACCGAGAGCATGCCGTGCTCGAGAACCAGGTCCTCGCGGCGCGGCGCGAGCGTGCGCTTCTCGAGGCGGTCCGGCGCGTCGTACAGCAGCTCGCCGGAAGAGTGCAGGGGTTGATCGAGTATCGCGAGCTGCTGCACCTCGGTGAAGGTGACATGATCGTGGTGCCGCTCGGCGAGAAGCTTGAGCAGCCGGTCGAAGGCGGCGGTCTCATCGGCGGATTCGGCAGGGCTTTCGGCAAACGAGGGG
>Ga0306926_10002999_pt1 | contig 17367 bp, 18 predicted proteins | sample flu12Cox44000178_FD_203759 | JGI IMG/M metagenome (GOLD analysis project Ga0306926, IMG submission 203759) | Lab enrichment of tropical soil microbial communities from Luquillo Experimental Forest, Puerto Rico - flux8day.12C.oxic.44.000.178 (v2)... | ecosystem: Environmental > Terrestrial >... | reverse complement strand
AACGAGATCGTGCGCAGCGAGCGGCCCAGCCCCGACAGGATCGTCTACCGGGGCGAACGCACCAAGTAGGCTCAGACTTCCCCCAGCAGCGCGGGAAGCACGCGCATGTCGGCGAAGACGCACGCGCACGAGGGCGCGAGCCGCTCGTGCTCGCCGTGCGGGGCGAAGCCGAACACGGTCATGCCGGCGGCGGCGCCCGCGGCTGCGCCGCGCGGGCTGTCCTCGACCACGGCGCAGCGCGCCGGCGGCACCCCCATCCGCTCGGCGGCGTGCAGGTACAGGTCGGGGAAGGGCTTGGGACGCGGCACGTCGGCGGCGCTGAAGATCCGCCCGTCGAAGCGGGCGAGGAGACCGGTCTTCGCCAGCGTGAGCCGCATGGTCTCGTGGCGGCCGTTCGACGCGACACAGCTCGGTGTCGAAATCGCTGCGAGCGCCGCGTGGATGCCGGGGATCGGCTCGAGCTCGCGCTCGAGCGCCTGCTCGAGCCGTTCGGCGAAGAGCGCGGGGAAGCCCGGCGGCAGCGCGCGCCCCAGGGTTCGCTCCATCTGCACGAAGCACGCCTCCCAGGTCTGGCCGCCGTACTCGCGCCAGGCCTCTTCCGCCCTGGTGGGGCGGCCCAGGTCGCTGAGCGCGCGGGCGAGCACGCGGTTGGCGATCGGCTCGCTGTCCACCAGCACGCCGTCGCAGTCGAAGATCACCAGCTCGAAGCCTGGAGCGCGCGCCGGGGGCACGCGCGCAGGCTAGCAGGCGCCGGCGCCGCCGTCGGCTTTACGTTCCCCCGCGAAGCGCGCCACCACCTCGAGCAGCTTCGCGCGGTCGATCGGCTTCGACACGTACTCGTCGCAGCCCGCCTCGAGGCAGCGGCCGCGGTCGGTGGACATCGCGTGCGCGGTGAGCGCGACGATCGGCCCGGGGTAGGCCTCGGCGCGCAGCCTGCGGGTGGCCTCGTAGCCGTCCATCACGGGCATCTGCATGTCCATCAGCACCAGGTCGAATGGCCGGCCGGCATCGAGCGCGGCCAGTGCCTGGTCCACCGCCTGCGCGCCGTTCTCGACCACTGCGATCTCGACCGCGGTCGGCCGCAGCAGCGCCCGCACCAGCCGTTGGTTGTCGATCCCGTCCTCGGCGAGCAGCACGCGCGCGCCCTCGAGCCGGACCGCGGCCGCGCCGGCAGTCGCGCGCTTGCGCGGCTCCTCGACCAGCGCCGCCGCGGGCGCGGGCAGGCTGAGCCGGAACTCGCTGCCGCGGCCGACGTCGCTCGACACCACCAGCGACCCGCCCAGCATCACCGCCAGCCGGCGCGAGATCGAGAGCCCGAGGCCCATTCCGCCGTAGCGTCGCGTGTGCGAGCTGTCGGCCTGGCTGAAGGGCGAGAAGATCTTCTCCTGGTCCTGGGCCGCGATGCCGATGCCGGTGTCGCGCACCGCGAAGCAGACCGTGCTGGCCGAGTCGCGCCCGACCCAGAGCGACACACTTCCGTGTTCGGTGAACTTGAGCGCGTTGGCGAGCAGGCTGGCAAGCACCTGGCGCAGCCGCACCGGGTCGGTCTCGATCACCTCGGGACAGCTCGGGTCGATCTCGAAGTTGAACTCCAATCCCTTCTCCTGCGCCGCGCCGCCCACCGGCGCGGCCGCGTCCTCGACCACCCGGCGCAGGCGGCAGGCGCGGCGGTTGATCTCGAGCTCGCCCGATTCCACCCGCGAGATGTCGAGGATCCCGTCGATCAGCTGCAAGAGCTCGGCGCCGTTCCGGCGCACGGCGGCGCTCCACTCGTGCCGCTCCTCGCCGCCCGCCTCGCCCGAGAGCAGGAGCTCGGTGTAGCCCAGCACCGCCGTCATCGGGGTGCGGATCTCGTGGCTCATGTTCGCCAGGAAATCGGTCTTGGCGCGGCTCGCGGCCTCGGCGCGGTCCTTCGCCGCCACCAGCTCCTGGTGCTGGCGCGCCACCGTCGCGGCGTTCTCCTCCAGACGCGCGGCCATCTCGTTCACCGCGAGGGCGAGCTCGCCGACCTCGTCGGCACGCGCGATCTCGACGCGGGCGCCGAGGTCGCCCCGGCCGATGCGCTCCGCCGCGCCGAGCAGCTGGGCCATCGCGGCGGCGAGTCCGCGCGACAGCACCAGGCTCGCCGCGAGCGCGCCCGCGAGCGCCACGGCGCTCGCCACCAGCAGCACACGGCGCGAGCGGCCGAGCGCCTGCTGCTCGCGGTCCAGCCGCGACGAGACGCGCAGCCACGCGCCGTCGACCGGGCGCACCGGCGAAGTGAGTCCATCGCCGGCCGTCGCGGCGCCGTCGCCGAGCTCCACCTCGGCGCCGCAGAGCTCCGTCCAGTCGCCGAGCGTGGCCGCGTCGATCGCTTCCAACGCCACCAGCCGGCCGACCGCCTCCTCGCTGCTCCCGACGGAGATGCTCACCAGCGCGTAGAGCGCGCCGCCCTTCGCGGCCAGGCGCGAGCTCGTCGCACCGCGCGTGAGCGGGTCGAGCTCGGCGTCGCCCGCCGCGGCCACGACGCGGCCGCGCGAGTCGAGGAACAGGATGCGCGCGGCGCCCAGGCTCTCGCGCAGGTCGTGGGCGTAGTGCTCGAGCGTCGGCGGGTCCTCGACCTCCAGGTTCGCGCGCAGCTGCGGCGTGCTGGAGATCGCGCGGTAGCGGTCGGCGACGGCGGCGAGGTGCGCGTCGACCAGCCGGTTCGCGGCCACCGCCGAGTGCACCAGGCGCTCGGCCGCCGCGTGCTGCAGGTCGCTCGCGAGCGTGCGGTCCTGGATCACCAGCGCCAGCGCGATCGCGAAGCTCGCGGTGGCGCCGAGAATCGCGATCAGCCGCGCGCGGAGCGACATCCCGAGCTCAGGGCGCGGCGCTCGATGCGACCACGAGGTTCGCGGTCACCACGTCGGCCTTGACCTCGATCGCCTGCGACACCGGCGGCAGCCGCCGGTTCCAGGTGCGCAGGCGGTACTTCCCCGGCGGGACGTCGCGGATCTCGAACTCCCCGTGCGAGCCGGCCACCGCGTGCCAGATCGACGGCGCGACGAAGATGGTGGCGCTCATCGATTCGTGGATCGAGCAGTACATCCGCACCACGCCGGGGTACTGGAAGGTCTTGGTGCGCGATTCGCCGCGCGGATACAGGCCCAGGTCGAAGTCGTTGGGCGTTGAGTAGGAGAAGACGTTGTGGAAGATCACGTCGTCGTTCGGCATGACCACCGTCTCGCCCGCGGCGATCACCAGGAACGAAGGCTTGAAGCTCGCGTCCTTCTGGTGGATCTCGAGCGCGCGCTTGGGCAGCTCGTAGTGGAGCGGCGCGCCGCCGTCGCCCTCGAGATACACCACCACCGGGCCCGCGTCCTCGAACGACACGCCCTGCACGCCCAGCGCGACCCGTCCGCGCACTTCGCCGGCCGAAGCCGGCGCCGCGGCCGCGAGCGAGAGCGCGAGCGCGAAGACGAACCGGCTAGAAGTGGACACCGACTTCCATCCCGAAGAAGTTCCCGTTTGAGGCTGCATCCTTGATTTTCTCTCCGATCACGCCGTGGACCAGCGCGATACGCTGGAACGCGTACTGCGCCTTCAGCGTCATGAAGTCGCCGATCGGGTAGCCGAGCGCGAGCGCGTACACGTTCAGCGCGCGCATGTTGTAGCCGACCACGCTGTCGCGGAAGTCGAACAGGTAGCCGCGGTTCGCGTCGTAGGTGCCCAGCCCGCTCGCGCGTGCGGCGACGTAGAGCGGGGCGAGCTGCGGCGCCACGAGGTGCGCCTGCACCACCAGCTCGGCCAGCCAGTAGATCAGGTCGCGGTCGTAGGTCGAGCCGCCGCTCGAGTCAATGCGCGCGCCGCCGTACGACAGCCACAGCCGCGTGTCGGGCAGCTTGAAGATCGCGTCCCCGCCCAGGATGCTGATGCCGTTCAGCTTGTTCGGTCCGGGCGGGATCGGCACACCGTTGGCGAAGCTCTGCGCGGTCGAGCCCGCGCCGAACGCGCGCGGGATCATCTCGCCCAGCCAGACGGCTGCGAACGCGGGCGTGGTGTCCGAGCCGATCGTGCCCGAGCGCAGGCCGCTCACCGAGAGGTGCAGCCACTCGAACGGGTCGGCCGCCAGCTTGAGCGAGACCTGCTGGCCGCCGTTGGGCAGGTTGTTGATCGCGCCGTCGCCGTCGGTCCACGAGAACGCGTAGCTGGCCTTGCCCTCGAGGAGCTTGCCCCAGAGCTTCACCCCCTCGTCCCAGAACCAGGGCGGCGGCGCCGAGAGCGCGATGAAGGGATCGGTGTAGTAGCTGCGCCCGAAGCGCAGGTAGTTCTCGCCGAACGGGATCTGGAAGCGGCCGAGCTGCAGGTTCGCCCAGTCCGTGTCGCCCATCCCGCGCAGGTCGACGTAGAGGTCGCCCACGTTGTTCTGGAAGTAGCCGACGCGGTAGATGTTCCACTCGAACGCGAGGCCCGCGTCGCGGAACGCGGTGAAGTCGCCGATGCGCGTGTCGCGCGCGAGGTCGGCGTCGATGAAGATGCGCGTGTCGTACAGCTTCACCGAGCCGTGGTTGAAGGTGTTGTACTCGCCGCCGTCGAGGTAGGCGAGGTTGGCGCTGCCCGAGAGCCGCACGCGCTCGGCCCACGAGGCAGGGCCGCCGGTGCCGCCGCCCGCGCTGCCGCCTGGGTTCGCCGCCTTCGCGGCCTCGAGGTCGTCGATGCGCTGCTCGAGCTTGCCGACCTCCTGGCGCAGCTGGTCGATCTCCTGCTGCCGCGCGTCGGCGTCGTCGGCGCGCGCTGCGGCCGGCGGCAGCGCGAGCATGGCGAGCGCGGCCACGGCGGCGCTACGGATGCGCATCCGAAGTCTCCTGCGAGCGGCCGACGCCGAGCTCGAGGTCGACTCGGGTCGCCTGGCCGGCCACCACTTCGATCGGCTGGGCCAGCGGCGGCAGGCGCGGATGCCACGCGTGCAGCTGGAAGCGTCCCGGCGGCAGGTCGCGCAGCTCGAAGCGCGGATCGCGCGTGAGCACCGCGTACGGGCCGGGCGCGGCGAAGAAGCCGCTCTCGACCTGCGGGCGATCGAGCAGGAAGAGCGAGTTGGCTCCGGGCGCGGCGGCGCGCAGCTCGAGCGAATCGCCGGGCGCCAGGCGCGCCACCTTCGACAGCGACGGACACGAGACGGTGTGTGCCTCGGCGGTCGCGTTGTGGACGACGACGGTGCCGCCCGCGGCGAGCGCCACCCAGGCGGGCTCGAGCCGGGTCTCGATCTGGCTCGCGCGGATCGTCACCTCGACGCGCTCGCCGGGCCGCGCTCCGCTGTCGAGGTACACCACCGCGAAGCCCGGCTGCGAGTAGTCGAAGATCCGCGCGTCGCGCATGTGGCGGTCCTGGTATGCGCCGTCGTTCGCGTCCGGCATGGTCACGCCGGCGTGGGGCACGAGCCGGAGGTCGCCGTACAGCGTTCCCATGCCCGGCGTCGGCGCGGGCGGCGCGGAGACGCAGGCGGCGCCGAGGACGGCGACGGCGGCAGCCGCGGTCCAGGCGCGGGAGCTGCGGGCGAAGTGCATGCCCACGAATCGGCAGCGCGCGCTTAAACTGGACTGGCGGGGCGCGGCTAGGAGTCGGGTCCGGGCTGCGGAATCAGCCGGTAGCCGAAGGCGCGCACCGACACCAGGTGGCGCGGCTGCGACGGGTCCGGCTCGATCAGCTTGCGCAGGCGCAGCACGAAGGTGTCGACCACGCGCGTGCGGGTCTCCGGGTGCAGGTCCCAGACCTCCTGCAGGATCTCGCCGCGGGAGACCGCCGTGTCGCGGCGCGCCCAGAGCAGGAGCAGGAGCGCGAGCTCCTTGGCGGTGAGCGAGTGAGTCACTCCGTCGCGCTGCAGCTCGAAGCGGTCGGGGTGGACCACCGCGCTGCCGATCTGGAACGGCTCCTCCTCGCCCGGCTCGTTGTCGGCGCGCGCAGCGCGGCGCAGCAGCGTGCGCACGCGCGCCAGCAGCACCGGCAGCGAGAACGGCTTGGTCAGGTAGTCGTCGGCGCCGAGGTCGAGCCCGCGCACGATGTCTCCGGCGGCGTCGCGCGCGGTGAGCAGCAGCACCGGCACCGAGCTCTCGCCCGCGCGCAGCTTCTCGACCACGTCGAAGCCGGACATCCCCGGAAGCATCACGTCGAGGATCACCAGGTCGACCGGCGCCGCCGCGGCGTCGCCCAGCCGCGCGAGCGCCGCTTCGCCGCGCTCGAGCGCCTCGACGCGGTAGCCCTCGGCTTCCAGGTTGAAGGCGAGGCCGCGCGCCAGGTGCTCCTCGTCCTCAACCAGGAGGATGCGGGCTCTCGTCGACATGTCCCGGAAGTGTCAGCACGAAGCGGCTGCCCTTGCCCTCGCCCTCGCTCTCCGCGCGGACGCTGCCGCCGTGGGCGCGCGCGACGTTGCGCACGATCGCGAGCCCGAGGCCGAGGCCGTGCGCCGCGCGCACCGCCTCCTGCGGCAGGCGCTGGAAGCGCTGGAACACCCGGTCGAGAGCCGACGCTGGAATGCCGACGCCGCGGTCCGCGAACTCGACCTCCAGCCGGCGCGCCGAGACCGGGCGCACGTGGATCTCGACGTGCACCTCGCCCGCCGCGTAGCGCACCGCGTTGTCGAGCAGGTTGCGGAAGGCAACGCGCAGCTGCTCCGCGTCGCCCTTCACGCGCGCGGAGCGCGGCACGTCCGCGCGCACCGCTTCGGGCGGCAGCCCGTGGCGCTCGCGCGCCTCGTCGGCGCACTCGGCCAGGAGCCGCCACAGCTCGACCGGCTCGCGGCGCGCACGGCGGCCGTCGCTGCGCGCCGCCTGCAGGATCTGGTCGATCGTGCGCTGCAGGCGCTCGAGGTCCTCGGCCATGATCGAGAGGAACTCGCCGCGGCGCTCGTCCGGGACCGCGCGCCCGCGCAGCGTGTCGAGGTAGAGCTGCAGCGAGGCGAGCGGCGTGTGCAGCTCGTGCGTCACCGCGTCCATGAAGTTCTGCTGGCGCTGGTTCGAGCGGATCTCGCGCACCAGCCACACCGCCTGCAGGATCAGCACGGCGATGATCAGCGCGAAGAAGAGCGAGCCCAGGCTGATCAGCACCCAGTGGATTGCCTTGAGCCCGTCGGCGAAGGCGAGCGACTCGCGCGCGACGAGGATCTGCCAGCCGACGGTGAGCGCGATCGTGATCGCGACGATCCCGGCGGTGAGCGCGATCGGAATCGAGACGCGGGCCGCCCGCATGCGTCGCGCGAGTGTACGCATTCGCGAGCCGCTGTGTAAGATGCCCGCGCATGCGAGGGGAGCGCTTTCGGCGGCGGCTCGCGACCGCGCTCGCGGCGCTCGCGCTCGCGCTCCCGGCGCGGCCGGGCGCCGCGGACGAGCTGCTCTCCGCCGGGGACGTCGAGCTGCGGGTCGCGATCGGCGAGCGCCAGTCCGAGATGGTGGAGCGGCTCGCCGACTGGGTCGAGCGCAACACCGGGACGTGGAACACCGCCGGGCTCGAGGCGTTCGCGCCGCTGCTGGCCGACGAGCTGCGCAAGCTCGACTTCGCAGTCACCCTGGTGCCCAGCGCGCCGCTCGAGATCCCCGGCCGCAAGGACCCGCACACCGGGCCGATCGTGCTCGCGGAACGGCGCGCGTCGCTCGAGCCGGAGCACGCCCACCGTTTCCTCTTGATGGGCCACTTCGACACCGTGTTCGAGCCCGATGCGGAGTTCCAGCACTGGCGCCTCGATCCCGAGCGGCCCGACCGCGCCACCGGGCCGGGCGCGAGCGACATGAAAGGCGGGCTGGTCGTGCTGCTCGAGGCGTTGCGGGCGCTGGCAGAGAGCCGCGACCTGGCGCGCGCCGACGTGACGGTGCTCTTGAACTCCGACGAGGAGATGGGCTCGCTCGGCTCGCGCGAGCGGATCGAGGCCGCGGCGCGCAAGGCCGAGTACGGCTTGGTGTTCGAGGCGGCGCGCGAGGGCGGCGAGCTGGCGCGCTCGCGCGGGGGCGCGGGCCAGTTCCACCTCGACGTCCGCGGCGTCTCCGCGCACGTCGCGGCCTCGGGCAGCGAGGGCCACAGCGCGATCGTCGCACTGGCCAAGAAGGTGATCGCGATCGAGTCGCTCACCGACTACAGCCGCGGCATCCTGTTGAACGTCGGCACGATCGAGGGCGGCACCAAGCGCAATGTCGTGCCCGACCACGCGAGCGCCTGGATCGACCTGCGCTACGACGAGCCGGGCCAGGGCGAGGAGATGCGCGCCCGGCTCGAGCAGATCGCGCGCGCCGAGGACGTGCCCGGCACCAGTGCCACGCTGTGGGGGCGGCTGCACCGCCCCCCCAAACCCGAGACCCCGCAGGTGGACGCGCTCTTGTGGCTGCAGCAGAAGCTGGCGCGCGAGCTCGGCTTCCCCGCGCCGGTGGCGCTGCGCTCCTCCAGCGTCACCGACGGGTCGCTCTCGCAGGCGGTCGGCCTGCCGACCGTGGACGCACTGGGCGTGCGCGGCGGGGAGGCCCACACCGAGCGCGAGTTCGTCGTGCTCCCGAGCCTGTCGGAGCGGGCGACCATCGCCGCGGTCCTGATCCGGCACCTTTCGCTGGCATCGCCGCCCGCCCCCGTGCCCGTGGATGCCGGCGGAGCACGCTGATACAGTCGGTCGGCCCACCTCCGCCGGTGATCGCTGGGTCCCGGCCGGTGGTTGGTCCGTGAACCCCGCCAGGTCCGGAAGGAAGCAACGGTAGCGGCGCTCTCCAGGTGGTCGGATCGGCCCAGCGATCACCGGCGGAGGTGGGCCCAGAAATTCGGAGTCCCTCCCCAATGAGCTACGAAGTGCTGGCGCGCCGGTTCCGGCCCCAGACGTTCGACGACGTCGAAGGCCAGCGGCACGTGGTCACCGCGCTGCGCAACGCGCTGCGGCTGGGCCGCGTGCCCCACGCGATCCTGCTCGCCGGCCCGCGCGGCGTGGCCAAGACGACGCTCGCGCGCATCCTGGCGCGGGCGCTCAACTGCGACGAGGGGCCGACGGAGAAGCCGTGCGGCCGCTGCACGTCGTGCCTGGAGATCGCCGCCGGCACGTCGCTCGACGTGCAGGAGATCGACGCCGCCAGCAACACCGGCGTCGACAACGTGCGCGAGATCCGCGAGAGCGTCCGCTACGCCGCCTCGCCGGGCAAGCACCGCATCTTCATCATCGACGAAGTGCACATGCTGTCGACCGCGGCGTTCAACGCGCTGTTGAAGACGCTCGAGGAGCCGCCGGCGCGCAGCCTGTTCATCTTCGCGACCACCGACCCGCAGAAGATCCCGGTCACGGTGCTGTCGCGGGTGCAGCGCTTCGACCTGCGCCGGCTGTCGAACGCCGAGCTGCTGGCGCTCCTGCGCAAGATCTGCTCCGCGGACGGCATCGAGGCGCCCGAGCTCGTGCTCCGCGAGATCGCGCGCGAGGCCGACGGCAGCGGCCGCGACGCGCTCACCCTGCTCGACCGGCTCACCAGCGCGCTCGGCCAGAAGCTCTCGCTCGAGGACGCGATCGCGATCCTCGACGTGATCGACCGCAAGCTCGTGGTCGCGGTGCTGGATCCGGTGCTCGCACGCGACCCCGCGGCGGCGTTGACCGCGTTGCGCCGCGCGCTGGAGCAGGGAGTCGATCCGGTGCGCTTCGCGGGCGACCTCATGACCGAGATCCGCGACCTGGTGGTCGCGAAGCTGGTCGACGATCCCGCCGGGCTGATCGACGTCGCTCCCGACGCGCTGGCCGAGACCCGCGCGCGCGCCGCACCGCACGACGCCGAGGCGCTGCAGCGGCTGTTCCGCGTGCTGCTCACCCGGCTCGCGGAGCTCGGCACCGCCGCGCGGCCCGAACACGCGCTCGAGATGGCGGTCGTCCGGCTCGCTACGCTGCCCGCGGCAGAGTCGCTCGCCGCGCTGCTGCAGCGGCTCGAAGCGCTCGACTCCGGCGGCAGCGGCCCCGCGCCCGGCGCGCCGGGACCGGGCTCGCCGGGCGGAGGCGGGGGTGGCATGGGACCGCGCGGCCCGCAGCGCTCGAGCGCGGCACCGGCGCCCAGAGCTCCGCAGGCTCCGCCCGCCCGTGCGGAGTCGCCCGCCGCCGCGCCGGCTCCGGCGCCCGCGGCGATCGAGGAGCCGCCGCTCCCCGACGACGCCGACTTCGCGCCCGCGTCCCCCGAGGACCCCGCGCCCGCCGCGGCCGGCCCGGCGCTCTCGTTCGAGCAGCGCTCCGCGCTCGAGGCCCGGGTGCGCGCCGAGGCCAAGGCGCACCCGCGCGTGCGCGAGGTGATCGAAGCGCTCGACGCCGAGCTGCGCGAGATCCGGGTCGAGCGCGCACCGTGAGCGACGCGCGCCTCGATCTGTCGGCGGTGCTGCGCCAGGCGCAGGAGCTGTCCGAGAAGCTGCGCCGCGTGCAGGAGGAGCTCCGACACCGGACGGTGTCGGCGACGGTGGGCGGCGGCATGGTCGAGGTCACCGCCAGCGGCGCGCTCGAGATCGTGGCGGTGCGGGTCGCTCCGCAGGCCGTCGACCCGGGCGACGTGGCGATGCTGCAGGACCTGGTGCGGGCGGGCGCGAACCAGGCGCTCGCGCGCGCGAAGGAGCTGGCGCAGGAAGCGATGCGCCAGGCCACCGGCCTGCCGCTCCCCTTCGGCCTCGGCGGTCCAGCGTGAGCGAGACGCGTCCCCAGCCGATCGAGCGGCTGGTGAAGGCGCTGCGCCGCCTGCCCGGCGTGGGCGAGAAGACCGCGTCGCGGCTGGCCTACTTCCTGCTGGCGGCGCCCGAAGCGGTGGCCGCGGAGCTCGGCCAGGCGATCCTGCGCCTGCGCCAGGAGATCCTCTTGTGCGAGGAGTGCTTCAATCTCTGCGCGCGCTCGCCCTGCGAGATCTGTCGCGACGCGGCGCGCGACGACCGCATCGTGTGCGTGGTGGAGGAGCCCGCTGACCTCGCGTCGATCGAGAGCACGGGCAGCTTCCGCGGCCGCTACCACGTGCTGGGGGGCACGATCGCACCGCTCGATGGCGTCGGCCCCGAGTCGCTGCGCGTCGACGCGCTGGTCGAGCGCATCGGGCGCGGCGGCATCGACGAGGTCATCCTCGCCACCAATCCCAACCCCGAGGGCGAAGCCACCGCGCTCTACGTCGCGGAGCGCGTGGCGCAGTACGGCGTTCCCGTCACGCGGATCGGCTACGGCATGCCGATCGGCGGCGACCTCGAGTACGTCGACCCGGTCACCGTCCGCAAGTCGCTCGAGAACAGGAGAAGGGTGTAGTCCGAGTCCGATTGACTTCGCTCGCCCTCGCCGTCTCGAGCGGGTTGCTCGAGAGGAGCAGGACATCGGGCGCGGAGGGAAGGGTCGAGCCGACGACAGGATCGCTGCGGCTCGACACTCTGAATGAGGTAGCAAGGTCGGATTCGCGCGCGCGGCTGCGCAGAACCCAGAGCGAGCGTGCAGCGTACTCGCGACCGCGAGCGGCGGGTTCTGCGCGGAGCCCGGCGCGCCTCGATCCGGCTCGCGCTACCTCAAGCTCGCCCCCTGCGCGCGCCGAAAAAGTCGTTTGAAATTCGGCTCTTGTATCTCGCGAAAGCCCTCTGGTAGCATCGCGCACCGGGGGAGATTTCGCAGGCGGATCGAAGCCTTACGGCTTCGCATACGCAGGACGGTGCGATGTCGTTGACGCCGCAGCTCGTGCTCTTCGAGGAGGATCACCGGAAGCTCCTCGTGGTCTCGGAGCGCCTGGTGGCGGACGCCAACGCCAAGGCCGTCTTCCTGGTCGACCGCAACGGACAGCTGGTGACCGAGGCGGGCGAGCTCAAGGGCATCGACACCACGTCGCTGGCGTCGCTGGTGGCGGGCAACGTCGCCGCCACGCAGGGCCTGGCCAAGGTGATCGGCGAGCCGGACTTCCCCACCCACTTCCACCAGGGCGAGCGCGACAACGTGCACATCACCCTGGTCGCACAGCGCATCATCCTGGTGGTTGTGTTCGACGAGCGCAGCTCGCTCGGCCTGGTGAGGCTGCGCGTGAAGAAGGCGAGCCAGCGCCTCTCGGAAGTCTTCGACGAGATCTTCAAGCGCGCCGAGGCGGAGAACGGGGAAGGCCCGGCGTCGCCGTTCTCGGAGATCAGCGACGAAGACATCGACAACTTGTTCTCGGACTAGGGGCCGATGGCGTTCATCAACTACAGCGCGCGTGAGATCAACTGCAAGCTGGTCTACTACGGACCCGGGCTGTGCGGGAAGACCACGAACCTGAAGTACATCTACGAGAAGACCGCCGCCGACGCGAAGGGCAAGATGATCTCGCTGGCGACGGAGACCGAGCGCACGCTGTTCTTCGATTTCCTGCCGCTGGCGCTGGGCGAGATCCGCGGCTTCAAGACGCGCTTCCACCTCTACACCGTTCCGGGTCAGGTGTTCTACGACGCGAGCCGCAAGCTGATCCTGAAGGGCGTCGACGGCGTGGTGTTCGTGGCGGACAGCCAGGAAGAGCGCTTCGAGGCGAACGTCGAGTCACTCGAGAACCTGAAGTCCAACCTGCGCGAGCAGGGCTACGACTACGACAAGATCCCGATCGTGGTCCAGTACAACAAGCGCGACCTGCCCAACGCCGTGCCCGTGGAGAGCCTGCGCGAGGCGCTGAACCCGACGGGCAAGATCCCCGACTTCGAGGCCGCGGCGCAGTCCGGCAAGGGCGTGTTCGAGACGCTGAAGGCGCTCGCGCGATTGGTGCTGCAAGAGCTGAAGAAGGGCTCCCGCTAGTCCGACTTGCTTCGCTCGGCTGCGCCTCGCTGCGCGCGGCTCCGCCGCTTGCCCGCCTCGCTCAGGGCGGCCCTCGCTCGGCTCACCCCACCACCTGCAGGGCCTGGAGTCCCCGCAGGATCGGGTTCGCGCGGTAGTGGACCGGGGCGCCGGAGAGCGCGAGCCTCGGGAACGACTCGAACAGCGCGCGGAAGGCGATCTCGGCCTCGAGCCGCGCCAGCGGGGCACCCAGGCAGAAGTGCGCGCCGAAGCCGAAGGACAGGTGGCGGTTGTCGCGGCGCGCGACGTCGAAGCGGTCGGGCTCGGGGAACACCTCGGGGTCGCGGTTGGCGGCGCCGATGCCGGCGATCACCAGCGCCCCCCGCGGCAGCATCACGCCGCCGATCTCGGCCGGCTCGGTGACCGCGCGCAGCGTCCCCTGCACCGGGCTGTCCCAGCGCAGCATCTCCTCGATCGCGCTCTTCAGCAGCTCCGGCTCCGCGCGCAGGCGCGCGAGCTGGTCGGGGTGGCGCAGCAGCGCCAGCGTCCCGTTCCCGATCAGGTTGGTGGTGGTCTCGTGGCCGGCGAGGAGCAGCAGCAGCGACGTCGCCAGCAGCTCCCCGTCGCTGAGCGCGTCGCGGTCCTCCTGCGCGGCGACGAGCGCGCTGATCAAGTCGTTTCGTGGCTCGGCGCGACGCGCGAGGATCACCGCGCGCAGATAGTCGTTCAGTGACTCGATCGCGCGCTGCGCGGCGTCGATCTCGGCACCGCTCGCGATCGCCGTCGGCGCGGCGACGATGGCGGAGGCCCAGCGGCGGAACTGCGGATGGTCCTCGGCGGGAACGCCCAGCAGCTCCGCGATCACGATCGCGGGCAGCGGCGCGCTGAACTGCGCGATCAGGTCCATCTCGCGCGCCGCCGCCGGCTCGGCGAGCAGCGACTTCGCGATGGTCTCGACGTGCGGCCGCAGCTCGGCGACCCGGCGCGGCGTGAACGCCTTGTTCACCAGCCCGCGCACGCGCGTGTGGTCGGGCGCGTCCATCATCAGCATGCTGCGGAACAGACCCTCGTCGCCGAGCACCTGGCGCGGGATGAGCTTCTGGTTGCGGGAGATGGCGTCGGAGCGACGGCGGTCGGCCGAGAGCCGTGGGTCGCGCAGCGCTTGGTGCACGTCGGCGTGGCGCGTCAGCACGAACACGCCGGCTCCGACGTCCGCCGGAATCGGCACCTGGAACACCGGGCTCGACGCCCGCAAGCTCGCGTAGAGCGGGTAGGGGTTCTCGAGCAGCGGCCCGGAGAAGATCTGCGGGATCCCGGCCGGCAGGGAGGGGCGACTCTCGGCGCTCATCTTCAGGGCCTCCTGTTTACAATGACCGACTGTCCGGTCATAATAAATCAGCCATGCCGAGAATTCCAGCCCACCGGCGGGACGCCCACGAAGAGGCGCGCCGCAGCCAGATCCTCGAGGCCGCGCTGCGCGTGTGGTTGCGCGACGGCTTCGCCGCGGCCCCGGTCGAGGCGATCGCGCGCGAGGCCGGTCTGGGCAAGGGGACGATCTACCTCTACTTCGCGACCAAGGAGGCGATCCTGCAGGCTGCGGTGGAGCGCTTCTCGCTCTTGCCCGCGATCGAGGCGCTGGTCGGCAAGCTCCCGGAGATCCCGCCCGAGCAGGCGATCCCCGCGGTGGTCGCGGCGCTGTGGGAGCGCCTGCGCGAGCGCGCGCCGATCCTCGCGCTGGTGCTCTGCGGCGGCGCGCTACGGCCAGAGAACGCCCGGCTGTTCCAGGAGCGCGTGCTCTCGCCGGGGAACCAGCTGCTGGCGCGGTATCTCGACGAGTGCGTGGCCCGCGGCGCCCTGCGGCCGATCGACACGTTCGTCGCGGCGCGCGCGCTGATCGGCGGCCTGGTGATGTTCATGCTCTCGCAGAACGTGCTGGGCGGCGCGGCGATCCGGCCGATTCCCGACGCCGCGATCGTCGAGACGATCTCCGATCTCTTCCTGCGCGGCGCGCTGCCTTCGGCGTAATCTCTCGGGCGATGGCGTCCTTCCGCTCGCGCGGGTTCAAGATCCACTACGAGGTCCACGGCGACGGGGCGAAGACCCCGCTCCTGCTGGTGATGGGCATGGGCGGGACCTGTCAGGGCTGGCTCACCGTCACCGTGCCCGACCTGGTGAAGGCGGGCCGCCCGATCGTGATCTTCGACAACCGCGGCGCGGGTCAGTCCGAGGACCCCGGCGGTCCGTTCACCACGCCGGAGATGGCGCGGGATGCGCTCGCGCTGCTCGACGAGCTGCAGGTGCCGCGCGCACACGTGCTCGGCGGGTTCCTGGGCGGAATGATCGCGCAGGAGCTCGCGCTCGCGAATCCGGAGCGGGTCGCCAGCCTGGTCCTGGTCGGGACCTACGCCCGCGCCGACGCGAAGCGGCGGCTGGTGCTCGACCTGTGGAAGAGCATGGTGCAGCTGGGCGTGCCCGCAGAGCTGCGAATCAAGAACCGGCTCTGCTGGACGCTCGGCGACGCGACGCTGGGGCAGGAGGACCTGATCGAGGCGATGTGGCGCTTCTACCTGCGCGACGACGCGCCGATGGACGACAAGGTCTTCGCGCGCCAGGCGGAGGCGTGCATCGCCCACGACTCACTCGAGCGCATCGCGTCGATCGCTGCGCCCACGCTCGTCGTGTGTGGCGAGGGCGACATCCTCACTCCGCCGCACCTGTCCCGGCAGCTCGCCGGCAGGATCAAGGGGTCACGGCTGGTGGTGATCCCGAACGCGGGCCATCTGGTCGCAGCCGAGGTCGCGCCGCGCTTCAACCGGCTGGTGATTCGTTTCCTGGCCGAGCTGGAGCGCACTGCCCCTCAAGCGGCCTAGCGCTCTCACCGATACGCAGACTGCGGTCACGGACCGGCGGAGCGGCTGTGCTTCCAGTCATCTTCCTCTGCGTCGCCCTCTACAGCGCGATGAGCGCCACCGTGGGTGTTCGGCTCGTGCGCCGAGCTGCGCGCACGCGCGGCATGCCGGAGCTGCTGATGGGTTTCGCGTACGCGGCGGCGCCGGGCTTCGGCTACCCGCTGGTAGTGGTCGGGAGCGCCGTCTCCGACCGCTCGCTCTCCGCGTTCCTGTTCGCGCTGGGACAGACCGGGATCGTGCTCGGCGTGGCGTCGTTCCTGTTCTTCAACGCCCGCGTGTTCCGGCCCGGCTCGTGGATCGCCCCGGTGGCCGCGACGCTGGGCGCGCTGGTACTCGCACTCTGCAGTGTTCACCGCGTGCGCACGCACATCGCCGTGGGCGCGGCCGCGCTGTCGCTCGCCACGGTGCGCCGCGACACGATCCTGACGCTGGTCGTGCTCGGCCTGGCCTACGCGTGGACGGCGCTCGAGGGCCTGCGCCATCACCGCTTGATGCGCCGGCGCGCGCAGATCGGCCTGGGCGATCCAGTGGTGGCGAACCGCTTCCTGCTCTGGGCCGTCGCCGGCACGCTGCAGTGCGCCTCCGACGCGGTGATCGCGTACTCGCTGCTCCAGGGCGGGAACATCAGCGCGGACCCGCTGCCGCTCTTCGCGACCTCGAGCGTCGGCGTAGTGAACAGCACGCTGCTGGTGCTGATCTTCATGCCGCCCGCGCGGTACACGCGCTGGCTCCTGCGCGAGACCCGCCCCGGCGCGCTGGCGACGGTCTAGCGTGGCCGGGTCGGCTTCGTTCGAGGCGATCTGCGCCGAGCTCGGCCGCGCCAAGGGCATGGACCGCTGGACCGCGCGCGGCATGCTGCAGCTCGCGCTGATGGACGCCGGCCTGGACAAGGCCACCGTCAGCGCGACACAGCTCTGTGTCGTGATCGAGCGGCTCCTGCCGCGCCAGCTGCAGTCGCAGCACGGCGTCGACGTCGGCCGGGTGTGCGCGCGGCTGCGCGACCTGCTCGCGCTCGAGTCGGCGGACGAGCTCGAAACGCTCGAGGGCTAGCCGGGCGCCCCCAGCCAGCGCCGCTCCGCCGCACGAGCCAGGAGGCGCGCGAGCGCCTCGGCGTCGCCGTCCCAGCCGGCCGCGGCCCTCGCCAGCGTCTCGCCGCGGCCGAGGCCCGCCAGCACGTCCCAGGCGCGCGGCTCGAGCCGCGTGAAGGCCGCGGCGGAAGGCTCGCGCGCGACCACGAGCCGGACGCCGGCTGGCTCCAGCGAGAGGTCGACCGCGCCGCTCCGGCCGGGCTGGTTCGCGGCGTGGATCCGGTCGATCGGGAAGGGCGAGTGGAGCAGCGCCGTCCCCGGCGCGAGCCGCAGGCGCACGTCCGGGCGCCGCGCCTCGGGCAGCTCGGCCCAGCGAGCGAGGTCGAGCGCGGGGGACACCGCTGCGCGTCGGGCGACGTGGAGCCGCCACTCCAGCCGCGCCACGTCGGGCAGGTAGCCGAGCGCGCTCGCCGGCTCGAATCCGGCGAGGAAGTCCCCGAGCTCGGCGCCGTAGTCGCCGAGATCCGGAGATCGCGAATGCACCTCGCGCGCGAAGCGCCGCGCCAGCGCGGCGAAGAACTCGTCGCCCACCAGCCGCACGCACACCGGGTGGGACAGCGCGAGCGCGTCGGCGAGCGCGCTGAGCACGTTGTCGCGGTAGATCGCGAGGCGCGGGCCGCCGGCGAAGAGCTCGCGCGCGAACTCGCGCTGCAGCTCAGCCAGCACCGCGCACCGC
>Ga0306926_10002998_pt1 | contig 17369 bp, 10 predicted proteins | sample flu12Cox44000178_FD_203759 | JGI IMG/M metagenome (GOLD analysis project Ga0306926, IMG submission 203759) | Lab enrichment of tropical soil microbial communities from Luquillo Experimental Forest, Puerto Rico - flux8day.12C.oxic.44.000.178 (v2)... | ecosystem: Environmental > Terrestrial >... | reverse complement strand
CCCGAGTTGGCGCTCTCCGGGTATCCACCGGAGGATCTGCTGTTCCACCGCGGTTTCCGGCGGCAGATCGAGGCAGGCCTGCGGCAGCTATGCGCAGAATTGCCTGATGCGCGGATCTTGCTGGGCTTCCCCGAGTACGCCGGCGGGGCCATCTACAACTCCGCTGCGCTCATCGCCGCTGGCGAGATCGCGGCCATCCATCGCAAGGCCGAGCTTCCGAACTACAAGGTGTTCGACGAGAAGCGCTACTTCCGCGCCGGACAGCAGCCGACGCTCGCCGAATGCAGCGGCTTCCGGACCGGGCTGCTGGTCTGCGAGGACATCTGGGAGCCGCACTCGGCGCAGCTGGCGCGCGCCGAGGGTGCACAGCTCCTGCTGGTCATCAACGCCTCGCCGTACGAGATCCACAAGCAGCGGGAGCGCGAGGAGACCGCCCGCGCCCGCGTCCGCGAGGTGGGACTGCCACTCGCCTACGTGAACCTCGTGGGTGGCCAGGACGAGCTGGTGTTCGATGGCAACTCCTTCGCCATGGACGCCCAGGGACAGGTGGTGATGCGCGCTCCGCCCTTCGAGGAGGGGACCTGGGTCGTGGAGTTCACCCGCGACCCCCGTGGTCGCGTGGTGCCCCTTCCCGGCAGCGTGACCCCCGAGCTCACCGATGAGGCGAGCGTCTACCGCGCCCTGGTTCTGGGGGTGCGCGACTACGTCGACAAGCACGGTTTCCCGGGTGTGGTCATGGGTCTCTCGGGCGGAGTCGATTCAGCGCTGACACTCGCCGTCGCGGTGGACGCCCTCGGCAGTGATCGCGTTCAGGCGGTGATGATGCCCTCCCGCTATACCTCTTCCATGAGTCTCGAGGACGCCCGGCAACAGGCGCAGCTCCTCGGGGTGAAGTACAGCGTGCTGCCGATCGAGGAAATGTTCGCGGCGACCCTCGCGACACTCAAAGAGGAGTTCGCAGGCCTCACGGCAGATGCCACCGAGGAGAACATCCAGTCGCGCTGCCGAATGGTGCTGCTAATGGCGCTGTCGAACAAGACCGGGCGGATGCTGCTGACGACCGGCAACAAGAGCGAAATGGCAGTCGGCTACGCGACGCTCTACGGCGACATGGCCGGAGGCTTTGCGCCGATCAAAGACTGCAGCAAGATGCTGGTCTATCGCCTGGCCAACTACCGCAACTCGCTCGGCCGTGTCATACCTCCACGGGTCATCGAACGTGAGCCCACCGCCGAGCTGCGCGCGGGCCAGAAGGACAGCGACTCACTGCCGCCGTACGAGATCCTCGATCCGATTCTCGAGGCCTTTATCGAGGAAGACCTGTCGGTGGATGAGATCGAAGCACGTGGCTTCGACCGCGCGACGGTTGCGAGGGTGCTCGACCTGGTGAAGCGCAACGAATACAAGCGCCGCCAGGCGCCACCCGGTGTGCGTGTCAGTCGCCGCGCCTTTGGGCGCGACTGGCGTTATCCGATCACCAGCGGCTACCGCCGCTAGGCTGCCGCGGCGCCCGCAGCGCTACCAGAACCTCCACCAGGATTTCTTGGCATCCGCGGCGAGCGTGCGCCCATCGCCGCCGTAGTTCGCGGCATACACCTCACGGGACTGGGTGGCGAGCGCCTCGAGCTGCAGGTGGTCGTAGCACTGGGTGAGCATGTCGAGCGCTTCCTGCACCGCGGGCGACCCATCGTACTGCTCGATCGCACCCCGGGCACGCTGGGCCGCCGCGACATAGGCGCCCCGTTTGAAGTAGTAGCGCGCCACGTGCACCTCGTAGCTCGCGAGGCGATCGCGCAGGTACACCATGCGCTGCAGCGAGTCGTGGGCGTACTCGCTCTTCGGGTACTGCTCGACCACGGTTTTGAAGGCGGCGAACGCCTTGCGTGCCGTGCTCGGGGGCCGCTTGCTCAGGTCGGCGTGGAAGAGGTGCTCGATCGCATTCGGGGTGCGCTCGAAGTCGACCAGCCCCTTGATGTACCAGGCGTAGTCCACGCGCGGATGTGTCGGATTCTCGCGGATGAAGGTGTCGGCGGCATCGGTCGCGGACTCGCCCTCGCCGGCGCGGTAGTATGCATAGATGAGGTCGAGACGGGCCTGGCGGGCCTCGTCGGTGAACGGGAAGCGCGCCGTCAACTGCTCGTAGCTCTTGATGGCACCGTTGAAGTCGTACGACTCGAGTGCCTTGTGGGCCTTCTTGTAGAGCGCCTCCGGGGTAACCTTCTTGTCCTCCCGGTGGGTGCGGCACCCTGACCCAGAAACCGCGAGCAGTACGACACACAACGCGACCAGGCTGCCGCGCACCGGACCGGAGAGGAACATCGGGAAAGGGCCTTTCTGTGGCTTCACGCCGTACAAGTGCGCGGAGTATAGCGAATCCCGCAGCTGGGCTTCCGACCGCGGGAGCGTCAGCGGAGTTCCGCGCGCACGAGCTGACCGTACCTTCGGAAGCCGCCGGGCTGCGCTTCGATCAGGCATTGGCCCGGGCTCTTCCGCAGTATTCCCGCGCCCGGCTCAAGGCCTGGATCGAGTCAGGAGCGGTGCAGGTCGATGGCCGGGCATTGCGCGGTAAGGACCGGGTTCTCGGCGGGGAGCAGGTGCGTATACACGCACGTTTGCCTTCAGAGGACCGGGTGCAGGCCGAGGCAATGCCGCTTGAGGTCGTATACAAGGACCGGGCTCTTCTTGTGATCGACAAGCCCGCAGGTCTGGTCGTCCACCCGGGAGCCGGCAACGCGCGCCACACACTGCAGAACGCGTTGCTCGCACTCGATCCAAAGCTCGCGCTCGTACCGCGTGCGGGGCTGGTGCACCGGCTCGACAAGGACACCAGCGGCCTGCTCGTCATCGCGCGCACCCCGGAAGCCCATACGGCGCTCACTGCCGCCATGGCGGCGCGGCAGGTTATGCGCGAGTACCTCGCGGTGTGCAGCGGAGTCATGACGGGCGGAGGCACGATCGATGAGCCCATCGGGCGTCACCGCACGGCGCGTACACGCATGGCCGTGCGAGCCGACGGGCGTCCGGCCATCACCCACTACCGCATCGAGAGGCGCTTTCGCGCCCACACGCTCGTCCGGGTGACGCTCGAGACCGGCCGCACACACCAGATCCGCGTGCACCTGGCCCACACCGGTTTCCCGATCGTCGGCGATCCGGTGTACGGTGGACGCAGGCGTCTTCCGAAGGGCTGCTCGCCGGCACTCGCGGCGGAGCTGCGGACTTTTCCGCGCCAGGCGCTGCATGCCGCGTCTCTCGGGCTTACCCACCCGCTCACCCATCGCGAGCAGGCTTGGCACTCACCGTTGCCGGCGGACATGAGTGAGCTCCTCGCCGCACTTGAGGCCGACCGATGAGCGCTCAGTCGGTCGGCGCGGGGCTGCAGTTTTTGACGCCCGATTGGGCCGCACCTCGCTCGGTGCGCGCGGCATTCACTCTGCGCCGCGGTGGCGTTAGCGCCGCACCCTTCGATTCATTGAATGTCGCTGCGCATGTGGGCGATGACAGCCAGGCGGTGGCGGAGAACCGCCGGCGGTTGCGGGATGGGCTGCGCCTGCCGCAGGAACCGGCGTGGATGGAACAGGTACACCGCACCGAGGTGCTCGATCTGGATTTGTCCGACCTCGCCGCTCGAGCAGCCAGCAGCTCAGTCGCCGCGGACGCCGCTCTCACTCGCCGTGCCGGCCGCGTTTGCGTGGTGCAGGTGGCTGATTGCCTGCCAGTGCTGTTTGCCGCGCGCGATGGCTCAGCCGTTGCGGCTGCACACGCTGGATGGCGCGGGTTGGCGGCAGGTGTTCTGGAAGCCACCGTCAAGAGTCTCGCGGTCGACCCCGGAGGGCTGCTTGCCTGGATAGGTCCGGGCATTGGTCCCGCGCATTTCGAGGTCGGCGATGAGGTGCGGGGGGCCTTTCTCGCACACGACAACGCCGCGGCCGCCGCGTTCAGTATCAACACACGCGGGCGCTGGCAGTGCGATCTTCCGCTCCTCGCTAGGGCGCGTCTCGCCGCGCTCGGTATCGCTGCGGTAACCGGTGGTACCTGGTGCACCTACGCTGATGCGTCACGCTTCTTTTCGTTCCGGCGGGATGGACGCTGCGGACGCATGGCCGCAGTGATCTGGCTGGCAGAGTAGCCGGTGCCCTTACTCGTGACGATCATGCTGTTCGCCGCATTCGGCGGTATTGCCAGCGCCGCGTTTGCGGTGGTCTTCCTCTGGGTGCGGGAGGAATACAGCGCCCTCATCCTCCCGCACTTCGTCAGCTTCGCAACCGGCGCGTTGCTCGGCGCGGCGCTGCTGGCGCTGCTGCCGGAAGCGATCGCGGGTGCGGGTCCCGCGGGGGCGCATACCATAGGATTGACACTGATCGCGGGGCTCGGAGTGTTTTTCGTGATCGAGAAAATGGTGCTGTGGTGGCACGCACACGCGCACGTTCACGGCGCAGGTGCCGCGGCCTGTCCGCAACACGCCGACGATGCGTTCGCTGCGCGTGCGGAGCACAGCGGGCCGCACGAATCGAGTCATGGCCACGGCCACGCCCGCGACCACGCCTCAGGCGTGCTGGTGCTCGTGGGTGACAGCCTCCACAATGCGCTCGATGGCGCGTTGATCGCTGCGGCCTTCCTCGGGAGTCTGCAGCTCGGCGTTCTCACGACCTTCGCGGTCGCGGCCCACGAGGTCCCGCACCGTGTCGGCGACTTCGCGATTCTCGTGCAGGCGGGATTGTCCCGCCGGCGGGCATTGCTGCTCAATCTCGCGACCGGAGTCGCCTCGGTACTTGGGGCGGCAGTGGCGTACTTTGCCTTGCGTGAGACACAGCGTTCGCTGCCCTACGCGCTGGCTTTTGCCGCGGCGGGTTTTCTGTATATCGCCGTGGCAGGGCTCATTCCTGCTTTGCACCGTCGCTCCGATCCCCATACTAGCGCTGTCCAGGTGCTCCTGATCGCCTCCGGTATCGCCGTAATTGCCTGCGCCGACCGTCTAGCGGGGCATTAGAGGGGCCTACCACGACGCTGGGCCCTGGGAGCGACTGTGATGCTGCTCACTAATTGCGGGCACCCGTAAATCCGGCTTCTTCTGGATGGGGTAGCATTTAACGTAAGCACCGACAGACTCGAGAGTGATCATCGAACCATGCTGCTGAACTGGTTGGATGCCCGGGAAGCTACCGAAGTGGGCGCAGCGTTGGCCGACGATTTCGTCCTTCAGACTGCATCAACGAGAGCTCGCGCCGTCAAAGCCGGGTCCCGGGCGCCAGAAAATCATCTGGAGAGCTTCCTCGGGAAGTTTCTTCAGGCGGTAGACCGAAAAGCCCGCCCGTTGCAACTGAACGTCTTCAAAAGAGCAAAGCTGGCGAACACCTTCAAGTGGAGATTGCTGGAGAAGGGTATTGAGGCCCAGATCGTCGAGGAGCTGACGCGGACTCTCGTGCTTCGCTTGGCCACCGGCGAAGGGGGCGCAGTGCGGGCTGCCAAATCGCTCCCTGGATCAACAGCTCGTCCCAACTCCGACGATGCACGATCGCTGCTGACCAAGGCCGGCGATCACGTGGCGCGTAGCGCGTACGTTGAGGCCATTGCCTGCTTCAAGGATTCCTTGAGGCTCGACCCGCGCAACGCGGTGGCACGTAATAATCTCGGTGCAGCCCTTTGCCGAGTTGGTGATTACAACGAGGCGGAGGAGCAGTTCCGTCGGGCTATCGGGATAAAGGAGAAGTATCCTGATGCGCTCTTCAATCTTGGAACACTCCTGCGATTGCAGGGCAAGATCGTGGAGTCAGAGATGCCCCTGCGACGCGCGCTCAAGTTGAAGCCGGCCTACGTCGACGCGCAGATCGGGCTTGGAGCGACTTTGACAGTTCTCGGCCGCCTGGACGATGCCAAAGCCGTGATTGACAAAGCTTTGAAGCTGGAACCCCGGAACGTTGACGCACTGCTTGCACAGGGTGCTCTCCGGGGACGGCAGGGACAGTTCGCCGAGGCGGAGGCTCTATTCAGGAGAGCATTGGAAATCGACCCCAATGCTTCTGATGCTTGGGTGGGGCTCGCAGGGGTGCGCAGGATGTCCTCCGCCGACGGAGCCGGCTGGCTCAAGGGCGCGCTGGCAAGCGCTAACAGTGGTCTTGAGCCTCTGAGCGAGGCGCGCATTCGCTTTGCGATAGGAAAGTATTACGACGATACCGGTGATTTTGCCCGGGCTTTTGGCAGTTACCAACAAGCCAACGAATTGATGAAGACGGCGGCCGTAGCTTACGACCGCGATGCGCGCGAGCGATTCGTCGGCGACCTGACTCGGATCTACGCGCGCGAGTCATTCTCAGAGGCACATAAAGGGGGTTCGGACTCCAAACTGCCGGTACTCGTGGTCGGCATGCCACGTTCAGGCACTTCTCTCGTGGAACAGATCATCGCCTCGCATCCGGCGGCGAAGGGAGCAGGGGAGCACAGGTTCTGGGGGCAAGCGTTTCGCAGGCACGCATCCAAGCTTTTGCAGGGGTCGCCTGACCAGCGCCTGCGGAGCAACTTGGCAGAGGAGTACTTGAGCAGTCTGGCGGAGCGTGGCGGGGACGCACTCCGCGTTGTCGACAAGTCAACCTTGAATTCCGACTATCTGGGTATCGTTCATTCGGTCGTTCCGAACGCGCGAATGATCTATGTGCAGCGCGACCCTGTGGACACATGTCTGTCCTGTTATTTTCAGGACTTTCCGCCATCGTTGAACTTCACACTGGATATGTCGGACCTCGCGCATTATTACCGCGAGCACCATCGCCTGATCAGCCATTGGCGCAAGGCGCTGCCCCCGACATCCCTGCTCGTCGTACCCTACGAGCAGCTGGTCGCTGATCAAGAGAAATGGACGCGCCGAATTCTTGATTTCATCGATTTACCTTGGGATGCTCGCTGCCTGGACTACCACCTGACCGAGAGCACCGTACTGACCGCAAGCTACTGGCAGGTGCGGCAGACACTGTACCGGAGCTCCATCGGACGCTGGCGCAACTACGAGAAGTTCATCGGCCCGTTGCTCACGCTGAGGAACCTGGACAGCTAAGCGCAGGCAGCGGCTGCTGAGGTACCGGCATGGACGAGCGAGCAACCTCAACAACCTGTCAGACCCAAGTCCGCGCGGCAATTCCGGTCTTGTCGCGATGATTTCGTGAACGATATCACGAGTAATCTTCGCGAGGTTACATAAGCTAGCCAACGGGTTCGCCAGCCGAGGACTACGACGATGCCGAATGTAGCTAACGCTCGCCAACGTTTTCTACTTGGAGTATTCGTCGTCTCCGGGTTCACGGGACTCATCTACGAATCCATCTGGTCACACTACCTCAAGCTGTTCCTTGGGCATGCGGCCTATGCACAGACTCTGGTGCTGGCGATCTTCATGGGCGGAATGGCATTGGGGGCCTGGCTGGTGGCCCGCTACTGCGCACGTCTGCGACGTCTGCTGTGGGGCTACCTGCTGGTCGAAGCTCTGATCGGCGTCTTCGGCATTCTGTTCCACAGGCTGTTCGTGGGCGCCACGGATGTTTCATTTGCAGTAGTAATTCCGGCGCTGCCCGCCGGTCTGGCTATAAACCTCTATAAGTGGTCACTGGCCGCGCTGCTCGTGCTGCCGCAATCGGTGTTGCTTGGCATGACTTTCCCGTTGATAAGTGGCGGCATCATCCGCCGCTGGCCAGAGCACGCGGGGGAGACTCTTTCCGTCCTTTACTTCACTAACAGCCTGGGCGGAGCCCTCGGCGTTCTCGTTAGTGGGTTCGTGCTGATCGATTTGGTCGGGCTTCCCGGCACGACGCTCACCGCTGGACTTCTGAACATCGCGCTTGCGCTCGTCGTGTGGTTGGTGGTCCGCGATCAGGCCGAGCCCCCAAAACCCTCACCTGATGGATCTGCACGAGCTGCAACTCGCGCGTTCATTGATCCGGTCGCCCGATGGTTTGCGATCGCCGCCTTTCTCACCGGCGCGGCCTCGTTCATGTACGAGCTGGGCTGGATCCGCATGCTGAGCCTTGTACTCGGTAGCTCCACACACTCCTTCGAGCTGATGCTGAGCGCATTCATCTTCGGTCTGGCATTTGGTGGGTTGTACGTTCGCAAACGTATCGAGCGCATCGCCGACCCTGAGAGGTATCTCGGCACCATCATGCTTATCATGGGGGTGCTGGCTGCGCTGACGGTGCCGGCCTGCAATCTGATGTACGACGTCATGGCGTGGGCGCTGCGCACGTTCAAGCAGACCGAGGGCGGGTACGTCGCCTTCAACACGCTGAGCCAGTCCATTGCCATGCTGATCATGTTCCCGGCGACTTTCTGCGCTGGTATGACTCTCCCTGTCCTTACGCATGCGCTCATGCGCCGCGGCACTGGCGAGAAGGCTATCGGCGCGATCTACTGCGCCAACACTCTCGGTGCGATCGCCGGTGTACTGCTCGCGGTGCACCTCTTGCTGCCGCTGGTCGGCGTCAGGGGTGTGATCCTCACCGGCGCGGGCATACACATTTCACTCGGTCTATCGCGTCTCGCCGCGCGCGGATGGCGTCAACCCGCTCACATCCTCGCGATATCGGCCGGCGTCGCTGTGTTCGCCTTGACGGCCACCTTTGGCGCCCTGGATCCGCTGCGAGTCGCGTCAGGGGTTTACCGCACCGGGATCGCACGCTTGCCCGTCAACAGCCAAGTCATCTACCTACACGACGGCAAGACCGCGACCGTCACGCTGCACGAGAGTGCGGGGCGAGTCACTATTGCAACGAATGGCAAGCCGGACGCCGGGGTCCAAATGGGACCGGGAGAAGCGGGAGAAGACGAGGCCACCATGGTGCTGGCTGCGGCGATTCCGCTAAGTCTGCAGCCCGGTGCAAAACGCGTGGCTAACATCGGGTTCGGATCGGGTGTAACAACCCACACACTGCTTGCGAGCCCGGAGCTCCAGCATCTGGATACGATCGAGATCGAACCGTCGATGGTTGACGCCGCGCACCTGGGCTTTGGTGCACGCATCCACAACGTCTTCGAGGATCCCCGCAGCCATGTGGTGTATGAGGACGCGAAAACATTCTTCGCCGCTTCACACGAGCCCTACGATCTGATCGTGTCCGAACCCTCCAACCCGTGGGTGAGCGGTGTCGCCAGTTTGTTCTCCGACGAGTTCTACGGCCGTATGGTGCAGTATCTGCGGCCCGACGGCTACTTCGTCCAATGGGTGCAGATCTACGAGACTGACATCGGCGTAGTGGCCTCGATTCTCAAGGCTTTGTCACGACACTTCGGCGCGTACGCGATCTACACTCTGAATGAGTCCGACATGCTTATCGTCGCAACCCCCGCCGCGGCGCTTTCGCCCCCCAGCGAGCGGTTCCTGGAGTGGCCGATGATGCGTGCCGAGCTCGATCGCATAGGAGTGCAGTCCCTTGCCGACCTCCAGATGCGACTGATAGGGGACAACCGCACTCTCGGGCCCTTGTTCAGGGAAGTGCCAGTGCCGGCAAACTCCGATTTCTTCCCGTTCGTGGATCTCAACGCTCCGCGGCTGCGGTTTATGGGAGCCAATGCGTTCGCGCTGCCGCGCCTCACGAGAGTGTCAATACCGGTGTTGGATTTGCTGCGCGCGGACAACGTGGTCGGTCCCACCGCCATGCCGTCCGAGCACAGCAAACTGCCTCGTCACGCGCTTGTGCGGCATGCCCTGGCACTTCGTCGCGCGTTGTCGAGTGGACGGCTGGACGAGCTCGACACGATGAGCGCTGTCTACGTGCTGCTGCTGCGCACGAGCGCAACGCAGTGCGCGGACCCGCATGTACAAGATACCTGGAGGATGGCCGCACGCAATGTCAGCGCGATGACGGCGTCCTACCTGAGTCCTACGGAGCTCGCCGATGTCTCGAGCAATATCAGGTCCATGCCCTGTTATCGCGAAAGCGGCCCTCATAGAGCCTGGGCCGATTTACTGGCGGCAGTGGCGGCGCGCAACGCAGCGGAAATGGTGTCGATCGGCGATCGGCTCTTGGAGACTACCTCGTCCCTTTCGACAGACGAGCGCACGTATCTCACGACGGTGGTTGCCGCAGGCTACATCCGCCTGGGCCAGTTAGCACAGGCGCGCGACCTGCTCGTAGCACAGTGGGACGGGCTCGACCACCGCGGGGAGCTGGCGCTCTCATTGAGCGAGCTTCGGGCGTTGGCGCAAGCGGACAGTCAGCCCTCATTCGCGCACGGCCGAGCCGGCGATGCATCCGCACACGGATCCTAGATCTGGTCGCTCAGCTCTTCAGTGGCTTGTCGGCCGTTGAATCCAGAATTGGTACATCCCGACAAAGGTATCGGGACTGTCGGCCTCGAAGCGGGACCAGTTACGCAAATTCACCCCTGCCGGGTCGTCGGTGAAGCGTGTGCGGTACTGAGGCAACACTGTGGGATGCAGCTCGAAGCCGATGAAGTGGAGCCCGCATTCGGCAAGAAATGCCTCGATCTGATTCAGAGTCAGATGGTGCTCTTGCACGTGAAACAGCAGGTCGCGACATTCGCTGGTCGAGTAAAAGTCCGGAATCTGGCTCAAGCATTGCAACTCGATGCCTTCCTTCAATAGCGGCAGGTCTCGGCGAAAGCGGCGAATGTCTTCGGCTGTACGTGCGTAACCGCGAGCGGCGATCAATGCTCGCGCTTTGGCTATGTGCCTCCGCGCCAGTTGGCTGTAAAAACCCAATTGCATAAAGCCCCCCGGCCGCAAGATAGACAGCAAGGTACGCCATCCTTCGAAGGGGTCGGCCAGATGATGCAGCACTCCAACTGCCGCGATGATATCGAAGGTGCGCCCGATCTGGCCGAGCTGCAGAATGTCGGCCTGTGCATATTCAATGTTGGAGATACCCAGCTCCAGCGTCTTCCGTTTGGCATAGCAGATGCTGGCTAAGCTGAGATCTACTGCGAGTACGCGCACGCCGTGGTATCTCCGGGCAGTAAAAATGGACTGACTGCCCGTGCCACATCCGGCGATAAGCATCTCCGGTGCGCGGTCATCGGGCATCGACGCGAACCGAGCGAGCGGCAATCTCCGCTGAAGCTCATCGTTGAAGGGCAGCGCAGAGTCTTGAATCGGCAGTTTGACCCAGCGCGGGTAAGGATTTCGTTCATAGTGGTCGCGCACTTCTTCTGAGACGCCGCGGGTGATCAGGGTCAGACGTTCAACGTCAGCGCGGAGCTTCTGCTCTTCGAGCGGTTCGCGAACTTGTTGGCGCAGCACGTCGCCAATCGGTCCCTGAAGATCTACGGCCAGAAGCCGACTTGGTTCGGGCAGCTCGTACAGCGGGAAATACGCGGCCACAGCGAGCAATAGCAAAGGCGGTACGACCGCACGGGCAGCTAGCAGGGCCAATACCTTAGTGCGGCACCCCACTGCCGTTGCCCGCTCGCTCTCATCACAATCGAAAATGTACTCGTTGATGAAACACTGCTGCGCGAGTGAGGCATAGAATTGCAGCGCCGCCAAGTTCGAAGAGTCCGGGCGCTCGCTGGTCGCGGCCTCGAGCAGGGCATAACGCGCGGCAGTCAGAAAACGTTCGAATTCAACCGTGCTTACGGGCGCTGTTTCCAGCAAAGCTTTCAGCAAGAGATCGCCAGCAAGGACAGTAAGGCCTTCTACATCGAACAGTGATCCTTTCGGTACGCGTGCTGGCCTGCTCTCGTTGAGGAGTCGCACGTAGCGGGCAACCTTTGGGTCGAGCATGATCAGGCTAAGTGCGGGCCGGCAAAGTTCGTTCGGATCCGCCCATGGCTCGGTGATGGCGGCTGTGAGTGCAGCGCGGATTCCTGGGTCGTTCGTTACAAATTTCGTTCGGGCGACGCAACTGGCGAAGGCACTTTTGATCGTCCAGGTCGGCGAGCGTTCGATCTGGTGCATTACCAGCTGCACTGCATCCGGAGCTTTACCACGCGTCACAAGAAACCCTGTCAAGTTGTCCAGAATTTCCTCGGAATCCGGAGCAAGAGACAACGCGCGTCGAAGACTTGCCTCTGCGGCATCGAGCCGCCCAAGGCGCGTTAGTACCCTGCCCAGGGCATGGTGCGCCGCTGCATAATTGGGGCGGACCTCGATTGCCTTGAGCAGGCTATCCGCGGCCTCTTCGCGTCGACCCTCTTTCATGGCAAGTACGCCGAGATTGAAATGCACCTCGGCGTAGTTGGGATTGATGGCTAGCGCGCGCTGATAGGCCTCTGTCGCTTCGGGGGTTCGGCCTAGGGCGTCAAGTGCATTCGCCATCGCGACGAACGCACTCGCAAAATCGGGCTTGATGGCGATGGCGACTTGGTAGTTCTGCAAAGCCGGCTCGTACTGATTGGCCTGGCAGTTGAGGTTTCCCAGGTTGAAGTGGGCTGCCGCGTAATGCGGGTCGCAGGCGACGGCGAGCTGGTAAGCGTTGCGCGCCTCATGAATCTGGCCGTACGCGAACAGAACGTTGCCACGGTTTAGATGCGCTCTCGCGCATCGAGGGTCGGCCTGCACGGCAGCATCGTAACGCGCCATTGCCTCGGCGATCCGTCCCTGTTCTTCCAATGCATTTCCTTCATCGATTAGCGCTGTTACCCGGCTTCGCAAAGTGGGTGAGAGAGGATTGTTAGTCGCTGCATCCGTCGGATTCATGCGAGCCCGCTCGAGTTCGCCGGTCTGTCCATCCAGCCGTCTGTGGCGCACAGAGCCCCGCATCTTACGCGGGGTTTAAGGTCAACTGCATCGTTCAAGGCCCCGGTACTAAGAACCTGCACTTCCCGGCTGCACCCGAGACCTCAGCAACGCCCAGCGCGAGCAGTGGCCAAGAGGTCACTTGAAACGTGCCAGGGCTATACGCGGTACTACAGGCGGCCTCGTGTCGGGGGGCTGCCTGTCACAGCCCCTTGAACTGACTGCGATTTGTCCCCATAGACGCGCCACTAAAGCTATAAGGCCCGTTCCCCATGCGCATGGACAAACTCACCAGCCGTTTCCAGCAGGCGCTGGCCGATGCCCAGTCGCTGGCTCTCGGGCGCGATCACCAGTTCATCGAGCCGGCCCACGTGCTTCTGGCCATGCTGGATTCCTCGGGCGGCTCGGTGCGTCCGCTGCTGATGAAGGCAGGCGCGGACGTCAACAAGCTCCGGTCGGGGCTTCTGGCGCAGCTCGATTCGCTGCCCAAGGTCGAGGGGACCCCCGGCGAGATCCACATCTCCAATGACCTCAACCGCGTACTCAACGTCACCGACAAGCTTGCCCAGCAGCGCGGCGATCAGTTCATCTCGAGCGAGCTGTTTGTGGTGGCCGCCTTCGAGGATCGAGCCCTTGCCCGGTTGTTCAAGGAAGCGGGCATGGTGCGCGGGGCGATCGAGAAGGCGATCGAGGAGGTGCGCGGCGGCGAGAAAGTGAACGACGCCAACGCGGAAGAGAGCCGGCAGGCGCTGGAGAAGTACACCATCGACCTCACCGCGCGCGCCTCTTCCGGCAAGCTCGACCCGGTCATCGGGCGCGACGATGAGATTCGACGCACCATCCAGGTGCTGCAGCGCCGCACCAAGAACAACCCGGTGCTGATCGGTGAGCCGGGCGTCGGCAAGACCGCGATCGTCGAGGGTCTCGCCCAGCGCATCGTGAATGCCGAAGTGCCCGAGGGTCTCAAGGACAAGCGGATCCTGGCGCTCGATATGGGTGCGCTCATCGCCGGCGCGAAGTTCCGCGGTGAGTTCGAGGAGCGGCTGAAAGGGGTGCTCAACGATCTCGCCAAGCAGGAAGGCCAGATCATCCTGTTCATCGACGAGCTGCATACCATGGTGGGCGCCGGGAAGGCCGAAGGCGCCATGGACGCCGGCAACATGCTGAAGCCCGCGCTCGCCCGCGGCGAGCTGCATTGCGTCGGCGCGACCACTCTCGATGAGTATCGCAAGTACCTCGAGAAGGATGCCGCCCTCGAGCGACGGTTCCAGAAGGTTCTTGTGGATGAGCCTTCGGTGGAGGACACGATTGCCATCCTGCGCGGCCTCAAGGAGCGCTACGAGGTGCACCACAAGGTCGAGATTACCGATCCTGCCATCGTGGCGGCTGCCACACTCTCGCACCGCTACATCACTGACCGCCAGTTGCCCGACAAGGCCATCGACCTGATCGATGAGGCCGCGGCGCGCATCCGCATGGAGATCGACTCCAAGCCCGAAGCACTCGACCGCCTCGAGCGGCGCATCATCCAGCTGAAGATCGAGCAGGAGGCCCTTAAAAAGGAGAAGGACGAGGTTTCGCGCAAGCGCCTGGCGACACTCGAGGAAGCTCTGCGGGCACTCGAGAAGGAATATGCCGATCTCGAGGAAGTCTGGAAGGCCGAGAAGGCGGCCGTGCAGGGTACAGCGCACATCCGCGAGGAGCTCGACCGCGCGCGGCTCGAGCTTGATGCCGCGCGCCGCGCCGGCAATCTCGGCCGCATGGCGGAGCTGCAGTACGGCAAGATCCCCGAGCTCGAGAAGCGTCTAAGCGCCGCAGAGGTGGCCGAGGACAAAGCCCCTACTCTGGTGCGCAACAAGGTCACGGAGGAGGAGGTCGCGGAGGTGGTCTCCAAGTGGACCGGCATCCCCGTGTCGAAGATGCTCCAGGGTGAGAAGGAGAAGTTACTGCACATGGAGGATGCGCTCGCGAAGCGTGTCGTCGGCCAGGACGAGGCCCTGCGCATCGTCTCGAACGCCATCCGCCGCTCACGTGCGGGCCTCTCCGATCCACGCCGGCCGAACGGCTCGTTCCTGTTCCTCGGTCCCACGGGAGTCGGCAAGACCGAGCTCTGCAAGGCACTTGCCGAGTTCCTGTTCGACACCGAGGACGCGCTGATCCGCATCGACATGTCTGAGTTCATGGAGAAGCATTCGGTAGCACGCCTGATCGGTGCGCCACCGGGCTATGTCGGCTACGAGGAGGGCGGCTACCTCACTGAAGCGGTGAGGCGCCGGCCTTACTCGGTGATCCTCCTCGATGAGGTCGAGAAAGCTCATCCGGATGTGTTCAACGTGCTGCTGCAGGTCCTCGATGACGGGCGTCTCACCGACGGCCAAGGGCGCACGGTCGACTTCCGCAATACGGTCATCATCATGACCTCGAACCTCGGTTCCCAGGTCATCCAGGAATATTCCGGCGAGAAGAACTACGCCAAGATGAAAAGCGCGGTCATGGAGATCGTGCAGCAGAGCTTCCGGCCGGAGTTCATCAACCGCATCGATGACATCGTGGTGTTCCATCCGCTCGGCACGCAGCAGATCCGCGCCATTGTCGACATCCAGCTCGTTTACCTGCGCAAGCGCCTGCAGGAGCGCAGCATGGATCTCACGCTGGATGATGCTGCGCGCGACCTGCTTGGTCAGGCGGGCTTCGATCCGGTGTACGGTGCGCGCCCGCTCAAGCGCGCCATCCAGCAGCAGATCGAGAATCCGCTGGCGCAGAAGATCCTGCAAGGCGAGTTCGTCCCGGGTGACCGCGTCCGCATCAGCGTGCGCGGCGGTGAGCTCACCTTTGCGAAGGCCGATGAGCGCCGCACGGCGCGCGGCTGAGCCCGAGGGGCAAGCCCACGCGTACCTCGCCTTGCCGATAGTTCGGTTCAGCACCGAACGATCGGCGCGTCGTCGGCGCACGCGCCTTGGTTATAATCGCCCGACAACATAACCTTAAGAGAGCTCATGCCGTTCTACGAATACGAGTGCCAGGCCTGCAAGTACTACGCCGAGGTGATGCAGAAGATCAGCGACCCGCCGCTCACGCGCTGTCCATCCTGCGGCAAGCGCGCGCTCAAGAAACTGCTCTCGGTGCCGGTATTCCGCCTGAAAGGCGGTGGCTGGTATGAGACCGACTTCAAATCGGACAAGGAGACCAAGCGCAATCTGCTGGGTCCGGAAAAAGAGGAGTCGAAGGCCGAGGCTAAGACCGGGACCACCGAGGCGAAGCCAGCAGCGGCGGAATCCAAGGAGAGCAAGGAAGTCAAACCTGCCGGGTCCGGGACCACAAAAACCCATGGCCCGACGAGCCGCGGCCGCGCTGCCAAGGTCCGCAGCGCCGCATCACGCCGGCCGTCGCGTCCCTCGCGCGGCAGGAGCACCCGCAAGAAGCGACGGTAGCACCATGAACGGCACTGGCGGCACGCGTAAGTGGAACCTGCGGCGATATCTGGTTGCAGGCGTGCTGGTCTGGCTGCCGATCCTTGCCACCGTGTGGGTGGTGACTTTCATGCTCCACCTCATGGACCTCACGCTGAAGGTTCTGCCACCTGCCTTGCGCCCGGAAGCGCTGGTGGGATTCTCGCTGCCGGGGCTCGGGGCGGTGTTCGCGCTCATCGTGCTGCTGCTCACCGGCCTTCTGGTGACCAACCTCATCGGCCGCAGGCTCATCGTCTGGGGTGAGGAGCTGCTCAACCGCATACCGGTGGTGGGCTCGGTGTACGGGGGAGTGAAGAGCTTCGCCGAGAGCGTCTTCTCCCAGTCGAACGCTTTCCGCAAGGTGGTCATGGTCGAGTACCCCCGCGCGGGGGCCTGGAGCATCGGTTTCCTCACCGCGGAAGATGTGCCCGAAGTAAGCGAGAGACTGCACGAGCCGCATGTCGCGGTCTATATCTCCTCGGCACTCAATGCCACCGCCGGGTATCTCGTGATCGTGCCGCGGCGCGCAGTGGTGGAGCTCGACATGTCGGTCGATGCCGCCATGAAGATGATCATTACCTGCGGGGTGGTGGTGCCTCCGGCGCCCGCCCGGACATCACCGCTCGCCAAACCCGCGGCCTGAGTCAGCCATGCACGCGATGCGGCTCCTGGCGCGCGGCGGCCCGCTGACACTTTCGCAGGTGGCTCTGCCGCCCCCCGCACCTGGGGAGCTCCTCATAAGGGTTGAGGCGTGCGGTGTGTGCCGCACGGACCTGCATCTACTCGATGGCGAGCTTCCCGACATCCGCTGTCCCATCACTCCCGGACACGAGGTGGTCGGAGTGGTCCGCGCGTGCGCCGGTGATGTGACTCGCTTTGCCATCGGCGATCGAGTGGGCGTTCCCTGGCTCGCCTGGACCTGCGGCGTGTGCGAGTACTGTCGCGCCGGGCTCGAGAACCTCTGCCCCAAGGCTCGGTTCACCGGCTACACACGCGATGGTGGCTACGCGCAGGAGATACTGGCGGATGCGAGGTACTGCCTGCCGCTGCCACACGATGTGCCGGCCGCTGAGTTGGCACCGCTGCTGTGCGCCGGTCTTATCGGCTATCGCGCCTATCGCAAGGCAGGGGAAGCCAGCAACCTGGGCCTCTACGGCTTCGGAGCCGCCGCGCACCTCCTGGCGCAGATCGCACGACATGAGGGCCGGCGCATATTCGCCTTCACCCGAGACCGCGACCGC
>Ga0306926_10002995_pt1 | contig 17372 bp, 12 predicted proteins | sample flu12Cox44000178_FD_203759 | JGI IMG/M metagenome (GOLD analysis project Ga0306926, IMG submission 203759) | Lab enrichment of tropical soil microbial communities from Luquillo Experimental Forest, Puerto Rico - flux8day.12C.oxic.44.000.178 (v2)... | ecosystem: Environmental > Terrestrial >... | reverse complement strand
TACGGAACCGATGCCACGGTCGCTCGAATGGAAACTTGCCTATGCCGCTCGACTGTTGGTTTAGACGACCCACGGTTTTCTTCGCCCCAGATGATCCCGACCTCGCTGCCGATCCCGCTGTACTCGGGATCCAAAACGGCCAGAGAGATCATCGCGCGTTCATTGTAGGTGTAGCCAGTGTAGGTAGAAACGCCAACGGTCTTCCCGTTTTTCAACACTTTGTCGAAAGGAAGAGTGGAATAGTTGGCCAAGGGAAGATCGAGATACTTAGCGATATCCCCTCCCTCGAATAGGGAGCCGCAAGCACTTTTGAGATCCTCTGGGTTCCAGACGAGCGTGACCTTCTTCCTACTCTGATTTTCTCCCATTTTTTCCAGCGCCTGCCGCCCCAGGAATTCATGGTCAAATTTGACCAGGCCTCCGTAGCCGAGATCGTAAGGGGTGAGATAATAGTCGCCGATATTGTCTGAGTAGAAGCTGCCGCCAAGAGATGCGGTGGCCTCATAGCTGGTGGCCATGAGCCACTCTCGGTATCCCCTCATATCCTCGCCCGTGTAAATCGCCGGAACAGGAGAAGGGATCCACCCCGATTCTAGGCAGGTGGTGGGGTACGCTCGAGAACCGACTTGCCGAATTCCGAATTCTTGGCCGGCTTCCACAATGGCGTTGCGGACTTCCTCGCCGTGTTCCCAAGGACCGAACAGTTCCCATCCGGGTTGGCCGACCATGCCGTGACGCAACGCGCGAACCTCCCGACCCGCGATATGAAATCGACCGATATGAAAGAACCGGATATCGGGGGCTGGCTTCCCGGTGACCTTCTCCATGGTGCGGACGGCATGGGGGCCCTGAATCTGGTATCGGAAGCTCTTGCGCTGACCTTTATTCAAAGCCGACCTCTCATCTCGCTCAGCTGATGCTTTATAGCGACCTTGTTCCAGATTGTATTGCACCCAATCGATAGCAGGGGGACGCCCGACGAGATTGAACCTATTTTGATCGAGGTAAAAAAGAATTACATCGCCGATGACATAACCTTCAGGATTACAGGCCACGAATTGCTTGGCTTGGTTCGCTCGGAAATTTTTGAAGCTGTTCACGCCTAAATCGGAGAGCAACAAAAGAGCGTCCGGACCTTCCAGATACAGATCGGTCATATGATGGGACTGATCGAATAGGGCGCAGGTTTCCTTCCAGGCTCGCTGCTCGTCTCGCCAGTTGGAAAACTCTGAGCGCACCACGGGAAAAGCATACGGCCCGATTTGCGAATTCCGTAATAGTTTGACGGGACTTCCGGCAGCGCTTATCAGATCCTCCAAGCTTGGCTGCTTCATGGCGCGACGTGCTCCTTTGGCCCCAGGGGACGGAAGGGCTCGCTTCCCTCTCACTCGATCGTCACAACCCTCGGGAGTGTTCAAGAGCGAGGAGTGCCTGCCGCTCGCTTCCGTTCGGATCATCGACGACTCTCGATTCTTGATCAAGAATCATCGTTGCGCGTTGCCTGCTATCAAAGGCGGGCCATTTCGGTATGCCCTGGTGGCTTGGGTTTCCTGTGCGGGCAAAGGCCACCCACGCGCCGCTGATTTTGTCCTCGAGTGCGTAACGGTCTTGATGAGAACCAGTCATCGCGGTGGCCAGATCGACGTTATCGAAAACAAAGGGAATTTCGAGCGTGTGGAATGTCCTCAGGGCGCCATCTCGCACTGGTGATTTCCAGGTGAAATAGTACAGGTAGGCAGGAGCGGCCCGCTGGTCCGCCTTGCGCTCCGCCTGGGTCAGAACCCCTGCCCGGAATGTCGAGTCGGATGCCAGAATCAAATACAGATCCGTATTGCTGATGCCCGGGCGGCCTTTTCGGTAGACCTCGATCAATCGATCGACAGCCGCGTCGTCGGCGTCGCGAAGCGTTTGTTTGACATGTGCGCGCAAGGCATCGTCATTCATCGGATCGAGCGGTGTTCCACGCATGAAGGTGACCTCAGTTTCAACCGAACCGATCAGTAGCGGGACGCTCGCCGAAATCTCAGGTGCGCCGGGATCGAATGGATTTCTCGGCAGGGTGAAATCATCGACCACGGGCGCCAGACGCAGAGCAGCCCCGCCGGGAGCGCCTCCGCCGCCCATGGCCGCTACCAGCTTCTCCGCGGGAAGCTGCTGGAGTTCGTCCACCTGATTGGATTTGAGTCCAAGAAGCGAGAGATATTTTTCAGCCGAACTGGTTGCTTCCTCCTTGGATAAGCCTCTGATAGCGGAGGCACTCTCGACGATGGCGCGATGGAATAGGCCTTTGGCAGACGGCATGGCCATTAGGGTACTGACTTTCCCACCGCCGCCCGATTGGCCAAAGATGGTCACGTTGTTGGGGTCGCCCCCGAACTCGCTGATGTTCTCTCGCACCCACTCAAGCGCTCGAACGATGTCCAGCATTCCGATATTGCTTGACTGCTTGTATTTCTCCCCGCCCAGTTCGGCGAGATACAGGTAGCCGAACACGTTTAATCGATGGTTGATGGTGACAACAACCACATCGTGACGACAGGCTAGATTCGAGCCGTCATAAATAATGAAAGAACCAGACCCTTGAGAGTACCCACCGCCGTGCAACCATACCATCACCGGCCTGCGTCCAGCGCCCAGTCCGCTAGTCCACACGTTCAAGCACAAGCAGTCTTCGTCCGCCGGCTCTCGCCGATCGACAGCGGCCACCTCCGGAATCAATGTAGAAGGACCTTGAGGCGAGCGAGGACCGAACTTTTCCGCGTCTCGGATCCCTGTCCAGGAATCCGCTTGGGAGGGCGGCATAAACCGCCTCTCGCCTGCGGTTGACGCGCCATAAGGAATGCCAAAAAATGCGCTGACGCTACCTCGCCTGATGCCTCTTATTCGTCCCGCGCTGGTGCGGACGACCCCACTGGGCGACGAGCATCCAAGGTCCTGCGCCCACGTTTTTTGAGATGCTCCACCCGCCAGAAGCCCCGCTGCCCCCATGGTCGTGGAGCTGAGAAAGGATCTTCGATTCATGATGGCCACCCCTCAACGTCCGTTTGCGAACTCTTGAACTGGTCGCGTTGTCAGTCAATAAAGCAGCAATCCTGTTTTACTGTTTTACTGTTTAACTACTGAATTGGCGTCAGTTCGTAAGCGGGCGATACGGAAATGGCGCCGCGCGGCCACCCGCCGCGCCAGGCTGCGACGCTCGCGATCATACCACTCGGTGAAACGGTCCGCGCGGTGAAGACGGCGCAAGCCAGAACGACCGAAGATAAATTTTTGTTAACTTGACATTGTTATGCCCGGGCAGTAAATGTCCGCCAAGCGCCCGTACGACTGTACGTCGTCTTCAGCGCGACGTTGAACCGACCGAGCGTGGGGTCGCACGAGGGTTGGCGGGTCGGAGAGAAACGCGGGCGTTCTTCGTGGGGTGGGAATCTGAAGACAAACGAGAAAAGACTGCTGCGCATTGCTTTTTAAGGTCGCCGTCTGGAATTAGCGTTCTCACCCCCCCTGTAAAGTGAGCAAAGCGGTCATGGGGGGCACACATGAGTACTCTTTGGGGTTGGCGGCGTTTGAGTACTAGGAAAGTACTGGGCCTGGCGTTGGGAGTGCTGCTTGTTGGTTTTCCCGCTTTCGGGCAGCTAAATCTCGGAAGCATTTCGGGAACGGTCACAGACTCGAGCGGCGGGGTGATTGCCGGCGCGACGGTGACTGTCACTGATGTGGAGCGCGGCGTCTCTCGCACGTTGACGACCGACACAGCGGGTCAATATTCGGCTCCCAGTCTAACTCCGGGGAGCTACTCGGTGCGTGTCGAGTTCAGAGGCTTTCAGACGCTAAACCGCACGGGCCTCGAGGTGGGCGTCGGTCAAGTGGTGCGCGTCGACGTCGCGCTGCAACCGGGCAGTGAAACTCAAACGGTGACAGTGACGGAAGCGGTGCCGCTTGTGGACACGACGAACGAGGTGCTTTCTAGCACGGTCGAAGATAAACAGCTCAGCGAATTGCCAATTAACGGGCGCCTGTACACGAAAGTGCTGGAGTTCCAGCCCGGCATTCACGGCAACCCGGGGGGCAACTCCCCGAACTACCAAACCAACGGAGCGGGCGGGCAGGGCAACTACTTTTTGCTCGACGGAGTGGAAAACAGCAACATCTTCGTCAACTCGGGACCTCTGATCGGTGCTGCCACCAGCACCGACGAATTGACCATTCTGCCCCAGGATGCGGTTCAAGAAGTCAACGTCATGACCAATCCGCCGGCGGAATACGGCTGGTTTCAGGGCTCCGTCGTTAATGTTGGTTTGAAGTCAGGAACCAACGACGTACATGGGAGTGGTTATATCTTCGCGCGCAACAATAACTTCGATGCCAGGGATCCATACCTTTCCGCCGGGGTGCCGAAGCAGCCGGATGATTTCAAACAATTCGGTGGGTCCGTCGGCGGACCGATCAAGAAAGACAAACTGTTCTTCTTCGGAGCGTACGACGGGATGCGCTACAACGTGGGAATTGGGACCACTGCGACCTTGCCGACCGTCAATGGCGGGGCGGTGGATAATCCCTTCAACAGCGTGCCGCTTTCGATCGATGACATGATCAACAACCACGGCGTAATGCCGAGTCAGTTAAGCCTTAACCTTTCCGATTGCACCGTGGCCGGCTTAGCGCCGAACGCCGTGGCGACGTGCGGGACGAAGGGCGTGTTCAGGTATAACGGACTCGTCACGACGGGCGTTGGTGTGCCGGGGAATAGTAACGGCCATTCCGATAACGGGATCGGACGAATCGATTATCACCTGAACAACGCGAACACAATCAACGGCGAATACTTCTTTGGGCAGGCCGTTACAAGCACTCCCAATGCCGGCGCACCCCCTTTCTGGAATAACCTGAACACGAGCCGCACGCAGATGATGCGTGCGGTGTGGATTGCTACGCCGAGTCCCAACTGGGTGAACGATTTGCGCTTTGGCTACAACCGTTACAACCTGGCGGATGGCAATGCAGAATGCGTGGGGGGAAACTATTCGACAGGGAACGTGGGCCAGCCGAATTATGCGGCGCTAGGTTTTATTTCTGGAGCAAATCCTCCGTCTCCCTTCTGCGGATTCCCGGTTATGAATTTTTTGCAATCGAGCTATCCCAGCTTCGGCGCGGGTTTCTTTATCAACAACCAGGGAGTGTTTCAGTACACCTATACTGTGTACGACAACGTTTCCTATACCCATGGCACTCACAATTTCAAGTTCGGCTTTGAGTACCACCACAGCAGGTTCCGCGGAATCGGAGCCCCGGGCTTTCTCGATGGCGTCGTGAATTTCACTGGCGGCGCTGCATTTTCCGATCCCGCCAATCCGTCATGCGTTCCGCCCGGTGACCCCCTTTGCTCCACCGATCTGCAGGACTTCCTTGCTGGAACACCTGGCGGCGGCAACCAACTCCTGGTGAACCCGCAGCAAGAAGCGAGCTCGGTTGGCTTCAACCGCGAAGCTGTCTATTTCGAAGACAATTTCCGAGTGAGCTCGAGGGTGACCATGGACCTGGGCTTGCGCTACGAAATTGAACCGGCGATCTTGGTGGACAATAACAGCGCTGGAAACTTCGCTCCGTTCTCGCCCACAGGCATGGTGCAGCAAAACGGCATTCCCCTTTACAAGTCCGATCACACGGCTTTTGCTCCCCGCGCGGGGATTGCCTGGGATATCACCGGCAAAGGAACCACGGTGCTTCGCGCAGGCATGGGGGTTAGTTACGATACGCCCCAAGTGGACGACTTGGTCGCCCAGAGTTTCGGTGCAGGCCTCAACACCATTCCGACTGGGTTTGCGCTTTTTAACGACAACGGGCTTGTATTTCCTCAATCCACCAACCCACAGGCCGTCAAGACGGGCGTGATTACGGTTCCCGGCTCCCCCCCTGGATTGAACTGGGCGCTAAACACGCCGGTTTTCCCCGCGGGGCTGAGCACCGACCTAGCTTGCGGCACCGGCAATCCTGCCATCCTGCTGCCTGATGGCACCAGCCCCGGGCCATGCACATTGAAGGCTAGGGGCACGGTCGTCAGGCTGCCCAACGGCCAGCTCAGTATGAACACGGATAACCAGCGGTCCCCGATGTACACCTGGACGCTCGGAATCCAACACGCTTTCGGCGCCAGCACTTCGCTGACAGTGAACTACGTAGGCACCCACACCTATGATCTGGCCAGCGAAATCAACGTCAACCAGGCACCGCCAGGAGCCTCGGGCCCCGGTCTGGGCGGCGCTCCAGGGACTGTAACCGGTCCGCAGCAGCAGCGCCTGCCGTATTTCAAACAATTTCCGTGGTTCGACGGCATCTTTGCATATGGACCTGCTGGCTTTTCAAACTACCACGCGCTGCAAGTGACCCTCGTTCAGCGGAATTTTCATGGACTGACCTTTAATGCCGCCTATACCTACTCGAGGGACCTGGCTACCCCAAAAGGCGGCAATGACCCGTACATAACCAACAGCAACTGCGTATCCTGCGAGTATGGGCTTCAGACGCCCACACAAGATTTGGGCGTCACGCTCGTTTACTCGATTCCGACCTTCAAAGCACCAGCGCAGTTGCTAGAGGGATGGCAGATCTCGAGCGTGCTCGATGTGCAAAGCGCCGCGCCATTTAGGGGTGTTGACAGCAGTGATGACTTCGCCGGAGTCAACGACAATCGCGGGCTTTTGGGCGGTACCCCCGAACAATGGTCGCTTTTCGGAAAAGCAAGCGATTTCAATTTGGGAGGACTCAATCCCCTGCAGTGCTTCGGGTTCGGTTTCTTTAGTGTCATCGGTGTATGCAACCCCAATCCTCCCGCGGCTTGCGTCAATGCAGCAAACGCCGAGCCGGTGAATGCGGCAATGAACACGGAGGTTCCCGGATCCTCGAGCGGACTAGGTTCCCTCAACGCGGCAGGATGCTATGTGTCACCCAACGGGAAGTCGGTAATCATTCCACCGGCTCAGGGAACCTTCGGAAACATGAAGCCGGGCCAGCTCCGCGGGCCAAGTTTCCAGGAGTGGGATCTATCGCTGCGCAAGACGTTCAAGGTGCACGAGAGGCTTGGCCTAGAGTTCAGTCTATCGGCATTCAACGTCCTGAACGCTCACGCCCGCTCTCTCGGATTCACCGGGGGCATCGTGAACGTTCCGGTTCTGTTCGGCGTATCTAGCGGACAGCCGAATGACGGCAACCCAGTCAACGGAACCGGCGGGGCCCGGCAGCTGCTGCTCGGATTGAAAGCGACGTTCTGAGCGGTTCGCCAAAGCGCGATCCGAAATTGGACCGACCGATCGGACGCGGCTAGGCCAAGGGTCAAAACTGGTTTAGGTGTTTTTGCGTGTTAGCCGATCCTCGGGTCGTTTACTTCTTACCCGGCGCCGCTGGATGCGCAGGGGATGTTGCGCCAGGATTGCTGCCACTGGAGGGCGACTGGAGGAAGTCGTCGTAATTTACGCCCGGCGTGGGAGGCGCCAGCTTGCCTGGATGGGTTGTAAAGCCAATGATGCGGCCCATGAAAATGATAGCGATCCACAGAGCGAGCGACAGAACGGCGACGGCCTTGCCAGCAGGTGGGGCGGATCGACGGTTGCCCCAGCTTTGAACCGTCCGGCCTGCCGTCACCTCAAAGGCGCCCATGTTGATGCCCGCGAGCAGGAGCAGCACCATCTTGGTCCTGAAGAATGGATTGTGGTAGTAGATTTGGGCGTTGGTCGTGAACATGATGAGTCCTGTTAGGACGGCCACAGCAAAGGCGGCCCATGTCCACTTCAAAATGTCCGACCACATCCGCTCGAACGACCGCGCTACCGAAGCCAGTCCCAACAGCCTCAGATCGATGATGGCAATCGTGCCGACCACGAGAGTGAAACCGATGACGTGAACTGATTCGATGATGGGAAACATCCAGATCGAATCGCGGATCGCAGTGGCGAAGCTAGTTGCCTCGATTGATTTCAAAATGGCATCAATCGGCATGTACTGTGGGCCTCAGGAAACCTAGTAACCCTCGGTTGCCGGCGACCAGGATCCCCAGATGTGGTCATAAGCGATCAGTCGCCCGAGCACAATAATCGACAGAAAAACGACGAATGCTATGACCGCTAAAGATCGAATGGATCTGCGCTGAGCTAGACTTTCCCCCTGCTGTGGGTCGCTCGGTACCCTAGTCAGGAAAGCTCCGCTAAGCGCAACACCAATGGCTACGCAGATCATCTTGGTCCAAAACGAAAAATTCACCAGTTCGCGCACAGGTTCGGTGATGATCAGAACAAGCCCGGTGACAAGCTGCAGACACAACCCGCCGACGAGCCAAGGACCAAATCGATCGGAGGTCTCGCGCAGGGTTTGATCTCCCCCGGCCCATCCCAAAATCCTGAGGACGATCATCAACAGTGACCCCATTATGATGGCGATGCCAACGATATGGATCGACTGAATGCCCGGGACGAGCCAACTCTCCTGGACTCGAAATGCATGGCTAGGAGGTGTTCTGGTCAACCAGTGAGCGAATTGATTCACTCGAGCCTTTCTTGTCTCGGGCAGGCCCTTCGAAATTCGATCCAGCCGCTTGCGCCTGGCCGTCCTTGGTCGCCGCCGCCAGCGATTAGTAGTTTCCGCCTATCGTCTCCATGTCCTTGACTGTGTCGCAGGTCTTACCGGGTTCCGGGGGTGTTTTCCAAGGGCACTTGTATATGGGACCTACGCGAGACCCAAAATTACCGCCGGTTCGGAGGGGATTCATATGCACGGTGAATATGGTGCCTGGTTTGAACGAATCGCCGGTAATGCCTTCGCGGGCGACGGCTGCCGCGCCGGCCATTTCGACGCCCCAGTCAACCAGTTGCCCATCCTTGTCCCTCTCCAATCTTCCGTCTGGCCCGATCACGTAAAAATGCAGCTCCGCGTGGTTCGCCTGAGCGACGAATTGGTGGGCTACGCCGGTTAGCACCACAACTTTGGTTTGATCGTACATGGCGAAGGAGTGGTGAGCGAATGCCTGTTGAGCGTAGACACCCAGGAGAATGAATAGAATCGCGAGTGCGATCTTCGAGCCTTTAGGGAAGGAATTTTTCATCTTAGCTGCCTCTATATCATGGCCTTACCGATCGAAAAAACCAGGTCAGCGAACCGCTCGAGCCATGATTATTTGTTCGGATTCTTGGTCGTGTCACCATTAAACAGATCGAGTACGTTTTGAGGCACAGCATTGTCGCTGGGCGCATCCTTCCATCCCTTTTCAAAGTACTTTTCCCAATCCTGCGCCCACGGGCGGCCGTAGTAGTTTACGAAATCCGGGTCTGCAGCCGTAAGCTGAGTCGCTCTGCCGTTCACATCCTTGATGTTGCTAAGGCACTCAATGTAGGTGTATCGCATCGTCGGCGAATCGAGTTGGGCGACCCGACGGTAACTGTAGGTTGCGCGCAGCGGCTGAACGAAAGCTTCCGGGTCATAGAACACCGCGTCCTGATCGAGTCCCACCAACTTGCCTTTCCCGTCATAAACGGGCTTCCAAACTTCCACCGTCTCCAGCTTTCCGCTATTTTCAAACATGCAGTGCGACAGATTCCAGGCCTGAATATTCGATGTCCAGGTCACTAGGGTGGTTCCGTCCCAAAACCCAACGGTCTCGCCATACCATTGCGGTACTTTTTGCACCGGTTCCCTTCCCAGCCAAACTTGCCGGACAAAATTATCCGCGATCCCGGACAGAAACTGGACACTCCAGGCAGTCATGGTGAGTTGAAAATCTCCGGCCTGCGAAGCCTGAGCCCACCAGCGCATGAACCCTTCCGGCCAACAGAAGGCTGCTTCCCATTGCGGCGCGTTATCGACAGCCTCATGGTAGATGCCTTGTACCATGCGCTTTTGATACTCCGGAGTAAGCAACGACAGAATGGTCGGAACTTGGGTAACCGTCCCCCAAGTCCACTCGGCTTGAGTGTCTTTCTGCATGTCCCGGGTATACCATCCGTCCCAGTCCGGAGTGGTGGCCTTGGTATAAACTGTGGGGCCACCCTTCGCCTTGGCCGCCGCCAGCAAGGCTTGGTAGTGCTCCCTGGCTGTCTTGTAGGGCAGGTGGCTCACCAGTTCATCGCGTTTGATGTCCCACTTGCAGTCGCCCCAAGCAGCCGATTCCGGGGGGGTTCCGGATTCAGAAAAGAACCGGCGCGCAGTCCAGATATCGGTCAACTGGCGGGGAGTGTTGCAGCGGTAATAGCGCGCGTCCATCCAGTATTTTTTGTCGAGATAGAAGTTTTTCGACTTGAACAGGTCGATCGGAAGCGCCTCCATCCCTGCCGGAGGGTCTTTGTGTGTCGGTGTACAAATGCTCATGGGGCCGATGACATTGGTATAGGTGCCGTGGGGGCCGGCGAAGGCATTGCGGGGCATGCGAAAGGGCCCCCGCCCCTGCTCAAGCGCGGCGCACTGCTGCTCAGCCGTGCCCGCTCCGGGCTCTACGCCCTGCGCCGCGGAGCTGGGACCCATCGAACCAAACCCCATCATCGCCGAGACGGCGAATAGAAGTGCAAACGCTCTGCTACTCATTTCGATTTGCCACCCCCCCTCACAAGACCGACGTCAAGCTGGTTCAGATGGTTTCATGTGCACGTTGTGGATAGCGAGCGAGCACCTGGACCTATGCCGAACCCCACGCTGATGCCGGAAAGCACAACGAGTTATTGACATTCCCCGAAACCGCTCTACTCTCCTGAAAAAAGGGTGTCAACAGCAATCTTGTGGCAACGGATTGGCGCGGCAGCAAAGAAAGAAAACCTATGAAGATACTTTATTGGGTTTTTATCCTAATCTTGGCGTGGGGGGGAACGGGCTGTCGGAGAGCACCTAGCCTTTCAAGACCCGCCACCATCAAGGACATCATGGATTCGATGGTGGATCCCAGCGGAGAGTTCGTTTTCCAATCCGTCGAGATCATTTCCGACGAGCAGGGCGTGCGCGAAATAGCGCCCCACAGCGATGCGGACTGGGACGCGGTCCGGCTCCGCCTAGTTGTGCTGTCTGAGGCACCCAACCTTCTGGCCATGCCGGGGCGCAGGGTCGCACCGCCCGACGTGAAATCGCAAAATCCGCAGATCGAACTTCAGCCAGCCCAAATTCAACAGCTGATAGATGGCGACCGCGCCTCTTTTATCCGTCGCGCGCGCGGCCTTCAGGATGCCGTGGCCATTGCCATGAAAGCGGTGGATAGAAAAAATAAGGACGCCTTGTTTCAAGCCGAGGAGGGAATCGATAGGGCCTGCGAAAACTGCCACCTGCACTATTGGTATCCCAATGACAAAAGGGCTCAGGAACTCTTTAAATAATGAGATAGTAAGTTACGGAGCTCCGGGTCAAAACCAAAAGCGGACATTTCACTTGCTACTTCAACCGAACAGCAGGTGCGAACGACACTGCCGCTAGCCTTGACCGCGTTCACGTGGCGGGCCTAGAATTCCGCCGGGGGCAGGACTCGACGAATTCCTGGACCCCAAGACCGGCTGAAGCACCTGGCTATGACTCCTGCCGAGGCCTGACCACCGATCCCAATGACCAAGCAAACGAGCGGTGCCAAGATTCCCCTCATCGATAGCGAAACCCACGAGCTTGTTGAGATGTACCGTCAAATGTTGACCATCCGGTTTTTTGAGGAGCAGGTCAACGAGCTTTATACGCGCGCCTTAATGCCCGGACTCGCTCACCTTTACATTGGAGAGGAAGCGGTTGCGGTCGGCGTCTGTTCAGCCCTAAGGCTTGAAGACTACATTACCAGCACGCATCGCGGCCACGGTCACTGTCTAGCCAAGGGCGCTTCGCCCGACCGAATGTTTGCAGAGCTTTTGGGAAAGGCAGCAGGCTATTGCCGTGGAAAAGGAGGGTCCATGCACATTGCGGATCCCGATACCGGCAATCTCGGGGCCAACGCAATTGTTGGAGGGAGCACAGCGATCGCCACGGGAGCCGCGTTTTCTGCGAAGCGATTAGGCAACAAGCGGGTAGCGGTTTGTTTTTTTGGAGAAGGCGCACTCGGCCAGGGCGTACTCTACGAATCGATGAATCTCGCCGGACTCTGGAAGTTACCCGTGATTTACGTGTGCGAGAACAACGGCTACAACGAGTACACGCACTACTCGGAAACCACCGCTGGCGACGTTTTGGCTCGCCCCCAGGCCTTTGGCATCCACGCTGAAAGCGTCGATGGACAAGATGTGCGCGATGTTTATCGGGCGGCCAAGGCGGCTATAGGGCGGGCACGGGGCGAAAGTCTCCCCTCTTTCTTGCTGTGTAACACATATCGATATCGCGGCCATCATGTTGGCGATGTAAGTCGCGAATACTACAGAAGTAAGCAGGAAGAGCAAAAGTGGATGTCCGAACGTGACCCCATCAAGTTGCTGGGCGAATGGTTGATCGAAGCGAATCACGTGACGGCTGCTCAGCTAGAAGACCTCAGCCGAGAGGCTCAATCAAAAATCAACGCGGCAGTACAATTCGCCTTGGCAGCGCCGTTTCCCGACCCGAGCGAGGTTGAGCAAGATGTCTATGCCTAAGGCGCGAAGTGTCGCTGCCGCCTCGCTCACCGAGCGCGAGATGACGCTCGGCGAAGCGATCAAGGAAGCCCTGGCCGAGGAGATGCGGCGCGACCCGCATGTCCTCCTGCTGGGCGAGGATGTTGCGGAGGCGGGGACCGTTTTCAAGGTGCTTTCCGGTCTCTCGGCGGAGTTCGGTAGGGAGCGGGTGATCGATACGCCCATTTCAGAGGCTGGCTTTACAGGTCTCGCCATCGGTGCTGCCATGACCGGGCTCCGGCCCGTCGTGGACATCATGTTCGGCGATTTCATTGCGCTGGTCATGGATCAGATGGCCAACCAGGCGGCCAAAATCCATTACATGTCGGGAGGTAAGTGGAAGGTTCCGATGGTGATGCGGACAACCCTGGGGGCGAGCAGGCGCTCCGCCGCTCAACATTCGCAGTCGCTTCATGCATGGTTCAGCCATGTTCCCGGGCTGAAGGTGGTCTTGCCGGCGACGCCCTATGACGCGAAAGGTCTTTTGAAATCTGCGATCCGCGATGATAACCCGGTGATCTTCTTCGAAGACAAGATGATGTACAAGTTGAAGGGTGTCGTGCCGGCCAGCGACTACACAATTCCTCTCGGTGTGGCAGATATCAAGAGATCTGGCGACGATGTGACCTTGGTGGCAACCAGCAGCATGGTACAAGTTGCGCTGGCTGCGGCCCAGATGCTTGAGGAAATCGGCATCAGTGCCGAGGTGATCGATCCACGCACGATATGGCCGCTTGATGAAGAGACACTCGTCGAGTCCGTAAAGAAGACCTCCCGCGCCATCGTCGTCGATGAGGGATACGCACGCTATGGCGTGACGGCGGAGATTGCCTCGGTCATTGCCGAAGGCGCATTTCACTATTTAGACCAGCCGGTCAAACGCATCGGAGCGATGCACGTACCCATTCCGTTTTCTCCGCCCCTAGAAGACGTGACCGTACCGACCGAGCAGATAGTATTTGACACGGCCCGCACTCTGTGCGGACGTTCCTAAACCCTTCGGGTGTTTTTAAGAAGGAGGACCGAGATGGCGCTACCGACTCACGGGACAATGGCGGTTGATTGGGAGAGCCGAGTTGACTTCGATCGTTTGCGCCGCGAGCGGCTTTCGCGCATTAAGGACCTACTCGAAAGATCTGAAATGGGGGCCTTGCTGTGTTTTGACATGAACAATGTGCGCTACATCACGTCCACACACATCGGCACCTGGGCCCAGGATAAGAACAGCCGGTTTACGCTCCTGGCGCGGAACGCGGAGCCCATCCTGTGGGATTTTGGCTCCGCCGCCAAGCATCACCAACTGCATTGCCCCTGGCTTGGCGAACGCTCTCGCGCCGGGATCGCCCTGCTGCGCGGGGCCATGTCCCCGGAAATGGGGCGAGCCGAAGACGTAGCCAAAAAGATCAAACGGGAGCTCGAAAAATTAGGTCTCCAAAGAGAACCGCTGGGCGTCGATATCATTGAACCGCCAATTTTTTACGCGCTTCAAAAAGAGGGGATCGCTATTGTCGACGGCCAGCAGCTGATGTCGGACGCCCGGGTTATCAAAACGCAGGATGAAATCAGCCTTCTCAATCACTCAGCGATGATGGTCGACGCCGCCTACGACGAGCTCTATCGGGCGATGAAGCCGGGCCTGCGTGAGAACGAGGCGGTGGGACTGGTGAGCAAGGTTCTCTACGATTTGGGCTCGGAATACGTGGAAGCGGTAAACGCCATTTCGGGCGAGCGCTGCAACCCCCATCCCCACGTTTTTTCCGATCGCGTGCTGCGTCCGGGCGATCCTGTTTACTACGATATCCTGCACTCCTATATGGGCTATCGCACCTGTTACTACAGAACCTTTACCGTCGGCTATGCCTCTCACGCCATGGTCGATGCCTATAAACGGTGCCGAGAATATGTCGATCGATCGATTGAACTGATTCGTCCAGGCCGCACCACAGCACAGGTCGCCTCGGTCTGGCCAAAGGCCCAGGAGTTCGGCTTCCCCAATGAAGAAGCATGTTTTGGGCTGCAGTTCGGACACGGCATTGGTCTTGCCATTTGGGAGAAGCCGGTCATCAGCCGGCTGGTTTCGCTTGACCAGCACTATGAGCTCAAGCCTGGTATGGTCTTTGCGCTTGAAACATTCTGGCCCTCTTCCGACGGTTGGAGCGCGGCGCGAATCGAGGAGGAAATTGTAGTTACCCAGACCGGCCACGAAGTGATCACCCGATTTCCCGCAGAAGAGCTTCTCGTGGCCGGCCAGCGCTATTACACGGTCAACGGGCCGCTACCAACTACGCGCGAAAGCGAAACCGCCTCGAACGCGCGTGTCCGCGAGCTGGTGGAAGCCGGTGCCAGATCGGAGGGCGAAGGCGCCTGAGGCTAGCGGCGTTTAAGGAACTGCCGCTGGGTCGGAGCTTCGCTTTCCTGTATGCCCACCCATGTCGTAATGCCCGCACTAGAAATGGCGCAGGATACGGGAAAACTCCTATCCTGGCGGAAACGAGAAGGGGAGACGGTCAGCAAAGGTGAAATTCTGCTGGAGATCGAAACGGACAAAGCTGTGGTAGAAATCGAGGCCGCTGCCGACGGCGTTCTTGCCGGTGTGAAGGCAGCGCCGGGCGACGTGATCCCCGTGGGCCAGACGATCGCCTGGATTCTCGGAAAAGGCGAGTCCGTTCCCATGGAAGAAGCGCCCGTTCGATCGCCAGGCGGGGACCTGCCGAATCGAGCGTCCTCTAGCCCCAGTCGAGATCGATCGCCCTTGCCGGCCCGAACTGGCGCGAGCCGAGTGAAAATCTCTCCCAAGGCAAGGCGCGTTGCACAGGAACGGGGTATTGATATTGGGAGTCTGAGGGGCTCGGGAGCGGAGGGCGAAATCCTCGTTTCAGATGTTCTTGCCGCCCGACCAGGTGCGGCAGCTAGACCTCCAGCGCCCGTAGATCGAGCCAAACTGTCTGCTTCCGCCGAGGCGCAAGCTCGACGGCCCGCCCTCGGCCCGGTCGCGCGCCTCATGGCCGAGAGGACAACCCAAAGCTGGACCACCATACCGCACTTTTTTCTTACCCGCGAAATTGAAGCAACCGCGCTAAAGGAGACCAAGCAGAGCTTGGCCCGGTCTCAGGGAGTAAAACTCACTCACACCGACTTGCTGATTTCAATGGTCGCACAGGCCCTCGAACAGAGCCCCTACCTGAACGCCAGCTGGATCGGAGGCGCGATCGAGTTTCACCATGAGGTCAATATCGGCGTAGCCATGGCGGTTGAAGAGGGCGTTGTCACGGGCGTCGTTCGCGGCGCCAACAAAATTGGGTTGGCGGAGATTGCCCTCGAGCGACGTGGTCTTGCCGAGCGGGCCCGGGCCGGGCGCCTTCGGCCAAACGACATCACCGGCGCGACTTTCACGATCAGCAATCTCGGCATGTACCAGGTGAACGCGTTTACCGCAATCATTGTCCCTCCGCAGGCCGCGATTCTGGCGGTCGGCGAAATCGCGGATCGCGTGCTTGCGGTAGATGGAAAACCGACCGTGCGGCCTACGGTCTGCTTGACGCTCTGCTGCGATCATCGCGTGGTCGACGGCGCGCGAGCCGCTCGATTCATGCAAATCCTCTCAAGCGCCCTACAGTCCGGCGCCAGCCCGAACCCGCCCCAGCCCCCGCCAGATTAAATAAGAGGATCACCGCCGCCAGCCGAGACCGGTCATCCAGCTGTCAAGCATTAGCGGAAGGTGAACGAAATGGATTTCGTTTCTTTCGGCCCGAGCACAATCGTCTGATCGAGCGGCTGGTTTCCTTCGTGCCAGGCTTCGATCGTGTAGGTGGCGGGAGGAAGATTCTTGAGCACAAAGCTTCCATCTCTCCCGGTCACCGCAAAATATGGCTGATCGAAGACAAAGAGGTAGGCCCGCATCCACGGATGAATCATGCATCCGACCGGAACGGCGAATTCAGGATTCTTAAAGGTGAATTCGAAGGGGGGCGAGCCGGGAAGCTCCGATGCGCTCCGCCGCGGATCGTTGCGCGGCATAACCTGTACATCGTGCAGGATCGGGTCAGAATTGGCTACCTCAAATGGCTGTCCAACCATTAAAGCAAGGATGCGCGGCGTGTACATACAACGCTTCTGGTCGAGGCTGGCAGGATCTTCCGGTGCGGGGTACTGATATCGGCCGAGCCCGGATTTCACATAAACGACGACGTTGGCAAGAGTGTTGTTCGGGCCGGTTACGACGACCGGCGGCACCACTGGCGAAGAGTTAGCGCTCGCGCAGGCAGGCGAGGCGCTCATATTGATGGGACTGAGGCCGGGCGGAGGGCCCTCAAACCTGACCGTTCCTATAACGGACGCCGCGGTGGCCGGATCCACGGGAGGCGCAAGTGGCGCGGATGGCGCCTTGCTGGAACTGCTTCCGCAGCCGGCCGTAGCGAAGATAGAGAGAGTGAGAAAACCAATCTGTGCGTTCGGTATCCTCATTGCCTTGGCCAAAAACTCCGGGCAACAAACAACCACTAAAAGCTACATCCGATCTGGCCACGATTCCAGCTGGGTCTGCCCCACTAGGGGCGAGGCATTTTCTCGTTGAATCGTTAGGTCGAGTCGCGAAGGACGTTATTTCAAACCTACCCTGGAGAGACGTATGGGAACCTTTGTGGTCGAGGCCTTGTGGTGAACTACTCGGGGCCCTTCCATAAGGGAGGTTGGGGAGTGAAGGGCCCCGAGCGCCTATTTCTGGGTAGGGGAATTGTGCGGCCGGCCGTTTTTCTAGCAAACTGGCAGAAATACCAGTTGGTTGGGCTTTCC
>Ga0306926_10002993_pt1 | contig 17373 bp, 16 predicted proteins | sample flu12Cox44000178_FD_203759 | JGI IMG/M metagenome (GOLD analysis project Ga0306926, IMG submission 203759) | Lab enrichment of tropical soil microbial communities from Luquillo Experimental Forest, Puerto Rico - flux8day.12C.oxic.44.000.178 (v2)... | ecosystem: Environmental > Terrestrial >... | reverse complement strand
GTGGGGCAGGGAACAGAATGTAATCGGGCCAGTGTTGGGGATTCCGTACCAATACAAGGCAAAAGTTGTGAAGGAGGTTGCAGCGCCTGATGGAAAAATGGAACGACGCGAGGTGGAGGAGACGACGATCGCTACCGCCTACTTTCTACCCGAAACACTGAATGTTTCCGGCGACGTGCAGACGCAGAAATTGCATCGCGGCATTTACGACGCCGTTGTCTATCGCGCGCAGACGGTTCTTTCCGGTAAGTTCGCACCGCCCGATTTCGGTCCGCTCAAGATCGATCTGAAAGACGTGCAATGGAAAGACGCGTTTGTCACTATCGCAATTAATGACTTGCGCGGGGCACGCGAGGCGATTGTCCTTGATTGGAGCGGCACCAAGCGCCCGATGCTGCCAGGTTCACAGGTGCCGGGCTACACGACCGGCGCAACTGCGTCTCACGCTAGCGACCAGCCAATTGCGACTGAAATGCAGTTTTCCATTCCGCTGGATTTCAACGGCAGCGAGGGAGTTTTCTTTGCGCCGTTCGGCGTGCAAAATGAAGCAAAACTGAAATCGAACTCGCCGGACGTGGGATTTCGCGGCGCGTTTCTTCCAGCCGAACGATCGTTGCGTCCAGACGGGTTCGATGCGACTTGGAAGGTTTCGTATTACGGACGGGATTATCCCCAATCGTGGACGAGCCGCACCGGCAATGAGCGATTCAACACCCAGTCCGTTTCAAATTCGCTTTTCGGCGCGCAATTCCTATCGATCCTAGATGCGTACCGTTACGTTGAACGGTCGATCAAATATGGCGTGCTCTTCCTTGTGCTCGTTTTCACGGCGTTCTTTCTCTTTGAAGTCACCGCGCGGCAGAAAATTCATCCTTTTCAATATCTGATGGTCGGCGCGGCGCTTTGCTTGTTTTATCTGCTCCTATTGTCGATTTCGGAATTTGTCGGATTCAGCTGGGCGTACCTGATCGCGGCGGTCGCATCGACAGTGCTGATCACCTGGTATTGCGGATTTTTCCTCGGCGGCGGTGTGCGCACGTTGATGATCGGCGCGGGACTTACGGGCGTTTACCTTTTCCTCTACATTACCTTGCGGCAGCAGGATTACGCACTGCTCATGGGCGCAATCGCGCTCTTCATCGTGCTGACGATCGTCATGTACGTAACGCGCAGGGTGGACTGGTATGCGCGCGACGCGGACTGAGGGTCACGGAAAAAAGGCGACGCAGATTCATCATGCTTGAGCGCGGCTGAATATGGACATCACCATCCGCAAAGCGGACCCTTCGGACGCGGAAGGTATCCGGAAGTGTAACACCGCGCAGCAGGCCTTTCGCAACACGCTGCAGCTCCCTTACCGCAGCCTCGAATCGGTTCGTGAATTCCTGAACAAAAGCGGAGACGGCGACCACATTCTGGTCGCCGTCATTGAGAGCGAGATCGTCGGCGTGATCGGCCTGCATGGCTCTTCGAAACCTCGAATCAATCACAGAGCAGAGATCGGGATGATGGTTCGCGACGATTGGCAGGGTAAGGGCGTCGGAACGGCAATGATGCAGGCAGTGGTTGATCTGGCTGACAGATGGCTGAATCTGACGCGAATCGACCTTACCGTTTTCACTGACAACGAGCCTGCGATCGCCCTCTATCGCAAATTCGGATTCGAAATTGAAGGCACGCTTCGCAAATATGCGTTCCGCGATGGAGAATTCGTGGACGCTTACCTGATGGCACGAGTCAAATGAAGGTAAAGGAACCGGTCGAGCCATCCTTCAAGAAATCGTAAGCGAACCCAGCCAGCCCAATGGCCTGAGTTCTCGCGAAAAATAAACTCGTGCCTGTGACGATTACACTTCGTGGAGCATTCATTGGCGGGTTAGCGGTTGCGGTCTTTATCGGCTTGTATCTGCTCTGGCTTTGGCGAGCTGAGCATCAGGTCCGGCTGCACACCGAAAATTTCTTTCACGCTATTGACCACCGAAACTGGGAGGCAGTGGCCGATTTTATTGGCGGTGATTATCAGGATCAGTGGGGCGACGATAAGGCGCGTCTTCTCGAACGCATGCGGGAAGGCTTTCGATGGGTGCGCGGGTCCAGGATCATAGCATCCAATCCTGCTGTGCAGGTTGAATTGCGACGCGCGATCTGGGCCGGCAAAATCACCGTGTATAGCAGCAGCGACGACGGCGTGATGGAAGTGCTGGATGAACGCATCAACAAATTGCACACACCGTTCGAGCTGGAGTGGCGTCGCCTCTCGAGGCAGCCATGGGATTGGAAGCTCGTGCGCGTGAGCAATGCGGCGTTTGAGATTCCCGCGGACGTTTATTAAGGCCCCAGTGATTCGGCGGTCGCAGACTGCCGATACAGTTTTATTTGGTCAGCGCCTGGCGCAACTGCGTCTTGGCAGCATCCACCTCACGTTGCGTTTGCTGGCAAAGTAGAATGCCCCGGAGTGTGTCGCCTTGATAATAGCGGGCGATAAACTTTTTCTTCGCGTACGCGCCATCAAGCGCAACACGCGTCGGCAGCACACTGAAATCGCCGACAAAATCTATCTTCAAATCGAACATCTCCGTCCAAAAATAGGGGACTTGCTCATAGCGGATGCGCTTTTTGCCTGTCATGTTCGCGCCCGCAATCAAGCCCTGGCTACGCGCGTTTTCCCAATGCGTCTGGCGTCGCACGCCTCCCATTATCCGGTCTGGATAAAATGCCAGGTCGCCTACCGCATAAATTCCTTTTTCTTCGGTCTCGAGATATTCAGTGACGGGCGACCCGTGTGGCCCCGCTAATGGAGTATTGCGAACCAGATCCAGATTCGGTTCCGCGCCGACGGCGACCACAGCGAGGCCGATCGGGAACCGGTTGCCGCTTTTTGTCTGGATATTGCGCAGAACGGTTTTGCCCTCAAAACCATTGAGAGCTTCTCCCATCGAGAGGACCACTGCATGTTTGGCAAAGTAATCCGTCAGCCAGGTGCCCGTCTCAGGATCCAGATAACGGTTCAACAAGTACGGATCACGATGCATCAGGCCAACCTTCAGTTTCATCATTCGCAGACTTGCTGCGGCCTCGCATGCAAGTAATCCGCCACCCACGACCATGATGCCTCGTTCCACGCCCGACATCTCTCTTAAAGCGAGCGCGTCCCGGATCGTTCGCAGGTAGATCACGTTGCCAAGATTAACTCCGGCAACCGGCGGGCGGACCGGGCGGCTTCCCATCGCCAGGCATGCTTTATTGAATTCAATGCTTTCGCCGTTGGCCAGCACAGCCAGACGCCGCTCGATATTGAACTGCGTTACAATTGTGCCAAAACGCGTCTCGATCTTGTGCTTTTGAAACCAGCGCTCGTGGGGTTCCTGCAGTTTTTTGAGATTCGGCTCCTTTTCGCGCAAAAAACTCTTGGACAGAATCCAACGTTTATAAGGCGGAAAAACCTCGGCGCCGACCAATGTCACGGATCCGCGCTTGTCGTATTTGCGAATGCCTTCGCAGGCGCTCGCTCCGGCGATGCTGGCACCAACGATGAGATAATCACGCCGAATCATATCGGAAAACACACACGATAATTTCGGCGCTGTTGCCTCGACAAGCTAAATTGTTCGCCTCCGATATTATTATTGCCATCTCGATCTTTCATTCGGCAGACTCGCTACGCCATGAATGAATCCGTTACTCAACTCAAGGATACAACAGGGAATCCGGCGCCCCTGGGGCTGCTTGGCTTTGGCATGACTACTGTGTTGCTCAATCTGCATAACGCGGGGTTGTACGAACTTAACAGCATGGTTCTGGCGATGGGAATTTGCTATGGTGGTGCGGCGCAAATTGTCGCCGGCATCATGGAATGGCGAAAAGGCAATACGTTTGCCAGCACCGCGTTTCTTTCCTACGGCTTATTCTGGCTCTCGCTCGTGACGCTGATCATCTTGCCGAAACTTGGCTGGGGCGCGGCGCCCAACGAAACCGCGATGGCAGCCTATCTCGCCATGTGGAGTTTGTTTACCGCAGCGATGTTTGTCGGCACGCTGCGGTTGCACGTCGCTGGCCAGGTCGTTTTCGGTTCGTTGACGATCCTTTTCTTTCTCCTCGCCATTGGTGATCTCATCAATGCGGGTCCCGGCTTCAGGCAGTTCACCGGCTACGAAGGAATCTTCTGTGGTTTCTCAGCCATCTATGCCGGCCTCGCGCAAGTGCTCAACGAAATTTACGGTAAAATCGTCCTGCCCCTCGGCCTGGTGACGAAATGACTTCTACCCGCCAATCACGCGAATAGACGCGAAAAACAGAATTTCTTGAATTAATTCGCGTTCATTCGCGTGATTCGCGGGTTAATCTTGTTTTAAGAGATTTGCTGCGAGTTTGAGCGCCGATTCGCTCTTGCCCCCGAGCATCCGGGCGATTTCTTCCTGGCGCGCTTTTCCGCTGACCTCGTGCAGATTGGAGAAGGTGCGGCTGCGGACGATATCCTTTGTCACGACAAAATGCGAGGACGCGGTCGCCGCGACCTGCGGCAGATGCGTGATACAAATCACCTGATGATCGCGTCCCAGCATTTGTATCTTTGCACCGACCGCGTGGGCGATCTCTCCGCCGACGTTCGTATCGATCTCATCGAACACGAGCAAGGGAATCGCGTCGTGCGCCGCGAGCGCCGATTTGATTGCCAGCATCAAGCGCGAGATCTCGCCGCTCGACGCAATAGCGCGAAGCGGTTTAAGCGGCTCGCCCGGATTCGGTGAGAAAAGCAATTCTACTGAATCGAATCCATTCGGACGCGGCCCATCAAGCACACTGAGTTTTACTTCGAATTCCGATTGGCGGAACCCGAGATCGCGCAAATTGCGCTGGATGTTTTCAGAGAGTTTCGGTGCAGCTTTTGTCCGAAGTTTGCGCAGCGCGTCGCCCGCACGATTCATTTGCGCGCGAACTTTTTCGATTTCTTTTGCGAGACATTCCAGCTCCACATCGCGACCTTCGATTTTCCGCATTCGCTCCGCCGCGCGCTCGCCAAATGCAATCACTTCAACGATCGAGCCGCCGTATTTACGCTTGAGAGTTTCAAAGACGGAGACGCGCAGCTCGAGTGCGGCGAGTTGTTCCGGATCGAGATCGAGTCTTTCTGCGTAAGTGGAAAGCGCCTGCGCAATATCAGAAAGCTCAACTACGCTCGCGGCGTGTGCCGATGAGAACTGCGCAATCGAGCTGTCGATCTTTTCCAGTTCACGCAGCAGCCGCTGTGTTTCCGCCAGTTGAGAGAGAACGGAATCGTCCGTTTCGGAAAGTTTGTTGGCAATCGCGCCAGCCAGTTTGATCAACCGTTTACTGTTGCTCGCCATTTTGTACCGCCTCTCGATTTCTTCTTCCTCGCCGGCCACGAGGTTCGCTGACTTAATTTCCGTAACCTGATGCTGGAGCAGATCGAGCTCCTGTTCGCGCGCCGTTTCCGCCGTATCGAGCGCAGCGTGTTCGGCAAGCAATGTCTGTAATTGCCGGTAATGCTTCCGATATTCATCGACCTGCTCTTCGGCGCGCGCGAACGAATCCAGCAAGCTCAATTGCGTCTCCGGCGAGAGCAACGACTGGTGATCGTGCGGCCCATGAAGATCGACCAGCTCGTCGCCGAGATTTTTCAGGACCGACAACGTAGTCGGCGAACCGTTGATGAACTGCCGGTTCGTTCCGGTTGAGGAGAGGGTGCGCTTCAAGATCAGATCGTTCTCGCACGGTTCGATGCCGGCTTCGACAAGCCGCGGATTTAATTTCTGCAAATCGTTTCCACTGAAAACAGCTTCCACCGTGCAAACATCAGCCCCGGTGCGGATCAGCGATTTATCCCCGCGCTCACCCAGCAAAAGTTGCAGCGCGCCGATGATGATCGATTTTCCCGCGCCGGTCTCACCAGTGACCGCGATAAAGCCCGGAGCGATCTGCCACTCGAGCTCTTCGACGAGCGCGAGATTCTTGATTCGTAGCAAGATGAGAACGGCAGGCATTCGCGAAAGTTAATGGTTGAGAGTTGAGAGTCAGGGTTTTGAAGATTTCAAACCGTCAGCAATCAGCTTTCAACCCTTGAAAACCGCCGGTCCGTTTTCCCGAACAGCCCAGGCGATTGTGGTCAATCGCCCCTACCAGGATTGATATCGAACATTCATTCGCGTAATCCGCGGGAAGAAAATCTCACCGAATAATTCCGCGTTCGCTTTGTTCGATGAATTGGATGATCTCGGTGATCTCTTCGGTTTGCGGTAATTCTTTCTGCATCGCTTCGATGGCCTGGCGGGTGTTGTATTTCGATCGGTAAATCAGGCGGAATGCTTCCTTGATTAGTTTCACGCTTTCGGGCGCGAAATTTTTTCGTTCCAATCCAACGAGATTGATTCCGCGAATTTCGGCCGGGTTACCGTCGGCGATCATGAACGGCGGAACGTCTTGCACGATTTTGGAACAGCCGCCGGTGATGGCGAACCGTCCGATCCGGCAAAATTGATGTACGGCGGTGAGTCCGCCCATCATGGCATGATCGCCGACCCGCACATGACCACCCAATGTACCGTTGTTCGAAAAGATGACGTGATCACCGACGGTGCAATCGTGCCCGATATGACTGTAAGCGAGAAAATTTCCGCGGTTGCCGATCCGTGTTTTGCCCTCGGGCATCGTGCTGCGGTGTGCTGTTACGAATTCGCGAAATGTGTTTTCGTCACCAATTTCCAAATACGTCGGTTCGCCGCGATATTTTAAATCCTGCGTTTGCTGGCCGATGGAGCAGTAGGCGTAGAATCTGTTTTTTGCTCCGGCCTTCATCGGCCCGCACAGGCTGACGTGATGTTGCAGCCAGCAATTTGGCCCGAGGACTACATCGGGTCCGATCACGCAGTATGACCCGACGATTGTTCCTGCACCGATTTCCGCCCCCGGGTCAATGATCGCAGTGGGATGAATCTGGACGTCAGACATAATGACGAATGACTTTGTCATTCTCTTCATTTATCCAAAAACGTGAACATTAGTTCGGCTTCGGAGACGATGGCGTCATTGACGACGCAATGGCATTTCGCCTTTGCCAGGCGTTCGCCGCGCGATTTGGTGAGCTCGGCGTGGATGAAAATCGTGTCGCCCGGCAAAACGGGTTTGCGGAATTTCACTTCGTCCGCGCTCATGAAATAGCCGATGCGACTGGTGGTTTTCGCCAGTTTGAAGAGCAGAATGCTCGCTACCTGCGCCATTGCTTCCACCTGCATCACGCCAGGCATCACCGGATGACCGGGGAAATGACCTTGAAAGAACGGCTCGTTAATCGTGACGGTTTTAACGCCGACACATTTGGTTTCAGTTTCGAAGCTGATGATGCGATCGACCATGAGAAACGGGAAACGATGCGGCAAAATCTGCATCACCTGGTCCGTATCGAGTCCTCCATCGCCACTTGGGATTGTTCGCGGCGCGGCCACAGCGCTTCTGCGGGTCTGTTCGCGCGCGATTGACCGCGCCAGGTCGGCGTTGGTGGCATGACCAGGCCTCACCGCCACCACATGACCGCGAATACGCCGTCCGACCAAAGCGAGGTCACCGATGATGTCGAGAATTTTATGGCGGACGAATTCGTCAGGGAAACGTAACGGTTCCTTGCTTAGCACCGCTTCCCCGCGCACGACGATCGCGTTTTCAAGGCTGCCCCCTTTGATGAGATTTTTGTCCATCAGTTGCTTCACATCTTCGTAAAAAACAAATGTGCGGGCCGGAGCGATCTCGCGTTCGAAAACTGCGGGCGTGACTTCCACCGACAAAAACTGCGCGAACCGATTGTTTGGTCCGGCTTGCGTGCACGAGATGCGGAACCTGTCGTCCGGCAACAAAATCAGCAGCGCGCCCGTTTTAGATTCCACGTGCATCGTGTCGCGCACGTCAAAAAATTTTCGCGGCTCTTCCTGCGCGGTCACGCCAGCCTTCCTGATTAGATCGACGTAGGCTTGCGCGCTGCCGTCGCCGATTGGCGGTTCGTTTGCGTCCATTTCCACAATGGCGTTGTCCACGCCCATCGCGCAGAGCGCGGCCAGCACGTGCTCGACCGTGTGCACGCGGATGGAGCCTTCGCCTATCGTCGTAGCGCGCTCGACCATCTTCAGATTCTCGATCTTTGCGTCGATGGTCGGCTCGTCCTGCAGATCCTTGCGTTTGAATTTGATTCCATAGTCCGCCGGCGCGGGATGAAGTTTGAGCGCGACCTTTTCGCCGGTGTGCAGGGCGGTGCCGCTCAAACTGGCGGTCTTGCTAAGGGTATGTTGAAGGTCGGGCGTTACGGCCATTTGGACTAGCAATCGCTTGCGTTGTAGCGGTGCTTGTGTCAAGCACCGTTCTTTGATGTCGGCGGCCACCCGCCTTCGCCAAGGCTTCGGCGTGGCAGGGCAGACCGCAGCTACAGCTCATTTGAGTTCAATTTCGCCACAATCAAAGGCCATCATGTTGTTCACATTCGAAATGCGGAATTGACGCACCGTTGTTCCGTCATCCTGCCAGACATCGACTGCATTCTCGCCTTTCTTTGAGATCCCTGCGCGAATCAAATTCTGGGTCTCACTCACCGTAACCAACGGCAGTTCGTCACTCGTTTTCAAATAGCTTCCATCGCTATCAAATCCAATGCCGATATCAACGATCGATGTTTTATCATTGCGCAAGGGGTTTGGGACAAGTCTCACTTTGGCGGTGCGAGTTGCGTTATTTTCTATCACCGCTGGCGGAGCCTGACCGAGATCTTCTACCTTAAGCGAACCCACCAGGTAGCCGTGCGCGTGATATTTTCCAGCGGGCAAGTCTTCATCCTCATCGTTCTTGCCGTCCCATTGCGTTACCAGTGCGTCCGCGCCGATTGCGAATTCGTCTAGTTTCGATTCCTGATGCAGAACGCGCATCAGTTTGCCGGTGCTATCATAAACGCCAAGACTGATTGTCCCTTCCATGGGCGGTGGAACGAAACTGATCCGAACACTTCTGGCGGGTGAAGGCGTTTGCGCTGCAGCGGGCGCGGGTGCGGGCGACCCAGACGAAATCGAAGTAGAAGGAGATGTCTCATCTATCGCCGAAGAAGTCGGGGCGGGTGATTCCTGCGCGAGCGTTTGGCAGATCGATGCTAGAGCGATCAAAATCGCGAAATTAGCTCGTTTTGTCATGTCGACCGAAGTGGGGACATCTCTGGCTGTCGGGAAATCAGTGAGAGAATGTCGAGAGATTCCTCGACCTCGCTCGGAATGACAAGTGGGCTAAGCATAGTAACGCCAATTCACATTCGAGAACAGATTGTCGCGCCGTTCGCACTCATGCAGAAATTCGTCATCGACGTCATTAGTGACAAACTGATCGTGTAAACGGTTGAAGCGAGCAAGATGATCAACCGTGCGTTTAGTGGCGTACTCCCGCGCGGTCCCGGTTTTGATCAAAAATGCCCAATCACTCGCCTGGGCGAGCAAAAGTTCGCGGGCGAGTTGTTTGAGTACGCGATCGGAAATATCCGTCACATTCGACCCACCCATCGCATAGCGCCGCGCGATCCCTGTCATCTTTTGGGCTGCGATCTGCAATTGCGGATAAATCCAAGCGTTACTGGAATCGAGCCATACGGCCAGATGGCCCTTCTCGCCCCAGGTGGATGCGGCAGGTTCAACGATCTGCTGCGTAGGATGCGTCGCCAGAAATTCGCTTGGCGTAGTGAGCTGCAAATCCGGTTCGCTTGCCGCCTGGCGGATGAATTGCTCCAAGAAAATTGGCCCTTCGAACCACCAATGCCCAAATAATTCAGCATCGAAGGGAGCGACAACGATCGGGTCAAAACCCGATTCGCTGATTTCGCCAATTTGCTGTCGGCGCTGTTCGAGAAAGTGACTCGCGTGCCTCGCCGTCGCATCTTTCGCTGCCGCGCGATCATACAACTGTTTCTCATCACCGCGGCCGGTGATCCGATGATATTTGACGCCGGAAAATTTTCTGCTCCCGCGTGTGATTGGTCCCAAGTGTTCCATGGGAAGATCGAAACCAATATCGCGATAAAATTCCCGGTACGCTGGATCGCCCGGATAACCTTCGTGCGCGCTCCAGACTTGCCGACTTGTGTCAGGGTCCCGCGCAAACGCAGCCGGCCCCGCAGGCGTATAACAGGGCGCATAAATCGAGCGGCGTGGTGGCGGTTTTCCAAATAATAAGCCGTGTGCGTCGAGAACGAACCAGCGAATATTCGCCTCCTGCAAGACTGCTTCCAAGCCCGGCGCGTAAGCGCATTCTGGCAACCAAAAACCGCTTGGCTCCGCATCGAAGAGATCGACATACACATCGCGTCCGATCAGAACCTGCGCACGCGCCGCTGGATATTGTGTTGTAGCCGCGGGCGTTGACCGCAGTGGCGCCGTGTGCAGTGAGGCTTTGTCCCGGCCGAGGTCGGCGCCCGCGGCTACTTGCTGTTGAAGAATGGGAAGCACGCCGTGCGTGGCGGCGCTGGCGATGATTTCAAGCGCCCCCGTTTCGCGTAGCTCCCGAAAAACAGAGAGCAAATCGCATTTCCATTCCTCGACAAAGAGACGGCGGTTCTCCGAGAACAGCTCGAAATAAAAGTTAGCGAGTTCGCGAAGCTGGGGATGCTTACGGTTCCGGCTTTGTTCGCCCGCAGTGAGATCGATCAACGCGTCGAGGTGCCGCACATAACGCTCGCGCAAAAGCTGATCCTCGAGCATCGCGCACAGTGTTGGCGTTAACGACATCGTGAGTTTGAACGGCACCGAGTCGTCCACCAAACGCTGCATTACGCGCAGTAGCGGAATGTAAGTCTCCGTTATCGCCTCGAAGAACCAGTCTTCTTCGAGGAAATGCTTGTGTTCGGGATGGCGAACGAACGGAAGATGCGCGTGGAGGATGAGGGCGAGGTGACCGGAAAACATTGCGGATTTCGGAGTGCGGATTGCCGATTGATGAGCTAGTCGCCGGCTTTAAAATCCGCAATCCGCAATCGCCAATCCGAAATCGTTAGAGTGTCCGGCAAAAGTCCTGGAAGCGATCTAGACCTTTTTTGATTATGTCGAGGCTGGTGGCGTAGCTGAACCGGATGGTGCGGTCGTCGCCGAAGGCGGCTCCAGGAACTACGGCGACGCTGGCTTTACTAAGCAGACGGTCGGCGAAATTTTGAGATGTCAGGCCGAGCTGACTAACGTTAACCAACACATAAAAAGCGCCCTGCGGTTTGATCGCGGTCACGTTAGGGATCTTCGAGATGCGATCGAACATGTAATTGCGACGCATGTCGAATTCCTCGCGCATATCGGTGACCGATTGTTGATCACCTCTTAGCGCGGCCAGCGCGCCATATTGCGAGAAGGACGACGGATTCGAGGTGGTATGGCTTTGGATTGAATCGACCGCTTTGGCCACCGCTTCCGGCGCCGCCATGTAACCGAGGCGCCACCCTGTCATGGCGTATGTTTTGCTGAAGCCGTTCACAGTGATTGTGAGATCGTACGCTTCCTTCGAGAGCGACGCGATACTCGCATGTTTTGCGTCGTCATAAACGAGTTTCTCGTAAATTTCGTCGGATAAAATGTAAATGTCTTCGCCGGCGGCGACATCGACGATTGCCTGCAATTCTTCGCGTGTATAAACAGAGCCAGTCGGATTGCTGGGACTATTCATGATCAGCATCTTGGTGCGCGGCGTCATTGCATTTTCGAAATCCTCGGCGCGCATTTTCCAGGCGTTGCGCTCACTGGTAGGCACAATCACCGGTTCGGCGCCGACTAATCGGACCATCTCCGGATAACTGACCCAATAAGGCGCGGGGATGATGACTTCGTCACCGGGCTGGCACGTTGCGAGAATCGCGTTGTAACATGAATGCTTCGCGCCATTGCTTACAATGATTTGGGCGGCGCGGTAACTTAGCCCATTGTCGTTCGCCAACTTTTCCGCGATTGCCTGACGCAACTCCGGGATGCCGGCGCTTGGCGTATATTTTGTAAAACCAGCCTCCAACGCCTCGATCGCGGCTTTCTTTATGTGTTCGGGCGTATCAAAATCCGGTTCGCCTGCGCCGAAGCCGCATACATCAATGCCTTCGGCCTTCATGGCTTTGGCTTTGCTATCAATCGAGAGAGTAAGCGAGGGAGTCAGTTGAGCGGCGCGTTCGGAAATTTCCATTGGTGTCAGCTTATTCAAAATGGGAGCGCAAACTATTGGTGGTGGTAGAAGTTTTCAATCAGAGGTTTGAAATTATTCTCCTCAATTTGGATGATTGCCATTTCGCGTTTCGCGTTCTCAATGGAATCCGAGGCATGCGCGGCATTGATCATGATCGTCTGTCCAAATTCGCGGCGAATTGATCCTGGTGGAGCCTTGGCCGGGTCGGTCGGACCAAGCACGTCGCGAATCTTGCGCACGGCATCGACGCCCTGATAAACAATGGCGATTGATTTTTCCGTTCCCGGAGCGTCGCTTTCCTGCGTCGGACAATCACTTGGCTTTCGGCCAGCCATGAATTCAATAATGCTTTCCCAGTTTTCGCGGCCGCTTGTCGGGCCAAGTTTTTTCTCAAGGACTGGGAGCACAGGTCCGTAGAAGTCTTCTGCCTGGGCGACGCTCATGCAGTGCACCTTAAAGCCGATGATGGTGAGGCCGGATCGCGAAAACACTTCGATGACTCCGCCTGGCCGGAGATTTGGGAACTTGAAATTGTCGGGCTTGATCAGGACGAGCGTTTTTTCAATTTGCGCGTCGGTGGGAAAGGGGACGGTGCGATCCAGGATGCCGCCGTCGGAATCGGAAAATTCGGCCCAGAGTTTTAGACCGCGCTCGACTGCTTTTGGATCGAAAGCTGCGAGCACGCCAGGCTCAAAATAAGTTACGCTACCTGAATCATCGGTAATGTAATCGCCGTAGGTGTCACGAATGGTTTCGCCGCTGGTGCGCTCATGTACGATGTGGCCGACGGTGCGACGAATCTTTTCAACCGCGTCCGCGCCACGAAAAATGAGGAACAACACACGCGCGTGCTGACCGTCCTTTTCTCCGGTGAAATTTTTCAGGACGTACTCGCGAATCAGCTCCTGGGTCGCGCGATGACGCGGATCGGTTTCCGTCACGATCGTGTCGGCGTAGCGCTTTGCCAATTCTGCACTGGGCGAAAACATTCGTCCGCCGACCAGATCGAGTCCGGTGCGGGAAATCAGCCGGCCAACAATACCGCCGGTGCGCGATTTGCGCATCGAGTATGGCGTAACGATGACGTACGCGAGCTCTTCAGTTTGCATTCATGTTACTCTAGCGGCGGTCGACGAGCGCCGCAAAATTCTTCTCCCAATGCAATGCAGTAGGGAAATAGACAGAATCTGCGTTTGGCAGCGTCTTGAATATAAAGACTGTCTGTCGTGAAACGATTTTACCTATGTGCGGTTTTTCTGGTGTTTTGTTCTGCACAGGCTGGGTTACCGCCGCTTATTCCGCGAGAAATCTTGTTCGGCAACCCGGCGCGGACGGACCCGAAAATCTCGCCCGATGGTTCGCGGCTGAGCTGGCTCGCGCCCGACAAAAGCAATACGCTGAATGTCTGGGCGAGCACGCTCGACGGCACGAACCCACATTGCGTGACGAACGAAACCGCCGACCCGATTGAATGGTACACCTGGGCCGGAGACGGGAAACACGTCCTCTATCTTCACGACAATGCCGGCGACGAGATTCCGCATCTTTTCTCAGCCGACCTAACGAACGGCAACGTGCGCGATCTCACACCGTTCCGCGGTGTGCGCGCGCAAAATGTGCTCACCGATTCGCGGCATCCGGATTCTGCCTTGGTCGCGCTCAATTTGCGCGATCGAAACGTCTTCGACATGTACCGCGTGGACCTGCAAACCGGCGCGATTGCCCTCGAAGCTCAGAACCCCGGGGAGGTACTCACGTGGAAAGCCGATAATAATTTCGTCATTCGCGCCGCCACTGCCTTCGACGGGAAGAGTGGTCGCACGATTATTCGCGTGCGCGATGCAGCTGATAAGCCGTGGCGCGACCTTGTGGTGATGCCCTTTGAGCGGGCGCTGTTTGCCGGACAAGTCGTGAACGGGTCGCTCATTGTCGGCTTCGATCCCGATGGCAAAAGCCTGTTGATCGTTTCAGCACTGCATTCGGACAAGGGCAGATTGTTGCGGGTCGATTTGCAGGACGGTCACGAGCTTGGAGTGATCGCTGAAGATCCGCACTGCGACGTCGAATTTGTCGATGTCGGCCGCCTTGGAATGGAGCCGGGTGTGATTTTGCATCCCGTCACGGACGCGCTCCAAGCCGTCCAGTTCAACTACACCACGCGGTATTGGTTCTTCGTCGATCCTCAATTGAAGGCAGATTTCGAGGTGATCAGTCGCGACGTGCCGGGCTTTATCGATCTGGTTAGTCGCGACAACGCCGATCGAATTTGGATTGTCGCGATCCGGCGGAGTGATGCGCCGGGCAAGTTCTATACTTTTAATCGAGATAAAAAAAAGCTGACGCCGCTCTTCAATGAGAATCCCGATCTGGCTAAATTTAAGCTCGCAGCAAAACAACCGGTCGTGATCAAGGCGCGTGATGGCCTGGAGTTGGTAAGCTACCTAACGACTCCGGTCGGAATCGAACCAAAGAAGCTGCCAATGGTTCTACTGATTCACGGCGGGCCCTGGGACCGTGATTCCAACGATTATGATCAGGAGGTGCAATTTCTGGCCAACCGCGGCTATGCGGTGCTGCAAGTGAACTATCGCGGCTCGACCGGTTTCGGGATCAAGTTCTTCAATGCCGGGGACCTTCAGGTTGGGCTTGGGATGATCGAAGATGTTATCGATGGAGCGCGTTGGGCCGTGGATCAAGGCATCGCTGATCCCAAGAAGCTCGCGGCGATGGGTGGCTCGGGCGGAGGCTTCGCCACGTTGCGAGCACTGGAAATGCGGCCGGACCTTTTCGCCTGTGGCGTTGATGAATTTGGGCCTGCCGACGAAGGGATGGGCTTGCGTTTGTTTCCAAAATACTGGTCAAACATCGTGGCGCGTTGGCGTCGGCGCGAGGGAGATGTCGATCATGATGAGAACTGGAATCGAAAAATCTCGCCGCTTTACCACACCGACGCGATCCGAGCACCGCTGCTCATCGGTCAGGGCAAAAATGATCCGCGAGTTACGATCGAGAATGCGGACGCGATGGTCGCAGCGTTGCGCAAAGCAAAACGCGAAGTGACGTACGTGGTCTATTCGGCCGAAGGACACGGTTTCGCTCGGCCGGAAAACCAATTCGATTTTTACGGCCGCGTTGAAGAGTTCCTCGTCAAGCATCTCGGCGGCCGCGCGGAACCATGGAAGAAAATCACGGGTGCGACCGCGGAGCTGAGGTAGGGCGCGACTGCCGGGCGCGGCGCAATTGCATCGCAGCACGGTTCGCATGGCAACGCCCCGATGTGTCTCCTCGGAGGGGCTTATTTTTTCTCGGGCGCTTTTTCACCCATCTTCTGCGCCAGACCGGCGGCGTATTTTTCGTATTGGACGTTATCAACCGTGAACGTTCCAAACATGTAGTTCGAGTTGTCCCACGACCAATTCTGCTCGGCATCGTTGTAAGTCATCGTCGATGTCCGACCCTGTGCGTACTCCTTATGGATTGGGTCTGCACCCGGCGGATTCGCAATTTTAGGCGCACCGCCGAGGCCGCCTTCGATCAGATGACCTCGAAATTTGCCGTATTGTCCAAGTGTGATCTCATGATCTTTGCCTTCGATCTTCCGAGCGATCGCCACATAGCGCGTCTCAGTTTTTTTTGATGCGCCCGGGTCCAGCGCCCTATTGAGGATCGCCTCCAATGCCTTGCGTTGTTCCGGGGTCGCTTTCTCGTCGATGTAGTTGTAGGAAAAATCCCAATTACCAAAGGATTCCATCATTGTCTGGCCCTCCGGACTTTGTCCCATTGAAGCGATAGCGAGTCCGTCGAGTTTCAACTTTCCGTAATTGCCTTTCTGAATGAACAGCACCTGCCCGCCGCCGCACTTCATTTTGGTCGGTTTGGAATTAAACCAACATGGGCAGGCGGCATCGCACGAGCAGGCTTCCTCCAGTTGGCCAGTAATTTTCCAAGGAGTTGTGTCTTTTGGTTGATCTGCGGCTCGCAGTGAAATCCCGCTACCGAGCAGACCCGCGACGAGCGCGCAGGAAAAGAGTGATGTCGTTTTCATAATGCCAAATTCTACTGCTGTAATCGTGGCTCGAACAAGCCGATATATTCGCCGCGGTGGCAGGCTGTAGCCGTCGCCCTGCCTGCAGCGCCGTAGCTCTACGAAGGCGGGTGGACGACGCGGCGCGCGTATGTTTTACAAGCCGGCGAGGCGCTTCGCACAGCGAAGCCGCTACAGGCGATGAGCGGGTGACGAGGCTCGAACTCGCGACGTCCTCCTTGGCAAGGAGGTGCTCTACCACTGAGCTACACCCGCAATTTTGCCTGCCAGCCGCAGCTTTGGCGAAGGCCGCCGAGGGGAAACAATAATGTCCAGCGACCCGGGCGGCGCAACCTTTTAATTGCTTCAGGAAGCTTGAAATTGTTGAATCCAAACCGGGCGTTGAGCGCATCTTATGAACAAAGCAACTCTATGAAAAAACTAATCCTCCTCTGTATTTGCTCCACGGCGCTGGCTGCGAGCTTGTTTGCGCAGGTCCCGACGGCGTCGCCAATCGCAAGCCCGCCAGCAGCAACACCAATGGCAACGACAGCCCCCATCGCCTCTCCGTCGGATCTCGCTGACAGGATTCATCAGAAGCTGGAGAAGAAGTTCCGCGGCCAACACGGAATCATCATTGAAGGCGACGATCATGAAAAGTCGAAGGACGAAATCCCTGCGATGGTGATTCCCCTGGTTGGAATTGTTTTCCTAACAATTTTTGGTGCGCCTGTGCTGATCGTGATTGCAATAGGAATGTTTGCTCTTCTACTGAGCCGCTCGCGGCAGCGCACGATTCGAATGATGGTGGAGAAAGGTCAGCCGGTACCCGCGGAACTGCTTGCACCGCACACGCGAGCAGTGCGGCAGCGATCGGATGTGCGCCGTGGCGTTATTTGGGCCATGGTAGGGCTCGGTTTGATGATCTTCTTCGGCGCTGTGAACGAGTGGGAAGAGGGCGTATGGTCGATCGGGCTTATTCCATTTTTGATCGGCCTTGGCTATCTGCTGGTGTGGAAATTGGAGGGCAAGAAGAACGTTCCTCCTCCTCCTCCGCCAGGACCATAGTATTGAAACCGTGGAGCTCACTGATGCGGACCTTATCGCGCGAGTTCTTGCTGATGACGATCAGCACGCGTTTGGCGAACTGGTGCGACGGCACCAAT
>Ga0306926_10002991_pt1 | contig 17375 bp, 16 predicted proteins | sample flu12Cox44000178_FD_203759 | JGI IMG/M metagenome (GOLD analysis project Ga0306926, IMG submission 203759) | Lab enrichment of tropical soil microbial communities from Luquillo Experimental Forest, Puerto Rico - flux8day.12C.oxic.44.000.178 (v2)... | ecosystem: Environmental > Terrestrial >... | reverse complement strand
CATCCTGACGAACCGATGCGTATACGATCAGCGCCCCCGAGACCAGAGAAAATTGCTCAAAGAAGTTGCCCCACCGATCGTAAACCTGCGGTGTGGCGATGATGTGCGGCACCCAGAGCAGCGCAAAGATGAGATAGAGGGTGCCCAGCGCAAAAGCGCCGGCCCGCGCCGTTCTGCGCCACTGCATCGCAACGCCCCCAACGAGCTCGATCGCAGCCGCGAGGTATACGAGAATCTCGCGGTGCGGAACGTTCCCGAGCGGCCGGATCTGCTGCCAACCGTTGAAATCATGCCAGACCAAAGTGATGAGGCCAAAAGCGACTGCAGCCAATCCGTACACGGGACGTCCCAGACCGATTCTTCTCATCTCATCCTGTCAGCGTGGGCAACTTCGCCAATTTGCGAATGTGGTGTCTCAGGTCAAAGAAATTACGGTGACTAGTGGTCGTTTGCAATAACCACTCTGACGTGAATTCAAATAGCCACTTAGCAACTACTGATGGAAGGGAGTGTCGGCTGTGTGAGTTGACTGTCGCGAGGGTGGGAATTCATTCGCTGACGGAGTCTGGCGTCTGGAGCATTGCCCAGCCCGATGGAGACGCGTCTCCCGGTCGGCCGCTCGGTGTGCCTTCTGGGGCAAACGAGGTTCTCGCACTTACCAGTGCCGCACGCGTCCAACATCCACGTGCACGAAATCAGAGGAGCGGTAGTAGCCAACCCCGCCGCGATGGAGTGCCAGAGCGGCGTCCCGCAACTCAGCGGTGGGCGTTCCAGGCAGCCGGATATCAATCGCCATCGCCTGCATGTGCAGGCTGTGTTGCGCCACGCCGTGGCCATGCGTCCGCAGGAAGTTGTTGCTCCAGGGAGTCCGATAGCCACACACGACGTTGATCTCGCCGCCTGAATCGCCGACGCTCGCCGCCAACTCATGCAGCAGATCGAATACCCGCGGATCGTAGTGGTGCACATCGCCCGTGCGGTGATCGCGCAGAAAGTCGTCAAGGGCAGTGAGCGCTTCCGGATCGTACTGGTCACCACGCCGATACACGATGCTCAAATGCTTTGCGGTGTGGGTGTGGAAAAGATTCAGGCGGTATTCGGGTAACGAGCTGGTGTTCGCTATCGTGCTGGACAATGCACCGAACAAGACCAGCAGCAGGGAAGCCGCTCCCCAAGTGAGTCTTGTGGCGATCGCCCGCGCCTTCAATCTCCAACCGCCCGTGCTACAAAAATCAGTCAAGTGTGTGCCGCTCTCCTTCAAATTTACGTTGTGAGGGGACTCTTAGGATATCGAAAGTCCGCCGCCTTGTCTCGTCTGAGCACCCCGGCCGGGCTCGCGGTTGCCCTGCATGTCGCACTAAGGTAATCACCTGTGAGCCTGCGTCGGTTTTTCCATCCAAGAATTGCAGCGAACGTTCCAGCCTCGATCTGAATTGCTTCGGACTACGCCGGTGAACGTTCTTTCAAGTTGACAGGTTGCGGCACTGCTCCTAATCTTCCGGCATCCGGCGTGCTGTGCTGATTGAGTTGGATTTGCGGAGACGGTCAGGCCAGCGTCTCCGGGGCGAAGCTGAAGTGCACGCCAAATTCCGCGCGACCGCGGAAAACTTCGATGCAGGAGAAAGGCAGTAAATGCGTTCCCCGGCAATTACTCTGCCCCGAGACCTTGCCGTGCGCTGTCCATACTGCGTTGCGGGATACGAGTTCCGCATCATGCAAACGAAAGAGCAGACGCACATCTGCGCGCGTTGCGGACACATGGCTCGCCAAGACGACCGTTGGTTCCACTGCTACTGTCCCAACTGCCTGCGCTTATACAGAGAAAAATGAAGTGTTGCCGCATCCGGACTGACCAGTGTGCGGTTCCGATCACTGCCCAGCTCTCTTTCTTCGATTTCTTACACGATCCTTGCAGGAAACGCGCAGCGCATAGAAATGTTCCAATGACGGGCAGTCCCGGCACGTTCATCTTTTACAAAAGTTGACGCCTGGCTGTTTGATCCACGCCAACTTGGGTGTATATACTTTTCGGCACGGACGCGTCGCCGTACCTCGAAGCATCCGCGAAATGAAGTGGCAATAAGCTGCGGTGCTTCACCGATTGCTCATCATGGAAGATGGTCGATGCCTGGTCGTTATCCCAATCTGTTTCTTTCCAAAGTCAGCCAAGAGATGTCCTCTCGCATCGATCCAGCATTGGTCCTTCCGCCTCAGCTCGCGGTTCCGTAGTTTTCTCTCGATCCCAGGCCTGAGCGTTAAGCGTGCCGCCTTCGAACTGTAGCGAGGCGCACAGACTGTAGCAGAGCGGCCAGCTCATAACCGGCGAGCAAATCAGGAGACCGGCAATGACTTATTCGTTCCTCTTCCTTGGTGCTCTTTTATTTTCCCCAGGAGCGGCTCCAGAACCGAGCGGTAGTCGTTGGCTTCCGGCATTTTTTTCGTCAAGCTCAGAAGCTTTTTCCATCGAAACGCGTGTGAGCGTTTCTCCGATGGAGATGGCTGTCCGGGCCGAGTTGCCCGCCGCGATGCAGGACAAAACTCCGCAAGACAAAACGGAGGTGGATCCACAGCAGATCGGAGACTCGAGCACGCGCCCGGGCTCGCCGGCATCGGATGATGATCCGTTTGTGACGACTGCCTCGCGGCGCCGCGAGAGCGGACGCGGTGAGGATGACTTTCAGTGGCTCCCTGCCTTGCGGCAGTCCGCACTGTTTACCGGCGTCATGCATAGCTGGCGTTTCGCGACGGAGAAGGGAACGCGCGACTCCTTACGCGGTCCCTGGTTCAAGGACTGGATGCGCTCGGTCGGCGAGTTGCGGGGCTGGGATGATGGCGACGGCTTTATCACAAGCTACATCGGCCATCCGATTCAAGGCTCCGTCTCCGGGTTCATCGGACAACAGAACGATCCTCGGTATCGCGCTGTGCAATTCGGAGATGGCCGGGCATATTGGATCAGTAAGCTGCGCTCAATGGCTTTCGCGGCGATCACAAGCACGCAATGGACGCTCGGTCCGGTGAGCGAAGCCTCCTTGGGCAACACGAACCTGTATGCATCGCCGGGCTTTGTTGACCTTGCGGTCACGCCAACCCTCGGAACTGTGTGGGCCATCGGCGAGGACATCATCGACCGCTATCCGATCCGCTGGCTGGAGGGCAAGACCTCGAATCCGATGGTGCTGCTGATCGCGCGCGGGTTCGGCAATCCAACCCGTTCGTTCGCGAACGCCATGGGCATGCGTTTGCCATGGCATCGTGACAGCCGGCCGGGCCTGTTCGGCCGATATCACATGGAGCGAGCGGCGATGATTGCGGCGGGCGGATCTGACCCCATGATGGGCTTCACCGATGCCAAATTACAACGCACCAAGAAGCAGGACGCAGAGGATGAGGGCAATTATCCGCTGGAAGCGCCGATTGAGTTGACCGCAACCAACCTTTACGAACGTTTGGGTCAGCAGAACTGTTACGGAGGCGGAGCGACGGGAGCCGCGCGGGTCAACCCACACTGGCAGATCGTCGCCGAACTGAGCGGGTGCCTGATCACTGGCTTTCAGAAGTACGAAAGTGGTGACTCGCTCACCTACATGGTGGGTCCGCGGTGGGCGCCGCGCGCCGCGAAGAGATGGTCGCCGTACGCGCAAGTGCTGGTCGGAGGGCGACGCGTCACGCATGAGATCCTGAACGCCGCGCTCCGCTCCATTCTGCTGAGCCAGTGGGAAGAGGGTTCGCTGCCGCACTACCCCGAACGCAGCGCATATCAGGTGCAGAATCAGGCGAGCGGCCTCGCGATGGCGGCTGGAGGCGGATTCGACGTGCGCCTTAACCGTGCGCTGGCGTTGCGCGTGGCTAACCTCGAATATACCCATTCGTGGTTGCCGGTGGTCGATCAGATTCACGGGTCGGACGGCTTGCGCTTCAGCGCAGGACTGGTTTTGCGAATCGGAACGTGGTAAGCATGGGAGGGCGCCGGCGAAGCGGCGCCTTTGCGATCTTCTCCGAGACTGCGTGCCGACCTCAAAAACAAAGTATTCGCTCGTACTGGCGGCCGCTCTGCTCTCGGTCAGCCTCGCACTGACTGCACTGAATTCTCTCGGCTTCCACCTTCCTGAAATCATAGTCATCACCGTGCGGTGGCTGGCTTTAGCCGCGAGCGTTGCGTACGGCATGGCACGGCGGTCGCTCACGGTGTGGATTTTTATTGCCATGCTGGTGGGAACTGCGCTGGGTCATGACTGGCCACAGGCAGCGCTGAACCTGCACGTGGTGAGCAACATCTTCCTGCGCCTGATCAAAACGGTGATCGCTCCTCTCTTGTTCGCGACGCTGGTAGGAGGAATTGCAGGCCATGCGGATTTGAAGAAGGTTGGACGGATGGGCGTGAAGTCGCTCATCTACTTCGAGGTCGCGACTACCCTCGCGCTGGTGATCGGGCTGGCGGCAATCAACATCAGCAAGGCGGGCGTGGGCGCGAAGATTGCGGCGCCTGCGGGCGAGGCGCTGCAAGTGCAGAAAGTCACCGCTGGCGAGACCATCCTGCACGTGTTTCCCGAGAATATTGCGAAGTCGGTCGCTGAAGGGCAGGTGCTGCAGGTCGTGGTGTTCAGCATCCTGTTCGGCGTTGCGCTGGCGATGGTGGCAGAAGATCGGCGGCGGCCGATGTTGAGGCTGATCGAGAGTTTGGCCGAGACGATGTTCAAGTTCACGAATCTGGTGATGTACCTAGCGCCGCTCGGGGTGGGCGCGGCGCTTGCGTATACGGTGGCCAGCACAGGCATAGGAATTCTCGGGAACCTCGCCAAGCTGATTGCGACGCTCTATGCAGCGCTCCTGGTGTTTGTGGGGGGCGTACTGCTTCCGATCGCGTGGCTGGTGGGGATTCCGATTCGAAGATTTGTTGCGGCAGTCGCGGAGCCGGTATCGATTGCGTTTGGCACGGCGAGTTCGGAAGCAGCGTTGCCCGCGGCCATGGAGCAGATGGAGGGCTTCGGCGTGCCGCGCGAGATCGTGGCATTCGTGCTGCCGACCGGGTACAGCTTCAATCTCGACGGCAGTACGCTGTATCTGTCGCTCGCCTCGGTCTTCGTCGCGCAGGCAGCCGGAGTTCCGATGAGCCTTGGGCACCAGTTGCTGCTGGTGCTCACGCTCATGCTCACGAGCAAGGGCGTTGCCGGCGTATCGCGAGCCGCGCTTGTAATCTTGTTGGGAACGGTTGGGTCGTTCGGATTGCCGGCGGAGCCGGTGTTCGTCTTACTCGCGGTGGACCAGTTGATGGATATGGGTCGGACCTCGGTGAACGTCCTGGGGAATTGCCTGGCAACAGTAGTCGTCGCGAAGTGGGAAGGGCAGTATGACCCGTCGGTGGCGCCGGAACTGCCGGTTGGGTTGTAATCTCGGCAAGGCCGAAGCCTCGTATCCTGATCAAGCGTCCCTGACGGGACGATTGCGATGGCTTGTTCCCCGTGATGGTTGGGTAAATCGATCCTGTGACGTCTCCATCGAAAGCTGTGTCTTATCGCGGACGGCTGGCCCCGTCGCCTACCGGGCTGCTGCATGCCGGACACGCGCATACGTTCTGGATCGCGGCGCAGCGCGCAGTGCACGAGGGCGGCACGCTGGTGTTGCGCAATGAAGACCTTGACCCGCAGCGCTGCCGAGCCGAGTTCGCGCAGGCCATGTTTGAAGATTTGCGATGGCTCGGCATCGAGTGGCAGGAAGGTCCGGATTGCGTCGGAGCGTTTGGACCATATGCGCAGAGTGCGCGGAGCGGGTTTTACGTGGCAGCCTGGCGATCGCTGCAGGAACAGGGGAAGATTTATGCCTGTAAATGTTCGCGCAAGGATCTGGCCTCGGCGGCGAGCGCACCGCACGATGTGGATGACGAGCCGGTGTACCCAGGGAAGTGCCGGAGCCTCAGTCTAGGCGCCGGTTGCGAATTTCCCGCTGGAATGAATTGGCGATTCCGCGTGCCGGATGGCGAGGTCGTGGAGTTTCATGATCTGCGCTTGGGTCCGCAGCGGTTCGTGGCAGGCACGGACTTCGGCGATTTCTTAGTGTGGCGACGGGATGATGTTCCGTCGTATCAACTGGCGGTGGTCGTAGATGACGCTGCCATGCAGATCACCGAAGTTGTGCGCGGGACCGATCTGCTGAAGTCGACGGCGCGGCAGATTCTGTTGTGCAGAGGGCTGGGTTACGACATTCCGGCGCACTACCATTGCGAGTTAGTGCGCGACGACGCCGGTGTGCGGCTGGCGAAGCGGCATGATGCGCTCAGCATTCGGGCGCTGCGCGCGTCGGGATGGAGTCCCGAGGCAGTTCGGTCGGGCCGCTAGACGGGGCAAGCCCGTTTCGCCCTCACACTCAGGTGTTTTTCGTTCCCCTCGTTTCCTCCCTGCAATTCTTCGGTTGATATTCGTTTTCGTAAGCGCTTTGCTTGCTTCCGCTTTCAGTATTGGAAGTGATCACTTCCCTGGCGAGTTCTGCGCCGGTAGGCGGACATTCCCGCAGCAGATGTCTGGAATGGCACGAAGGCAAAGAGCCAGCAAGCGCATGCACGGTTCGGCCTAGGACGCGCGTCGCGGCACCATCTATCTCCCTATTCAGAATATCAAGTTGGTGGGGGTAAATGAGACAGGTTCCGAGGATTTATATCTATCTGTCTTGTTAGAGAGTTACGTGGAATTGGGGCAGTTAGGGGGCTTGACCCGGAGATTGGAGCGGAGGAGGCGGAGTTGGTGGATCGGGTGAATTGGGTTTTCGGGGGTGCGCAAAGCCGCCGAGCTTCGCTCGGCCACGCAGGCGGGGGCGCCTGCGTCTACATGGTCTGCGCTGGCGGTGAACCGCGTGCCACTGCAAAGAGAGCGACCCAATTGGAGTGCATAGGCCCGATTGGGTCGTCTTCGTCTGGAGGATCTTCGGCTACCGCTCCTGCGCCTAGAAGAGCGCCGTCGGGCGGCGCGTCCAACTCTTGCCTTTTTCTTTCGCAATGCCTTCCATGTCTTTCACGTAGGCGCCGGCTTGCGTCAGCACGTGGTGCAGATCATTGCCGATGCTGATGAAGGTGAAGCCCTTCTCCAGGAACTCGCCCACGCGTGACGTGCCAAACAGGAAGAGGCCGAGAATGACGTTGTTCTTTTTGGCGTGGTCGACGAGTTTCTGCGTGGCAGCGCCGAGTTCGGGCGAGGTGTACATGTGCGGGAACTCGTATTTCTCATAGAGTCCCATCGACATGCAAAGATCGTTCTGCCCGAGGAACAGGATGTCGACGCCGGGGACGGCTGCGATCTCGGCGATGTTCTCGATGCAGCTTGCAGTCTCGACCTGCAGGGCGACGATGCCGTTCTTGTTCCAGGCACCGGCATAGCCGAGCAACCCGTCGCGATTCATGCTGCGCTGGGGGAAGTAGACCGAGCGCGTGCCGGCGGTCGGATACTTCATGCAGCTCACGGCCTCGCGCGCCTCGGCCGCGGTGTTGATGTAAGGAACCAGAACACCGTCAGCGCCGAGATCGAGCGACTGCTGAATGCCCGGGCGATCGTTATAGCCGCCAACCCGAACCAATGACTTTGCGCCGCCATTCGCAACTCCGCTCAGCATGGCCGACAGCTTTTCGTAATTCATGGGGCCGTGCTGCGAATCGACCAGCAACCAGTCATAGCCACTAAAGGCAAGTTGTTCGGCCACGGTGGGGCTGTGCGCGTTAAGGAACAAACCCATCTTAGGTTTGCCTTCACGCAGTTGCTTCTTGAAATCTGCGCCACTGAGAGTGGCTTCGGGCATAACGGATCCTCCTGGGAGTGAGTGCAAAGCGTTAAGTGTAACGCAGGGAGAGCAGGCCTAAGCGCGGGGTGCGGAGAAATTAATTGTCATGTGTCCCAGAGTCAGCGCGCACCTGAAGATCCGCATATAATCGCGGAACGCACGCGCGCGTGCATGGAGATGTGTTATGCGGTGGACGCCGGGTGGAACGAGCGATGACATTGAAGATCGCCGCGACAGTGGTGGCGGCGGTGGTTTTGGCGGCATGCATCTTGGGATCGGCGGGTTCCTGATCCTGCTCATCCTGAGCGTGGTATTCAAGCGCGATTTCTTTACATTGGTGGGTGGCGGGCAAGCGGTTTCTCCTGGCGCATCGATGAGCCGGGCGGATCCGCAGCAAGATGCCAAGGAGCAGCCGTTGGTGCAGTTCGTGTCGTTCGTGCTCGATGACAACCAGAAGGTATGGGCCAGCATTCTGCAACAGAAAGGCGTGCCTTATGAGCATGCCAAGCTGGTGTTGTTCCGCGATCAGACGCAATCGGGATGCGGGCCGGCGGACTCTGGGACGGGGCCGTTCTATTGTCCGTCGGACGAGAAGGTGTACATCGACCTGGGTTTTTACGATGAGTTGCAGCGGAGGTTCGGAGCCCCCGGGCAGTTCGCGCAGGCCTATGTGTTGTCGCATGAGATCGGGCATCACATTCAGAACTTGCTCGGGATCGAGCGCAAAGTGCGGTCGTTGCGGCAGAGTAATCCTGGGGCGGGGAATCAGTTGTCGGTGCGCATGGAATTGCAGGCGGATTGCTTCGCAGGCATCTGGGCGAAGAGCACGCAGCAGCGCAATCTGCTGGAGGCTGGGGACGTGGAGAGCGCGATTGGCGCGGCGTCCGCGGTGGGCGACGACCGGCTGCAACAGGAGATGACCGGGCGGGTGCGGCCGGAGTCGTTTACGCACGGCTCGTCGGCGCAGCGGACGGAGTGGTTCAAGCGCGGAATGAGCGAGGGTACGATCGAGGCTTGTAATACGTTCCAGTAGGGAAGAGGCTCCAAATCGTCGGACGAGAGCATGCCGGAGAGCCGCCAGCTTCGAAGATCTCAACTATTCAAAGAAGTTGAGCGTCGCCGTAGGCTATTGTCGGCCATGAAAATAGCGCAGAATCACGGGACCGCTTCCATCCGCGAGCGAGTGGTCGCACGCATGAAGGAGATTTCCGACGAGCTTGGCAGACTTGAGGCGGAGCTCCACGAACTCAATGTGGAGCAGATTCGCGAAGAGCTCGAAGGTAGCTAGAAGCCGTTCTTGCCGAGCTGCGCTCGGCAAGGCAGACGGTGGCGTCTCCCCTACACGGGCGGCGCGGGTGGCCCAACCACCCTGGATTAGCGCATCCGAAGGTAACCTAGGGAGTTTGACTGCCCCTCTGCTACCTTGAGGACTGGCTCTGCGCGAGCGGCTCGGTAGGTTCCGCGCATCCTCTCACACTCCCGTGCACGCGACCGATAAAGCCCGGCATAATTTTCAGGAAATTCTTGGCAAGCCGATCCGCGACCTTGGGCTGAAGCTCGAGGGGTCTCCGGTGGAGCGGCTGGTGAACCAGTTGTATCGCGAACTGGGCGCGAAAGGGCTGAGTAGGTTTCGCCCGGCCGTTTATCTGACAGACGAATGGGGATGCCCGTCGGGCGAGCCCATCATCGGGATTCCGTTTTACCTCGCGAATCCGGATCTTGCTTCGCTGGAAAGAGAAATGAACGATCTCGAGGACACGCGCGAGATCATGATGTACCTGCGGCACGAGGCGGGACATGCCTTCAACTACGCTTATAAGTTGTATCGGGCGCCGGAGTGGAAGCAGTTGTTCGGGCCGTTCCGCCGGCCTTATCGCGAAATTTATCGTCCGGTGCCGTTCTCGCGAAAATACGTCAGACATCTTGCGGGGTGGTATGCGCAGAAACATCCGGATGAAGATTTTGCCGAGACGTTTGCTGTTTGGCTAACGCCGCGATCGGGTTGGCGCAAGCGCTATCGCGGGTGGGGCGCGATGGAGAAGCTGCGCTACATGAATCGCATTGCGCGCGAACTCGGGCATGTGGATCCGGTTCGTCGGCGAGGCGCGCCTGATGTTACGGTCGACGAGATGGAAGCGACGGTGGGCGAGTTCTACCGGCAGTCGGCGGTAGCGGAAGAGACTCCGATTGGGGACTTGGCACTCGATACCGACTTGGTAGATATTTTCAATGTATCGAAGCGCAAGAAGGCTGCACGGCCTGCGGATGCGTTCCTACGCCAGCACCGCAAGGAAGTCACCGATAAGATCGCGTACTGGACCGGATTGCCGCGGCCGCTGGTCAGGAAGTTGATTGAGGCGATCGAGACGCGCATCGGAGAGTTGGGATTGCGCGCCGATCCGGGGCGGGAATCGGAGCATCTCGCCGAGATCACCGCCTATGCGACCGCGCTGGCGATGAACTTCATCACGCGCGGGAAGTTTGTTCAGCCGTAGTCTGAATGCGGGCTGACGAGTGTGCGAGTGGTTATTGGTGCTTCATGAGCGCAGAGAAACTCAAGATCGGAATCTTGTACGACACCTGGGCCGACGAGACTGCGGCGGAGGCCGCTCCCGAGCCGAAGCCTGTCGTCCGCAAGGGCAAGAAGGTTCGCAAACAGCGCCGCGAAAAGGAAGATCGGGAAGAAGTTTTCGAGGCACTGGACAAGCTGGGGCACGAGCCGTTCTATCAACTTCTCGATGGAACGCCGCAATGTTTGCAGTCCTTGGCGAAGTGTGGCGCGGAACTGATCTTCAATCTGACCGAATCGTTTGCCGGCGACGACACGAAAGAGATGAATGTCGCCGCTTATCTGGACCTGCTGGAGATTCCCTACACTGGGGCCGGGCCGCACGCGCACGTTCTCGCGCAAGACAAAGCCATTGCGAAAAAGATGTTCGCCTTTCACGGTATTCGCACGCCGTTTTTCGCCACGGCGTATCGGGGAAGGATCGACCACGCGCATAACATTGAGTTCCCCCTGATCGTGAAGCCATCGTCGGAGGATGGATCGATCGGCATCAATCAGGACGCAGTGGTTACCAGTATCAAAGAACTCATGGAGCGGGTGCAGTACATCCAGGAAGAGTTCGATACTGCGGCGTTGATCGAGGAATACATCGAGGGCAGGGAGATTTATGCAGGGATTCTCGGCAGTTACGAGTATGCAACGGCATTGCCACTGGTGGAACTCGACTTTTCGCGATTGCCGAAAGGGACGCCGCGCATCGCCAGCTATGACGCGAAATTTGAGAAAGATACCGAGGCTTACAAGTTGACCAAGTCGGCGCTGGCGGAGGATCTGGACGAAGAGACCGTGACCCGTCTGACTGAGACCGCCTTGGCTGCGTACCGGGCAGTGAAACTGCGTGACTACGGGCGTATCGACATGCGGCTCTCGACGAAAGGCGACGTGTACGTGATCGAGGCGAATCCGAATCCCTGGATTTCGAGCCAGCAGGAGTTTGCCATGGCCGCGAAAGCTTCGGGGCGATCGTATACACAATTGATCGGCGAAATTGTGGAGATGGCGTTGCGCCGCCAGGCGCGGAATGAAGCTAAGGTTTCGAGCACGTAGAGAGCGTGGACTAAGTTCTCTCACGCGCTGTTTTCTTAGATGCCGTTTCGAGCGCGGCGTCCAGATCGATCCGACCTGTGTAGATCGCCATGCCAACGATGGCGTCGATGCCGAGCGCGTCGAGTTGTTCGACCTCTTCCAGAGTGGAAACTCCTCCAGCAACGATCAGTTTGCGCGACGTCGCAGCCTTCACGGTGCGCACGGCCGGCATGGAGATGCCTTGCAGCATGCCTTCCGTATCGATGTGGGTGTAGAGGAAAGTGCCGCAAAAGGAGTCGAGAGCCTGCATCATTTCGATCGCCGTGAGTGTTGTCTGCTCCCGCCAGCCGCGGATGGCGACTCGGCCCGCTTTGGAATCCACAGAGAAGGTGAGGGAGTCGGAGCCGAGTTGTTCGGCTGCTGCGCGCGCGAATTCAATGTTGGGCTGCGCGTCGCGAATCAAGGCTGATCCGAAGATGACGCGCCTTGCGCCCTGCTGCAGGAGTTGGGCGGCGCGTTCGATGGAGCGGATGCCGCCCCCCACCTGGCATGGAAGTTGTTGGACGATCTGCGCGACCAGCGGCGAGTTGGTTCCACTATCCATTGCCGCGTCGAGATCGATGAGCTGCACGAGGGGGAAGCCGCGGAAGCGCTCGACCCATTCGGCGAAGTTCGAGAACTCCACGTGCTTGCGTTCGCCCTGCACGAGTTGAACGATCTTTCCGCCCATCAGGTCGATCGAAGGAATCAGCATGGCCACCTCATGGGAATACCGGCCGCCTGAAGGCTCTGTTTGAGGCTAGCTATACTGATTTGGCCGAAGTGCAGGATGGATGCGGCGAGAGCGGCATCGGCGCGGCCGCGCCGGAAGACTTCAATGAAATGAGCCGCATTCCCCGCGCCGCCCGAGGCGATTACCGGGATCTGGAGAGCAGTCGAAAGCAGCGACGTGAGTTCACATTCGAACCCTGCGGCGGTGCCGTCCCGATCCATGGAGGTCAGCAGAATCTCGCCTGCACCGCGACTCTCGGCTTCCCGAGCCCACTCGAGGGCGTCGCGGCCGGTGGCGGTGCGTCCGCCACTCACGAAGACTTCGTAGGTATTTGTGGAAGCTCGCTTGGCATCGATCGCGACCACCGCCGCTTGCGAGCCGAAGCGTTCGGCGATCTGCGTGATCATGGCGGGGTCGTGAAGAGCGGCCGAGTTGATACTCACTTTGTCGGCGCCCGCATCGAAAACGGCGCCAGCCTCGGCGAGCGTTCGGATTCCGCCGCCCACTGTAAACGGGATGAAGAGTTGCTGAGCGGTTTTTCGAACGGTCGCGAGCAAAGTAGCGCGATTTTCGTGGGTAGCGGCGATGTCGAGGAAGACGATTTCATCCGCGCCTGCTTCCGCATGAGCCAGTGCGAGTTCGGCGGGGTCACCGGCGTCGCGTAGTCCAGCGAATTGCACGCCCTTCACGACGCGGCCGTCTTTGACGTCGAGACACGCGATGATGCGTTTGGTCAGCATGGCAATGAACAGAAGTTCTCCAGAATGCGCAGACCGACGGCCGATGACTTTTCCGGATGGAATTGGACGCCAAAAATAGCACCTTGCTCTACGACTGCGCTGAAGTCGCCTGCGTAGTCGCAGGTGCCGATTGTTTGCGATGCTGCGGGGACGCGATAAGAGTGCGTGAAATACGCGTAGCAGTTTTGCGGGACGCCCTGCAGGAGCTGTGAGGGGGCCTGAGTTTGTTGAAGTTGGTTCCATCCAACGTGCGGAGTTTTCACGCCGGCCGGAAAGCGGCGACTGCCGCCCGCGAACGCGGCGAGCCCGGGAAGGTTGGGCGCCTCTTCGCTGCCTTGGAACAGCCACTGCATGCCGAGACAAATGCCCAGCAGCGGAACACTGCGTTCGATGGCGTCACGAATCGCTTGCTCCAAGCCGGATTGGCGGAGTTGTGCAGTTGCCGAGAAGTGCCCGACGCCGGGCACGATGATGCGCTTTGCCACGTTGAGTTCGGCTGGTTCGCGTGCGATGAATGGCGCGGCCCCAACGGCTACTAGCGCGGCTTTCAGTGAGGTGAGATTTCCGGCGCCGTAGTCGACGATGGCTACCTTCATAAGACACCTTTGGTGCTGGGCAAGAGCTGCATCATGCGTTTGTCGCGCCAGCACGCAGCTCGCACTGCGCGTGCGAAAGCTTTGAAAAGCGCCTCGATCTTGTGATGGTTCGAGCGCCCGTAGATCGTTTTGACGTGGACGTTAGCACGGGCGCCGCGGGCGAATCCTTCAAAGAAGTCGTGGACCAGTTCCGATTGCAGATCGCCGACCAACCGTACGCGCACTGTGGTGTCGATCACTGCGGAGGTACGTCCGCAAAAGTCTACCGAGGCCATGCCTAGGGTTTCGTCCATAGGCATCAGGAAATATCCGGCGCGCAGGATGCCTCGTTTCGTGCCCAGGGCCTGCTCGAAAGCTTGGCCTAGCGTGATGCCGACGTCCTCGACAATGTGGTGCTGATCGACTTTCAGATCGCCCTCAGCGTGCAGATCGAGGTCGAAGCCGCCATGCAGCGCGAACAGTTCCAGCATGTGATTGAAGAAGTAGATTCCGGTATCGATGTGATATTTCCCGCGACCGTCAATATTCAGGCGGACGCGAATGTTTGTCTCTTTCGTGGGGCGATGGAGCTGCGCTTTCCTCATGGCGTGACCCCGGGGGGAACGAGGCCGAGTTCAATGAACACTTCGGCCATTGCGGCGATTAGTTGGTCTGTCTGGTGAGGCAGGCCAAGCGTGGCGCGTACGCAACCGCTGCAACCGGGATCGCGGGAGCGGTCCCGCACAAGTACTCTACGGGCACGCATGGCGTCTACGAAGCGCGCGTGCGCCTCGCCAACCTCGAAGAGCACGAAGTTTGCCTGGCTGGGGCAGAAGCGGACTCTCCATGCCGCGAGCTGCATTTGGAGGCGCTCGCGCTGTGCGCAAATCTGACCGGCGTAGTTCGTGACGAATGCTTGGTCCACCAACGCGTGAGGTAGGCAAGCGAGCGCCACATTGTTCACGCTGTAGGGCGATGCTACGCGGCGGACCGCAGCGAGCGCTTCCGTGGATCCGGCGAGAATTCCTGCGCGCAGCCCGGCCAGACCGTAGGCCTTCGAAAAGGTGCGGGCAACGAAAAGGTTCGGACGTCGCCGCGATTCCTTGAACAGCGTCGCGCCGTAGAACTCGTAATAAGCTTCGTCGACGAGCAATGCGGCATCGGGGGCGGCATCTGCGAGCGCAAGCAAATCTTCCGCGCGGGCGACGGCTCCGGTGGGATTGTTGGGGTTTGCAATGGCAATCAGGCGAGTGCGAGGGGAAACCTGCCGCGCCAATTCTCGCATCGGAAATTCGAACTGCGGTCCAGCCTGGACTTTCTTGACCACCGCACCAGTGGCCGCCGCGAACAGTTCGTACATGGCGAAGGTGGGGACTGGAATTAGCACTTCATCACCTTCGCTGAGGAACGTTTCGCAGAGGAGATGAATGGCTTCATCGACGCCGTTGGTGAGGAGAACTTCTTCTGGGCGTAGATCGAAATGATCAGCAAGAACCGCCTCGACTGGTTCGCGCTCAGGATAGCGAGCGAGATCCTCGGCGTCGAGCGAGCGCAGCTTTTTGAGCACACGTGGAGAGCATCCGGCAGTGTTTTCGTTGAAATCGCAACGCAGTCCCTGGCGCCCGCTGAGCGGAGGATGGTAGGCGGGGAGTTGTTCCACGACGCCTCGGGGCTTAAGCACGGCCACACCTCACGCGGATGGATTCGGCGTGTGCCTTAAGCCCTTCGGCTTCGGCCAGCTTCGTCACGCTGCCTGCGATGCGCGACAGTCCTGAGCGCGATACTTTTTGGACGGTGATGACTTTCACGAAATCCAGCACGCTCAGACCGCCGCGTGTGCGCGCCACCGCCGCGGTGGGCAGCACGTGATTCGGGCCCGAAGCGTAATCGCCAGCGGCTTGTGCGGAATAGTCGCCGACGAAGATGGAGCCGGCATTCCGAATGGATGGAACGGCATCGGCCTCGACGGTGATGTGCTCAGGAGCGATTCGGTTTGCCCACAGCATTGCGCCGCGAGGGTCTTTCGCGAGCAAGATGTCGTGTTTGCGCAGCGCCGATTGCCCGATCGGATTGTGGGCTGCCTCGGCGAGCCTCTCCTTTACTTTCTGTGCGAGGGGCCGCGATGTCGTGATGAAAACCGCAATCGCTTCGGGATCATGCTCAGCTTGCGCGAGCAGATCTGCGGCAATGAACTCCGCACACCCACGGTCGCTGACGATCACGGCTTCAGTCGGCCCCGCTAGAAAATCGATGCCGCAATCGAAGGCGACCATTTTCTTCGCAGCCGTCACATAGGAATTGCCCGGCCCTACGATTTTCTCGACGCGCGGGATCGTGCGAGTGCCATACGCAAGCGCGGCCACGGCTTGAGCGCCGCCGATCCGGTAAAACTCCTGAATCCCCAACATGCCGGCGGCCGCCAGCAATTGCGGTTGCGGGTTGGGCGAGGCGATGCAGATTCTCGGCACGCTGGCTACTTGCGCTGGGATCACGGTCATCAGGACAGTCGAAAGCAGCGGGTAGCGGCCGCCGGGCACGTAGCAACCCACCGAATCGAGGGGGCGTATCAGTTGGCTGAGGGTGATGCCGCGGCGGGTGTAGTTCCATGCGCGTGGTTTCTGGCGCGTCGCGAAGGCGCGAATATTGGTGGCGGCTTCGGTCAGAGCGGCGCGCAACGTGGGGTCGGCCATGGCCCATGCGGCTTCGATCAGGGCGGGCGGGACCTTGAATGGTTCCTTCGCAGCCAGACCATCCCAGCGACGCGCGTACGCGCGAAGAGCCGAATCGCCTTTTGCGCGCACGGTATCGATAATGCGGCGCACCGGCTTCTCGATGAGTGAGAGTTGCGTTTGCCTGTGCGCGAGCGCTTCGACTTCACGTTCGGCATCGCGTCCGAACAAAATGCGCATCAGAGCACCACCTTGTTCAGCGGGTACTCGACGATGCCCTGGGCCTGGGCTTCTTTGAGGCGGGGAATTACTGCCCAAGCTTCGGACTCTTCAATGATCGTATTGACTGCGACCCAATCGCCGTCGCTGAGATTGGAGATGGTGGGGTTTTTGAGTGCAGGCAACACCGCGAGAACAGCGGGCAGATGAAGTTTGCGTACGTTGAGCATGAGGCCGACGCGATCCTGCGCGGCCATTGCGCCTTGCAGCATGAGTGCGAGGTTCTCGATTTTGCGACGCTTTTCGGGATGTTGCCAGGACTGGCGATTGGCGATGATCTGGGTATCCGATTCGAGCACGGTGTCAAGAATGCGCAAACGGTTTGCCTTGAGGGAACTGCCGGTTTCCGTGACTTCAACAATGGCGTCAGCGAGGGCAGGCGGCTTGACTTCGGTGGCGCCCCAGGAGAATTCGACTCGTGTCTCGACGCCCTTCGATTGGAAATAGTTTCGCGTGACGTTGACGAGTTCGGTGGCGATGATGCATCCGGCAAGATCTTCGGGGCGTTGAAAGCGCGACTGCTCGGGCGCGGCGAGCACCCAGCGAACTTTGCCTCGGCTTTGCTTGGCATAGATGAGGTCGGTGACGGTCACTAACTCCAAGCCGCTTTCGACGACCCAGTCCAGTCCGGTGAGGCCAGCGTCGAGGACGCCGTGATCGACATAGCGGGCCATTTCCTGCGCACGAATCAGCATGCACTCGATCTCCGGATCTCCGGTGGAAGCGACGTAGGACCGGCCGTTGGTGTAGACGCGGAGGCCTGCGCGTTCGAAGAGTTGCAGGGTGGCGTCCTGCAGGCTGCCTTTTGGAATGCCAAGTTGGAGCTTCATCGATCGACCTCGGCGGGCCGCTCTCCGGGTTGCGCGGGCAGGGCGACCTCTTGGGTGAAGCACGAGCGCGTGCCCAAGTGACAGACCGCACCTGCCCCCTCTACCTCGACGCGCACGAGCAACGTGTCGCGGTCGCAATCCGTGCTGACCG
>Ga0306926_10002990_pt1 | contig 17376 bp, 15 predicted proteins | sample flu12Cox44000178_FD_203759 | JGI IMG/M metagenome (GOLD analysis project Ga0306926, IMG submission 203759) | Lab enrichment of tropical soil microbial communities from Luquillo Experimental Forest, Puerto Rico - flux8day.12C.oxic.44.000.178 (v2)... | ecosystem: Environmental > Terrestrial >... | reverse complement strand
ATCGTTGTTGCTGTTACGTCCACCGACGCCGCGTGGCGCCGTGAGGTCGTATTCGCGCTTCAGCTTCAGGCCTGCGATCCCTTCAACCTTGTCAACCAGTTCGTTGATCGTCACCAGTTCGCTGGTGCCGAGATTGATTGGGGTTGCAATCAAGTCGTCGCAGTGTGTGATCATATCAATGCCCTTCACGCACTCCTCAATTTACATGAAGCTTCGCGTAGACGTGCCGTCGCCCCAGATGTTGATCTTGCCGGTATCCCCGTAAACTGCCTCGATGACCTTGCGGCAGATTGCCGCGGGCGCTTTCTCGCGTCCGCCGTCCCACGCGCCATTCGGGCCATAAACGTTGTGGAACCGCGCGATGAACGTCTTCATGCCTCGCTCGTGCCAGTATTCCTCGCGGAACATCTCGGAGACGAGCTTTTCCCAGCCGTAACCGCGCTCGGCCATCGCCGGGTAGGCGTCAGATTCCTTGAGGGCGCGCACATTCGGATCCCGTTGAAGCAATGTATTGTAAACGCAAGCGGCCGATGAGAAAAAATACCGCTGCGCACCTGCCGGTAGGCCGCCTCGATCATGTGGGTACTGATGAGGATGCTACGCAGGCACTCGACCCGTTACGCTCAATAAACCCCATACCGCCCATGTCCGCGGCGAGGTTGTAAACCTCCACGGCACCCTCACAAACTCGAGCACAGTTGTCCTCTCGGCTCAGATCAAGACAAAGCGACTCGACGCAAGGTAAGCGTAAATACCACTCATATAGCGGCTTCCTGTCTACGGTGCGGATGCGGGCGAAGCCCTTTTAAGTGAGTTCATTAAAGACGTACTCGCGCACTGCGCGCATCCAACAACCTTACCTCGCCGCGCCGGTTAGGTTAGAAGGCTCGAATAGACTCTCGTAATGATCGCGCCAACTTTTGACCAGGAATTTCGGTCGCTTGCAAAATTCCGGATTTCTTCCCGCCGGCGGTCAAGATTTGCATACAATCTGCTCGAAAAATAGAGGCGAATCACCTTCGCCAGGTCGTCCTCGTGGGCTGCCTTGAATACGAACCCCGTCTCACCCTCAATGATCTCCTCTCTTAGTGAACCGACATCTGCAGCGATCACGGGCAATCCAAAATTGTAGCCAAGGAACAATACGCCGCTCTGGAAGACATGGGTATAGGGCAACGCAAGCACATCTGCTGCTTTAAAATAAACTTCCGTCTCCTCATCGGGCACATATTCGATTCTTTGTATAATCCGATTCCGGACACCGGAACGGAGAATAGCGTCCTCCACCCTGGTCCAGTACCCACCGCGCCTTCTGGGCTTGCCCGCAATGATGAGTCGGTAGCTCGCGCACTCCTTTGCGATCGTCGCGAAGGCTGCAACGAGGTACTCAAGACCTTTGTACCGCGTGATGTTCCCGAAGAACAGGATCACCTTGTCCGAAGCGGCGAGGCCCAACCGTTCCCTCGCCCGAGCAGGGGTCAGCCCGGTGTCGGGCACAGTGTTGTTGATGCCGTATGGGATGACGGTGACCTTGTCGGCATGCGCATTGAATTCCTGGACGAGTTCGTCTTTCATTTTTGCCGTGTGCACAAAAATGTGATCCGCAAGGCGATACTGCGCCTTCAGTGTCAGACGGTTGATGATCGTGTCATTCCCATCCCTCTTGCCAGCATTTACATTGTGTGCAGTGAAGACAATCTTCTTTCCGAGCAACCGGTAGTAGAGCATCAATACTGTTCGATCGAAGAGAGCGAACTTGTTGTTCCAAAGGATATGGAACACGCTCGGTTTGGCAGTTCTGGCGTAGCGAAAGAGGCGGCCATAGTATTTGAGCACCCTCACCATCTTTTCCCAAATGCTCGCATTCGGCCGTTGATCACCCCGCAGATTGAGGACTGCTACCTGCGCGGTGTCATGAAGTTTCGGGTCGTCGACCTCGTCGCTGCCAATGAAGTCAAACCTTACCCCTCGCTCCATCAATGCTGATGCCAGGCCAAGCGCGTACGGCTTGTCGCCGCCGCCCGTCAAGATTGCCACCGTAGAACCGTTCACGCTTTTGGCGCGTCCGGGTAACGCTCCGAGAGCTTCTGCCCCTCTTTCCTCTGCGGGAAACCTTTCTCCGCCAATCTCGTCTTTAATTGCTCGCTTCATGCTTGACGAACGGTGATTTCGCCAGACCTGTTCAACTGACGCATCGTCACATCGAAAACTTCATCAACGCTAACCGTTGGAGCAAAGAAGCACGTTTCGGTAAAATGTTCACAGTAATTCCATCGGATTCGAGCTCGCGGCTCAGTTTCGAGGGCTTTGTCGTTTTCTGGCCGAGTTTGAAGGAATTTGTTTCGGAGGGATCAGGCGCAGATTTTGCGGTGGACTGGGCGTGGTCGCCAGCGGATGCGGATAGCCCAAGGGAACATATCCGGGCTTTTGCGTATTGTCGTTATAATCCGCCCCCTCAATAATATATTGCGTTGACTGAAAAGGAAGGTCTACGGTGCAAGTGGGAGCAGTGTTTCCCAGAAAATTATTTCCCCATTGATAGACTGGATCCAAGGCTTCATATTGCACCTGAGTATAGGAGCTTTCCTTTGGCCACGGTGTACTCTCAGGGAAAGAACCGCGACCTACTTGGTCCAACAAAGGATAATATTTCGCATATCCTGCTTGACTGAAATTACCATCGGTGGCCGAACCTAATGGTACTCCCCCATAGCTGGGGTCAGCTCGGTAAGCTGATAATATGAAAAAACGATCGTAGTTTCCAGTAACCGTATTTCCCCAGACTACTCCTGTTCCACCTCTAGCTCGTACGGCAGTGTAAATCGAACTTCCAGTATTATTAAAGGCGTTATCATAAACCTCGAAAGCTCTACACGAGGTTGCTTCGCTATCTGCTCCATGCCATCCAACATTCGTCCCGTTCACAGTGTTATGCCGGAAAACAATTTTCGTACCACAATACGCGTCGCATGCTCCATCAGCAGCGCCACCGCTAAAGTTAAAGGTGCAATCCTCAACTACTACGAAGTCTTGAGTACCTAAAGGTTGGGGCGTCATGTACGTCGGGCGTACAGTAACAACACCCCACTGATTAGGAGCGTCAACGCTTAAACCCTGACCATTGGCAGAGGTATTACTAAACGTGCAATGATCTATGAGGCCATAAATGCCTATTGCATGAATCCCACGAGTACCAATGGTTGGGTTGGATGGAGCAATATTGATCAAGCAATTCGTTAAACGAAATTGTGCTCCGGATGGTGCCCCTCCTCCATATTCGCCGACGAAGTTCACAATTCCCCATTGCGCAAGATTGATAGTAGAAAATGTAAAGCCACTTATCGTGACAACATGACCAGGAGTGATATCCACGGTTAAAGCGGCATCACTATTAGATGTAGTATTTCGCGTAATATCGGTGTTCCCTATGCCGGCTCCTTGAAGCGTAATCGACTTGTTCTGAATGACTACCGGCGACCTCCAGGTAGCTGATCCCGCTTTAACCTGAACAGTATCGCCGCTTACCGCAGAATTGATAGCACTCTGTACTTGCACTGCAGAGCACCCCGAGGCCATGATGGTCGCGCCGGTTCCTGTGCCGCTCCAGGCCATGAGCAACGAACTAATATAGAGAATGTTATACAGATTTCGCATGTTTCTTAAAACAATATTTGGGAGTGCCTCTTTTTTCCCGGGGGGCCTTCCTCTTTGGATGCCACCCAGCACGGAAAGCATAAACAATGAACGTATGGCGACAAGCCTGTTCCTCCAACCGCCTGCCGGCGTAGGAATCGTGGTCCTTCACTCGTTTGCCCGCTCCGTCGTACTTGCGGAGGCGATTTTCATTCTTAAAAAGTCGGTCTCTGATTGTATGTAATTGGCGGTAAATCACTCGAGAATCAACGGTCTCTGCTCGGATCTCGAAACTGGCCCTGTGTGGCGAGGAGGATCGACCGCGTTATCCCGGCTTCCACCCCGGACTTGCTCGCGTCGGGCGATTGCCACAGCGGTCAGCCATATACTGAATCCAACTATGTTGTTGTTGTTGAACGTGGCCTCGGTGTAGTTGTAGACTAACCCGCTCAGAAGCAATGCTGCATAAAAACGTCCGATGGCTGTACCGGCAGCAACCTGTTGGAGGGTTCTCCTGCCCGCGACGATGATCACGGCCAAAAGCAGACCTAAGCCAATCAAACCGCAGTTTAGGTACGTTTCCAGGTAACCATTGTGCGCGTGTGGGATTCCCCACTCTTCCCCTACCGCCCTTCCACCCGGGGTTTGCCAGACGCTCGCAAAGCCCGTGCCGATCAACGGGTCCGTTTGCAAATGAAGTACCGCGTCCCATATATCGGTCCGGCACGTCAAGGTGGCGTCACGGTGCAGCACTTGGGTGACGGCGGCTCTGAGCTCCGGTGAGGCCGTGAACGCCGCCATGAAAAGCGCGACACCGAACCCGCACCAGAGCATGACACCCATCCTTGCCTGCACCCAGCGTAAACGGATCACAACGAGGGTGACTGCACCAAGTCCAAAGCCCACCAAGGCGGACTGACTGTCAGCAATCGACAGGATCCAGAGGCACATCGCAAGCACGATTACTTCGGCCCAAGCGGCCTGGAGCCGCGCCAACCATCTTGCTCGTTTTCGGCCGTCTAGGATGCTCCACAGCAGCGACAGTCCGCTAAGCATCGCCAGAACTCCAAGCGAGTTTTTGTTGGTCGTTACACCGCAATAGTGGGTTTCCCATATCCAGCGGCCGTAATATCGCCCGATGTCCGGGTACCACTTAATCATCAGCACCGAAAGCGGAATCATCACGTATGCGCATCGCAGATATACCTTGGCGATCGCGTCCACCGGATTCTGTTCGGTGATGATCAGGAGGATCATTACAACGTCGCCCGCAGCTCTGATCCATCGCTTGAATGACACAAAGGGCTCATCCGACCACAGGACACTGATTAATAGGTAGACAAAAAAAAGACCAAGCATCCGGTTCCTGGCCCATGTGGTCCGCCAGTCGATGCTGCGCCGCGTCAGGATGAGGATTCCCCAAGCGATAAGAGCGACAAACAGATTCCGATCGATTGGATTGCCATCCAGGTAAACGTTCAGGTCCGCCTCAAAATCCCGGCCATATAACCAGTAGATGGCCGGCTTCGAACCGATCAAGCAAAACCAGATCGTCGCGACAAATAACCCAACCGAGCTCCTTCCGCCCCGCTTCGCGCTGCGATAAAGGAGCGTAAGAATGAAACCAACGAATAAGCATGTGGCAAGGGGCGCGGGCATTCCGTTAAGCGGCCAACGACCGCACTCTCAAACAAGCGCTGTTATCGAGCAGCGCCGGACAATCGAATTGCATAGAACCAGGGCAGGAAATCCGGTTTCCCGCGATCATACCCCCAGACAGGTTCTGATCTGTCCTAGTCATTTCCACCAATATCACCTACCGGCACAACTGGGTAATGCGCTCACGACTTCTTCTGAGTTCCGCTCTGGCCAGATCTGCGACCTTGACGAGCAGCTGGATCAGGGTGTTTGGAGAGGCGTCGAACTGGCCGGCAAACCGGACGTCCTTTCCATGCGCACCGGCTAACCGCGACTTGAACCGGTAGCCCCCCGGGTTCTTCTCCGGGTTGATGCCATTCAGATCATACCATCGACAGCCGCGACTTTTCACCCATTCGACCATGTTCCAATGAACCAAGTAGGAACCGCAGTTTTTCGTTCCTCGATTACTCGTGGCCCCAAACAAGTAAAGGCCTGTGTCGCCCAATGCAGAGCAAATCCCTCCCGCGCACAATTCTCCTTCCTCCTTGCAAAGAAACACCCTCATTCGTTCCTCCGGTATCAGGGCTTTCTGGATCTTTCTGCATTTGCCGACGTCAGTCATTCCAGTCAGACGCTTCCTGTCTATCATTTCAGCGTAGATGGACTCGAACTGTTCGAAGAAAGAGTCGTCCTCGCCGTCGACCGACTCCATATTGAGCTTACGCGCCTTTTTGAGGTGGTAACGCCATTTCGGGTGCATCCCATCGTGCAATTCATCCAACGACGGGCTCAGATCCAGGACGATGGTTCTGGAGCGTCTGCCGTGCGGCTCGTAGACATACCCCTCCTCTTCCAAAATCCGACGGAACTCTCCTTTTTCACTTTCGCCCACCTGCGGTATGAGGCGGACTGCAAGTCCTCGCCTCTCAACGTATTCAGCGCGCACCACCCGCACAGCTTTACGAAACACTTCAACATCGGTCGTGCAGCCCCGTTGTCTCCAAACCGGCCCCGATAAAATATAGGCCATACCGAAACGCAACAAAGGGATCCGGGCAATTCGCGCTTGGACCGCAGCCACAACGCGGCCGTCATTCTTTAGCAAAAGATGACTGACATTCGATTCCCCATTGCGCGCAGTCTCATACCCCCAGGTTTGATAGATGTTGTAATCCGCGAAACGCTGGCATGCCTCACTCCAACGAGTCTGATCAAGATTATCTACGTCAACGGAAAAGCCCGCTTCGAACGATTGCATCGCTGACATGCTAGTGAGGCGTATATTGGCTGAAACTGAACACCGGTTCTTATAAGACGATTGCGATCATTCCCCAAAAGATCTACTTCCTCATTGGCCGGATCGGGCCATCGGGTCTAGCTCTTTATAGGTTCCTTTCCGGACCTGTTCGAGCCATTTCAAGCACTCGTCGCTCTGCAGGTATCTGCGCTCGACGTATGCTCCCGGATGAGTCATTAATTCTACATTCGACTGTTTGGCCAACTTCAACACACTCTCCATGCGCCGTGTTGCGAGGCATTGTTCAAGAGAGAAAAAGTAATCCGTGACCAAGTAACGCCGGCGGAGCCATCCATAGAGGGTATTATAATAAAAGCGTTTAACTAAGCCCTTGTCGCCTGGCCAGAGGCTGAAGCTGCGGCGCACCTTCAGTCCGCGAGGGATCACGCGGCTAATGAGCATGTTGCTGCACAGATGTAAATGGTGATGACCATCGATATGGGTAGGAGCAGCTCCATATAGCCGCACAAATTCTTCCACCTGAGCCTGATAGACGAATTCCAACTTATTGGTCAGAAATGGATGATACAGTGTCCGCGATAACTTGCTCCGGTTCAGGAACCGTGCGACGCCTTGCTGCCGGGCCATAAGACGCTCTGGCGTGTCCTTGCAGGTAAAGGATTCGTTGAGATTCAGGTGAAGACCTACAGCCAGACCAGCCTCTTTCGCCAGAGCCGCAGCACGCTGCGAGTCTTGCATAAACACCATTGCACTCACCGAGGTGACCCTCCCCATGGCGGAGCACGCCAGCGCAGCGTCTGTTTCCAAACGGGACCGACCCCAGTCATCTGCATTGATGATAATCACCTTCCGAGGGGAGTTGCCCGAAACCGATCTGCTCGAAGATCGAGTCCATGATTCGTGAGGTCAACAGTATCTGCCTGTACGGTATGGGAAGAGGGGCCCGGTTCAAAATGGCCCCGTAAAACGCCTCTATAAGGTATTTTTTCGCTGAGTCCATGTGAAAATCACAACGTAGAAAAAGCCCCATGTTGTAGAGCGAATTCCACACGCTCTGCGCCGCGATAATTATGGGAGGAACGAAGTTTTCAGCGTAGCTCTTAAATCTCTTGCCTGATAGTCGTACTAGCGTGCGGTGGTCCTCGTCAAGCACAAGGCCGTTTTTGGGGCCATAGATGCAGAACTGGTGGAGCACGGGCCGCATCTGGGATGAGAACGTGAAGTAAGCCGTCGGCCCCGCTTCCTCCACAATGACAACCCTGAGCTCGTCAATGATTTCCGGCTCACCCAGCTCCCGGAGAAACGCGCTGGTGCGGCCAACTGCAAAAACCTCAGGTGTGTCTGTCGTCAGAAACTCCACGATTTTCGCAATGCCGTGGCTGATCAAATTATGCAACAATCCCCCGGGAAGCTTGCGTACCCAGTGTTCCTTGTCTCCGAATACTGCTGGTGCGTAGCTTGGGTTTCCGAGCTGGTAGCACCAAGTGCTCTCAAGATGCACGGGGCGGCCCCCGAGGTATCCACTTTCGACTAGATGGCGCATGCGCCTTGCCGGATGGCTAAACTGCCCGTCATGGCCAGCTGTCACTTTAAGACCGCGAAGCTCGGCGAGCGCAAGCAATTCCTCGGCTTCCGTCGTGTCCAGCGTAAACGGCTTCTCAACGTATACGTGGCACCCGTGCTCTAGGCACATTCGAGCAATTTCAAAGTGACTCTGAGGAGGCGTGGTGATATGGACCACTTCGGGTTGAACTTCCGCGATCATCTCGGCCGCGTCGCCGAAGCATCGCCTAACGCGGAAGCGCTCTGCGAACTGCTCCACCATCAACTCCTCTCGGTCGCAGGCGCCCACGATCTCGCATCTCGGGATGCGCTGGATCTGCGAAGCGTGCGAGTCCGCAATCTTTCCACACCCTACGATCGCGACTTTAAGCATTTTCCTTCTTCGTTGAGGCAACTTCGGAAGAATCGCGCCAGGCCGTCTCGGGTCGACACGTTGGGCGCCCAGCCTAACACGTCCTTAAGCTTCTCATTGCTGTACTTGGCGCCTTTCCAATAGGCATGCCATTGCCGCCGCGTCAGGAACGGCGGCAACTGCCCTTGCGACCAGGACGATATTCCCTCCCAGAGAGCGCACATAAGATAACTCGTCGGCCTCGGCAAGTAGACCGACCTGAATTGCCTGACATGCTGCTTGTACAAACGCAGAAATGTTCGGCTCGAAGGCAGGTCGTCGTCGACGATGTTGAAAACTTCTCCATCGACGCCCTCTTTTACCCCTGCCAGCACGACCGCATCAGCGCAGTTGTCGACGTAGGTAAATGGTATGGGATTGGACCCACCGAGGTGCAGGAATAAGCCGAATGTTCCGAGGCCGACCCTTCCGTTGATCGCGTCCTTGCCAGGACCGTACACCACACCCGGTCGAACGATCACGTAAGGGAGACCATGTATACGCCCGTAATCCATGACCAATCTGTCCTGCTTCACCTTCGCATAGCAGTAGGCATCGCGAAGCGCCGGGTGCTGTTCTATCGGGCACGACTCGTCCAGCAAACGACCTCGGGGTTTGTTGCAATTAGCGTACACTGCAAATGAACTCACATTCACAAAGCGCTTCACGCATCGGTGCCGCACGCTCGCCTCTAGCAGATTTCTGGTGGTTACGACCGCATTCATGAATGCATCGGGAAAGGACCTTCCGCCTGCGCCAACAGCGAGATGGTAGATGACTGCGGCGTCTTCGGTAGCATTCGCACAGTCGGAAAGGTGCAGGAGATTACCCCTGATAACCTCTATTTTCGCCGAGTGATTGTAGCGCCCAGCGAGGGTCTCGATCTTCTTCAGGTCGCTGCATGGCCTCGCCATACAACGCACTCTGCGGAACCCCTTGTCCAATAGCCTTGCTAGTACCCTGGTGCCCACGAAGCCTGTGGCCCCGGTTATTAGGATCTGGTCGTCCGGCCCAATAATTGAATCTTTTGCTTTCACCTGGAGAGCTTCGGACGTTCCTGTGGCTATTCGGGTGATTGAGTGCGTCTGGTCCTCGGCATACGTTTCCAAGGACTCTCTGCACAGGGCGTGGAGCGGAAAGGGATTGAACCTCTATGGTCGCACCATGATAGTGCGCTGCTCTACCAATTGAGCTACCGCCCCATGAGCGGGTCCATACTTCCAGATCATACCTGCTGGCCCACGCGTCTGATCATCTGCACCGGCACTTGGCAGCGAAATTGATTGTCCTGGTTTTCCGGCATGCTCATCAATTCGATCCAATCATACTAGAGCACCTCGACTTCCTGATATATCGGTCCGGTCGGTCGCCCCAACTGTAGGACCAGCATCAGCGCCGGACATAGGCTACGGCAGTGTCCCGCGCTCGCGCCACCCCGAGCTTCTCGCGGAGCCGCTGCATCTGTTCGTGGCGATGGAATTTTATCAATTCCGGTGAGATAGGTCTTTTCGCGCGCTTCACCCAAGCCCAAAAATAGCCCAGCAGAAGCAGCACGCCGCCGATGAAATAGGGCTTGCGCCCCATCTGGAATAGCGCCCGGAACAGCTGCCACAATGGATGTCCTCCAAGGTAGTAGTCCTGTCGGCCCAGATTGAACAAGGCCCAGGCTTTGTTCGTGTTGGCGGTGCCCATGGGCCGGTGGTGCTGACAGACCTTTTCGGGGAACGTCCTGGTCTTCCAGCCTTTCATCCGCGCCGTGGTGACAGCAAGCCAGTCGATCCCTCCTCCCCTGATCGGAACATAACCTCCAATGTCATCAAAGCACTCCTTCCGGAACAACTGACATGCGCCCGACACATGCTCGACGTTGCTATATCGGTAGTCGTAGGTATCGCTGCCTTCAACGAAGGGTGTCCCCGCCACACCGAGTCGGGAGTCTTCAGCGAATTTCTGCAGCAGGAACGCAATGTAGTCGGCATCGAATGTGATGTCGGCATCCAGATTTCCTACGATGTCATAATCGTGAAGCCTGGTCTCCTCGAGACCGGCATTGAACGAGTGCACCTTCGCCCCGAAATGCCGGTCCCGACGCTCGGGCATGCGTACAAGCCGCATCCACGAATGATCCTTGAGATAGCGCTCAACAATATCGTCCGTGCCATCCGTTGATCCATCGCTCACGACTATCCAGACCACGGGGCGAACCGTCTGCGCAAGCACTGAGTGGATCGTTTGTTCGATGAACCGTGCCTCATTGCGGGCTGGCGTCACCAATGCATACTTAAGCGTTTGAATTGCCATGTTAACGATAGATTTTCAAAAAGGCTTTCCCTCCGCATCAGCGACTGCCGGTTACATCGTTCGCTTCCAGCGTCGATTCCGTATTGGAAACCCTGAGGGCAAGGAAAAGCTGACTTAATGCCTTGAACATGGTGGCCTGTCCCCAGTGGAGCATCGGTGCCTTCGCTTTGACAAATGGGTATTGCCGATAATAAAAGTGGCCATCCGAATCCTGCATATTTCGGATCGTCCAGGCTGCAACTCTCCGCGCGAGCGGTAAGCAAGTCGAATCGAGATCAGAAAACCATGCCAGCGTATCGATAGCCTGTGCCGCACACTGGATATCCACCGGATAGGTCCTCGAATGATAATATTTGGGCCGGCCGCCGGGCTCAAAGAAATGGTCTTTGAAGAATTTGAGCCCCTTGACCAGATTGGGTCGGAACTCCTCGTCGCCCGCAGATTCGATATAGAACCGAAGCGCATCGAGGTTGTAGCCAGTGTGAAAGTTGTCTATCCACTGGTGGTTCGGTGCCTCGGCATACCACCACGACCCGTCGGGACGCTGCCGCGCGCAACTATATTCCATGGCGGACCTTGCGACATGACGAAATTCCTCATCCCCGTTTTTCGCGCTGGTTCGTGCCAGTAGACCAGCGCCAAGCATATTAGCGTTATGAATGGAACTCTGGCGGTCGGCGAGGTAGCTGATGCAGGTCCCGCAATCGGTCTTCTCCCGCGGAAGGTCCAAGATCCATCGGCACGCGCTCTCGGCCACGTTTAGGAATTTATTGTCTTGAGTGATCTCGTAACACTCGAGATACGCGTGACCAATTAGCGCGGTCCAGACAATGATGGGATCATTTCTGGTGTAAAATCCTCCGCGCGAGGCGAAGTCATAGTGATTGCTCCAGCTATGATACTTGAAGCGGCCGGCTTTGTTTTGGTCCAGCCAGCGCAAACAGCGAATTGCCTTCTGCAGATAGGTGCCCTGCTTGGTCGCCCGATAAAGGAGCAGATAGCCCCATGCCATATAGCCCTGTCCTTTAGTGGAATCCTTGGGCCTGATGCCCAAAACGGGCCGCAGATTGACCGGAGATTGCCGGATCACTTGTTGGAGGATCCGTTGCGCAAAGACGTTGCCTAACGTCAACGGACGGACCCACGAGGAAAGGCCATCAAACGGTTCGTAGCCCTGATATTTGCGGTGCTCCACCCACTTCTGAACCCGATCGAGACTGCGCTTGATCTCGTGACTGTCTGTTTGAGTAACGCCGATTTTCATGTCTTCAGTAAATGGAAGGTGCGCGCTGCAACGCTGTCAGTCGATGTCTTTTCGGCTGAGACTCTGATATCGGGGGTGAATCCGGAGGCTGCTCAGGTCGCCTTAGCAGCCGCCTTCCTCAACAAGGAAAAAGCCCGCTTCCGTGAACATCCGCAGCCAGTCGCTACGCTGGATCCGATTTGATGTATTGCACGCGGTTTTCGCACCAGAATCTCCATTGCGACTCCGAATACGTCAGATATTGTTTGGGGCTTGCGGACTCGTCATAGTTATAGAGATGATCTTGAATATTGATGCTGTGGATTCCGAGGCCCAACCTCCACCAACAAGGAAGCCACGTTTGATACGAATTGCGGCGCAGTTGCAGCCGGAATGTGCTCCATGACCGCCGCGCTAATGGCCACCTGGAATGCGTCACGGGGTAGGCATTCCATCAAACCGCCCCTGTCCAGAACATAGCGAAACCCCAGCATTCCATAGAGATCATCAAAGGTGCTCACGCCTTCGATCTTTCTAATCAGGGAACGGGCCCGATCGAAGTCACAACCCTCCAGGAATCCTTTCTGGTCGAATCGTGCCTCGAGTTGGCGGACGAAGCTCTTCAAGGCGCTCAATTGACGGTTTTCCCAGACGTCGTAAAGAACAGCTTGGAAATCGAAGAAAAGGCGGAGTGTGAGCGCCTCCCAGTGGACCCAGCCTGTGCCGAGCTCAAGGACTAGGTCATCCGCCCGGAGCGGTCCATATTTGAGGCACATGGCGACATTCCGCTCTACGCGCTCGAAGTAATAGGATGGCACCTTGCCGGTGGCCCGCTTCCTTGCGCCCAGCCAGTTGCCAAGACCGCGATAAAGACTAGGGGCAGGTTCACAGCAGGAGAAACCTTTCAAGGCCAGGGCGGTCAGATGATACTTGATCATAGAGTAATCTGCTTAAGGTTACTTCGCCGATCCTCTCAGATCTCTACGAGACAATGGACAGCCTTAATGGCCGCACGGCACAATGAGTCACTCGTTGCATATTATGTCTATTACTTCGACAACCGTACAAGCGTTGACTTGAAAGCCGTCTCAGCCGCCATCCCATCTTCGACGAAGAACTCGGCGACTTTATCGGCAACGTAAGCGATCATTGCATCCGATATTTCAGGATAAATCGGTAAGGACAAAATACGCGACTGGTTTGCAAAGGCTACCGGAAAATCCTTGGGATCGTGCCGGAGATATGCGTAAGCAGGATAAAATGGAAGCGCCTTCGGATAATTAAGCGCTGTTGCAACGCCTTCAGCAGTGAGGTGTCGCTGGAGTTCGTGACGTTTATCGGTGCGAATCACATAGAGATGATACACGTGATCGCGTTCGGTCATGACTTTGGGCACTTCGACATCCTCGACGCCGACGAGCGCCTCCGTGTAGTGTCGGGCCGCTTGTCGGCGAGATTCGGTCCATCCGTCTAAGTGGGGCAGTTTAGCCAAAAGTATCGCGGCCTGTAAACCGTCGAGGCGGCTATTAATCCCTTCCATCACATGCTCACCCTTCCCTCCGTGCCTGGCGAAGGTAACCGTCCAATCCGCCAGCTGATCATCCCCGGTCACGAGGCACCCGGCATCGCCATAGGCACCAAGATTCTTTCCGGGATAAAAGGAAAACGTCGCGGCGTCGCCGAACGTGCCGACGAGTCTCCCCTTGTACCGCGCCAAGTGAGCCTGGGCGCAATCTTCGATTACCCACAAGGAGTGCTTGCTCGCGATTGCCATGATTGCGTTCATGTCGCAGGCCTGCCCGAAAAGGTGAACCGGAATGATGCCTACCGTGCGCGGCGTGATCTTCGCCTCGATCAGCTTGGGGTCAATCGTGAATGTGTCGTAGTCTGTGTCACAAAAGACTACTCGCGCCCCTGCCAGGGTTATAGTTTCCGAAGTTGAAATCCAGGAGTGTGCCGTTGTGATCACTTCATCTCCCGGCTTAATTCCCAGACCCCGCATCGCGATATAGAGCGCGTCGGTCCCATTCGCGCACGAAACGCAATGTTTGATTCCAAGGGTATCAGCCCATGCCTCTTCGAATGCTTCGACGTAGGACCCTCGAATGAACGCCGACTTCGCGATTACTTCAGCGATGGCCTCGTCAATGGAAGGCTTGATGCTTAGATACTGCGCGTAAAGATCAACAAATGGAACTTTCATACGATCCGGTCTCTAGTGCATCGCCTCGTAAATCCCTTTGGTTTCGCCGCAGGTCAGTTGGCTGTTTTTTCAAGGCGCGAGCGACGAGCATATCTGAATCGAGCAGGCTGGCTCTTAAACGGACGCGCAGCGTCCATTTGATAGCCTTCTAGCCCGTCCGGCAGCTGCCAGGCAGTTGCCGGACGGCTAACTGCTCACAAACGCCTGATTTTTGCGGGCTAGCCGAGTGATGGCTTACAAAGGACGTCGCAGGCGAGCCGGGTTGCCCGCGTAGATACCCGGTTCGGTGATGTCCTTGGCTACTACGGCGCCGGCTCCGATCACCACCCGATCACAGATCGTAACGGGCAGAATTGTCGCATTTGTCCCGATGCTGACCCCCTTACCAAGCTTAGTCGACCGCCACAGGTCGCGCCGGCCTTTTGCAGGGCCTCCTCCTGAGAAGAGGTCATTTATGAACATGGCTCCGTGAGAGATAAAACAATCATCGCCGATGATCACAAGCTCACATATAAACGCGTGAGATTGAATGCGGCATCGTTCACCAATAACGACTCCGCGTTGGATTTCTACAAAGGGCCCGATGAAGCAATCGTCCCGGATAGTGCAACCATATAGATTTACCGGTTCAACGACTGTGACTCGTTCGCCAAAGCTCACGTCGACTATACTCGCCTTCCGAATTGTTGGTCGAATTCCGGTGTGTTCCACAGATGGCGTTCCTAAAAGGTTCGCGCTTGCTCAAGTATGGCAACCACATTGCGCGCATGCGGTATGCCGGTGATCGGTTTTTTGCCGTTCCAAATACACTCCACAAAGGATTCTGCCTCGGAGCGCAGCGGCTCGGTGAACTGGACCTGCGGCATCAGAATGTCTCCGCTACGATAACTGAACTGGTCCGAACGTGGATTGTCAAAATCCATGTTTTGACCCAGGATCGCCTTCTTATCGATCCCCTTGTCATAGATGGCGATTTTGTCTTCGGCGACATCATCGTAGACAACCATCTTCCGGGAACCCACAATGATTATTTTGCGAACCTTCTGCGGATCGAGCCAGCTGACATGAATGTTAGCTACGATCTTCTGCGGATAAACAATGCTCAGAAAAACAACATCGTCGATTCCATTCTGAATAAAGTCCATACCGACGCGGTGGACAGAGACAGGCTCAGGATCACCAAGCCAGTATTGGATGATGCTGACATCGTGCGGCGCAAAATTCCACAGTGCGTCAATATCGGAACGAATGCGACCGAGGTTTAGCCGCTGGCTGTAAATATAGCGAATTTCTCCCAACTCACCGGCGTCCAGTAGCTTCTTTACATACCGCACCGCCGCGTTGTAAATGAATGTATGACCCGCCATTACGACGAGTTCACGCTCTTTCGCTAGTCTGTCTAACTCATCAACCTCTGCGACTCTTGTGGCCAGCGGCTTTTCGACAAACACATGCTTGCCGGCTAACAGCGCCTCCCTGGCCAACTGAAAATGGGTGCCAGCCGGCGTCGCGATAACAATTCCGATTACCTCCCGATCGGACAACGCTTCACCGATCCCGTTCACAGCTGCGGTCCGCGGAAAGTTTGCTTCGACGAAAGCGCGCCGATCCGGGCTCGAATCCACTACATATTTGACCCGACAATTGGGTAATGACGAAAAATTCCGCAGTAAGTTCGGTCCCCAATACCCACAGCCAAGCTGTGCTAATACTGTTCCATTGCTGGTCATACTGCAAAATTAAAATCTGTTGTTCTATCAAATCGTGTCTCGACGAACTCAGGCGCTTTTCTTGCTCCCACGGGCTCCGATAGCGATCGGGCTCGCGGTTTAAAAACTCGAATTTTCAGGCCGGGCAGTGTGTCGGCGGTGTCCAACCGGCCTCGCACCCTGATTGCGCCTTGCCCTGACCAAGTCGACTCCATTGCCGCCGACCGCCGCTTTCTAAACCAGGCAACGGCCAGAGCCGCATTGGGCAACCAAGCTCCGCGGACCTTCAATTCGCTGAGCAATCTCAGATAGAAATCGTCCCATAACCTTTCTGGAACGATGCTGCGATCATGCCAGTTGATTGTCAGCGCACCACCGATACGCTCGGCATCATTCAGTAACCCACGGACTAATCGCTCGGCCTGTTCCTCGCCAAGATTCAAATAACTTGGATAAAACAACGCCGTATCCATCACGTGTAGCGGCAACTCCAGCAGTTTCGCCACCCCGGGGGGCCTATACACCTGCGTCGTTCCCGCTCGATAACCTATCGTCTCCCTGTAGCCCACCGTTGTATCGTAGCTAAATCCTGCCCGATCCAGTACGAACGGAGAGTTCTCATTGAAAAACAGCCAGTGCATCCGCACGCCGAGCTCGGTGGTCCCAATCGACTGGGACACACTCTCGCGTTCCTTGCGGCCTTCCTCGATATCCAGCCATGCATCCAGACCATGCACCCCTATTTCACGCCCCGCGGAAATGATTCTCTTGAGTTTGGGAAGAAGTTGGTCGAGGTCGTAACGGCAGGCGCGCGTGGATGGCGCAGGGCCATTAATCGTACAACCCGCGTAATCCCTGCGGGGAATCACAAAAAACGTTGACCCATGTCCCTCTTCCATCTCGAGGTAGCGGTCAAATTCGTCCCAAAAATCCTTGGCGATTCCAAGGTGTACAAACGGTAGCCGCCAAGCCGCTCCCCAGTTTCTCCACAAGTTCTTGAACGGTTTCCTACCGCGGCAGACGTCTAGCCAGGTCCCGATCGTCGAGCGATACAAGAAACCAAACATTGTGTGGTCGCACCGATGATTCCGCAGAGCCGGATGATCGATATCATGCGTAAGACAAGCTACGAAATTGTAGCCATCAGGAACAGGAGGTATTTCCACGGACGGAATCCCCGATATGGTAATCCAATCGCGCAGCCACCCGATATGCTCCTCAAGCGTTGGAATCCCTGCGTTGGCAGCCGGTTGGCCAACTGTAAGTAGAAAGCGAACTTCGGTGAACGGGTTATAGCCGACCCGCAAAATCGTCGCGCCTGCAGATCTGGTAACAAAGGCCGCAGGCTCTTGAGTTGCTTCCTCCTTCAAAAGGGCATGTAAACTCTCGGGAAAGGTCGCCAGGGCCCCGTAGATCGGCAACCGCTTCCCTTCG
>Ga0306926_10002989_pt1 | contig 17377 bp, 13 predicted proteins | sample flu12Cox44000178_FD_203759 | JGI IMG/M metagenome (GOLD analysis project Ga0306926, IMG submission 203759) | Lab enrichment of tropical soil microbial communities from Luquillo Experimental Forest, Puerto Rico - flux8day.12C.oxic.44.000.178 (v2)... | ecosystem: Environmental > Terrestrial >... | reverse complement strand
GCAATACAACCTTGCGCAAATTCCTTTTAAGAAGAAGGACTACGCAAAGGCGCAGGAGCGTTTTGAGGCGCTTTATAATCGAATCCCAGGCGGCGACAAAAATCAGGCGGGAGAGCTTATTAAATTCAAGATCTATATGGCCCTTTTGCTCGAGGGCAAAGAGAGCCGCGCCCATACAATGATGGAGGAGTTTCAATTCACCGGAGATACGCCGGCGCTTTATTATGCCCAGGCAGCGTGGGAGTACAAGCACAACAACGCAGAGAAGGCGCAGGATTGGACAAACTCGGCCAACAAAATTTATTCGCCAGCGCTTAACAGCGTTTTCGCTGATGCTTTTTACGACGTCGGTTGGATACAAAGGCCTGAGGGTTCGTCCGCGCCTGCACTCGCGTTCGACACGGCAAATGTCGTTGCGCCCCAGACGGAGGGTGCTCCGGCAGTTGAGCCGAGTCCTATTGCTGCAAACAAACGAGGCGAAGCATCCAGCGGAGAAGCGCTTGCCTTGGCTCCCGCGGCGAAGGAGCCAAATGCCGGGACGGAAATTGCCAGCGCTGAGGCGACCCCGATTGCTTTTGGGGCCACTTCGGCCTCGAGCGAATCAACTGCGGAAACTAGCCCTCAGCCAGAACAGCCGACATCTGAATCGCCCGCAACTGGTGGCGAAGCGACGACTACTGCGGCGCAAGCCGTCGCAGCCGAGACGCCGCAGGCTGCCTCTGCTTCATCTAACGAACAGAACAAACAGCAGGCCTCTGTCCAAACAAGTCCGCCGGAGAAATCTGCCCTCAGGCATCCGCCCACCAAGGTACTGACATCAGCGTCGGGAACTATTGGTACCCTGTTTGCGGTGAGCCGCCGAACGTGGATGGTCGCTGGACTGCTGCTGGCCGGCATTTTTTTGTTGCCCTGGGTGATCGTGCCCGTCGTTCGCCAGCATGCGTTCAACGTCCCGCGTCACTTGCGGCTTGAGCCTCCGTCCGGTGCTGCCGCCGCTGCCGCCATATCCAAGCCGAGGGTCGCCCCAGCGCAGACGACCGGTGTACGAGGGAACGGCTTTGTTGGGGGACCGCGGCAGATTACTGCGCGATTAACTGCTTCGACACCGTTTTCGCCGTCCCGATCGTATGAATTAGCGGGACCCGACGGCGCTTTCCACAGGGCGATCGGGCCGCATGATGGAGATTCAGCGGGTTATACATATCGCCAGAACGTGGCAGATGCCACTGGAATTAGGACTGTAACGCAGTTTAAGACTGCGCCTGCCGCACCCAGGGAAGAGCCCAGTGTGTTACCGGTGGTGGTCGCTGAGGTAGTCCCAACGCCGGCGACGGAGCTGGTAGCAGGGGGTTTGACGGAACCGCCTGCGCAAGAACAAGCAATTCCAGAAGTGCCATCGCTCAGGGAAGAGCCCAGTGTGTTACCGGTGGTCGCTGAGGTAGTCCCAACGCCGGCGACGGAGCTGGTAGCAGCCGGTTTGACGGAACCGCCTGTGCAAGAACAAGCAATTCGAGAAGTGCCGCCGCTCACGCAAGAGCCCAGTATGTTACCGGTGGTCGCTGAGGTAGTCCCAACGCCAGCTACAGAGCTGGTAGCAGCCGGTTTGACGGAACCGCCTCCGCGAGTGCACGCTTACGGGGTGGCATCCTCCACCGCTGAAGCAGTCCACGAGGTTCAACATTCCCTTCCAACTGCCATTCACGACCATGCCGCATCATCACAAACAGCCACACCTGCAACTATGCCTGAACCAACCCAAACTCCGCTTGTTCCACTAACCAAAGCCCCGGACCAGCCGCTCGTGGCGAAGTTACAACCACCTCCTGGCACCATGCATACTGCCGTCGAACTGACTTTCTCCTTCGAGGTTGCTTCTGTGCAACTCACGCCGGCCTTCAAAGTGGGTGCCTTGCAAGTCCGGCCGGCGTCCAAGATGGTGACTATGCGTCTGGCCCCTTTCCAAGACTCGCAGCCGGCGACCAATTCGGAAGTTGCTTTTGAGATTTCAAACGTCAGACTCGCAGGGGACGCGCTTGATAGAATACAAGTGGTTCGTTCTCAACAGCAAAAGCCTTTGGCTGTCGGTTCGCCTTCGTTTGCGATCCCCGGTTTGCAATTCGTGCCTGACCTCAAGGCTGCGCCTTTCTGGCTTACTCCTTCGCAGCCAGGACGTGCACCTGTCAAGGTCAGAGCCGCCTTCCAAATCAGCGCGATCCAGTTTTCGCCGTCGTTTGAGGTTGCGTCTATTGTACTGAATCCAAGTTCCAAGCGAGTCCGCGTACAGCTGCCGGGCCTGAGTTCAAGCACGGCTGAAGGGGCGTCGATATTCGAGATTGCAAAGGTCCAAGTCACTGAGGGCGGTGACATGGGCATAATTCTGCTAAACCTGCTCGATCAGGGCTCGAAGCTGACATGACGAGGAGACAAATTGAACGCTAAACGTATGCTGAAACCATTGCGTCGTTTACGAGAAGCACTTGGAATGCCTTGGGCCGCTAAACGGGAAGGGTCGAGAGTGGCCGCAATAAATAGCGCCCAAACGAAACATATAGCAGCCGTGAGAAAACCTTTCACGCTGCCGGCGTTTAGAGAATTAGGAACAAAGTTGGAGTTTGTCTTTCTCGCTCAATCCCAGGGTCACAATAGTTTGCGGACAGGAAAGGCGTTGCTCCGCAAGAGGCGAGGATACGGCAGAAGGTTAGGGGCGGTTATCCGTTGACGATGGCCTTATTGTGGCGTGACCTTCAGCGGTTGCGACAACCCTTCCAGCTTTCGCAGCCGATCTGAGGGAGCTGTCAACGTGATTGGGACGCACGAGTTCGGAGAGTTGGGACGTCGATAACGCTTGGGATTTCAAGAAAAACAATCGAGTCGGCGTAGTCGCTGGGCTCTCCGACCAGAACGCTAGATTAGAAATTCGAATCCCCGTTTGAGAGCAAGGAACTCGTTGCCATTTTGGGACCGGGTTGATCGTCACGAGAGCAGATACGTTTATGCTGCCGCCGATTGTGGCGCGCACTCCAGAGACAGGTTTACTCGCGGTGATGTCCGATTAGGGAGATCCTGCGGCTCAGCTAATGCGAGGCACCGGTCAGGTTAAATTCGATAGGAATTCTTACCTTTGAGACCGTCCCAGGTTGAAATCGCCACTTTCGGAACGCGTCGACCGCGGATTTATCTAACGTTGAATCTCCAGTACTTTGCTCCATTGAAGCTGTGGTTACGCGGCCGCTCGCTGGATCAACTGACACCAAACAAACTCCAATTCCCGTAACACCGTCCGTACGTTTCCTGGCCGGATACTTGGGGAGAGGCGTAAACGTCGCAAAGGCTTTCGCCGAAGCATACGACGCGATTTCCGAGGTGCTTGCAGCCTGTGGTGCCTTGCGTGGCGCAATTTTCTTGCGCTTTGGTTGCGGCGGCGGAGGGGTTGCTTCTTCGACAGGCTCTTGTGCAATTTGTACGGACGGTCCTGAAGTTGTCGGTTGCTGAGGATTTGATGCGATGCTGGGATTTTGCGAAGGGCTCGCTGTTGGGCCTGCTTCTCCGATCTGCTTTTGCACGGCGTCTAATTTGCTTTCTAATTCCGCCTTCTCGTTCTGCAGTTTCAAGAGTTCTGTTTGAGCTCGTGTCGCCTTGTTTTCTGCCTCCGCGATTTTCGCTTCTGCGCCCGCCACGGCTGCTTCGCGGGTCTTGAGTTCGGTTTCCCGATGTTCAGCAGCATCGCGAGCGGCATTCGCATTCGCCAAATCTGTACGCAGCACATCCACTCTGTAACTGCCGACCAGTCCGAAAATCGCTGCGCCCGCGAAGAGTAGAAAGGAAAGCACTAGCAAGATGCTTCTCGATGTAACGGCAGAAATTGTGGATTTCGGGCGCAGCATACGGCAACTTCGAAATTAGGCGCGCAAAAGCGATTCGCAAGAGGCTCGTAGATGTCTGGCCAAGTGGATCGGGCCGACCATGCCGGGCGCAGTTTTGCGGCGAGCGCCTCTCACAGATTCGAGTTCCACAAAAGCGGATAGTTTTAATCAGCACGTACAACAAAGCGCTCGATTTCCTTGCGATGCGCATCTGCAACGAAAATTGTTCTCCCGCACGAATCCACGGGCACGACGGCTGTTGCTGCTAATTTGGTCTGGGCAGTTTCAGCGATTCCCGAGGACTGTTTGCGTTGCAGGTCCGCACCGCGGATTCCGCCCGTGGCGAATTTGTTCAGTTCATGCTGCGCGCTCACTTTCTGGATTTGGGACACCTTCAGATTTGTCTGAGGTCTGCAATTTCTTTCTGACCCTGGTATTTTGGTGATGTCACTAATCGTAGTCTTATTCTCGACATTTTATCGATAAATACGCTACTAATATTACGATTGCGGCAATTTCCTGGGTTGAAATGAGCAGGATTGTTTCATCAACATTCTCTTTGCGGGCGGCACCGGAGGATCGGGCTGCTGCTCGCGAGGCGGCCCGGGAACGGGTGGAAAAAATGAGCGAGGCGATGATAGAGGAGAAAGGCCTGCTCAATCACGCCCAGGCGGCGCTACTTCTCGATATGAGCACGAAACGGGTTGGAGAACTCGTTAGGCGGGGGAAACTGACCGATTTTACTTTCTCGGTCGCAAATATGTGTCGATGCGGGAAGTCTGCGGTCGGAGCGAGCAAGATCTGAAGGCCGGTCGTCCACTGCGCCCGATGAGGCAGCAATTCCCTGGGCAGTCGAAAGCAGCTGCGAAGACGAATGGGCAAGGGTCGCTTGGCGAGTATGCAGGATCGTATTTCAAGAAACAACGCAAAGCGGCGAACGAGAGACGGCTCGCCGAATTCAGGAAAAAATGGCACGAAATCCTGGAAACGAGAAGAAATGAACGAAACGCCTGACGCAGGGTATCGGTCATTCGCGTACTGAAAAATTCTTAATGTCTGCACTCGCACAATCGCGGCTCTGCAACTGACGCCGAGCTTTAAGATGGGTGCCCTGAAGGTCGACATCGCTGTCATGTAGCTGGACCTTCTTGTGGCCTAAAGCGAGCCTGACAGGGAGTTGTACCAAGGCGCCGCCAGTCTGCTTTGCAGCGTCTTTACGCGCGGCCACCAGATCAGCGCCAGTTTAACGAGCGCAGTTGTTTGGAGAGAAATTCGCCATTTTTCCGGATCAATTTTCCGTCGAAATAAATTTCGCCACCGCCGTAATCGGTGCGCTGAATGTTGACCATATCCCAGTGAACCTGGCTTCGGTTTCCGTTGTCGGCTTCCTCGTAAGCTTGTCCCGGAGTGAAATGGAATGAGCCGGCGATTTTTTCGTCGAACAAGATGTCGCGCATAGGCTGGAACACTCGTGGATTAAATCCGAGCGAAAATTCGCCGATGTAACGCGCGCCCGAGTCTGAATCGAGAATCTTGTTCAGTTTTTTTGTCTCGTTGCTCTTCGCATTGATAATCTTCCCGTTCTTGAATTCGAGATGGATGCCATCGAAAGCCGTCCCCTGATAAATGCTTGGCGCATTAAATGTGACCTGACCTTCCACGGAATCTTTCACAGGGCAGCTGAAAACTTCGCCATCGGGAATGTTGCGATCGCCGCCGCAGATGATAGCTGCAATTCCCTTAATGCTGAAACGCAGATCCGTGCCGGGACCTTTGATTTGGACACGGTCGGTTTTTTCCATCAAGCGCTTCAGCGCCGTCATGCCGGGCAGCAGTTTGCGATAGTCCAGCGTGCAGACGTCGAAATAGAAATCTTCGAACGCTTCCGTGCTCATCCCGGCGAGCTGCGCCATGGAGGGCGTCGGCCAGCGTAAAACGACCCACCTTGTGTTCTTAACCCGCTGGTTTTGCACTGGGCGCATTTTTTTGCCGATCAATTGCATGGTTTTCGGCGGCACATCGGACAGCTCGGTGATGTTGTGGCTGCCACGCACGGCGATGTACGCGTTCATTTTTTTCATGCGCGCCAGTTCGTGGCTGGCCATCAGGTTTAATTGTCGATCGGAGGCTTCGAGCGCGAGCGCGCGGTTCACTCGCGTCTGGTACGTCTGCGCAAAGGGGACACCGCCCGCTTTCCGCACCGCGCGGATCAACGCGACGGTCATTTCATCGGGAATATCGAACGCTTCGATGAGGACCGTCTCGTTGCGCTTGAGACGAATGGAATATTCCACCAGGAGTTTTGCGAGTTTGTCAAACCGGGCGTCGTGCATAGGCGTTTATCATTCCACTCGACGCGGGAGATGCAAATCGATGGGGCTACAGCAGATTGACACCGTGTTTGTTGTAGCCACCGGCCTGTGGCCAGTCCGCGTCCGCGTTGTTTTTCAGATCGGGAAAACGGCCCACCGGGCCGTGGCTACAGCGCTAGTCTCGTACCCCGGTCGAACCAGCTTCGCCGCGTAAGCCCCATCGAAACCGTTGCGAAAAGGCAGCGAATCTCTTTCTGCTTCCAAGCGCAAGTCCGGAGTCTCCGTGAGAATGCGACGCACGACCTCTTCATTCTCTTCCGGTTCAAGGCTGCACGTGCTGTAAACAAGGGCGCCCTTCGGTTTTAGTAGCGGAATAAGCGCGCGAACAATCTCGATCTGCCGTTGGTGCATGCGATCGAAATCGGTTGGTCCTAATCGCCACCTAAGATCCGCGCGCCTGCGCATCACTCCGGTGTTGGTGCACGGCGCGTCAAGCAGGATGCGATCAAATGGCGCAGTCGATGTGATTTCAGACGGAACGTGACCGCGCGACCAATCGTGACGCACAATGTGCGCAATTCCGACGCCGAGGCGCGCCATGTTCGCGGTCAAGATTTCCAGGCGCCCCGGATCGCGGTCGCATGCCACCATCGTTCCCAGGTTTTCCATAAATTGCGCGACGTAACCGGTTTTGCCGCCCGGCGCTGCGCAAGCATCGAGGATCTTTTCTCCTGGTTTTGGGTCCAACAATTGGCACGCAATCGTCGTGCTCGGGTCCTGAATGTAACAATGACCCTGTTGCAAAGCGTCGAAGGGTAACGAATTAACCTCTACGAAGTTCGGGTTGTCAGGGACAGGAGGCAATGTGGGATAAGCTCGGAGGAATTCTGTTCGATCGATTCTCAACAAATTGATGCGCGCATAAACTGGCGCAGGAAGATTGTTCCATTCACAGAACTCTTGTGCGTGTTTGGCGCCGAAATGCTGCTGCCAGCGCTGAATAAGAAATTGCGGATGCGACGTTCGAACGAACAATGGCTGCGCCTCGGCGCGCGTGAGCAAATCGCTTCGCTGCCGCGTTGCAGCGCGCAGCATCGCGTTGATAATCGTTCGTTGCGGTTTCGGCGTAAGCGACACGGTTTCATGGACTGCTGCGTGTTCAGCAGTTTTGAGAAGGAAGAGTTGATATAAACCGAGTCGAAGAATTTCGCGGAGATCGCTCTCAACCCCCGGGGCGCGCAGGCAACCGATCCAAAAATCCAGCAACGTTAAATTGCGCAGGACGCCGTAAAACAATTCCAAGGCGAATGCGCGGTCGGAAGACTTAAGCTCGGCCTTCTCAAGAAGCCCCGAGATGATAGAATCGGCGAAGCGCTTTTCTTTTCGCCACAGCCGCAAGGCCTGCAGCGCGATTTGGCGAGGCCCGTGAGATAGAACCGCTTTGCCCGATTTACGACGCCACGGCGACCTTATCTCACGGGGCGCCATATTTCCTGCGGTTACTGCGGCTTCGCGGTGGCGCGTCCGATCGAATGATAATGAAACCCCAGCCGCTTCATCGTTTCAGGGTCCAGGAGGTTTCGCCCGTCGAAGACGATCGGTGTCCTCATTTTTTCTTTCACCACTGTAAGGTCCACATTCGCAAATTCACTCCATTCTGTGGCGATGACCAGCGCTTCGGCATCGCTCACTGCTTCGAGAGCCGAAGAAGCAAATTCCGCATCGGCGATCGCTTTTATGGCGCGCGCCTTTTGCATTCCTTTCGGGTCGTAGGCAATCACATGCGCACCTTCGCGCAGGAGGGTTGTCACAAGCTCAATTGCGACTGACGAACGAACATCGTCTGTATCTGGCTTGAATGTGAGGCCCCAGACCGCAATCCGCTTTTCGCGCAACACCCACAGTGTTTCCCGAATCGTCTTCAGAAAACGCTCTTTTTGAGCATTGTTTATGCGTTGCACTTCCTTAAGCAGATTGAATGGAGTGGCAAGCCGGTCGCTGATTGTGATGAACGCAGCAATATCCTTAGGAAAACAGGAACCGCCGTATCCGATTCCGGCGTCCAGGAAATCACGGCCAATGCGATGATCCATTCCAATTCCGTCGGCGACCTTTTCGACATCGGCCCCGCTAGCCTCGCAGATCGCCGAGACCGCGTTGATATATGAAATTTTCAGTGCGAGGAATGAGTTTGCGCAATGTTTGATGAGCTCGGCGCTGTTGATATCAGTCACGAGTATCGGCGCCATGAACGGCTCATAAACCTTTTTCATGAGATCGATGGCATGTTCGCTTTGCGCTCCGATCACAATCCGATCCGGACGCATCAGATCGGCTACTGCACAGCCTTCGCGCAAGAATTCAGGATTGCTGACCACATCAAACTTCGCGCCGTGGCGGTTATATCTTTTGATTGACTCCGCCACTTTTTCGCCCGTTTTCACGGGCACCGTGCTCTTGTCAACGATCACCCGATAATCGGTCAACACCTCCGCGATTTCCCGCGCAACTTTCTCCAGAAAACTAAGATCGACGTCGCCATCCGGCTGTTGCGGGGTAGGAACGGCGATGAAGATGATTTGTGAATGGTCCACTCCATCCTGAATGCTGCCGGTGAAGCGCAGCCGACGCGCCGAGACATTCCGATGAATTATTTCTTCAAGCCCCGGTTCATAAATCGGCACCTCGCCGGCTTGCAGTTGTTTGATCTTTTGTGCGTCGTTATCGACGCAAATGACGTTATGGCCAACGTCGGCGAAACAGGCGCCGGTAACGAGGCCAACGTAACCGGAACCGATAATCGCAAGATCCATGATTCGAAAATGCTGCGGGCGAATTAGCCGCAGCACAAGTGGGCTAGAACATCCTGCAGCTTGGAGATTATTAGCGCGTGTTCGTTCATTGCCCTGAGGAAGTAGGATCGAAGTTCAGATCCCATCCAATCTTCGGGAAGGCCTTCAGGGTTATGGTAAACAGAACGCCATACTCCTTCACCCCGTTATTGTCGCGTATGACGCCGCCGAAGGACGCCACCCAGCTCGAGAGGTCCCGGTAAATGGAATAGCGTTGTTCCTCGAGCGTGCTTGTTGTGGCTTCATATTGTTCCTGGGCTCCAACACCCCAGTTATCGTTGATCCGACAGTACCCACCGACAAGAAACAAGCTGCTGTTCTGAAAGAACGGATTGTCATTCAAATACCGATGTCCAAAAGTCAATTGCAGATTGGATAGCGGCTGAACGTTCGCCAACGTATTGACTTCCGTAAAACCCTTCGCAAATGCGGGGACCTGTGAGTTGACTGAAAACGAGACCCACGGGAGAGGCGTAAACCGAATGTTGTTAACGAGATTTGAGTAGTCGGTACGGTCGTAAGGATTGTCGAAGTTCACGTCAAAGTAGGTATCGAGTTCAAACCATGTTATCGTTGAGTCGTCGCGCCGCGTTTCCAGGCGATTGCGAACGCCCACCCGCCACACCGTCCAATCAGCGATCGAGTCGATGGTCGTAAACTGCGGGAAATCAATCGCCCGTAGCTGCGTAGAGGGTTCAAACCGATCGAACTGCAAAATGGAGAGGGGATTAGGTCCGTCTTCCTTCACGTAGGAGAAGTCGGTAAACGGTTGGATCACGTGCATCAGTCCGTCTAATCCCAAAGCGCGGCTCTGCACGTCCTCCCACTTGCGGGAAATTTTAAACGAAGCTTCCGCTCCCGTATCGAAGACGCTTCGAAAAGTGTCTCCATCGAACTTGATTGGGTTAGCATTTGTGGGCGGCGGAAGGATAAAGTCGGGCACCAGCGGATCTGTTGGCGGCACAAATACCGTTGATCCGAGATCCCAGGTCTTGCCGTAATAAGTGCCGCGATACCCAACTCGCGGTACGATTGAGAGCCATCCAAAATATGTGTTTGGGAAAGTCAGTTGATGGAACGTGTCGAAACGGTCGGTGCCATAATTCTTGAAACCTGAGCCCTCCGGGAATTGTAGCCGCAAATTCGCAAAGCCGGTTTCGCCTTCGTAAAATATGGGTCCACCAAAGAGTGGACTCCGTTTGATGTCCAGCACTACTTCCGGCTGACGTTCCGTGGTCGTGAAAAATTCGTTCGCCTGAAAACGCTCGATGGCGGTGATGGTGTAAAACGGATTTGTTTTGGTCACGGCAATCACATTGTCTGGAACGGGATCGATCCGAAACTCGCCCTGATAAAAATCCTCCATTACATGCTGATCGCTAAGCTTGGTGATGTTAGCGATGCCGTAGATGTCATCAGTAAAGTTCGTCCGATCTTCCAGGCTAAGCCGGTATCTACTGGCAGGAACATTCTGTCGGACCTCGGCCGTCTGATTTATGTCCGGGTTTTGATCATCGATGTAAAAGGTTTTTATCCTCGCCTGACTGCTCTCGTCTTTTCCATAATCAATAACGGGATCGAAGCCGATGGCGGCTCCGCGACGGCCAAAGTAATCGAGTCGGAGGTGTCCCCTGATATTATCCGTAATCGGGAACGTCACCTGAGTTAGAAGCGATGGTCCCCATTCACTTAAATACGCTGGTGAAATCGTAAAACTGAACGATTCATTGAGGGATTCGTACAGGTACGGCCACCAAAAAACCGGCACCTTCCCGATATATGCCGTCACGTACTGCATGATCACCCGGTCCTTTTCGTAGATGCGGATCTTTCGCGCGTGAAGATGAAAATCGAGCTTCGCAGAATCTTGCGTCGTAAAGATACCGTTTCGTATAAGATAACCATTGTCGGAAATTGAACTCACATCTCGGCCGCTGAGAAAATAAGGTTCCGACTCAGTCCGCCCATTGGTCGCCCGGATCTTTTTTGTTTCGGTGTTATAGAAACCGTGTTCGGTGACGTAGAGGCTGATATCACGATAGATTCGCACGTGACCTTTCAACTCCACCTCGTGCGTGGTGGAATTGTATTGTGCCCAATCGGCGTATATGTCTGTATTGCCAATGTGGATCGCCACATTATCGCGCGCCGTTGCCAGCCCATTTTCATATGTCGTCTCCCCGGTGGAAGTGATCTCAATGGGCGCATTCTCCGGAGTCTTGATTTCTCCCCGGATCAAGCCAGCGCTCGCAAAAACGGCGGCGAGCAACAAGAGCAGCGTTCGCATGGCCGACGCCGAAGGTACTGCACCAAAAGCTCCCTGCAAAGCTAAAACCATTCTATAGGAAAGATAAATATTGCCCCGCGACCCGTTACGAGCTGGCTTCGTCGCAAGGCTACAGTGTTCTGTCTTGATTAACTTGGCAATCAACGGTTTTCTTCATTCGGGATGAGCAAGTCTATCGACCAAGTCTTCGTCAACGCCAAGCATTGGCTGCTCTCATGGCTGGCGGGCTCGCCCAGCTGGGTGATCCAGGTAGCGTCTATTCTGATCAATATTTTCGTGCTACTCACGGTGTTCCTCACACTTTTCGCGCTCATCTCGGTGCTGGAGCGGAAAATTCTTGGGCGGATGCAAAATCGCTACGGGCCGAATCGGGTCGGGCCGTTCGGTCTTTTCCAGCCAATCGCCGACGGCATCAAGATGTTGATCAAGGAAGACATAGTGCCCGCGCGAGCGGATAAAATCGTCCATTTTCTAGCGCCAGTCATCGTCGCCGCCGTGGCGATCCTCACCCTCGGCGTGATCCCCTATGGGCGAAACATGACGCCGTTCGCAATTGATGGCGGCATTCTCTTTTTCTTCGCCGTGGGATCGGCAACTGAACTAGCAGTCTTCATGGCCGGCTGGGCCAGCAACAATAAATTTTCCATGCTCGGCGCCATGCGCGCGATCGCGCAAATGTTCAGTTACGAGCTGCCGCTCATTATCACCGTGCTCCCGGTGGTGATGGTCGTAGGCTCGCTTATGCCGGACAGGATTGTTGCCGCGCAAGCGCAATACACTTTGGGCGTTGTGCCACGCTGGTTTGTTTTCACACCATGGGGTTTTACAGCGTTCGTTTTGTTTTTTGTCTCCGGTCTTGTGGAATCGAACCGCACTCCGTTCGATGTGCCCGAGGGCGAATCGGAAATCGTCGCTGGTCACATGACTGAATATTCCGGATTCAAATACGCCACCTTTTTCATGGCCGAATACCTCGGGATGTTCGCGGTGAGCGGCCTTGCGGCAACCTTGTTCCTCGGCGGCTGGCATGCGCCTGCTCGAGTGCTCGAAATTATTCCCTCCTATGTCTGGTTTTTCCTGAAGCTGAGCGTGTTGCTTTTCGTATACATTTGGCTCCGCGCGACGCTGCCGCGCACACGTGTCGATCAAATGATGAACGTCGCTTGGAAATTCATGTTGCCGATGGCTTTCACGTGCGTCATCGCGGCGGCCGTCTGGCATTATGCCGGGCGTGGCTTGCGTGGGTGGCTGTGGTCGCTGTTTGTAATTGTGATTGTTTACAGCGCTCTATCGATCGTGCTCGATACGCGAAGAAAATTCGCACCGCGCGTTTATCGATTCGCCGAATGAACGAAAACACGGATTGTTTTTGCCGTTGTAGGGCAAGCGCTCCGCTTGCCGAATCCTGGCATCGGGCAGGCGATGCGCCTGCCCTACGATTTCGCTCCCGAAAATTTCAGGTCGCAGAATGAACAGCGCTGCGTTCGTTATTATCGCGATTTTCACACTCGCCGCGGCGCTGGCGGCTGCGACGTTACGAAAGCTGATGCACGCTGCGTTGAGTTTCGCAGTGGCCTTGGTCGGCCTCGCGTCATTTTTCTTTTTGCTTGGCGCGGAGTTCGTCGGCCTCGTGCTGGTGTTCATTTACATCGGCGCGGTCGCGGTGTTGATCGTTTTCACGATTCTCCTGACGCGGCGCGATTTCGGGAAAGATCGCGGCTTTAACTGGGCCGGCGTGCTCATCGCTCTCACTGTGTTCTGTGGTTTGACGTGGTCGGTTCTAAAGACGCAATCAATCTCCATCGTCGCCCCGCACATTCGCGCGCTCACCGTCAAAAGAATCGGCGAAGCGTTAATGACCGGTTACGTGTGGCCATTGCAATGCGTGGGTGTTCTGCTGACCGCGGCGCTTATCGGTGCGCTCATTCTGGTGATGGAGGAGAAACGATGAGGAAAATGAAGCAAACGCTCAACGCCCAACGTCCAACGCCCAACGCTCAATCCACACCGGACTCCGAATTGGATGTTGAGCGTTGGGCGTTGGGCGTTGGACGTTTGCTGCCCCGCCTACAATGATACCAACGCTTCAAGCCTTCCTGATCGTTTCCGCGGCATTGTTTTCCATTGGCCTCCTCGCCGCCTTAAGCCGACGGCACGCCATTTTCATTCTCATTGGTATCGAGTTAATGTTGGCCGCGGCGAATTTGAATTTCATAGCATTCTGGCGTTTCGCTCCGCAAGCGCACCAGCCAACTGGCGTGATGTTCGCAATTTTTTCCATCGCGATCTCCGCTGCCGAAGCCGCAGTTGGTCTGGCGATGATAATCGCCGTTTATCGCCACTATCACACCACCAATGTCGATCAACTCGATCAGCTCAAAGGATGAATTCTGAACTCGTGCTCCTGCTCGTAATCGTGCTTGTAATCGTCTGATGAGCTCGATCATCCATTATCTCTGGTTGATCCCTGCCGTGCCATTTGCGGCTTCGCTGATAATCTTAAGTTTGCCGAACACTCGGCGCAGAAGCGCGGCAGCACTCGCAGTCGCTGGACAAGTCGCCGCGCTCGCACTGTCTATTGTGGCGTGCCTGCCCACGTTACAAACAAACGGCTTCCGCGCGGTCCAAAATTTCACCTGGTTCACTTTCGGGGATAACGCACTCCGGCTCGGATTTGTTCTCGACCCGCTTGCTGCCGCGATGCTGCTGATGATCACGGTGGTTGGGCTTTGCATTTTTATCTTCAGCATTGGCTACATGGCCGAGGACAGAAATTTTGTCCGTTTCTTTGCTTATTTATCGTTCTTCTCCGGCGCGATGCTCGGCGTGGTTATTGCGAACAGTTTGCTTCTGCTTTTCATTTTTTGGGAACTGGTTGGGCTCGCGTCGTATCTCCTCATCGGCTTCTGGATCGAGCGACTAAGCGCGGCGGCTGCTGCAAAGAAGGCGTTCATCACCACGCGCATAGGCGACATGGGATTTTTTCTCGGCATGCTCTGGCTCTACAATCGCAGCGGCACCCTTCTCTTTTACGATCATGGAAAAGGATGTCTCGAAAGCGCGGGCCTGGCCATGCTTGGTGCCAGCGCCACATTCATCGCGGTGCTGATCTTCTTCGGCGCAGTCGGCAAATCGGGGCAATTCCCGCTGCACGTGTGGCTGCCGGACGCGATGGAAGGCCCGACTCCGGTGAGCGCATTGATTCACGCGGCAACGATGGTTGCCGCTGGCGTTTTTCTGGTCGCGCGTGTGTATCCGCTTTTCTCGTTAGGCGCGGTCAACGGCGTGACGTCTTCGCTCATCGTTGTTGTCTGGATCGGCGTAACTACGGCGCTGATGGCTGCGTTGATTGCGATCGCCCAGGCCGACATCAAACGCATCCTCGCCTATTCGACGGTGTCGCAACTTGGTTTGATGATGGTTTCGTTAGGGGTTGGCGGCGTGGCAGCCGGCATCATGCACGTGCTCGCGCATGGATTTTTCAAAGCGCTTCTGTTCCTCGGCTCAGGCTCGGTCATTCACGGATGCCACGGCGAACAGGACATTCGCAAAATGGGCGGCCTGCGACGATTCATGCCGGTCACATTTGTGACCTATGCCATGGGAATGATGGCGCTTAGCGGCGTGCCGTTCTTTTTCTCCGGCGGCTGGACGAAGGAAGAAATTCTTCACGCTGTAGGCCATTGGCCGCCGTCGCGCGCACCGTATTACTTAATGTTCGCTGGCGTCGTTCTCACGGCGCTCTACATGACCCGGCAAATCATCTACGTCTTTTTCGGGAACCCGCGCCTTTCTGTGGAGCACCCGCACGAGAGTCCGCGTGTGATGACGATGCCGCTGATCATGCTCGCGCTGGGCGCAATTTTATTGAGCCTCGTGCTTACGCCTGCATGGCCATGGCTGCATGGTTTTCTCACTGGCGAATCCGTTCACTTCGATCTCGCGAGCTTGATTCAACCGATGCTCTTCATTTCTCTCGTGCTTGTTGGCGCCGGAATCGCGCTGGGCATCTGGATGTACCGGAAAGCTGGCGCGCAGGATCGGGATCGACCCGCTGGAATTGATCCGCTCGAGTACGGCCAACCGGGGCTGTTCCGGTTTCTCGCAAACAAAATGTGGATCGATGAGCTGTATGCTCACACGGTGATCGCGTTTAGTTGGATGGCTGCGCGTGTGTCCGATTGGCTGGATCGCAATTTCTGGGATGGACTTGTGCGCGGCTTCGGCGCAATCGGGCAAGTGTTTGCGATGTTCACCAGTGGCGTGGATGAACGCGGCATCAATGCCGGAGTCGATGCAAGTACCGTTGGCGCTCGCGGCCTCGGCCGGCTGATGTCCGCCGCGCACTCGGGGCAAATTCAAATTTACCTTGGTGTGGTCGCCATCGGCATGCTGGCACTCCTTCTTCTCTACGCATGGTTGGCGTAATTACAGCAATCATTTTCATTCCGCTGCTTGGCGCCCTTGCAGTCTTCGTCTGGCCGCAAAGAAATTGCCGCGTCATTGCTCTGATGTTTAACGCCATTTCCGCTGCGTGCGCGCTGGGATTGTGGCAAAAGTTTGATGCCGCTGCGGCGGGCCTGCAATTCGTCGAACGTCGTGCGTGGATTCCGGCGATCAACGCCGAATATCTGGTTGGCGTTGATGGGTTGAGTTTGCTGCTCGTCCTGCTCACGTCGCTCATCATTCCATTCGCATTTTTCGCCCGACCTGCTCCAAGCGGCGGCCGCGGGTTCTGTGCGACCATGCTCATCATGCAATCCGCGCTCTATGGCACGTTCACGGCACAAAATTTCGTTCTCTGGTTTTTGTTCTACGAGATGAGCCTGATCCCGGCGTTTCTGCTGATCAAAATCTGGGGCGGCGAAAATCGGGACCGCGCCGCGACCAAGTTTTTCCTTTACACATTTCTCGGCAGCGTGGCGATGTTGCTCTCGTTTCTGGGAATTTATTTTGGCAATGGGACGTTCGATTTTTCCGCGCTGGCCTCCCTTGGAAAAAACGGTCTGCTCACCGGCAAGCTCGCGTGGCTTGCGTTTGCCGGAATCTTTATCGGGCTGGCGGTAAAGGTGCCGCTGTTTCCGTTTCACACCTGGCTACCCGACGCCTATCAAACCGCACCCACGGGCGTGTCGATGGTGTTGACGGGTGTGCTCTCGAAAATGGGCGTTTACGGTTTCGTGCGTTTGTTGCTTCCGCTTTTTCCAAATGAAATCAAAATCATCGGCCCATGGCTGCTTGTCTTGGCGGTCTGCTCGATCGTCTTCGCTCCGCTGGCAGCATGGGCGCAGCGCGATCTGAAACGAATGATTGCTTATCTGTCGATCAATCATCTCGGCTACTGCATGCTCGCTCTTTTTGCGCTGACTGCTTCGCCCATTGCTGCAACTATCGATACGCACGCGGTCTTGAGTGGTGTGTTCATGCAGATCTTTAATCACGGCATTACCGCGGCCACCCTTTTCTACTTCGTCGGTTTGCTTGAGCAACGGCGCGGCGTACGCGGGATCGGCGATTTTGGCGGGTTGATGCAACGGACGCCGCTGCTTTGCGACTGGATGAGCGTGGCCATGTTTTCCTCGCTCGGTCTGCCGGGACTGAACGGATTCATCGGCGAGTTCCTGATCTTCAAAGGCTCGTTCGCAATCGCAGCCTCGTTTACCGCGATTGCTGTAATTGGTCTTCTGGTCACAGCGATCGTTTTTGCACGCGCGATGCAATCTCTCTTCAGCGGTTCGCTCGCGGAAACTTGCAGCGCGTTTCCCGATCTTGTGACAAGCGAGAAGCTCGTAGTGGTTCCCGTGACGTTGCTCATGTTCGCGATCGGCATCGCGCCGCAATTCATCTTCAACATCTTTAACACAACAGTCGTTCACATGACGCAGCTGTTTGTTTGAGATTCATTGCGAATGAACAAAGAGATCATTTCCATGCAACGTGTTGCGCAATCGATTCGCTGGATTCGCGGACCGGCATTCCCTTTTTCGACGAGGCGCCGAAAAGGACACGCGAGGCGCGTGTGCTCCCCGGCATGATCGCCTGGACGATTTACATTACGTTCGG
>Ga0306926_10002987_pt1 | contig 17389 bp, 13 predicted proteins | sample flu12Cox44000178_FD_203759 | JGI IMG/M metagenome (GOLD analysis project Ga0306926, IMG submission 203759) | Lab enrichment of tropical soil microbial communities from Luquillo Experimental Forest, Puerto Rico - flux8day.12C.oxic.44.000.178 (v2)... | ecosystem: Environmental > Terrestrial >... | reverse complement strand
GCTGACACCATAAAGCAGGGTCTTCATCATGCGCGCGCCGCCCAAAGCAACGACTAATCCGCATACGGAACCGATCGCGGCAAGAAACATTCCTTGTTTCAGAATCAGCTTTTGCACATCGGAGAGCTGTGCGCCGAGCGCCATACGCAATCCGATCTCGCGCGTCCGTCCCGCGACCACGTGCGACATGACACCGTAGATCCCGACCGCGGCGAGAATCAGCGCGAGCACACCGAAACCTCCGAGCGCGATTGCGGCCATGCGCGCGGGGAAAAGTGATGTTCCCATGTGTTCCTTCAGCGTCTTTGCGGCATAAACGGAAATCGACGGATCGAGCTTTTGCACTTCGCCGCGTAACGCGGCCAGCACCTGCTGCGCATCGCCGCGTGTGCGGGCGACGAGCGTAATCTGCCCGCTGTAATCACGATATAGCGGCGTATAGACCGCGGGCTTGGGATCTTCGCCTAACGAGTTGTATTTTCCGTCGGGCACGATGCCAACAATCTCGAAGAACGGATCCTTAGGCCCATACCAGTTGAAGCGCCGGCCGATCGGGCTCTGTCCGTTGAAGAATTTTTTCGCGAACGTCTCGTTCACGATCGCGACGCGGCTTTCCTTTTTGTTTTCGTCGTCGCGAAAATCACGGCCGTGTAGTGGAATGCCCATCACGTCGAAGTAACCGGGGCCGCTCTCGATTGGGATCACGATTGGCAATGTGCCCGCGCCTTTGAACTCCGTTCCTTCGATGTAAATCGTGTTGTCGTTGTAATTAAGACCAAGCGGGAGGTAATCAGTCAGCGCGGCGTTTTCGATTTGTGGCAGCGCCTGGGCACGCTCGAGCACTTGCTTCTGAAACGCGCGACCGCGTTGCTCGTTATAGCCTTGCAAGCTGACGTCGAACGAAATCGCGACCGCGTTTTCAGGATTGAAACCAGGACGCATCTTCTGAGCGGCTTGAAGACTGCGCACAATGAGGCCGGCGCTGATCAGCAGGACTAACGAGAGACTGACTTGCGCGATAACGAGCAAGTTGCGCAAACGTGAGCGACGGAAGCCGGCCATCGATGATTCGTCTTTCAACGCGGGCACGAGCTGCGGTTTCGACGATTGCAGCGCGGGAATGAGGCTGAAAAGAATTCCTGTTGCGATCGAGAGCAGCAGCGCGAACGTGAGCACACGCCAGTCCGTTCGCAGATCGAAGAGCAAAGTAACGTCGCTCGGCAGGCGAATGCCGCGCACAGCGCTATTGATTGCGGCAGCGAGGAATACGCCGACTGCGCCACCGCTGAGTGAAATGAGAAGACTCTCAGTGAGCAGTTGCCTAACGAGTCGTTGCCGGCTTGCGCCGACCGCGAGCCGCACGGCAATTTCTCGCCGGCGTTCCGTTGCACGCGCGAGCAGCAGATTGGCAAGATTCACGCACGCGAGCAAAATCACCAGCCCACCCACGGCCGCGAGCAGTGCGGCGAAGGCAAAGACAGAGTTCGCAATATCCGGAATGAACAAGCCGGGTTTGCCCAGCCGAATACCGCGGCCGACGTTCTCCGGATAATCCTGCGCGAGTTTCGCGGTCAGCGTCTCGAGCTCGGCCCTTGCTCGCGCGAACGACACGCCGGGCTTCAACCGGCCGACGGTGAAGAGATTGTTCGAGTCGCGTTTGTCGAGCCACCTGCTCCCGGGCTCGATCGTCTTCGCCATCATTACCGGAATGAACATCTCCGGATCGTAGGCGACTTCGGTGCCAATAAATCCTTTCGGCGCGACGCCGATAATAACGAACGGGTGGCTGTTGAACTCAACGGTCTTCCCCACGATCTGCGGATCGCCGCCGAAGCGGTGTTGCCAGCAGTTATAACTAATCACGGCAACGGGATGTGAATCAGGCGTCTGATCTTCTTCGGGCAAAAATGCGCGTCCGAGCATCGGCTTCACGCCTAGAACGTCGAAGTAGTTTCCGGAAACGAGATAACCCCAGACGCGCTGACTGGAGTTGTTGACTGTCAGACTGCTGACGGTGACGCGATAAACGAACAGACCGGAAAAGACGGTGTTACGATCGCGGTAATCTTTGTAATTCAGATACGACTGCAGCGACCAATCCGCGCCGTTGTGCAAGGTGCCGTAAAGCTCGACCAACTGCGAAGGCTCCTTCACCGCGAGTGGCCGCAGCAAAGCTGTATCGACTAAGCTAAAGATCGAAGTATTGGCTCCGATGCCGAGCGCCAGGGAAATGATGGCGAGCGCGGCGAAGCCGGGTTGTTTCATGAGTTGCCGAAAACCGAACCGAATATCCTGGAGAAGTGTTTCCATAAGCGCGCGATCCTCTGCATTGTGAGATGCAGCGCAGGTGCGGTTTGGATTCAGGAAATTCGCCACGCGCGAATTCTCTTGCGCACGATGAGGGCGAGCTGCGGGGATTTGCGCGGGCAAGTCGGAAGAAGAGCGAACTAATCAACCTTTCATCATAAGCCGCTTACGATGCATGCTGACTTCTACGTTGGAGTTGGGGTGCTCCGGTAACCCCATTTGTTATTCGGAGGACACCTCGCTACAATCGCTCGTGCTGAGAACCACCGTCACCGCAGCCGGCTTTTTCCTGGCAACCAACAGCGTCTTCGCTCAAGCAGATGAAACCAGCCGGAGCTGGAACAAACCGGTAACACCATTCCGGATCGCCGGAAACTTGTACTATGTTGGGGCCGTCGAAATCACGTCTTACCTGATCACGACTCCAGAAGGTCATTTCCTTCTCGATGGCGGATTTGTCGAGACCGCGCCGCAGATCGAGCGCAATATCGCCGAACTGGGCTTCAAATTGACGGATGTAAAATTCCTGTTGAACAGCCACGCGCATTACGATCACGCCGGCGGATTGGCTGAGCTCAAGAAAGTGACCGGCGCAAAAATTCGTGGCCAGCGAACGCGATGCTCCCCTGCTCCGCAGCGGCGGGCATGGCGATTTTCGGTTCGGCGATACCCTCACCTTCCCGCCGATCGAGCCTGATCAAATCGTGCACGACGGCGGAGCCATCCAGCTTGGCAATCAAACAATGACCGCGCACCTGACGCCAGGCCATACCAAAGGCTGCACTACTTGGACGACGAGGATCCGTGACGGAAACAAAATCTACAACGTCGTGTTCGTCGGCAGCCAGAGCGCACTCGATTACAAATTCGTGGGCCAGGAAAGTTACCCCGGTATCGCGCGCGACTTCGAAACGTCTTTCGCATTACTCAACCATTTGCCTTGTGACATTTTTCTGGCGGCGCACGGGAGCTTCTTCCATTTCATGAAGAAACACGAACGCTTCCTCCGCGGTGACGCGAACGCGTTCATCGATCCCGACGGCTACAAAAGCTATTTGCGCGAGAGCGAGCAGGAGTTTCGGAACAAGCTCGCCCAGCAAAAAGCCGCACAAAAATAAACTCCTCACAGAACACGCTCCGCACCTAGTTATGATCAGGTGTCAGCTGCTTGAGAACTTTTTTCCGCGCCGCGACGAATCTGCGAAACTAAAAACGCGACGGCGAATCACGATCGACCCAACTTCGGAAAAACGAGAAAGGAGGATTGAGAAGCAACTGGCTTCTGACTATTGCTTTGCGCTTGCTTTCTTCAGTGTCTGCTCCACCGCCTTCCGGATTTCACTGCGCCTCTCTTCGGTATCGGACCACGATGAGGCGGGCGCTGCATGCGAATCGAGTAGTGCTAGGGCTTTTTGCGCGTGCTCGCGCGCCATGTCTTTTTCGCCATTCGCCATGTATGCGTCCGCCAGATCGTTTTGCACGTCCGCCGATTGTGGGTACGCGAGCTCCAGCAATTTGAAGACTTCCAGCGCGGTCTTGGTATCGCCCTCGCGCTCGTAATCTTCGCCGATACTGTCGGCCGAAACCTCGGGGAACAACTGCGCTTGCGGATCTTTCTTCCGGGCTTCGACCAGTTGCTGCTTCACTTCCGCGATGCCCGCGATGCCGCCGAAGTTAAGCTGATTCAGCACCTGCGCCGAGGCCAAAGTATCCACGAGTGGCGGTGCCGGCGTCCCCAGCAGCGTGCTCTTAAACCAGTGAACGATGGTCCCCGGCAGTTCCGGATGCGGCTTGAACATGTCGGTTCCGTGCCCGCCCTTCGCCGGAACTTTGCCGTTATCAAGAAAAGTCTCGTACCACAGCCAGGGAGCGTCTTCGGCGTGCGAGTAATGCACCAGTTGTTTCATGGGGCTCGAGGCGGTGATGTAGAGCATCTTCATCTCCTCTTGCGTCGGTGGATACTCATCGTTGTCGTCCATTACATACAGCTCCGGCAATTGCGAAGCCTGATGCAGAAATTCCATGCCGGGACGTTCCGTTTCACCGGAAAGTAATACCAGCGATTTCACCTGGGCTGGATGACGCCGCGCAGTTTCAATGGCGCTTTCGACGCCCTGGTTGCCGGCCCCGCCCGCGCCAATCGTCTCGCGATTGACGCCCGCCTGTGAACTCAAGTATTGAAACGCCGCATCCAGATCGCTGGGCCACCAAGTCTTCCAGTACGCGGCGCGGTTGGCTTCGTTGTCGTACTTGCCGCCGCTTTCGCCGTGTGCGCGGCTATCCAGGGTGAGCACGTGAATTCCGGCCGCCGCGAGCTGCGCCGCTAGCTCGTCCCACGATTTCCGCGTGCGATTGCTTTGATGAAACAGCAACACGCCGGGGCCTGGTTTCGCTGCTGCGAAGTACGTTCCTTTCAAAATGGTGCCGTCACCTGATTTAAGATCGACATCGCGTGCGACGTTTTTCGTCGGTGTCGCTAAAGCGATCATCCCGGATAGAGCCGCTGAAAAAAGAAAGACGTGTAGTGGTTTCATTCTGACTGCTTCTGCTGAATATCATTTCTAATCACTTCGCCGCCTTTCATCACGAATCGAACTCGTTCGATCTCGGTGATGTCAGCGATTGGATCACCAGCGACAGCAACAAGATCGGCGAATTTGCCGAGATCAATTGTGCCGATGCGGTCCTGCCAACCTAACATTTCAGCGGCGTTGCTCGTAATCGCCCGAATCACGTCAAGCGAGGGCATCCCGGCCTTATGCAAGGTCGGAAACCTCGATACCGTGTTTTGTCCGCGTGTTTTTCCCGGAAAGTACCAGTCCATGTCGGACCCAGCCGCAAACTTTACGCCCGATTTCAGGACCCGTTGAACCAAGCCTTTGTACTGCCGATCGTAGCGTTCGCTAGACTCATCCGGAAGCGGCGCTCCCTTCAGAATCTGCTGAGCCAGATCGCGGTACCACTGCCGGGTACGCTCATCGGAACCGAGACGTTCAGGGAGCAGCGTCAAAGACTGCGCAATGGTTGCGTCGTATCTCCTGGTAAAAAAGTCGCCATAGGAAGTGGGTGTGAGGTCGATAAACATCCCCTTGTTCCGCATCTGCTTGAGTTGCTCGTCGCTTGCCTCGTCGCCGTGCTCGATAGAATCTGCGCCTCCGTCAATCGCAGTTTGAATGCTGCCATGGGTAACAGCGTGGACAGCGACCTTCACATTTTGGCGGTGAGCCTCCTCAACGATCGCTTTCATTTCCGCGACTGAGGTGTCGTCCTCAACGGTGACCTTTATGACGTCAACGGCATACAAAAGGTTCTTTTGTGCTGCCTGCCTTGCCTGGTCGGGGCCATCAAACGACAGAAATTCCTGCTGCAGGATTGCATCGGCAAGCGCCGGATTGAGATTCTGGACGTATCCATTTTTCTCTTGCTGCGCAAGTTTGCGCGCCGACGCAAGAATCCTTGGGCCCACCAAGCGTCCCTCATTGATCGCATCCCGCAGGGCAACATCCCCGTCAATCCCGGAGTGCCCAACATTGCGCACAGTGGTGATACCACTCTCCAGATCTTCCCGAGCCATCTGCGCGCCGACCAACACTCGTTTGCTTTGCGATTCGACAATCGCCAGCAATTGCGCCGGCACATAGCTGCCGTTGTACCGACGCGCTCGCTCGGCTTCCGTCACCACAACAATGTCGTCCATCAGCAAGTGGGTGTGACTGTCGATCAAGCCGGGCAGCAAGGTTGCGCTGCCCAAATCAATGGTCTTGGCGCCGGCTGGCGCATGCGGTTGCACTCGAGCAGGCGGCCCCACTTCTTTGATCTTGCCGTTTTCAACCAGGACGGCTGCGGGCGAAAGAACATTCCCGGAGCGCGGATCGAGCAGGCGACCAGCTTTTATCAGCGTTTTAGGTGAAGGCGATTGGGCGGCCAGTTGTGTAGCAGCAAATATTCCGACTGCGAGCGGAAAGATTCGGCCTATGCTCATATGTTCGTTTCGGATGAGATGCATCAGAATCATTATTGTTCCCGCGCCCGAAAAAATTTTAGCAACCTTCCCGCCCGCCATGTGGCAGATCTTTGCTTGTTAGCGGGAACAAATGCGCGGCTGAGGACTCCCACACTGGGATGACCGGCGAGATGTCCGCCGATCTGGAGTTTGAAGATCTCGTGAAACTTTACTACGGCGATCTGTACCGGTTTGGTTTGAGTTTGACCGGAAGCGAAGCCGACGCGGCCGATCTGACGCAAGAGACTTTCTACATTTGGGCCAACAAAGGTCATCAGCTCCAGAAAGCGGCGAGCGTGAAAGGTTGGCTTTTCACGACGTTGCACCGCGAGTTCCTTAAGACGTGTCGCCGCCGAAATCGTTTTTTAAATGAATCAATTGACGAAAGCACAGCGGATTTGCCGAACATGCCGCCGGACTGCGCGGAGCGAGTGGATTCCCGAACGTTGCTTCGCATTCTCCGCGAAATCGCCGAAGATTTTCGCGCGCCGCTTGTCCTTTATTACATGGAACATCTATCTTATAAAGAAATCGCCGATGTCCTGGCGCTTCCGCTCGGGACAGTGCAGTCGCGTATCTCGCGCGCGAAAATTCAGCTCTTGCGCCGGTTGAGTGAAAGCAAATTGCCGCTTGAGCAGGCCAAATGAACACGCGCGAAGCCAAAGAAATCCTGCTTCTCTACCGCGGACGGATCGACGACTCCAATCCGCAATTTCACGGGGCTTTGGAGTACGCCAAAAGCGATCCGGAGCTTGGCGAATGGTTACAAGAGCAAACTAAATGTTACGATACAATCCGGGCAAAGCTTCGCGGAATTGAACCGCCGCTCGGGCTGTCAGAGAAAATCCTGCGTAGCCAGCCGATTCCGTTTCCGCGCGATTGGTCGCGCATTGGTCAGCTCGCTGCGGCCATCCTGATCTCGGTCAGTGTCACCGCGCTGCTAATGAAATGGTCAGAGCATGGAAACCGTCCTGTCGCGGGTCCGCAGGAAATTCTGGTGACTGGCGAAGTGCTCGATCTGACTTGCTACATCGCCTCCAATTTGAGCGGTCCCGATCACGCCGAATGCGCGAAAGTGTGCATTCGGAGGGGTTTGCCAGCAGGGATCAAGACGAAAAGCGGCAAGGTGTACCTGTTAACTGGCAAGCCCGGCGACTCCATCAATGCTGAACTGGCCGATTACGCCGCCAAGATTGTTACAATTAGAGGAAAGGAAACTGCGCGCGACGGCTTCGCGCAACTTCAAGTCGAAGAAATTCGGAAATTGTGATGGACGCTCGCGGCGACTTGGTATTTCTACTTCATAATTGAAACTCGCTCGTTGCCCGCATTGACTCATGGCCTCCCGCCCCATTCGACGTCTCGGTTTTCCTCTCTATGTCGCGCGCGCCCAGCGGCTCCATTCATTCGCTGTTACCCTCGCAGCTTTACCTTCTATGTCGCTTGTCGCTCGCTCCATTCTTCCCTCTTATTTCTTAATTCTTACTTCGTTCACGGGATAGTTTTCGATTAAGGGATTCGCTCCGTTTTGCCTCCGCCGCACGGTGTAACCTTTCATCAAGGAGCTACGTAAAACTACGATCGGCAAGATTCAGAAATATATTCTGAGAGCGGAACGGCCTGCGATCGCTCCGCAGTGAGTGAAAGCGTGCACCTAGTTCTCAACGACTAGTAGGAACCTGAAAATTGTAGACGAACGTAACCCGAACGGAGGTATCCAATGGCAACTAAATATGATGCGATCGTGATTGGCACTGGACAGGCAGGACCGTCGCTTGCGGTTCGACTGGCAGGCACCGGAATGAGGGTGGCAATTATTGAGCGCAAGCGCTTCGGCGGCACCTGTGTCAATAACGGCTGCATCCCAACGAAGACACTAATAGCGAGTGCACGCACAGCTCATGTCGCACGGCGGGCCGCCGATTATGGCGTAACGATTCGCAGCCCGATCGCCGTTGACATGAAAAAAGTCAAAGCGCGTAAGGACGCAGTGGTCCGTAAGAGCAGCGAGGGCTTGCAGAAATGGCTAAAGGATACTCAGAACCTCACCGTTATTGAAGGCCACGGGCGCTTTGCCGACGCGCATCGGGTTCGTGTCGGCGACGAAACTCTCGAGGCAGACAAAATTTTTATCAACGTTGGTGGACGTGCGTCTATTCCTCCGCTCCGTGGCATCGATCAGGTGAGCTATTTGGACAATTCAACGATGATGGATGTGGACTTTCTGCCCGAGCACCTGATCGTCATCGGCGGTAGCTACGTGGGGTTAGAGTTTGCTCAGATGTATCGCCGCTTCGGCAGCGAGGTGACCGTTGTGGAGATGGCTCCGCGACTGGTTAAGCGCGAAAACGAAGACGTTTCCGAAAACATCAAAACGATTCTCGAAGGCGAAGGCGTCAAGATCCGTCTGAATGCTGAATGCATCGGCTTTGAAAAACGCGGCGACAAAGTGGCTGTGCAGGTTGATTGCAGCAGCGGCGATAAGACTGTCATTGGCTCGCATACCCTTCTCGCAGTCGGTCGTGTGCCGAACACTAACGACCTCGGTGTGGAACAGGCCGGGATTGAGATGGACAAGCGTGCTTACATCCAGGTTGACGATCAACTTCGCACCAATGTGCCTGGCATTTATGCGCTCGGTGATTGCAACGGACGCGGCGCCTTCACTCATACCGCATACAACGATTATGAAATTGTCGCCGCTAATCTCTTAGACGGCGACCACCGCCGCGTGAGCGACCGGATCACGGCTTACGCCCTTTACATTGATCCGCCACTGGGCAGAGCAGGAATGACTGAGGCGGAAGTGCGAAACTCAGGACGGAAAGCTTTGATTGGAAAGCTTCAGATGACGCAAGTCGGCCGTGCCAGGGAGAAAGGCGAGACGGACGGATTCATGAAAATTTTGGTAGACGCCGAAACAAAAAAGATCCTTGGAGCATCGCTCCTGGGGATCGAATGCGATGAGGTAATTCATTCCATTCTCGACGTGATGTACGCCAACGCACCATACACCGTGATTCAGCGCGCCATGCATATTCATCCGACTGTCACGGAATTGATTCCGACCATGCTCGGTGAGTTGAAGCCGCTGGAGTGAACGAGCTCAAGAAAATTTGAGAGCACAACGCCCTGCCATCGCTCCGCAGTGAGTCAACTTTCCTGCGTTGTTTTGCGTGTGAGGTCGCGCACGTTGGGCGTTTTTCCGCTTTTGCTCGTCTCTTGGTCACTCTTCACCGTTTTTCGGACGTTCGCTTCGCTCGACGAAACCAATTCCGCCCGCGCGCGGCGCAGACCGCTGGTCAGTCCGATCTTTGAGAAACTCCAAATCAACCATTTCGTCGGGTCCCACTGCCATGGCTTCACTCCGTTACGATAATCGTGCTGAAACTCGTGGTGATAATTATGGTAGCCTTCGCCAAAGGTAAACAGCGCCATGAAAAACGAGTCGCGCGCGCTGCACCGGGTCGAGTACGGCTGACGCCCAATGGTGTGACAGGCTGAGTTGATCAGAAACGTGCCGTGTTGAAGTACGACCACTTTGGCCACGCCGCCGATAAGAAAACCACCGAGCGCGCCGATCCAGCCGTCCCAGAGCGCGCCGAGCAAAGTCGGCAAAACAAAACTCACCAGCACGGCCAGCGAATGAATATGTCGATGTTGCCACATCACCAACGGATCTTTTTTTAGATCGGCTACGTTATCGAACGGCGGTTGCGGCCAGAGTTTGAACAGAAGCCAGCCAATGTGGGCGTGAAAAAATCCTTTGCTGATATCGTACGGATCCTCGTCATGATCGACATGTTTATGATGCCGGCGATGATCGCTCGCCCACATTAGGACAGAATTTTCGAACGCCGCCGCGCCGAAGATGAGGGTGAACAAGCGCACGGGCAACCGTGCGCGAAATGTCGCGTGCGAAAATAGCCGGTGGTAACCGAGCGTGATACTGAATCCAGTCGCAACCAGTAACACTGCGAAGGTCGCGAAGTGAAACCAATCAACCCCGAAATACCATAGGTAAAGAGGGACCGCGGTCAGCGCTAAAACGAAAGTGCCGATCAGGAACGCGCTCGTGGTCCAATTAATGCGATCGATCGGGATACGGAAAATCAAGGGAGAAATGTCGTCGGCCGGTTCTTAAATCAGTTAGGCAACCATCCTTCCGAGCACAACGTCTGCCTTTGTCCAGCTGTGGACAGCGCCGCAATGCGCGCAGGTAAATTTTTGCGGCTTCATTTTTGCGGCCGGCCAGCGTTTCTGTTCAATTGTGCGACCGGTATCTGTGAGTTTCGAGGTCGAGGGACAACGCACCAGCAAGCTTTTCAAATCGGCGCCGACCTTTTTCGGTCGCCGTCGCGGCGGTTCGAAATAGAATCGTCTTGCCATGTCAGAGCCGGTAAACAATCCGCGCTTTGGCAGTATCGTAGGGTGACATCTGCATCCTCACGCGATCGCCCACCGTCAGGCGAATGAAACGTTTGCGCATTTTGCCTGAAATATGGGCAAGAACGAGATGATCGTTCGCGAGCGCCACCCGAAACATCGTTCCGGGCAACACACTCATGATCGTTCCCTCCAGCTCGAGCGCCTTTTCCGAGTCCGTCATTGTCGATTTATAGATTGCGAAAACTTGGTGCAAACAGCGCGGCGCTCGCCTGAGCGCCGGCTGCAAGATCAACTCTGGATTTACCGGCGATTATTCGCGAACGAGCGCCGACCGCCGCCGCCGTAAGGACGCGGACGTTCCTCGCGAGGACGCGCTTCATTTACGGTTAGCGCGCGGCCATTGAGTTCGTGGCCGTTGAGCGCGCTCATGGCGGCAGTAGCTTGCGCGTTGTCATTCATGGTAACGAACGCGAAGCCGCGCGATTTGCCGGTCATACGGTCCATCATGAGGCGGACTTCATTGACCTGGCCATGTTGTTCGAACAGATCCTGAAGATCGTTCTCGGTGGTCTCAAAAGAGAGATTACCTACATACAGTTTCATTGTGTTTGAATTTGGAAAAACTAAGGAGCTACATAGCCGTTCCCGGGAATCGGGTTTCAAACCACCAATGAGCAATGCTCACCTGACGATCTACCGTGCCGTGAAGTTAAACAGAGTAATCCAATAAGTGGGCACTATCGTATCGATTGGGCAGAACACAAACGATCATTTCAGGGAATGTTCGGAAGCGTTTGTATATCGAAGCTGTGATCCACCGTACATCATAAAGCCGCTTACGATGCATGCTGCTAACTTCGACGTTTCGCGTTCCGTGTAGCCGCAGGCGTGTCACCTGCGATCTCGCCAATCGCCTGGCAAGGCCGTCTCGTCGAGCCGTAGCTTCAGCGATGGTTGAAGCCTTGCGACGGCGAAACGATTGGATTACGTCCGCGACAGCGCAAATGTTAAAAGTTTAGATCTTACCCCGATTTTCCCGTGATCACCCAGCGGGGGATGCGCAACGAAAGCACCCTGCTTGGTTGCCACATCTTACGCCGCTTCAATGTCGCAACGAGGCAGTACGGCCGAACGACGGGCTCCTCCCTGTCCCAGCAAAAACCGCGCACGCCGATGCTGCCCCAATCCGCAAAGCATCTTAGCGCAAATCGGACTGAGGCCTTTTCAACTTCCTGGTCCCGGTTCTTAGTGTACCTTCATTCAAAATCGTCTTGTGTTCGCAGCCTAACGAAAAAGAGATAAGTCACGGCAGGGTGTCGTGGCAAATAAACCGGACTTGTTTCGTAAATGGGGCCAGCCTGCTCGCGAGCGCTTTCGGAGTTGGCTGAGTCGGTTTGTTAGAACACCTTACCGTCTTTTATATAAGGCGACGCCCTACAGACGAAAGCGCAACTTGGACTGACTCTCGGTTCTGTGGAATCGATTCTGTAACAAGAAAGTCTCATCAATGTAACAAGAAAGCCTCATCAATGTAACAAGAAATTCGCATCAATGTAATGAGAAAGTCACAGTAATTTTATTGCGCGCCAATTTTAGCGGCATCAGAGTTTGTTCGAAATCAAAAAGGATTCGAAGAAAACAACTCTATGAAAAAACAACAACATAATTCTACCAACGCTTGGGCGCTCCAAATCGCCCTTTCGGTTACTCTGTTATCTGTTTCGGCGGTCTTACTGGCCTCCAGTTTCAACTCCGCTCCGGGACAAGCCAACAAGGCGCCCATGAGTAACCACCACCATCACGATTGCGATAATGATCCCGACAATTGCAACACGGTAACGCCTATCAAGCATGTAATTGTTCTGATCGGTGAGAACTGGACCTTCGACAGTATCTTTGCGACCTACCAACCGAGGGGGAACCAGTCAGTTGGCAATTTGCTGTCGCGCGGCTACGTGACGGCTTCCGGGGCACCCGGACCGGACTTCGCCGATTCGCAGCAATTCGTGATCAATCAACCGTACCCGCCGACCTACTTCATCGACGCGCAGTCGACAGCCGGCAAGACAACGTATCAGCAGGCCCCCGGTACGCCCAGCTTCCCGCCGCCAAACACGGCCTACATCCCCCCAGCGCCGGGCGGCCTCGACCAGGGACAAGCCCCCTTCGATCCCACACTCGTGCCGGACTCGCTTCTGCCGACGATCGAGCCGTCGCTCGAGAGACACGATCTGGGGCTGCTGCGCACCGGTGCCAGTGGACTACCCATGTTCACGACCGATACGCGCGTTCCCAATGCGACGACATTGCCGAACGGCCTTTTCCCCGGCACCAGTGCCACCCGGCCGTACGACAGCTATGTCGGCGACATGGTGCACCGGCTGTTCCATATGTGGCAGCAATCGGACTGCAACGTGATGAATGCGACTCCGGACAACCCTTCCGGCTGCCTCAACGACCTGTATCCGTTCGTGGGCGTCGCGCGCAACGACGGCTCGGGCAGCAACTCGATGATGTTCCTGAATGTTCAGCAGGGCGACGCACCGGTGTTCAAGCGCCTCGCGGACAGGTACACCCTCAATGACAACTATCACCAGCCGATCATGGGCGGCACCGCCGTCCAGCACCAGATGATCGGGACGGCCGACGCCATCTTCTGGGAGACCTTCCAAGGCGTGAGCCAGCCGCCGACAGCAAGCGTGGCGGATCCGGACCCTCAGTCGCCGACGAATGTGGCGTTCCAGCGTGACAAGCAGTGGACCAACTGCTCGGATATCACTCAGCCCGGCATCGAACCGATCGTGAACTATCTGGCAAGCCTGCCCTGGCATCCGTCCCCGAATTGCGCTCCCGGTCACTTCTACATGATCAACAACCTGAGCCCCGGCTTCCTGCCGAACGGCACAATCGATGCCGCCCACATCCTGACCGGTGCCAAGGTTCCGCCCTCGACACTGCGCAACATCGGGGACGCGCTCAATGAAAATGGAATTTCCTGGGCATACTACGGCGGCGGCTACAACGCGGCGGTGCGGGTGGCGAACGGCTCGCATGATCCGGTTGATCTTCTCATCTCCCAGAACTACTGCGATATCTGCAACCTCTTCAGCTATTCCAGCGCAATCATGGGAAACACACAGCAACGCCAGGCGCACATCAAGGACGCAATCGACTTCTTCCATGCGCTCGACAACGGCGAGTTGCCGTCGGTCGCGTACGTGAAGCCCGATAGCCTGGTCGACGGGCACCCGGCAAGCTCCAAGCTCGATCTTTTCGAGGCGATGATCAAGAAGATCACTGACAAGCTGGAAGAGGATGAGAACGAAGACACGGCGCTGTTGATCACCTTCGACGAGGGAGGCGGCTTTTGGGATTCGGGCGCATTCATACCGCTCGACTTCTTTGGCGACGGTCCGCGTATCCCGATGCTGGTCGTCTCGCACTGGTCCAAGGGCGGCAAGGTGGTTCACAGCTATAACGATCATGCCTCGGTGGTGAAGTTCATCGAGCGCAACTGGGGACTGGAGCCACTCACCGACCGCAGCCGTGACAACCTGCCCAACCCGACCATGAGCACGAGCTCACCCTACATACCGACCAACATCCCCGCGATCGGGGACCTGTTCGACATGTTCGACTTCCGCCACGATGACCAGGGACAGCAGGGGGCGGACTAGGAGTCTCGAGGGACGGTAGTTGGTCGATAGCCACATCCGTGCGAGAGGCGCACGGCGGTCTCCTGATACCAGCGTCCAACGCGTTCGCATACTTGACAGATACGTTCGTCTGACCGGGATCCTTCTTCGGATCCCGGTCAGTATTCGTTCCTGGTGAGCATCCGGTTTGGAGATGTTTGTGCCCGCCGAGCAGCGTCCATGAAAAATTCGAAACGAAGCCAAATGAAAGTCCCAGCCCGAACGTGACGAATTCCTTCGCGAGTCAGCTTGAATCTCTCACATGCCGCAGGTGCCCGATTGAGTTCCTCGTGAGACTATGACGCTGGCTTGGTGGCGAAACTGAGAGCATTTGTTAGTCAGGTTCAGTCGCGTTGCTGAGAATCGCTGATTAAGTGCCGCGCATCGATTGCGGAACTTTGCGCGTCGCGGGGACGCGTCTTCGCACAGGATGCCGAGTTGCTCAATACGGCGACTGGTAAACGTAATTCCCGACTGCGATCGCCGAATCCGCCAATCCCGCTTTGAACGCAATGGCTTTTAACGTCCTTCCCCTTGGCCCGACCCCGAACTCTACTAAAACCGTACCGCTCGACGCCGTTATTTCAGTACCGTTGCCTGACGATCCGCTAGTCGGTGTAGAACCGTCCAGCGTGTAGCGCAAATAAGCTCCCTTTGTCGCCGTCGCTATTGTGACCGTCACGGATGTTATGACGTTGCTCGCATCGGGGGGAGTCAGCGTTGGTATCGCGCACTGCGTGGATGCCGTTGCTGCCGTGCCTACGCAACCTGTCATCGCGATGACCGCGGCTAGTGCTGCGAACGAAAGGGTGATTTTCTCCATACAAATCGTTGTACCTGGAAGCGGAGGAGCAGCCAGAAAAACCTTCACTATTCTTTGAAAATCGCCCGTGTGCTCGTGCGTCTCAATCAAATTGCGAGCTTCATCATTAGTGCGAATGACAGAGTGATAAGATCGGTTGCGATGCTCGACGTAACCGATCGCATTGCTTACAACACCGCGGTTATCCATCGCCGGGACCTTTGCCAATCTCGCCGATGGCTCGATCCTAACAATCCACGGCAATCACTTGCAGGCGAGTTACGAAGGTGGCGATGGCGACGACCTCACGCTTATCATAGTGCCGTAGCGATAACCATTAGTCGGAATCTCTCCATCTTACTAAATTAATCCCAACGAGCGCACGGTCGCTTCGTCGACGACACCCGTAGCATCCAACCCGTAGTCCTGCTGGTAAGCAGTTAGTGCTTGTCGAGTGGCAACTCCTAGCGAACCATTTAGGTCTCCAGTGTAATAGCCGAGCTTCTGAAGCGCGCTCTGCACGTTGATGATTACCTGATCCGGCAACAGATTGCCATAGGTGTAAATCGCTCCGTCGTAATCGTACCGCTCATAATTGGGATTGAATCCCCACGCCGGATACCAATAACCCGAGTCCAGATAATAATATCCGTTTCCGACCAGCACGATCACGATATAGTGTTGTTTCCACCAATCGCAGTCATGCCGTTCGTGCCGATAGCGGCGCATGACGTCCGCGTAATTCTCGCGCTTGTCGTCGGTAGACTTCCCGCGCCCACCGCTGGTATCAATTCTGTTACCATTTCCAGAAGTGTTAGCGGCTGGTTTGCCATTCCCGGTATTGTTAACGGCCGCCTTTCGATGGCTGGGATTGTTAGCGACTCTTCTATCTTGGCGAAGATTGTTATTTTCCGTTGTAGCTTGTGTCGGCTGAACCCCTGGCTGCGACAAAGACCGCATCCTTGTCGCCTTCGCCCTCGCCGTTTGTTGCGTTGTTGTTGCCTGGCTAGGCGATGCCTGCTGGGCGTGTAACGACGGCACCATAGCCACCGCCACGCAAATCAACGAAATAATAAGTTTTTTCATACTCGTTAGACCACAATAAACAGGTACCGCTCAGCAGCAGCCAAGACTTTGTGCGTCTAGGCGGGATAGGCTCAGTCCCACGGCTAGTAACAATTCTGTTACTTTCCGTAACGCACTCTTTGCGACCAACCCTGTGCCTCGGCTTAGAAGGCGACTTTTGGGACCGTATTTGGATACTTTCAGTTAAAGAAGTCGCTGCTGAATTGAAACTCGCTCGTTGCCCGCATTGACTCATGGCCTCCCGGCCATTCGACCGCTCGGTTTTCCCATCTATGTCGCGCGCGCCCAGCGACTCCATTCACTCGCTGCTTCCTTCGCAGTTTCACCTTCTATGTCGCTCATCCCGCTCGCTCCATTCTGAAACCCCGTCCTCTGACATCCCGACCGCTCTCGACTCTCAACTGCTCGGCTGCCGGTGAATCTTAAATGTTTAGATGCGACCCCGTTTCCATTCACCAACGGTACAGAAGCGTCGCCTTGTTTGCCGGGTTAACAGCGATTCTGTGAGGCCGTTCTTCGTCCCAAGATCGGGACGATCTCATCCCACGAATGAAGCGATTCATGCGCGGCACTGTTAAGACCGCCAATCGCGAGTCGCTCATGGACAACATGTTACGACTTCGATCAAAGAAGCGGGACGCGTATTGCAATAGGTACTCGCAACTGCAAAGAGGATTTTTGAATCTGATCACCGTGCGAACGCATTTTATGACAAGAAACCAACCGAAATTTGCTTCGCTCACCCTCTTCCTCACTCTTCTGGCTTCTTCGGCGCAGTTGTCTGTCGCGGCGGACGACCGCGGCACCGTCGGACTGGTAGTTCGCCAGCTTTTCTCTGAGCAGGAACCGAACCACCGCGGCGTTCTGGCGGTCATGCATGTAGTTGAAGATTCGCCCGCCGCCAAAGCTGGCATCCATTGCAGTGACTTCATAACCGCAATTAACGGAGTGCCCGTGCCGGGACGCGAATTCTCCGACATCCTGAACAAGGACCTTAAAGGACCCGTTGGCGGCACGGTCCGTTTGACCATTGCAAGGTTCGACGGCAGCAAATCGGAGGTCACTCTTGTCCGCACGCCGTTGCCGGCGCATGTGAATCCCGCGTCC
>Ga0306926_10002982_pt1 | contig 17398 bp, 19 predicted proteins | sample flu12Cox44000178_FD_203759 | JGI IMG/M metagenome (GOLD analysis project Ga0306926, IMG submission 203759) | Lab enrichment of tropical soil microbial communities from Luquillo Experimental Forest, Puerto Rico - flux8day.12C.oxic.44.000.178 (v2)... | ecosystem: Environmental > Terrestrial >... | reverse complement strand
GTCGTTTTTACGACGAAAAACGAGGGGGGGACGGTAACCAGGGACAAAACTGGGAGGCGATGAGCGGACGGGGTCGGAACGCGGCGGCATTCGAGCGAACGGTGGCGGCGCTCAGAAACGTGGGCCGGATCGAGCCGGCCGACGCCGCTTTGGTCGCGGTCGGCCGCACGCTGGCGGCCAAGCTGGACAACCCCGACGAGACGGTGACCCAGATCGCCTACGGCTACCTGTCCGTGCTCCGCCAGCTGCGCCCGGAGGTGGTGACTGAAACCCGCGACGACGACCTCTCCGCCTTCCTTGCAGTCCTGTCGACCCAGATGGGCGACGCCACGGAGTCCTGAGCGGGCCACCACCGGCCGGCGCCTGGCCGGGCTGGCCGCGGTGATCGGCCAGCCGTTCATGCCCTGGCAGGCCCAGGTGGCCAACGTGGCCGGCGAGCTGCTCGCCGACGGCCGCCCGGCTTACCGGGAGGTCAGGGTGACCGTGCCCCGCCAATCTGGCAAGACCACCCTCATCCTGGTGATCGAGGTCGACCGCTCGCTCAACTGGGGCCAGAACCAGCGCTCGCTGTATGCCGCCCAGGACCGCAACAACTCGAGGGCCAAGTGGGAGGAGCAGATCGACCTGTTGCGACAGACGCCGCTCGGCCGGCTGCTCGCCGTCCGCCGCCAGGCCGGGGCCGAGCGGATGCTGTGGAAGGGCACCGGCTCGACGGTGGGTATCACGGCCTCGGGCGAGGCGTCGGGCCACGGCCAGACGCTCGACCTGGCCGTGATCGACGAGGCCTTCGCCCAGCGCGACGAGCGGCTGATGCAGGCCTTCCGGCCGGCCCAGGTGACCCGGCCGAACGCCCAGATCTGGGTGGTGTCGACCATGGGCGGCGAGGAGTCGCTGTTCCTGCACGACCGGGTCGACGACGGCCGGGCCCGGGTCGAGGCGGGCGAGCGCCAGGGCGTGTGCTACTTCGAGTGGTCGGCCGGTGACGACGACGACCCCGACGATCCCGCCACCTGGTGGGGTTGCATGCCCGCCCTCGGCCGGACGGTGACCGAGGAGGTCATCAAGGCCGACCACGACGCCATGGAGCCCTCGGAGTTCTCCCGGGCCTACCTGAACCGCCGGGCGTCCCACGGCCGGCCGGTCATCGACGCCCTGACCTGGGCCGGCTGCCGGGAGCCGCACAGCCAGATCCGGGGCCTGCCCTGCTTCGCCCTGGACGTGACCCCGGACCGCTCGGCCGCGGCCATCGCCGTCAGTGGCTGGCGCGATGATCGCCGCCGGCACATCGAGGTGGTCGACCACCGTCCCTCCACCGAGTGGGTGGTCGACCGCCTCCGTGAGCTCGAGCGGCGCTGGCACCCCCTGCCGGTGGTCCTCGACCCGGCCAGCCCGGCCGGCTCCCTGCTGCTCGAGCTGGCCGCGGCCGGGGTGGCCACCACCGTGGTCAACACCCGGGAGTACGGCCAGGCCTGCGGGGCCTTCTTCGACGCCGTGGTGGCGGGGGCGGTGGCCCACCTCGACCAGCCGGTGCTCAATACCGCCGTGGCCGCGGCCCGCAAGCGGGTGTTAGGGGATTCGTATGCGTGGGCTAGGAAAACTGGCGGCGATATCAGTCCGCTCGTTGCCGTAACTCTCGCTGCCTGGGGGCTACAAAAAGCTGGGCAAGGCAGCCCTCAGATCCTGTAACGCAGTGGCTGTACCAAGCGTTAGACGTGGCGATGGCGGACAAAGACGTTGCGAAGGCCAGGGAAGCATCACGGCGATGGAAGAGGGCCAATCCTGAGAAGGTTCGGGCGCAGAAGCAACGCTGGGAAGCCAGTAATCCTGAGAAGGTTCGGGCGCAGAAGCGACGCTCTAGAGCAAAGAATCCTCCGACCGAAGAGTCGCCTTTGAAGCCTGGACTACCGTCGAGATCCTTGAGCGGGACGGCTGGGAATGCCAGATTGATGATTGTCGCTGTCCGGGCGGTCGTGTTATTGATCCCTCGGCCCAGCCGCACTCGTTATGGGAAGGAGTAGCGGACCATATCCAGCCGGTCTCCAAAGGCGGCGAGGACACAGCGGCCAATCTTCAAGCCGCTCACCGGTCATGTAACTGTGCCAAGGGCACCCGGTGGCAGGACGGATAACGGCAGATCCCCGGGTCCTTTGATTAGTTTGGCAAACTACTGGCCGGTGGCAGTCCAGCTGCTGGGCGTGGCCCTGATGGCGTTCGGCTTCGGCCTCTTGGCCGTGTGGGCCGGGCTGTTCGTGGGCGGCCTCGGCCTGGTCGGCTTCGGCCTGGCCGCCGAGGTGGGTCGCCACTAGTGCCGGCCGGGGACATCTCCTTCGACCGCTTCGGAGTCATGGAGGACGCGGCCGGCGGGGCTCACCCGGCCTTCCACGACGGCGTCCGCTGGAACCCGCTCGGCTCCATCGACCTGGCCAGCGCCCAGATCACGGCCGACGTGGCCGTGGCCGCCGGCGCCACCCAGCCGGTCATCTCCCTCGACGTCAACTTCGCCGGCGTGGGCACGGTGGCCGAGGTGACCCTCAGCCTGCCCGAGGTCGAGTTCACCAACAGCCCGGGCGGGGAGTGCAGGTTCGCCGTCACCCTGGCCGCCACGCCCTACGTGCTCGGCCACATGAACGTGAAGGGCCCCTTCGCCTGGCCGGCCCGCCTGGTCCGCCAGGTGCCCATCCCGGGGGCCGGGACCTTCACCTTCGCCGTCAGCTGCACCTCGGTCAGCCAGCCGGTGGTGGTCCACGCCGACACCGGGGCGGCCTACGGCCCGGCCACCCTCAACGTGGCCGTGGTGGCGTAGTGGGCCTGGCCAACCTGCTGGTGCGGTCGTCGCCCAACTTCGGCTCCGTCGCCCCGAACGTGCCCTCGGCCCCGCCGTCGACCTTCATGTCCGGCCCGGAGCAGACCTGGCCGCCCTCGCACGTGCTGACGCCGCCGTCGGAGGCCCAGGCCCTCGGCGTGCCCGCCTTCTGGAAGGCGCATTCCTACGTGTGCGGCACCGTGGGCATGCTGCCGGTCACCGTCTACCGGGGGACCGACGCCTTAGACCCCCAGCCGGCCGTCATGCGCCAGCCCGACCCCAACCAGACCCCGATGGCCTTCTGGGCCGGGGTGGTGTCCTCGCTGGCCCTGTACGGCAACTCCATCAACCTGGTCACCAGCCGGGACCGCTACGGCTTCCCGCTCACGCTGAAGCCGGTCCACCCCACCCTGGTCGCGGTCAGATTCGCCGGCAACCCGATGACGCCGTCGATCGACAGCTTCTACGTGGCCGGCAAGATGTACGACCCGGGCGACGTCTGGCACGTCAAGTCCTACAACGCCCGGGTCGGCTGGCCGCTCGGCCGGGGCCTGATCGACACCGACTCCGACGCCATCGCCATGCAGCTGGCCCTGCAGTCCTACGCCGCCGGCTACTTCAACGGCGGCGGCATCCCGACCGGGATCTTGAAGGTCCACCGGCCCGAGATCACCCAGGCCCAGGCCGACAGCGCCAAGGCGGCCTGGATCAACAACTACTCCGGCGCCCCGACGGTGGCGGTGCTGAACGAGCTGGTCGACTACGCCCCGGTCGCCTTCAAGCCGGTCGACAGCCAGATGGTCGAGAGCCGCCAGTTCGGGCTGATCGAGGTGGCCGACATGTGGAACCTGCCGCCGTCCAAGCTGGGCGCGGCCATCACCAATCCTTATAAAAACGCCCAGGCTGAGGAAGTCCAGGCCCGGAATGACGGCGTCGCCCCGTGGACCGTGCTGCTCGAGGAGGCGATATCGATCGACTTGCTGCCCCGGGGCCAGAACGCGGTCTGGGACCTGGCCGCGGCGCTGCGGACCGACACGCTCAGCGAGTACCAGGCCTACCAGGCGGCCCTCGGCGGCCCGGGGCCGCAGTCGTCCTGGTTGCTCGTCGACGAGGTCAGGGCCCGCAACAACCTGGACCCCATGGCCATCGTGCAGGACGAGCTGAACACCGCCATCGAGGCGGCCGGGGTCACCCCGTCCGACACCGCCACCGGCGTCCCTCCGGTTCCGCCGGTGGCGGGCGGGCCGGAGTTCTCCAACACCTTCCCGGCCGGCGGGCCGGAGACGTCCAACAAGGGCACCCCGGGCATGAACCCGGCCATGGCCGCCGGGGCGGCCGGGGTGCCGAAGGGAGCGGGGCCATGACCAGCTACCGGGCCGCCAACGAGCAGATGGGCATGGCCTATCGCGACGTGTGGACCACCGCCTACGTGAACGACCTGCCCGACAGCTCGTTTCTCTACATCGCCCCGGGCGGGACCAAGACGGCTGGCAAGACCGACGGGGCCCACCGCTACTTCCCGGTCAAGGACGCCAGTGGCAAGGTCGACCTGCCGCACCTGAAGAACGCCCTGGCCCGCATCCCCCAGGCCTCCTCCATCCCGGCCGCGGCCCGCATGGAGGCCATGACCAAGGCCAAGGGAATGGCCAAGGGGACCTCGATCGGCGGCCCGCCCGGGACGTACGAGGGCTCGGCCGGCAGCGGGAGAGCCAACGACGACGAATCCATCTTCGACCAGATGCCCATGGCCCCGCTGTTGAAGAAGAAGAACGCCGGGGCGGCCATGGCCCAGATGATGGGGATCAACAGCACCCCGCCGCCCACCGTGGAGGTCCGCTCGTTCGAGGCGGTGCTCGAGCTGCGGGCCGACGGCGAGGGCCGCACGCTCGTCGGCCGGGCCGTGCCCTACGGCGAGGTGGCCGACATCCCCGAGGGCCGGGAGCGGTTCCTGTACGGCGCCTTCGCCCGCCAGCTGGCGGCCGGGCCCGACATCCTGCAACGGGTCAAGCTGTTCGACTCCCACCAGGCCCGCGGTGGCCAGCCGGTGGGCCGCACTGCGGCCCTCTCCGAGCGTTCTGACGGCCTGTACGGCGACTGGCCGCTGTACGCCACCTCGAAGGGCAACGACGCCTTAGAACTGATCAGGACGGGCGAGGTGACCGGCCTGTCCATCGGCTTCAAGGCGCTGTCGACCCGCCGGGCCCAGGACGGCACGCTGGAGCGGACCGCGGCCCATCTCGACCACGTGGCCCTCACCCACGAGCCGGTCTACAACGGGGCCGCCGTCATGACGGTGCGTTCCCAGGCCCGGCCGCTCTCGTCCTACCGGACCGAGCAGCAGCGCCATCACGTCCTGATCGAGCGGCTGCGCATTACCATTCCCCTCAGTCGCTGAACCATCCCGAGCTGAACCGGCCCGGCCAGGCTGAACCGGCCAGTGGTGAACCGGCGCGTGGGCTTGTTTCCCGCGCCGCGCCCGGGCGCTCGATCCCTCAAAGGAGGGACTGCGATGGCTTCCCGCTTCATGGACCGCCTGGCGGTCGACTACCGCAACCTGTCCGAGCAGTACGACGGCATCTTGAACCGGTGCAACGAGGACAACCGCGACCCGACCGACGACGAGGCCGCCATCCTGGACGGGCTGCGCTCGGAGATGACCCCGCTCGGCGACCGGCTGATCGAGCTGCGGGAGACCGACGAGCGCCGCTGGGCCGCCGTCCGGGCCATGAGTGACGCCCCGCCCGCCCCCGAGACCAAGAACCTGCCGGTGGTGGCGGTCAGAAGCGAGGCCGAGCTCTACCACCCGGCCGACGCCAGTGGCGGGCCCCGGCTGTCCTTCTTCCGTGACCTGATGTACGCCCAGGTCGACCAGGACGTCGAGGCCCGCTCGCGCATCGAGCGCCACAACCTGCAGATGCGGGCGGCCGGCACCACCACCACCGGGGCCGGCGTCATCCCGCCCACCTGGTTGTTCAACGAGTTCGCCATGCTCCAGCACGGGGCCCGGCCGTGGGCCGACACCCTGCGCCGGGTCGGGATCGACTCGGCCAACCCGGTCAACATCGGAAAGCAGGTCACCCCGGGCGCCGCCCCGGCCGCCCAGGCGTCGGAGAACGCCGCCCCGGCCGACGGCAGCTTCAACGCCAACGTGATCACCACCAACCCGGTGACCTACACCGGCAAGGTCGACGTGTCCCGCCAGCTGGTCGACGGTTCCAACCCGGCGGTCGACGGAATCATCTACGCCGACATCATGGGGGCCTACAACGAGCTGATCGAGAGCGCGGTGGTGAGCGCCTTCGAGGCCCTCAGCGCCCCCTCGGGCCTGGCCGGGGTCATCACCTACCCGGGCACCGCCCCGGTCTACACCAACCTGCCCGACGCCTTCATCGACGGCTCGGCCAGCATCATCAAGCGGCGCAAGATGCCGCCCCGGGTGGTCTTGCTCTCCACCGGCGCCTGGGCCTTTCTGGCCAAGCAGAAGGACCAGCAGGGCCGGCCGCTGGTCACCACCGGCTACCACGGGCCCGTGAACGCCTACGGCCTCGGCGAGGCGACCCAGTACGGGACCATCGCGGGCGAGGTCGTCGGGCTGAACTGCATCCCGTCCTGGGCCGGGGTCGACAACCACATCTACATCGTGAAGGTCGACGACCTGCTGCTGCTGGAGAGCTCGACCTTCAACTTCAGATACGAAGAGGTGCTCGGGCCGAGCTCGATCCGCCTCGGCGTGTGGGGCTACGCCGCCCCGGTGCTCGGCCGCTACCCGTCGGCCATTCTCCGCATCGACGCCGGCACCACCATCCCGGCCCCGGTCGTGGCCGAGGAGGAGGAGCCGGCGGCCGAGGGCGAGATCCCGGCCGAGACGGCCGGAGGCCCGGGCACGCCCCGGTCGAGGAAGTAACGGACCGGGCGATGGCGACCGGCTGGCCGCAACTGGCCGACGTGAAGGCCTACCTGCGGCTCGGGACCGACACCACCGACGACCCGGTGGTGACCCAGTTCCTGGCCGCCGCCATCGCCTGGGTCACGCACCGGGCCGACCCGCTCTACACCACCGTGGGCGGGTCGGCCTTCCTGCCCGACCCCCTCTTCACCGTCGCCGTCATGGAGGCCGGCCGGCTGTACCGGAGGCGGGACTCGGTCGACGGCACCGTGGGCTGGGGCGACCTAGGCGTGATCCGGGTCGGGCCGAAGGACCCCGACATCGAGAGCCAGCTGGCCCCCTACCTGGCCGTGGTGTTCGCATGACCCAGGTCCTCTCGGCCCTGCCGGCCGCCGTCAACCTGCTGCTCTACAAGGGCGACGACTTCACCATGACCCTCACCGTGACCAATCCCGACGGCTCGGCGGCCAGCCTGACCGGGGCGACGTTCAAGGCCCAGATCCGCACCGCCCCGGGGGCGGCGACGCTGCTGGCCAGCTTCACCACCTCGGTGGCCACCAACGTGGTCACCCTCACGCTGCCGAACGCCAGCTCGGCCACCCTGCCGGCCGCCTGTGCCTGGGACTGCCAGATGACGGCGACGGCCGGGACCATCACCACCCTGGCCGCCGGGACGGTCAGCGTGTCCGGGGACGTGAGCGTATGAGCAACGCCGAGGCCGGGGGCTCCGGCCAGCCCCACGCCACCGTGGCCACGCCGGGCCAGCCGGGCGTCACCGTCGGCCAGAGCACCCACGGCGCCACCGCCGGCCTGCCGGCCACCGCCGGGGTGGCCGTGGCCGCCCCCGGGGTGCCGAACGTGGCCGTCTATCCCGGGGGTGCCACCTCCGGGCCACCGGGGCCACCAGGGCCTGCCGGGCCACCAGGGCCTGCCGGTCCGGGGGTGCCCACCGGCGGGACGACCGGCCAGGTGCTCGAGAAGAACAGCGCCACCGATTACGACACCTCCTGGCAGACCGTCTCGGCCGGTGGCGGTGGGCCACCGCCGGCCACCACCGTGGCCGGACCGCCCGCCTTCGGTGCTGCCTCGGTGGTGGGGACGGGCACCAACTACGCCCGCAACGACCACGTCCACGGCCTGCCGGCCAACCCGGTGCCCGCCTTCGGCGCGGCCGTGGTGGCCGAGACCTCCTTCGGCCTGGCCAGCGCCATCGGCGTGGCCGGCACCCTGGCCCGCTCCGACCACACCCACGGCAGCCCGGCCGCCCCGGCGGCTCCGCCGGCCGCCGCGACCACCGTCGTCGGCCCCGACGCCTACTCCACCCCCTCGGCCGTCGGCACCTCCACCAGCTACGCCAGGGCCGATCACGATCACGGTCTCCTGGCCGCCCCCACCATCCCTTCGACCCTGCCCCCGTCCGGGGCGGCCTCGGGCGACCTATCGGGCAGCTATCCCGGGCCGAGCGTGGCCAAGGTCAACGGGGTGGCCGTGACCGGCACGCCGTCGAGCGGCCAGGTCATCACGGCCAGCTCGGCCACCGCCGCGGCCTGGGCCAGCCCGGCCGCCAAGGGCTGGGCCCATGCCTGGGCGACGGCCGGCCAGGTCATCCCCCAGAACGCGTGGACGACCATCACCTACGGCGCCACCGAGGCCGGCTCGGCCGGCCTCGCCACCTCGACCGGGCTCTACACCTGCCCGGCCACCGGGCGCTATTTCGTGTCCGGCTCGGTCGCCTGCCCGACGCAGACGACCGCCGCCACCACCTTCATCGCCGTCTACAAGAACAGCGCCTCCTACCAGCGGGGGGCCAACAACAATCAGGCGTCGAACATCGCCCCTGAGGTGCATGTCTCCACCGTGGTCAACTGCGCGGCGGGCGACACTCTGAGTATCCAGGTCCTGGCCAACATCGTCTCGGGTTTCACCACCGTCGCCGCCGCCGTCGACCAGACGGTCATGGTCGTCCAGCAGCTGACATGACCTGGTCCCGCGCCCCCGTGGCTGCCGCCCTGGTGGACATGCTGACCGCTGCGACCGAGGGCCTCCGGGTCCACCCCGCCCCGCCCGAGATCATCAACGGCCCCTGTATCGTCATCTCCCGGCCCCAGCCGGTGCTGTGCTCGGCCGCGGCGGTGGCCGTCGACGAGGTCACCCTGCCGGTCATCGTGGCCTCGGGGATCGAGCAGGAGCAGGCGCTCGAGGACATCATCGCCGTCTGCCGCCAGGCCGTGCTGGCCGACCCGACGCTCGAGCACAGCGTCGCCGCCGCCTGGCCGGCCGAGATCCGCAACTGGCGCAACGTGACCGGGGCGGGCGGTATCCAGCTGCTCCTGGCCGAGCTGATCCTGACCATCCACATGTGAGGTGAACATGGCAACCGCAACCAAGGAACCACCGCCCGAGGTGAGCCTGACCGCGGCCGGTGACCCGGTCGGGCCGACCATCACCCCGCTCGTCCTGAACGACGGCTACTTCGAGCTCGCGGGCACGAATTTGAGCTGTGCGGTCAAGCACCTGGAGGCGCCCTTCCCGGAAGTCAAACAAGTAACCATCACGACCTTCTGCGGGGAGTACGACACCCCGGGCACGACCAAGTACCACCTCCGGGCGACCCTGTACCAGGACTTCAGCGCCGGCTCGGTCGACTCGGTCCTCTACGCCGCCTGGCAGGGCTACGTCACCTCGGGCACCCCGGTGGCCTGGAAGGCCCGGCCCCACGCCTCCCGGGTGGCCGCGGCCGACAATCCGATCATCTCCGGCCTGGCCGTGCCCACCCCGTACCTGTGGCTGGGCGGCGACGCCGGCAATGCCAGCGAAGTGGCGATCGACTGGAACCTCTCGGCCCCCCCGACCCGGACGACCGGGGCGGTGGCCGCCACCGGGGCGGTGGCCGGGGCGCCCGGCTACTTCACCCCGTCGGGGTCGACCACGCCGGCCAACCTGGCCGCCCTGGCCGGCGTGACGGCCAGCCCGTCGACCAACTGGGCCGTCGGCCAGTACGTCATTACTTCAGATCTCTTGGCCAATAACTGGACCGGGGCGGCCTGGGCGGCCGGAAAGCACCCGTAATGGCCCCGGCGCCCCAGGTGGCCGTGGTCGGCATGAAGGCCCTGCGCCGCGACCTGGTCAAGATGGGCGAGGCCGGCGGCCCGCTGCTCAAGGCCATGGTCCAGGCGGGCCGGACGGCGGCCGAGCCGGTGGCCACCGCGGCCCGAAGTTCGCTGCCCCAGGTGAGCGGCCGGCTGGCCGGCGACGTCCGGGTCACCGCCTCCCGCACCGGGGCCGGGGTCCGCATGGGCCGCCAGTCCATCCGCTACGCCGGCTGGGTCGAGTTCGGCGGCCACCGCAAGGCGCCGCATGAGAGCTTCCGGACCTACAACAACCGGGGCCGCTACCTGTTCCCGGCCGCCGTCCAGCTGGCTCCCCGCGCCGCCCAGCTGTACGCCGAGGCGGTGACCCGGGCGGTCACCAACTACCCCTGGACCAACACCACCGGCAGCGGGGAGGCCGTTCATGACTGACGAGCCGGTGGTCCTGCCCGAGGTGGTGCACGTGACCCCGGCCTTCGCCTCCCGGGCGCCGTCCCAGCGGGTCATCGACACCATTACCCGCATGGAGGGCGGCAGCTTCGGCGACCTGGCCCAGAACCAGGCCTTCCGGCTGACCGCCTTCCGGGCCCTCATGCGGGACTTCCCGGCCTACGACGCCGCCGCCATGTGGGCCCACGCCTACGACGTGGAGGTGGAGATCGCCGAGGCGGACCCTACCAACGGCAGCTCGCCGACAACCGGGCCGCCATCGGTAAGTACCTCGGCTGCCTACCCGCCGAGGTCGACGGACTGAGCGACGAGGACTACCTGGCCGTGATCCGGCTGATGAAACGGGAGGCGGCCGAGCTCGAGCGGGCCAGGAGGCGATAGGCCACGGCCGGCCCGTCGGTCGTCGTCAGAGTCCTCGGGGACATCAGCGGCCTGGGCAAGGCCTTCGAGCAGGCCGGCTCGACCGCTCAGAGCGCCGCCTCCAAGGCCTCAGGCGCCTTCAGGACCATGCTGGGCGCCCTCAACCAGACCGGGGTGCTGGAGCCCTTCCAGGGCGCCATCGCCGGCGTGGAGGGGGCGCTCGACGCGGTGGCGGGCAAGGGCAAGACCGTCGGCACCGTCATGCTGGGGGTGGGGGCGGGGGTGACGGCGGCGGGCACCGCCCTGGCCCTGGTCGCCTCTAAGGAGAAGGAGTCCCAGCAGCAGCTGCAGGCCGCCGTCCAGGCGACCGGCCACGACTACGAGGACTACGCCGGCCAGGTCGAAGCCGCGGTCAAGCACCAGGAGCGCTTCGGCGACACCGCGGGCGAAACGAACAACGCCCTGCGGATCCTCACTCAGGGCATGGGCGACCCGGAGAAGGCCCTCCACGCCCTCGGCACCGCCTCGGAGCTGGCCGCGGCCAAGCACGAGAGCCTGGACACGGCCGCCACCCAGCTGGTCAAGACCTACAACGGGGCCGGGCGGCTGTTGAAGGAGTTCGGCCTGCAGACGGTGCCGTCGCTGACCAAGGCCACCACCGACCTGCAGACCGCGACCCAGAAGGCGGCCTCGGCCGACCAGGCCGCCACCTCGGCCCGGGAGGCGCTGTCGGGGGCCCAGCGCTCGGCCCGCGACGCCGACCGCAGCGTGATCGACGCCCAGCAGAAGCTGCTCGACATCAGCCAGAAGCTGTACGACATCCAGCACAACGCCGGCGCCTACGCCCGGGACCGGGAGCACGGCGAGCTGGCCGTGGCCCACGCCCAGCTCGGCACCAAGGAGTCGGCCAACAACCTGGTCAAGGCGCAGCAGGACCTGGCCGCGGCCCAGAAAGGGCTCGACCCCCAGAAGGTGGTCGACGCCACCCTGGCCCTGCAGCAGGCCCAACTGGGCCAGGCCGACGCCGCCTCGTCGCTGACCGACGCCCAGGACAACCTGAAGCAGGTCACCGACCAGGCCGTGCCCGGGACCAAGGCCTACAACGACCTCCACAAGCAGCTGGCCGACGCCCAGCAGGGCGTGGTCGACGCGGCCGACAACGCCCGTGACGCCCACAACAAGCTGACCGACGCCCAGAACCGCAACGCCGACGCGGCCACAAAAGCGGCCGACGCCCACCGGGGCCTGGCCAAGGCCCAGGACGAGATGGCCCGGGCGTCGCAGGGCAACATGGCCGTGATCGACGAGATCGGCAAGCGCCTGGCCGGCCAGGACACCGCCGCGGCCGACACCTTCGGGGGCAAGCTGCGGGAGATCCGGGCCACCCTCGAGGACATGGCGGCCAAGTTCGGGGGCAAGTGGGCCCCGGCCATCCAGACCTTCGGGATCGTCCTGCTGGCCCTGCCGAGCATCGTCACCGTTCTCTCCGCCGTCTTCACCGGCCTCGGGATCGCCATGGACCTGGCCCTGTCGCCCATGGTGGTGACCATCGGCGTGATCGGCCTGGCCATCGTGGCCCTGATCGCCATCGGCTACGTGCTGTACCGCAACTGGGACACCATCTGGGGCGCCATGAAGACCGCGGTCAACTTCGTGTGGCAGATCCTCCAGGACGTGTGGCACTGGATTTCCGACAACTGGCCGCTCCTGCTGGCCATCCTGGGTGGCCCCTTCGGCCTGGCCGTCAAGTTCATCGTCGACCACTGGTCGGGCATTGTGGACTTCTTCAGCGGCATCGTCCAGGACATCTGGAACGTGTTCAAGGACGTCGGAAAGGCCATCGCCTCGCCCTTCGTGTGGGCCTGGAACCTGATCGCCCGGGCCTGGAACGACACCGTGGGCAAGCTCCACTTCAAGATCCCCGGCTGGGTCCCGGTTCTCGGCGGCAACGAGTTCGGCATGCCCACCCTGCCGACGGTGGCGCTGCAGCACGGCGGCATCGTGACCGCCCCGACCCTGGCCCTGCTGGGCGAGGCCGGGCCCGAGGCGGTGGTCCCCCTCGGCACCGGCGTCGGCCCGGCCGTCAACATCGAGAACGCGGTGTTCACCGGGGGGGCCGACCTCGACCTGCTCATGGCCAAGGTCGCCTTCGCCACCACCGCCGGGCGGCTGTAGTGGCCTACTGCCCCTCGCCGGCCCAGCTCTTGCTGATCCTCGGCTCCCGGGTCATCGACTTTATGGACGAGGCCGGCGGCTACCGGGTGTCGAGCTTCGAGCTGGCCCTGCCCGAGGTCAGGGAGATCCTCTCGGCCCAGCCGGCCAAGGACGGCAGCTACGACTCGACCCGGTTCTTCGGCCCCCGGGCGGTGACCATCGCCGGCTCGATCGTGCCCTCGCCGAACCATTCCCGGGGCTTCGCCCTCGACCAGCTCATGGCCTTCTGCGACCCCTCGGCCCGGCCGGTGCTGTACTACCAGGTCGACGGCGACCAGCCGCAGCGGACCATAGGGCTGCGGGCCGCGGCCCTGTCGGCGCCCTACACCAACGCCACCGTGTCGGCCTTCACAGTGAGCTGGAAGGCGCCCGACCCGCTCAGCTACGCCACCAGCCAGACCAGGGCCACCATCCCGGCCGGCGGCCAACTGACCGTGACCCCGGGGGGCAACTTCCGGGCCTGGCCCACCTTCCACATCCGGGGCCCGTGCACCAACCCGGTGGTCTCGGTCACGAGCGCCCCGACCGGCAAGTTCGCCATGGTCTACACCACGCTCGCCGCGGGCGAGTACGTCGACGCCGCCATGGACACCCACACCGTCATCAAGAACGACGGCTCCAACCAGTACAACCTGGTCGACCAGACCCAGACGACCTGGCCGGCGCTGGCCGCTGCGGCCAACACCGTGACCTTCACCCCGGCCACCTCGGGCTCTGGGTCGGGCGTCGACCTGATCTGGCGGGACTCCTGGCTGTGAACAACTGGCAGCTGCTGGTGGCCGGCACCGCGCCCGGCACCGTCAAGGCCGACCTCGTGGTGGCCACCAACCGTAAACTGTCCTTTGCCCTGGCCGGCCCGTCCCAGGTCACCTTCGACCTGCCGGGCGACCACCCCCAGGCGGCCCAGATGGCCGAGCTCGCCACCGACGTGTACGCCACCTGCAACGGGGAGTGGATGTTCAAGGGCCGGGTCGGGGCGGCCAACGACAACCTGACGGCCACCAACCACACCAGCTCGTTCACCGCCACCGACTACCGGGGCATGCTCGACCGCCGCATCCTCTGGCCGACCTCGACCCTCGGCTTCACCAACCTCGAGCAGGCCGAGATCGCCTGGCGCCTCCTGGCCGACTCCCAGCTGCTCAGCGACCTCGGCATCTGGCGGATCCCGCCGGCCGGCGGCAGCGACACCCTGGTGCCGACCGGCATCACCCGGACGATGAACTACAACCCCGGCCAGAAGGTGGGCGAGGCCATCCAGCTCATGGCCCAGCAACAAAACGGCTTCGACTGGGACGTCTCGGGCAACGGCCAGTTCCGGTTGTTCTACCCGGCCCGCGACCGCTACCGCACCGGCGGCTCGCCCACCCTCGCCTACGGCCGGGAGGTGGTGGCGGCCCAGCGCCAGCTGGCCAGCGCCACCTTTGCCAACGCCATCTACATGACCGGCGCCCAGGGCACCCTGCCGGTGTCGGTGGTCGCGGCCGACACCACCACCTACGGCCGCTTCGAGGCGGCCATCGGCAAGACCGACCTGAAGGACCAGGCCAGCGTGCAGCTGGCCGCCGGCCTGGAACTGATGGTCGACGACGCCCTGACCGCCACCTACTCGTTCACCCTGGCCCCCGGCGCCTTCAACCCCGACCTCGTCTGGCTCGGCGACTCGGTCCACTTCTTCGTGGCCGCCGGCCGGCTCGTCATCGACCTGGTCAAGCGGATCACGGGCATCGACGTGGTCCTGGACGACGGCGGGGGCGAGACCGTAACCCTCACCATCGGCCAGACCCCGTCGTGGGTCAGCGCCGCGGCCGGCGGCGGCGGCGGATCGGCCGGGGTCACCGCCATCGCGGCGCCGCCTCCGCCCACCATCGGCGCCCCATCCCTGCCGACCGGCGGCGGCCTCATCACGCCCGGCGCCTTCAGCCTGCCCAACACGCTCAACAACACCTCCGACCGGCTGGGCAACCTGGAGCGGGGCTTCTCCCTGCCGGGCGCCGGCGGGGCCGGCGGCAACGGCTTCTACCTGCGGGCCTTCACCATGTCGACTGGCAGCGGCAGCGGCTACATCCGCTGGAACCCGGCCCAGGCCATCCCGGCGAGCGCCGGGGCCCAGATCGACGCCACCCAGACCATCATCACCCTGCCCAACACCAACGTCATCTACGGCTACCGGCTGAACGTGCGCAACCTGTCGACCGGCGGGGTGACCTTCACCGTCGGGGTGTGGCAGAACGGCGACTACTTCCAGGACACCGTGGCCCATGCCTCGGTCCAGGTCGGGCCGACCAACAACGTGGCGTTGTTCCACGGCTTCTTCGTGGCCGACGACCCGGCCAACACCCCGACCATCTCGGTCCAGGTGCTGGCCTCCAACGGCACCTTCAACCTGGACGCCGGCATCCACATCTTCGAGCTCGGCCAGGCGCCGTCCTCGACCACCGGCGGCCCGGGCGGGCCGTCGACCCCGGCGGTCGGCAAACCGGTCGGGGGCCTGGCCGCCTGGTACGACGCCACCGCCATCAAGGGCGTGCCCGACGGGGCCATCGTGGCCACCTGGCCCGATCTGTCGGCCAACCATTACGACCTGGCCTCGGTCGGCACCGGCCCCGGCCCGGCCCTGCGCTTGACCGGGGCCAGCATGATCAAGAACCAGCCCGTCGTCGACTTCGGCACGCTCGACAACCACATGGCCTCGACGCCGGCCAGCATCAAGCTGGCCGATCCGGTGACCATCTTCGCGGTGTTCAAGGTGACCACCACCGCCCTCACGAGCTGGATCGCCGGCTACGCCTACGGCTCCACGCCCGACGGCCCCGACGTCCAGATCTTCTCCGGGTCCTACGAGGCCCGCGACGACATCAACGCCGCCTTCTGGGCCTCGGCCGACACCGCCGCCCACGTCATCACCGGCGTGCTGACCCGGGCGGCCGGGGCCAACCTGGTCCTCAGGGTCGACGGCGTCCAGCGGAACATCACCGCCACCAGCGGCCCGGCCTACTCACCGGCCCAGATCTTCGTCGGCGGGATCTCGGGGGGGTTTCGGTTCATGAACGGCGTCATCGGCGAGGTGCTGATGTACCAGGGCATCAACCTCACCGTCCAGCAGTGGCAGCTGAACGAGTCCTACCTGAAGACCAAGTGGGGCACGCCCTAGCCGAAGACCTCCGGCCCCTGCCACTTCATGTCAGAGGTCTTGAGCCACCAGTGGTAGATGCAGCCGTCGGAGCCGACGCCCCAGACATCGAGTTCGTTGGTCTTGGCCGTGATGTCGGGGCCGGCCCACTGGCCGTAGGCGGTGCCGGTGATCTTCACGCCGCCGGGCAGCTTGCCTCCTGGCATGGATCCTCCTAGGGCGAAAAACGACGGGGATAGACGGCCACCGGGCCCGCCGGGATGGCCGGGAAGTCGGCGCCGGCCAGGGCGTAGGCGATCAGAACGTCCCACGGAAATGCAGGGCCAGGATCAGTGTGAGAACCGCCAGCACCAGCAGCACTGCAATCGCCATGCCCACAAACACCCGATCTTCCTGACTGAATGTCATTGGCATCGATCTTCTGTATGGGGGCGCCGGTCCGGCCGGCCTCCTCGGCGACCCAGGCGGCTGCGGCCCGGATCATCGTGTCGTGGTCGTTCAGCCAGGTCTGGCGGCTCCAGCCCTGGCTGGCCCCCGACGGCGTGCACATACATAAATGCGGGCCCCATGAGTTGGCCGCCATAGCCGCCCAGGGCGTTAGGTTCCACTGCACGTACTCGCCGCATTGCGTCGCAGTGGTGTTGTCGACACCGCAGTTATAGGACACCTGTGAGCTGGGATTCGCGAGAAAGTTTCCCAGCGAACGGAAATCTTGCGCCCCCTCCGAGGTGTGCAGAACCAGCAGGCGGCTGGAGGGGCGGGGACCACTGTGGTTTGGACTTGGCAGCTGGACCCGGTGGAGCGCCACTAGCCGGCCTCGCCGCCCTCGCTTTCCGCTTCTTCCTCGTCGGGCGTGGTGTCGGGGTGATCCATCTGGTCGGGGTCGACCGGCTCGCCCGAGTCAGGGTCAAGAATTCCGCTCATGAGCGGCAAGGTTACGAGGTGGCTGCGACGGGGCACGGTGATGATCCTCGGCGCCATCCTGATCGCCGACTCGCTGACCGAGCCCCGCTTCGAGGTCGTGCCGTTCGTGGTCGGCCTGCTGATGGTGGGCCTTCTGCCGGTGGATGCCATCATCGACCAGGTCATGGGCAGCCGTTCCGACGAGGACGAGCTGGCCCGGCTCGAGGAGATCATGAAGCGCAAGGACGGCGAGAAGTAGGATTCGTCACCCCAGCCGGGGCATCCTCTGTCGGGGAAGCCCCTCCTCGGGCCGGCCCCCGTCTGATCCGCCGACGGCGGGGGCCGGCTTGGCCAGGGCGACATAAGGGTGATTCTCGGCGGGTTGTTGCCGTCGTTACCGGCCCGATTGTAAACCGCCCTTGCAACCAGGGCGGATCTGAGTGTAAGCTTTCCTTTATGTCAGATCAAGGTGAGGTTACACCACCGTCAGACGCCCAGGAGTATCTTGGGTTCGTGAGACGGATCATCAGAGCAGCCGGGCGCAAGGTCAGCGTGGCCGA
>Ga0306926_10002975_pt1 | contig 17415 bp, 12 predicted proteins | sample flu12Cox44000178_FD_203759 | JGI IMG/M metagenome (GOLD analysis project Ga0306926, IMG submission 203759) | Lab enrichment of tropical soil microbial communities from Luquillo Experimental Forest, Puerto Rico - flux8day.12C.oxic.44.000.178 (v2)... | ecosystem: Environmental > Terrestrial >... | reverse complement strand
CGATTACGGGGCGAGCACAGATAAAGATACGGTCATCAACCTGACAAACCACTCGTACTTCAATCTGAAGGGCGCAGGAACCGGCGATATTCTGGACCACCGCCTGATGCTCAACGCGGATCGTTTCACTCCGGTGGATGCTGGTTTGATTCCCACAGGGGAACTGCGGGCGGTTGCGGGGTCGCCATTCGATTTCCGCACCAGCACGAGCATTGGCGCAAGGATCGAAGCGAACAACGAACAGCTCAGGGCCGGGAAGGGCTATGACCACAACTGGGTGCTGAATCGCGGGCCTGACGGGCTCACGCTCGCAGCGCGGATAGAAGAACCGTCGACCGGGAGGATTCTCGAAGTCTTCACTACGCAGCCTGGGGTACAGTTCTATACCGGCAATTTCCTTGACGGCACGATCAAGGGCAAAGGCGGCAAGGCATACGGCCGGCGGTCCGGGTTCTGCCTCGAGACGCAGCACTTTCCTGACTCGCCGAATAAGCCGGCATTTCCCACAACGGAATTGAAACCGGGCCAGAGATTTCAAAGCGCGACGGTTTTTCGGTTTTCGACCGAGGGCGGGCCGAAATAGGGGTTTGTCTATGTCTTCGTTTCAAACTGGAGTCCTGGCAGCCGCAGTTCTGGCCGACCCGCCGGAGGGCTTAGTGCGGCTCGGAAGCGTTGACGCACTCATCGTAACCCTGTATTTCGCGATGGTGATCGGTATCGGCTTCTATTTGAAGCGGTACGCCACGACGGGCGAGGACTTTTTTCTGGCGGGCCGGAGCATGAGCTCCTGGATCGCCGGGCTGAGCTTCGTTGCAGCAAACCTCGGCGCTCTCGAAAGTTATGGGCTGGGCCTCGGCCGCTTACCAGTATGGAATCCTCGCCACCCACTGGTACTGGGTCGGCGCCATCCCGGCCATGCTGTTCTTGGGCATCGTGATGATGCCGTTCTACTACATCTCGAAGACGCACTCCGTGCCGGGCTACCTGAAACTGCGCTTCGGCGAAGGCGCGCGCCGGCTTTCCGCGATCACGTTCGCCGCCATGACCGCGCTGATGAGCGGTATCAACATGTACTCGATGGCGCTGGTGATGAAGGTAGTGCTGGGGTGGGACATCCATTTCAGTATCTGGGTGTCGTCGCTGACGGTGGCTGTGTACGCCTTTCTCGGCGGTCTGCTGTCCGCGATCTTCAATGAGGTGCTGCAATTTGTTCTGATCTGGCTGGGCGCGCTACTGATCCCAATCCTCGGCCTGATGGAGGCCGGCGGCTGGAATGGAATGGTGCATCGCATCTCGGCCAACTTGACCGGTGACTATACCCACCTGTGGAGGACCTTGGGCTCGTTTCAAGACAACCCGATGGGGATTCACTGGACCGGAATCGTGCTCGGCTTGGGTTGGGTGATTTCGTTCGGCTACTGGACTACCGATTTCCTGGTCGCGCAGAGGGTGCTTTCGGCGCGCAGTCTGCATGCCGCCCGCATGGCGCCCATCATCGGCGCGGGATTCAAAATGATGGTGCCGTTCATTGTGATTCTTCCGGGGCTCTTGGGCATCGCGCTGCTTCCGGAGAAACTCGTGGGCGAATCGGTGGCCGCGGCCACAGGCGGGCACAGCTATAACGAAGTCCTTCCTCTCATGCTGGCACGCTACTGCGGGCCGGGCCTGTTGGGCCTCGGAATTACCGCGCTGATCGCGGGGTTCATGTCCGGCATGGCGGGCAACGTGAGCGCCTTTGCGACAGTGTGGACCTATGACATTTACGGCGCATTCGTCCGCAAGGGAGCGAGCGATTCGCATTACGTCCGCGTGGGCCGCTGGTGCACCCTCATTGGCGTGCTGATCAGCATCGGCACCGCCTATCTCGTCATGCAGTTTCTTAGCATCATGGACTACGTTCAGGCTTTGTTCAGTTTCTTCATCGCCCCTCTGTTCGGCACCGTGTTGCTGGGCATGCTTTGGAAACGCGCGACACCCGCGGCGGGTTTCTGGGGGCTGCTGGCGAGGACGCTGTCGTCTGTGGGTATGTGGCTATGGGTGAAGCTGAACCCGGCGGCGCTCGGCATTATTGCGCTGTCTCCCAATGCCAAGGACATGGCCGAGAACATGTACCGCGCACTCTGGTCATGGATTATTTGTGTTTTGGTGACGGTCTTAGTGAGTCTGGTGACTCGGCCGAAACCACAATTCGAACTAGCCGGCCTGGTCTATGGCTGCACGGAGATCCCGTCGGAACATGAGCTGAAATTGACCCAACGCCCGATCTTCTGGGCCGTCTTGGTTTGCGCCGTGTTCCTATTGCTAAACGTCATTTTCTGGTGACAGGTATGCACAAGCCGGGAATGGTCTCGATCTGGTTCCTCGTCGGGCTTCTCCTGACGGCGTACGGGTTGTTGATTTCGGCGGCCGGAGTCTACCAGGCACTGGCACCGCCGGTGCATCCCCCTGTGCTGGCCGATCTGCACGCCGGCATCTGGTGGGGCCTGCTGATTTTGGGAATCGGGCTCTGTTCTATTGCTGGCACTTCCAGCCTCGGAAAACGAAATGAGCTCCACAGGCGCACGCGCCGGTGCGGCAACCGGGAGCTAGCGGTGCCGGAAGAAGAGGCGCAAGGATTCGCCGCAATGTGGTGTCTCGAGCCTCAGAATATCTCTTCGAGTCTGCGGGCGACGGCATAGGGCAACGTCCTCCCGCCAGGGGTGCGCCGCCACCTAAACACCGATCGGAAGACCCTTGGGGGATCGTCCACGCCCGGCTCGCCGGACAACGGGTGCCTGATCACTTTAGCATCAACTCCTGTTCTCCATCGAGGCCATTAGCATTAGCGATTGACGCCCCAAAGGCGCCCCGGTGTAAATCATGAGCCGGCAAGTTCGCGAAACTACTTCGCGGCTCCCAAGAACCGCTTGCGCACTTTCGCGACGATGGTGAACTCGGGGTCTACTACGTTCGAGATTTCATATTCCATACCCTGACCCAGCAGGAGGCTCGCGCCGCGCTCGTCGAATCCATAACTCTCCATTAGCCATCGCATCAACTCCGTCGTCGCGTGCTGGAGGGCTTCGTTGAGCGCCCGCGAGCTGCCCAGCACCATGATGTAATCCTGGTTTTCGAGGCGAGGCCAGTTGATCTTCTTCCGCTTAATCAGATCGACTGAGAATTCGACATCCAGCGACGTTTCGATTGCCCCACCCTCCACTTCGCCGTCGCCTTGACGCGCGTGGCCGTCGCCCAGGAAGAAGAGCGCACCAGGCTCAAAAACCGGCAGCATGACGGTCGCGCCGGCGCCCATGCCGTTGTAGTCCATGTTGCCGCCGAAGTTGTCGGGATAGCTGGTAGGAATGGCGGCCTTGTTCGGCGGGGCAGTCGCCACGCAGCCCAGCATCGGCCGCAACGGCAGCTCGATGCGCGGCCCTTTGAAATCGACGGGGTCTATGTACGCGACGCCCTTCTGCTTATCGATCTGCCAAGTCACGCCCTTCGGCTCACGAAGCGCCTCCAGCCGCAGGAAGCCGGGATCGACCGTATAAGGAGCGAGCAGCGTCGCCGAGAAGCCGGTGGTTCGGTTGGTCTCCAGGCGAAGCAGATGAACTACCAGCGTGTCCCCCGGCTCGGCCCCCTCAATGAAGAAGGGACCGGTCTCCGGGTTCGGTCCTTGACCTCTCTGGACGCCTCCAGCGTCGCCTCCTCGCGCATCAATTGTCGAAGTGATTACGTGGTCGCCAGGCTTGATTCGCAAAACGGGCTGATGGCCCGCGGAGAACGTATTGTGGAATTCCTTGGGCTCGAACCGATGTGTTTCGGCGAAGCCGGCGGCGGCCAGCAACAGCGCAACGAGTGACTTCATTACGGCACCTCTCCCATCCGTTATACCGAAGTCCACCGGACGCGTTCTGGGGCTGGCCAGTTCCGGGTTACCCCCACGCATCCCTTCCCCGCGGACCCGATGCGCGTATCCAGGCAGGCGCCAGATGGAAAATGCCGCCGAGTGTCGAAGTCAGAGCAAAAAGACATCGTTTCCGCCGAAAACGGGACTGTCCGGTTCGATGAGCGGGCTGTGAAAACGGAGCATGATGGGCTCGTGAGGTACCGACAGACGAAAGGGTCGGCAACAGATAGGCCACGTCTAAACCACCGCGTCACACCTCGACTCCGCACTGCAGGACTTGGTGAACCGTCTCGAGGGATGATGAACGCAAGTTCCGGCTGCAACCGCCGAAAACACCCGCGCGAAGTGAAGGCGCGGTGTAGGCGTCAGCCTACAAGATCCTCATGCATCATGCTCGCATGAGCCGGAGGGAGATGCGCCGGGCATACGGACGGGGCGGGAGCCCAAATCGCAAATTTTGCAGACAGCGGTGCGCCAAGCGGGCGATGTACGCAAGAAACAGCAGGTCCGCTTGCTCTCCGCTTGAACGACTAGTACTCTGTTCGTTCCTGCATGCAACAATGGAAGCTCCGCGTAATGAACCTACGTGTTCCAATTCGAAATCGGAGACAAGTGCAATTTGTGGCTGCGGTCTGTTCCTGTGTGTGGCCGATTGGCGCGCAGGTCCGCACTACGATTGCGGGAGCCCATCCTGATTTGACAGGTATATGGAACTCAGCGACTGCCACTCCACTAGAACGGCCGACTGAGCTCCAGGGGAAGGCATTCTTCACGCGGGACGAGGCCAAGGAATGGGAACACCGCGCGGCCGAGCGAAACACGGACCAGGCTGTCGGTGCAGCATCGACCGGTGTGGGCACTTACAATGTGGTTTTCCGTGAGTTCGGCACGAAGGTGGTAAAGACGTTGCGGACTTCCATCATTATTGATCCTCCAGATGGGCGGATTCCCGCGTTGATGCCGGCCGCTGCCGCCGAAAAGCGCCGCCGTGAGGAAGCGATTCGCAATCCGGCGGTGGCGACGGATCTGGGCCTACAGGACCGATGTCTTGCTTTTGTAACCGCAGGACCTCCGATGCTCCCGTACTCCTACAACAGCAATTACCAGATCATCCAGGCCGATCGCGACCTGATCATCCAAGCCGAAATGACCCATGAGACGAGAACCGTGCATATGGGCGGCCGTCCTCACTTGCCTCAGAATGTGCGGCTCTGGCTCGGTGATTCCATCGGACACTGGGAAGCCAACATGCTGGTGGTGGATACTACGAATTTCAACGATGCGGGCGGCTTTTACGGCGATGCGGGTGGCATGTTCGGATGGGATCGGAATCTACACGTCGTAGAACGTTTCAAGCTGTTCGATGCCGATACGATTCTGTATCAATTCGACGTCGACGACCCGAGTGCCTTCGCCTCGCCTTGGAAAGGTGAACTTACCCTGGCACGATCGCCTGGTCCGATTTACGAATACGCCTGCCACGAGGGCAACTACGCGCTCCCGAATCTTTTGAATGCATTCCGCAACCGGCAATAGTGCGGCCACGAACGAAAACGGGTTCCTTCAGTTAAATCGATACTCTCCGGATTGAACCTCCATAACGCCGAGCGGCAATCTTTCTAGAACGACTTCAGGCTCACAACGACACGGACCGAGAGCCGAGTCCAAGCTTGTGCGTGAGCCGGCCCGGGGATCGATTGCGTTACATTCGGGATGGATGAGTTTCTACTGCGGCACGCTCGAAGGTAGCACGATGTCTTTCAGTCGCAGCTAGACGCACACGTATCCACACATCCCGACCGAGTGTCGGACCATGTTGTTCAGGGTCGCGAATCTCCTCCGCGTCGGCTCGGGAGGGAAAGGTTCGCCGGGATGTGAGCTGATCCTGCCCATCGTCCGCCCGGAGAGGGAATCGAAAGCCGAATAGCACGCGGCGGATGCCAGCTTCAGCAACGGGATCAGTTCCTGTTTGGAAATCGCTGCCGGACGAGGGCGAGGCATCGTTTGTTGTGCCATGACTCCCCGCCAAATGAGCAGATTTGCGCCGGCCATATGGCCGGGCGGTCTCCGAAAGTCTTGATTTCAGGTGTCGGCTTAAAGCTATAGTTCTGAGCGGGCGGGCTTTGCGCCATCTTAAGAAGGTTGTCGCGGTCGACGGAATTTCCTCTCCGGTACCAGCGCATTCGGGCACTGCGCAAGAAGCGGACAGCAACCGATCTGCCGCGGGATCGACAGTTCCACCATTACCGGAACCCCCGGAGAACTCCACCACCAACCGATCGCCAGATGAGATCGGCCATCACACCGGTTGCCTCGGCCCGAAGCTTCGAGTTCGGGGCGCTCCGGGAAACTACACAGCCCTCCGGTTGGAGAGCCGCTACTGAGAGATTGTCCGAAGCGGTCGCGGGGAAAGCGAAGGGCCGGCCAGGGACCCGTTCAAACGGAACAGAAGCGGCTTCAGGGGAGTCCCGGCCGAGCAAATCAGCGAGTCGGCTGTTACGCGTCAACTTAATGCCCAACAGCACAACATTCCAGTTGGTGCGTAAACCGCGCGCGATACGCCGGCAGGAAACTGCGATGGGATCACAGCTTCCCTTTCATGTTCTCGTTGGGTGGCGGACGGAACACTTAGGCGTCCGTGACCGGCTACAGGATGCTGAGGAAGTTTACGAGATCCTGTTTCTCTTTCTCCGTGAGCCCAATTCTGAATCGGCGATCGTAGAAGTCCACGAGTTCGGTCAGATCGCCAGCGGAACCGTTGGCGAAGTAGGGTGCGCGAGCGGTGAGTCCCCGGAATTGTTGCATCAGGATGGAGCCAACATCCGCACATTTTCCGGTGAGGAGTGCACGGCCGGCGTCCTGAGTCAAGAAGATCCGGCCGAGTTGTGGATGAGGCGGAGCCGACGCGTCGCACGTTATGCGGAACAGAGGCAGCTCGGGCGATTCCTTCGCGGCCGGCAGATTCGTTGTGCCGACGTCGAACGAGCGGTAGATTCCGGGCCGGTGGCAGGTGGCGCAGGTGCCCCGCCGGCGGTCTGGCAGGCCGAACTCACGCGAAGCGAACAGGTCGACACCACGCAGGACAGATTCGCGAAAAGCGCGCTGGCGGATGGCGAGATTGGGCTTGGAGAGATTGCGCCATGGATCGAATGACGCGGGGAGGTCACCGGCGGCTGGGACGGCGCCGACGCCGGCGATGCCGCTGGCGAGGTTATCGGCGCCGAGCAGTGGAGGTCCGCCCGGTTCGCCGAGAAGGCCCCCGAGGTTATCCGAGTGTTGCGCCATAAAGAGCTGGCGTTCGAAATCCTCAATCTGTTTGAGCTGCGCGGGAGTGGGAGGGACCGATGCCTGCTCGTGAGTGAGCACGGCCGTGATGGCCTGCGACTCGAGACTGGGCTCGCGACCGTCGGCCATGAGCGTGACTCCGGTGGGCTGGGCAATGTACTTCAAGTTGGCGGCGACGCGCGGGCGGCGGTACACGGAGATGGAAGCGGAGTTCTGGTTGCAACCGGTGGGGTCGCGCACGACTTCGATGCGGAAATCGGGCTTGACGGGCTGTCCGTCGGCAGTGCGCGGAGGCCACGGGAGGGCAATGCGGAACAGGCCGCGCTCGAGCAGAAGCGAGTGCGACTCTTCTTTTTCTTGGGGGAGGTTCGGGCAATTGGAGCCGTCGATGGCGGCGAAGAGGGGGTCTTTGCCATTCGTGTCAGCCCAGCGGAGACGGATGAGATCGAGCGAAAGGCTCATGGCACTGGTGGGCTGGTGGCAGGTGATGCAGGCACGTCCGTTGGAGCCGAGTGGGGTGAAGAAGGGGTGACCGCTCGTCTCAACCCCGCCGGAAGTGTTCAGGAGACGGAGTTGCCCGGAGGAGTCTCCGAAGGTCTTCGAGGCCGGCAGCGGCGTGCCGCGGTTCGGGTCCCACCACGGGTAGGCCAGCTGGTAGCGGGTTTCCAGAATGCGGGAGTCAGGAGCGGCGCGGGGCTGCGGTTGTGCGAATAACAGGGCGGAAGCCCAGAAAAGGATTAGCCACGGATGAACACGGATGAACACAGATTGAAAACCGATCATTTATCCGTGTCCATCAATGTGTATCCGTGGCTTAGAATGACCTACGCCTTCTGCGCCGCCTTCGCGGCGAGGAAGTTGGCCGGGGTCATCGGAATCTGCCGCAGGCGGACACCCGTGGCATCGAAGACGGCATTGCCGATGGCCGCTGGCATCAGCGTGATAATGGTCTCCCCGGCGCCGGTAGGCCCTACTTGCAGGTTGTTGATCAGGACCGTGTCGATTTCGGGAATGTTGTCGCCGAACTCGAGCACCGTGTAGCTGTCCCAGTCGTTGGTAGTAACCGTCCCACCTCCGACACCACCTGCTCCGAGGTTGCTGAACTTTACTTCTTCGAGGAGCGCCCGGCTCATTCCCTGGAGGACCTGACCCTCCATCTGGTTGCGGAGACCATCGGGATTCATGACAGGGCCTGTGTCGAGGCCCGCGGTGACCTTGGTCACCGTGATGACGCCGGTATCCTGATTGACGCTGACTTCGGCGACCACCGCGACGTAACCGTCAAAGCCCGAATACAGAACGCAGGCGACGCCCCGGCCCCTGACGACGTCGCTGTGGGGGTCGCCGGGTCTGGGCGACGGACGCGTATCCCAATGGGCATTCTGCGTAACGGCGTTGAGGACACCGATCAGCCGCTGGTCAGTCAGATGGCGGAGACGGTACAGGACGGGATCCTGCTTCAGGCTAGCGGCAATTTCATCCATGAAGCTCTCGTTGGACCAGGTGTTCTGAATGTGATCGGGTGAGCGTAAATAGGAGGTCCACAGCTGAGAATCAACGAGCCGGGTCAGCGACCGCTGGCTGGCGACAGTGCCGGTGCCCAAACTTACGCCGTTTATGCTGCCGGTGGAGTATGGCGGGACGGAGTTGCCGAAGTTCCAAAACGGACTAGGGAACGGATTAGCCGGCGTGGTTGTGGGAACCAGCTTGCCCGTGGGGAAGCCCGCGAGCGCGCCCGGTATGAAGTTGCCGGGTCCGGGAGCTCCTCCAAATACAAAGGCTGCCAGAGGGCCCTCGCCGTGTACCATCAGGACGGTTTCGTTATCCCACGCGATGATCGTGCCGTTGCCATCGAGGCCGACCTTTTGATTGCTGACCATGGGGTGACCGTAATGTTCACCGGCCGTCATTTCATCCTTGCGAGTGTACTGCACGCGGACGGGCTTGCCGACCGCCTGAGAGAGGAGGGCGGCATCGAACGTCACCGGGTCGGCACCGTTTCCGCCGTAGCAGCCGGAGCCTTCAACCTGGGTAACCTGGATGTTAGCTAGGGGGATGGTAGCTGGGGGAGTGCTCAGCAGAGCGGACAGGAACGTCCGCACGTCGTAGACGCTCTGAGTCGCGGACCAGGCTTTCACGGTCGCGGTGTTGCCGGCGCCTTGGACGTCCACAACCGCGCAGGAACTGGCGAGCGAGCCGTGCATCTGGAAGGGGTACAGGTACTGCGCACTAAGGGTCTTGGCGGCAGCGGACATGACCGTGTCCACGTCTTCGGTGTTGACGGCGAAAGCATCTCTCGAGGGCTGCTGCGCCATGAAAGTGTAGAGACTGGCCTGAGGGGGAAAGGTATCGCCAGTCGACCAGGTGATCGCCGCGGCCAGCTTTTCGGCGGCTTTCAGGGCGTGCCATTCCGTGTCTGCGACGACGCCGACCAAGTCGTTCACCTGGACCACCTGCGGGTTGCCGGGAAGGCCGTTGACGGCGGTCTTATCGATGTTCTGGACGTGGGCGCCCAGGAAGGGCGGGCGGACGACTTTGCCGTGAAGCATGCCGGGAATCCGAACTTTTTGCGCGTACTGGAAGGTGCCCTTGACCTTGGCCGGAATGTCGACGCGCGGGACGGGTTTCCCGAGAATCTTCCACGTGGATGGATCGTTGGGTATGGCCTTGGGATTCACGGTAAGATTAAGCCGTTGTCCTTGAACCAACTGGCCGTAGCTCACCGTGTCGGCCGGATCTCCGCCCTTGACCGAGAAGACGCCATTCGTGACGGTGAGCTGGCTAACGGGAACATGGAAGTGCTGGGACGCTAACTGAAACAAGGCGTCGCGCGCGGTATCGAGAGCGTTGCGAAGGCCGCTAGGGCCGAACTGAGTCCAGGTAGAGAAGCTGCCAGCGGTGTAACCCTGATTGGGAGTGACTCCGGTCCTGCACAAAACCAGCGTAATTCGGTCCATGGAGACGAACAATTCTTCGGCGGCGAGTTGAAGCTGTACGGTGCGGAAACCCTGACCGAAGTCGCACTTACCGGCAAGGACTGTGATGCTATTGTCGGCGCCGATAGCGACCCAGCTATCGACCTGAGTGTTGTCGACATTGCCTGAGCCCTGCGCCTTGACGGTGGACGCGGCGGCAAAGCCGATCATCATGACGCCTGCGGTCTTCAGAAAATCCCGCCGGGAGGCGTCGAGGTGTCCGAGGGCGTCGATGGCTTTTTCGGAGAGCGGGCGTGCTCCCTCGAGTTTCAGAGGATTTTTCAGTTTCATCGTCGGCTCTCCTCGGCGTCGTGGCCTTCCTGTGCATATCGCACAATCGCGTCGATCATGCGGGAGTTCGTGCAGCACCGGCATATAAGATCGCCGGTGATGCCTTTTTCGATATGGGCACGGCTGGCGCCCGGGTTGTCGCGAACGAACGCATAGCCGTATAGGATCGGGCCGCTGAGGCAATAACCGCACTGCGCCGCCTGTTCGGCGACGAACGCTTGCTGGATGGGATGCAGATCGTCCGGGTTGGGTAGGCCGTCGAGCGCCCTGAGGCCCTCAAGGGACGTGACGCTGTGCCCGTCGACGCTGGAGACGTCGGTGACGCAGGAGCGGATAGGCTGCCCGTCCAGCAGCACGGTGCACGCGCCGCACTGAGAGAGTCCGCAGCCGAATTTCGGGCCGTTGAGCTGGAAATTCTCCTGCAATACGAACAGCAGGGGAGTCGATGGATCGTCAATGGTGACGGTGGAATCCTGACCATTGACTTGAAAGCGAAAAGTAGTCATAGCGGTATCCGCCCTCCCGGGGCGAAAGCTCGAACATTATATGCGGCCCCAGTGGCGATTGGCAAGAAAAACTTGGCAGAAAACCTTGGCAAGAACGTCAAAAACACTCGGTCGCCACGACGCCATCGGCTCCCGCACGGCGCTGAGCAGGAGTGGGGGAGTCCTGACAAAGCCCTCCTTTTGCGGCGACATCTAGAACCAGCCTCTAGACCTCGATCAACGCATATTTTGCCAATTAATTCCCTCGCGGTCGGCGACTTGGAAGCAATCCGACTTGACACGTAGAACGCCAAATGGCGGATGTGAACGAATGCAGATCGTCAGAACGCGATAGAGTGGCCTGGGTTTCCCGATCGCCCGTTCTCCAGTTAGGGTCGCGATGGCGAGGTCTGTAGCGCCGCAACCAGCGCACCCAGCGCATCCAGACTAGCGGTAGAGGCACTGTCCTTCACAAAAATCTCCATAACCATCGCAGGCGTGGAACCGAGGTTCCTGAATCCGTGAGGAGTGCCACCCTTGATATAGAACGCCTGCCCCACCGGTGCCTCCACGGGCTTGTCGGAGCCGATCGTGAGCTGCAGTTTTCCCGTAAGAGGAATAAACAGGTGAAACTTAACATCGTCATGCTGATGCACCGCGCGTATACCCATTGGCTTGATCTCAACGCGCGTGGCGCGTACGTCCGGGCGCTCCCACAGCCTGACAGGTGCGTACCCCTGCGCGGCCCGAGCAGCCTCTTTTTCGGCGTCCTTGCCCTCGCCGCGCGTCTGGGCCAGCACTGGCAAGCACAACAGGCCTGCGATCACAGCTATTCCAGAACTGTGTCTCGACATAGAGTCCTTCCCCCTTTGCCGTCTCATTATAGTACTGCACTTAATCCAGGAGTCACGAAGCGAACCGGCTCTCCGCTTTACTTCGCGGGAACTTCCTTCAATCCCGGGATATGGGCGCGGTCCTTCTCGTTTTCGTTGCAGTAGGTTTCGAGAATGTCGGAATCCGGCACCAGCGCATGCGTGAACTTGATGGTGAATGGGTGCGTGTACATGATGGGATCGTCGAAGGTCATCTCCACATCCATGTGGCCGTAGTCGCGGCGGCGGTAACTCTCAGTCAGATGGAGCGCTTCGCTATGCGAATGGCCGATCATATCGAGCCAGGTCCTGCCGTTGAATCCTTCGGTTTCTGCCACCAGCGTGTCGCCATCCCAATGCGCCGTGGTATAGCCGAGCCATGAAGGCGACATGTCCTTGGGAAGCGGCCGGCCGTCGGTGTAGATCTGGCGGTAGCTACCGTCCACCTCGTAGATGATGACGATTTCCTTGGGCGCCTGGATGAATTTCACCACTTCGACGACGAAGTTGTTCACGGGAATTCCCATTGGCAGGCAGAAAGGGGAGGGATTGGGCCGGGTTCCGTTCTTCATGCGCTCGGCGCGGAGCTTGGCGGCTTCTGGCTTTTCGGGGACCTGCTCGGGCTTCATGTCACGGAAGATGTTCCCGGTGTAACTTCCGGCGTTGGGGAGAGGCGTAAGTTCCGTATTCTCCCGCATCGTTTGCAGATGCCACACGCCGGTGAGATCGGGCTTGCCGTCCGGGGTGCGAGGCGGGGGCGCCGAAAGGTCCACCTTCCCATCCGGCGTTACCGGAGTTCCGGCCGCTCGATAGTTCAGCCACTGAGCGTGCGCCGTAGCTCCCAGGAAGGCCAAACCGGCACAGAAGAGCGCCTTTGGCATCGACCTAATCTTAGCGCAGAGAAGGGGACAGCGGCATACGATTTGGCCACCAAAGCGCGATTCGCTCTGAGTCGTCCATCCGGAAAACAACCCCAGTGACGCCTTGTCGCCGGCGGGCCCTGGGGCCGGATTGTCACGCCACGGTTCGATGCCGATGCGGTCGTTCACTGCTCCACGAAACCCCCGTCCGTCGTTTTGGTCCCATTCAGGCACTGGCACCGTTCGAATGTGCCCACCTTTGCCGACCCGATCCACTACGCAATGCTCTTCCCGGTGCTGCGGGAGTGTAAAAGCCTAGATCGCTAAGGCTAAATCGCCAACTCGCGGCGCCCGAGCCCGCACCCAAGAAGAGAGCGAGAATTGCGGGGTCTCGTTCGCCTTTTAATGTGTTCGGTTCAGGCACCTGTCAGAAGCGGCGCTTCGTCAGCCGTGAGCCAGTTTCCAAGTCTCACCCGCAACTTCTTCACGCCTTTCACACGTCGGATACTTGCGAAGAGTTCGGGGCTGAGCACGCCAGCATCCGCAGCCTCATAGGCCAGCCGATGCAACGGCGCATGGTCGCCCGTTGATGGTTCCCGCTGCGAGGTCGCGATTTTCGACGAAAATCCGGTGACGGCAGTTGGCGACAATTTTGTTAAATGAGAGACGCGGCTCTGAGCAATACCACTGAATGAATTCATCAATGGCGTGTTGGTATGCGTGTTTGGACTCAGGTGAGCGTAAGCTGTCCGGCCGCTTTGCTGTGATCCAGGTCCGGGAGGTCCAGCCTCGATCCAGGGCGCTCTGACTTGGGGGATTTCCGCTTGGCGTGTCGCCCAAAAAATGCGCCTGGCCAAGAGCCTAAGCCGGTGCGTCGGGAGTTATACGGCAAAATACACTGAAGCCGACTTATCCCGACTGAAACAGCGGATCGTTGGGTTCACCAGTAGGGCTGGTGGACGTCTTGGTTCAGCAAGAACCGCGGCTGGGTACCGAGATGTGCGGCAGGTTCGGCGGCATGGAGGAGTAACGAGTGCATCAGGATCACGTCACCAGCCGACGCCGTATTCTCGATAACCTGGAGCGGTATCCCATCGACCTCTTCCATACATTCGTGAAACCGCGCGATCCGCGCTTCAGAATTGCCCGCGGTGTACAGATCCCGGAGGTACGGATGCCTTTCGAGGGATTTACGGAGCTGCGAACCTCGAGTCCTCGGTGGAGGTGGATTCTCAGAAAACCATCGATGCACAAGACGATGTGATCCGCTTAAGATGCTTGTGCCACCGCAGCGTGGTCCAACGTCGGTCAGCATCGCATGTACTTTCACGCCACAGGGGGGCAACAGGCGGCCAGTGTAATCGCCATCTATGTGCCAGCCTCTACTCGGTATATCCCATTGACTCCCGATAGGGAATTGCAGGAAGAAGGCGCCCCAATCGCGTGGTTTCTGCCAAGGTTGGCCTTCCAGTACCTCATCGATCGTCTGTAGCGTACGCGCGCTCCCGATAGCGTGAAAAGTGGAATCGCCCTTTAGATGTTTCATGTGTTCCGGCCGCGCCGTCGTCCAAGTTGACGGATCGTTACGATGGATTCCGACCTCGCCCAGCGCGGCCCAAATGAGATCACACATTGCGGCCGCGTCCTCGGCACGGAAGGCAGCGGGAATGCGGACCCACCCATATGTCCGAAAGTGTTCCAACGCGGACTGATGCGAGTGTGACATCCGAGACCATGCAGGCCCAATACTTCTCACTATCTCTCAGCTGTCGGGCGTGGCCCGAAAGCTATACGCTGGTCGGAACGGACCGGAAAGAATCTTGAAGGCATCAACGCGTGATTGTCATCGCTGCCCAACACGCGGTCGAACATCAGCAAGATTCCCGAATGAAGAACCATGACCTGCAAGCAGACGTGTCCAACAACAGAACTGCCGACTGCCGCTGTCATTCGCGGAGCACAGTGAAGCGACTGATCGAATACCCAAGCGCACCACCCATGAAGACATCCGACAAAAAATGGACATTGAGCGAGAGCCGTGAAAATCCGACGAGCGAGGCCAGGCCATAGGCGGCGTAGGGCACCCAGCGATGGTTTCGATATCGTCGGGCGATGACTGTCGCGACAGAAAACGCTGCTATGGTGTGCCCGGAAGGAAAACTTCCATTTCCTCGTATGTAGGAAGACGGTGAGCCCTTGCTGTCAAACCAGGAATCGTACAGGTTTCCGGAAGCCGGGAAACCGATTGGCCTGACACGCCTTGTGGCATTCTTCAAAATCGTCGTCAATATCTCGCCATCGGCCATCGCCTCACCCGCGAGCAAGGCCGTGTGCTGCATCATCGAGTCTTTCCGGATCCGCCCGATGGCATACAGCGAGGCCGGAACCGCACCCATGCCGATAGCCGTGGCGTTGCCCGTGAAGATGTTGTTGAATCCATGAAATGTTGGCGTGCGGCGGAAATATCCCGCTTCGGTCGGGTCGAGGAGCACGAGTCCCGCCGTGGTCCCCAGAACAGCAGCTGTGGGGGCCCAGTTTTGACCGTGCATAAGTCTGGCCGGAAAAGTCCAAATCTGCTTTTGATCGGCCAGAACGTTACGGTACAGAAGCTTCCAAGAGACTGGCCGATCCAAGACGGGTTCCGGCGATGGGGCCGGCGGCTCAGCCGTCTCCGGCGGTTCGTTGGGTGGAGGAGCGGCCGGTGAGCTCTGATCGGGTCTCGTTGTTTGAGCTGGTGCCCGACTTGGAATCACAAGAGCGGACATGACTATCACCGAAACCAGGAGCTTCTTAAGAATTCCCGCGTCGCGTCCGAGTTGGACGGCTGCGGCGACCTGAGAAAGCAGAAAAACTAATAGGCCCAGAAAAATTAATAGACTCAGAAAAACTAGGAGCACCGGTCAATTCTATCGGTAAGCCTTTATTATGTCAACGATTTGGGGGTTACCGATTCACTCAATTTCGCCTCACTTTTCCTACTATCCAGATCGTAGATTTCCCTTAGGCAACTGCCTCTGCGTGCTCAGCGTGCATCAAATTTTGCCGCCAATGGGCGAGATTCCGCGACCGGCGGTTTCCTAAGGTAGCTCTACGGGCGCACTATCTCTGCGACATACTGGAGTCGCCAGCCAGTCTCACGGCGGGTCTTCGAGCCTTGACGGTACACGTCGCAAACGGAATCATGCGGCGCCACCGCCGACGGCGAACCCAGCAACAGAAGAACACTTATGGTAACGCCAAGGGTGCCGCCGGCGCCGCGGTTGGAGCTAATGCTTGAAGCGCTGGCGCGGGTGCGGTCAGCGGAGCTGGGCATCGCCGTCGCCAGCAGAGGAGGGCCAACCGGTAGGAGGACTAATGGTCCATAGAATGGGGGGAGCGCTTACTAGCTTACCTCTGATGATTAGGTTGTTTCAGCAAGCCCCAAGTCCTCCCGGGGTTAACGCCAAAAGATCAGCGATACCGCGTATCAGGCGGTGATGCGTAGCCTTGCGCGTGGGACCGCGGCCGAGTGAGGTTTGGAAGCCTGCCATCGGCAACCAGCATCGGTTGGGCGAAAAACCAATTCATCGAGGTACACCTGGAGGTGTTCGCGACTGACGCCGTGATGGGTGCCGATCAGCCGCTCGTGTAGATTACCAATGGCAGGATCCGCCGCCGACGCCACAACCGACTTCGCGCCCTTTCAAATGGGTTCGCAAAGGTTGGCTGCGAGGGACGTGCTTGAACCCGGCGTCCTCTAGCCCGGCTTCCGCGCAATCTGGCCTGAGGCCAGCCAACCCACGCATCAACTTCTAACTCACCCTTCAGCGGCTCACGGGGGCACGGGATTTTACGCAGCATCACGAACGCTGTCTCGTGGTGTCGCATCGAAAGCTGACGCTGCACGAGTAGAGCTGAGACCACGGCGCTTGTCCGTGGTCATCAAGTAGCGGCCCAAAACCAGACTGCCAGCGGAGTCCTCGTATTGTGCAGGATCGTTCCAGCGGTGAGTGAGACCTGGCGCCGATAACACCGAACACTGTCGGCGGTGATTGCCACAACGCGGACAGGCAAACCCTTCCAGCCAGCGGGACGCGGCCAAGTATTTTTGACATGCCTCCTCAGTGGCGAATTTCCATTGGAATTCACGCAGAGTCTTGGGAATCGCCGGTCCCGGCACGCCTACGCTACCAGTTGTGGTCTGCTGAAACCGAATCAGCACAGGCTTGCTAAAGGAACAGAGGGCCCGGAAGCGTTTAAGGAACAGAGGCTACGGAAGCGCGCTCCGCCCTAAAAAGCGCGTATACATACCCGATTGCTACCTCCAATTACTGAGTCTGAATCCTGAACTGCACGGCCGACCACCGCCCACTCTCCCCTCCCTGCATGCCAAAAAATAGATCACTCCCGCAAGGAGCGCATCCGATCTTCCTGTAGGGAGTTGAATTCAAACTGTTGCGGCGGTTGTTGTTGGTGGGGTTCATGTGAGGGCCGATAGGATAGTGCTCCTCGATAAGCGATGCCAGTGATGCCTCCCTCCCGGACCGCAAGTTAGGCGACCAGGTACGAGCGATCAGAACAGAGCGGAATGTAACCAAACGTGTGTCTCGCGCGTAGCGGCCAGCGAACAGTAGTCCCTCAGAGTGTATGGCCGAGTCACTAGCGCAGGGCACCGAGCTGAACGCCCTCTGGGCTGTGCCGTCTTTTTTTGCTTATGCGCAAGGTGTCGGTTCTTGTCAGTATATGGTCGATGGGCATGGCAGCCTTCGCGCAGACATC
>Ga0306926_10002970_pt1 | contig 17422 bp, 14 predicted proteins | sample flu12Cox44000178_FD_203759 | JGI IMG/M metagenome (GOLD analysis project Ga0306926, IMG submission 203759) | Lab enrichment of tropical soil microbial communities from Luquillo Experimental Forest, Puerto Rico - flux8day.12C.oxic.44.000.178 (v2)... | ecosystem: Environmental > Terrestrial >... | reverse complement strand
CACCAGCTCGTCCGGGATGCTGCGCAGCGAATGATAGAAGCTGAACGCCATGTTCCACGCCTGGCTGGTGAAGATGAGGAAGATGGCAGCCATTTCCGCGCCGGCGACGCGCCCTGGGGTGAGCTTGAGAAAGAAGAGAATGGTCACCGAGAAGCTCAGGATCGGCACCGACTGCAGGAAGTCGAGCAGCGGGATGAGGATCACCTCCGCACGGCGGCTCTTGGCGGCGAGCGTCGCGTAAGTGAAGGTGAACAGCAGCGATGCCAGCATGGCGATCACCATGCGCAGTGCCGTGCGTGCGGCATACCCAACGAGTGCCGAGGGGGCGAGGGAGATCGGCGTCGCCTCCAGGTGCGCGAGCGAGCCGATCAGCCCATGGGCCGCCTGCGCCATGTAGATGAAGAGGCAGAACACCAGCACGAAGGCGAGCAGGTCCCAGCCGCCCGGCACATAACGGGTCCGCAATACGGAGATGGGGAGGCGACCGAGAAGCATTCGGCGAAGTTTGCCCGAACGACGTGACGATTTGCACCACAAGGCCGGCTTCGGGACGCGTGAACCGCTGCCCGCGGTGCAAAAGATGACGCCGGTGTCGTACGATGCTCTCTCATGAAAGCACGTTTGATTGGGGCAACCGCAGCGCTCGCACTGGTCCTGGCTTCAGCGCCTGTACCGGTCTGGTGCGCGCCGCCCTCCGACTCCACCACCACCGTCAAGGACGATGCCCGGACAGCTGGGCACGCGGTCGCGCACGGTGCCACCACCGTCGGACACACCGTCGCCGACAAGTCGCGCGAGGCGGGGCATGAGATTGCGAGCGGCACGCGCTCAGCGCGTGACACGGTCCGCGATGACTCGAAGAAGACGGGTCACGCCATCGCCGACGGCGCCCGCAACATCGGCCGCAAGGTCCGCGAGGGGGTGGAGAAGTTGAAGGGCGGCGTCACCGGCAAGTCGCGCGAGCCCGCACCCAAAAGCTGATTGCCGGCGATTGCATCCCTCGATCCCCGCGCCAGCGGGGCTGCACCTGGCAAGCGAACCGTGACCCCTTCCAAGACTCACCTGGTGCTGATTCCGAGTTACAACCCCGGCGGCAAGGCGCTCGAGACCGTGCGAGCGGCGCGCGCACAGTGGGATCCGGTCTGGGTCGTCGTCGATGGCAGCACCGACGGCAGCGCCGAGCAGCTCTGCGCCCTGGCCAACGCCGACCCGGGCCTGCGGGTGCTGGTTCGCGAGCACAACGGTGGCAAGGGCGCGGCCTTGCTCGACGGACTCATCGCCGCCCAGCGTACCGGCTTCACTCACGCGCTCACCATGGACGCCGACGGCCAGCACCCTGCCGAACGGATCGGAGCATTCATGAGCGCTTCGGCAGCGGCGCCGCGGGCGATGATTCTCGGCGATCCGGTTTTCGATGACAGCGCACCGCGCGTACGCCTGTGCGGCCGCCGGATCGCGAACTGGTGCACCAACCTCGAGACGCTCTGGGCGGGCGTCCACGACACGCTGTTTGGCTTCAGGGTCTACCCGATTGCGCCGCTCATCGAGGTGATGCAACGCAGCCGCTGGATGCGACGCTTCGATTTCGATCCCGAGGCGGTAGTGAGGCTCACCTGGCGCGGCGTACCTCTCATCAACCTGCCGGCGCCGGTGCGTTACTTTACGAGCAAGGAAGGTGGGGTCTCCCACTTCAACTACTGGCGTGACAACGTACTGCTGACGTCGATGTATCTGCGCCTGTGTGTGGGGTTTCTGGTGCGGTTGCCGTGGCTCGGTGCGCGTCGGCTGATCCGTTCGTAGCGTTCACTTGCGCACCGCGGCCATGTGGGGCGGGACCTGCGAGCGCTCGGTGAGCGCGAGGACGGCATAAGCAGTCGCCGCATCGGACATGAAACGGCCGACGTCGCTCCAGGGATTGCGCCACTTGTTCAACGAGCGCGCCACCCAGAATCCCTCCTGCCCCCGTATCCAGGATCCGCCGTGACCGAGCTGATTACGCTCGAGCCACGCCAGGCTCCGCGCCACCGCGGGTGCCGCCTGCTGCGTCGCTGTCTGCTCGAGAACCAGGGTGACAAGGCCGGTGGCGTAACCATCACTGTCGGGGTGAGTGAGCAGCGCATTGCCGTCAGCGGACTTTGGCAGCAGTGCCGAGAGACTCCAGCCGCCATCGGGATTCTGGACGCGCAATAGCTCGGCGATGAGCGCCTGGTGCTGTCCCGGGTCGAGCAGGCCCGGTAGTCTCGTCGCGGCCCACAGCAGCACGAGCCGATGGTGCAGCGACTGAACCTGATATTTGCGCGCCAGATAGCCACGCAGGAGCCGCAGATGGTCCTGTACCTGTGGAAGTGAACGATAGTTCTCCGGAGCGAGCCCGACAGCCAGGGCGGCGAGCGCCGCACCATAATACCGGGCGTCGGAGACTTCCCACGGTGAGAGGTCGAAATCCAGCCAAGACCAAGCTCCCGCGTTGTCGCCGCTCTCATGCTGCTCGGCCCACATGTGGTCGAGGGCGCGGGTCGTATCTTCACTCAGCCGTCCCGTACGGGCATCGTCCCACGCCAACATCAGTGCGCTTAGAACAGCCTCAGAACCGCGGGACTCGGCGCTCTTACCCGGTCCGACGTACTGGTCGGTGTAGAACGGGCTCGTCTCCTTCCATAGACGCACGCGAAGTCGCACATCGTCCATGAGCTGTTTCTCGGGCGCAGGGGTAGCTCGCTCCGCGAGTACCGCGCGCAGCGCCGGGCGAGCGAGGGCGTAAGGCACGGCGGTGTGACAGGAGAAGCAGAAGGTGCCGTGATCGCGGGCGGCGTCCTTCCAGGTAATCCACCACTCCATGCGGCGATCGAGATAGGAGGCGGCGGCCCTCGGATCCCAATTGCTGGCGGGGGATGCCGGGTTGCCTTGCTGTGAGCATGCGATCGTGGCAAGTGCCACGGCCGAGAACACAGAGGTGCTGACGAGCCGCATGATGCTCCCCGCCGGTCCGCGGGATTCGTTGTTCCTGGTCTTGTCCATTTGGAAGTGCCTTCGTTCCGCAACCATCCTAAGACGGTTGCGCTCCGACCGCACATGCGACTCAGGCGTGGCAAGCTGGTACGACTTTACCCTCGCCATTGCCGAGGATGCGTTGTCGTTCGGGGTGCTCGCCTCGAGCCCACCAGCCGGCGCCGAGGTGACCGCCACGGGCTACGCCTAGCGCCCCTCCATCCAGATCTGGATCGTGCTCAGGCCCCGCCAGTGCCCGCTGACGGTGCCAGAGACGATGAGCGTATCGGTCGGGACCTTCTCATTGAACCGCGCCGAGACCCAGCCGAGCACGGGATCCGTGCGGCCACGCTCGAGGCGCCCCGTAAGCGCCGCCGGCCAGCGGACTTTAAGCCCGACCCCTTGCCTCGCTGCGACGGCGCCATCCTCTTCGAGCCGCACTGCACACTCCGTGGCGAAATGCCAGAACATCTCGATGTGATGAGCCGACGACGCACGCAGCTCATCGATAACGCAAACGCGCCGTGCGGATCGGTCGTAGGCGATCTCGCGCCGGTGCAGGAGCGGATCGTCAAGACGGCAGTAGCCGTCGTGCTCGGCAACGATCCGCTCCGTGTCGGCTCCCAGCTCGACTGCCAGGCGGCGCGTGTTGGCGTGTTGCGTCCAGAGAAACGGACCACCTGAGACCGACTGGTCGCGGCCATCGATGCGCACCGTGTTGTGCGCCGATGTGCCACGAAAGTACTCGCGCCAGCGCGTCTGCGTGTGGTACGCATAGGTGCCCGGGTCGACCAGCAGCGGCAGTCCCGCCACGGACAGCACGAACGACAGTGCGTCGGCGTGACCATGCGCGGCAATCCTGAGGTACCCGAGTGGCGCGGCGTCGGCGATCAGGCGCACCTCGCGCGGACTTTCGAAGTCGCTGCCGAGGATATAGTAGCCGCCGGCCTCGAAGGAGCGCCGCAGACGTGCGCCGGAAGCATCCGCGGTCATCGCGGTGAACCTCGCCGCAGCTTCATCGCCCAGCAGCCATCGGCTCTTGTCATCGAAGTAGCCGGCCTTGTACCGGAAGTCGTGCCTGCCGAACAGCACGCTACCGCAGGCGAGCAACGAGCGGTACGCGTCGTAATCAGCCGCCGGGTTGAAGCGCACGATCACCGCATCATCCGCATCGCCGAAGGCCGGCACGTTACCGCCCACGTCCATGCAGCTCGCGATGAAAGCCAGCATCGCCTCGAGCCGCTCCCAGAATGCCTCGCTGAATTCGTGGCCGTTCGCTCTCACCGTGAGGCCGGCCAGCAGCATCATGTCGGCGACTTCGTGCTGGTACCAGATGGCGTGCTCGCGATTTACCCCGTCGAGACCGTTCTGCAACAGCGCCTGTTCCTCGAACTCGCGCCGCGCGCGCGCGGCAAAGCGCGCGCTCTCCGGCCAGCACGGCCAGGTGGTCGTGCCCAGCATGAGGCCGAGCAGCTCGCCGAGCAGATGATTGTTGGCCGAGGAGTGGCGCGACAGATGTCCAGCGATGAAGTGGCAGTGTTGGCGCACTGCCGTCAGCCAGCGGACTTTGAACGCCGCCCCGCTCTCACCCGCGAACAGTACCGAGTCATCGGCACCGAGCAAGTGCCAGGCACATGACCAGTTGGTCAGGCGCAGCGCGAGCTCCAGGCTGCTGCTCCAGTTTGGCCCCCGCAGATAGCCGCACTGCGCGATCCACGAGTCGAGGAGCGCCTGGCAGCCCTGGGCAAAGCGCCACTCACCCGTGAGGCGCCAGGCCTGGGCCAGAGTGACCAGCTCGAGGTGGCGGTTCGGCTCCCAGAGATGCTTGATGTCGCCGACCAGTGCCGCATTCCGGTAGTCGAGCGTCTTACCGAAGGTCAATGGCGCCCGCGTGCCGGTGGAGGGGTCGCGATTCCACTCGGGCGGAAAGCCGAGCGGCCATTCCCGGCCGAATAGACGGAAGCTGCCGCCGAGAACACGCTCCGCCGCCTCGCGGTAAGTGCCAATCGCGAGGCCAGTGGGCCATGTGGCAATCCACGGCTTGCCGCGTGCCGCAGTGCCCGGCGTCGCGCGCACGCGCCCGACGCCGGCCCGCTGCAACTGGATGCGCAGCTGCTGCGCGCCGCGATGGCCGAGCTCGCGCGCGCCCATCGCGCGCACGCGATTCAGGGCCCAGTGAAGGTTCATCTGCCGGCTCGCAGCTTGCAGGCGGCGCGCGGGCGCGTGATGAGGAATATGTTGCGTCGCTCCGGCGGTCGGTAATTACTGCATGAGATCGGTTCGCTCTGCGCAGGAGCTGCGGGCAACGGCGCGCACCAGCGCATTATAGAGCGCCTGGCAGGCTCGCCGCACCGGCGCCGGTGCAATGGCCGAAATGCACGCGCTGCGCTAAGAAGGTACCCTAGCCGGGTTCGCAATCCGCCAGGCCGTCACAACAATGAAGATTGCCGTGTTTGGGCTGGGCTACGTCGGGGTCGTCTCGGCAGCCTGCCTCGTCAAGGATGGACACGACGTCTGCGGCGTCGATCCCAATACCGTCAAGGTCGGATTCCTGCAACGGGGCAAGAGCCCGATCGTCGAGCCAGGGCTCGAGGAGCTGATTGCTACGGCGGTCGCTGCCGGCCGACTGGCCGCGGGCTCCGATCCGGCGGCTGCGGTCGCGCGCTCTGATGTGCTCATGGTGTGCGTGGGCACTCCGGGACAGGCGAACGGCAGCCTCGATCTCAGCTATGTCCGCCGTGTCGTGCAACAGATCGGTGAGCAACTGGCACAGGCCCCTGCGTACAAGGTCGTGGTCATCCGCAGCACCCTGCTGCCCGGTTCGATGCAGAGCGTCGTCATTCCGACACTGGAGGACTCTTCGCGCCGCAAGGCCGGCACGGATTTCGGCGTCTGCATCAATCCCGAATTCCTGCGCGAAGGCACGGCGATCTACGACTACGATCATCCGCCGAAGACCGTAATCGGCGCATCCGATGAGCGCGCGGCAGCAATGGTGCGCGAGTTGTACGCCACGCTGAGCGCACCCCTCATCCTCACCGACCTGCGCACCGCCGAGATGCTCAAGTACATCGACAACTCCTGGCACGCGCTCAAGGTTACCTTCGCGAACGAGGTCGGCCGGCTCTGCAAGGCCACGGGTATCGATGCCCGGCTTGCCATGCGGCTCTTCTGCACGGACACGAAGCTCAACATATCGAGCGCGTATCTGCGCCCTGGTTTCGCCTTCGGCGGCTCCTGCCTGCCAAAGGATGTCCGCGCCCTCACCTACCAGGGCCGCCTGCTCGATGTCGACACCCCGGTTCTCAGCTCGATCCTCGTCAGCAACCAGCTGCACATCGCGCACGCACTCGCGATGATCCGCGCTACCGGTCGGCGGCGCATCGGGCTGCTCGGCCTGAGCTTCAAGGAAGGTACGGATGACCTGCGCGAGAGCCCGATCGTAACGCTCGCCGAACAGCTCATCGGCAAGGGCTACGAGCTGTGCGTGTACGACCGCAACGTCAGGCTCTCGAGCCTCCTCGGGGCGAACCGCGAGTACATTCTCAATCACATTCCCCACATCGGCCGGCTGATGGTGGATCGGCCCGAGCAGCTTTTCGAGCATGCCGAGGTGGTGGTGGTCGCTTCCGCAGACCCTGAGTTCGCGGCGCTGCTCGAGCGGCTGCCGCCAGGTGTGTCGGTCATCGACCTCGTCGGCGCAGCGAACAGGGCCGCAGGCGCAGGCAGCGCCGGCATGGAAGGGTATGACGGCATCGCCTGGTAAGTGGCGGGTTCTCATCATCGTCGAGAATCTCCCCTGCCCCTTCGACCGGCGGGTGTGGCAGGAGGCGCTGGCCCTGCACGCGGCGGGCCACCAGGTAAGTATCATCTGCCCGAAGGGGCGCGGGTACGAGAAAGGCTACGAGCTTCTTGAGGGGGTGCACATCTACCGGCACGCGCTGCCGGTCGAGGCTGATTCGGCGCTGGGTTATGGCCTTGAGTACGCGCTCGCGCTGCTGATGGAGTTCGGCCTGGCATTGCGCATCGCGGTCACGCGCGGCTTTGACGTCATCCATGGCTGCAACCCGCCCGACACGATCTTCCTGATCGCGCGCTTCTTCAAGCTGTTCGGCAAGCGCTTCATCTTCGATCATCACGACATCAACCCCGAGCTGTACGAGGCGAAGTTCGGCCGGCGCGATGTCTGGTACCGGCTGCTGTGCCGCCTCGAGCGCTGGACCTTCGCCAGCGCCGACGTCAGCATTGCGACCAACGAATCCTACCGGCGCATTGCCATCGAGCGCGGTGGCATGGACCCGGCGAAGGTATTCGTGGTACGCAGCGGCGCGGACCTGAGACGGGTCCGGCTGTGGCCGCCACGCACGGAGCTGCATCGTGGCAGGAAGTACCTGGTCGGATACGTCGGAGTCATCGGCAAGCAGGAAGGGTTGGATCTTCTGCTGCAGGCAGTCGCGTACATGCGCAGGGAGCTGCGGCGCGAGGACGTGCACTTCGTCATCGTTGGCGGCGGCACGGAGCTTGCGGCATTGCGCGAGCTCGCCCGCGAGCTGTCGCTCGCTGACTGCGTGGAGTTCACTGGCCGCATTCCGGATGCGGAGCTGTGGGAGATCATGAGCAGCGCCGATGTGTGCGTGAATCCCGATCGCGCCAACGAAATGAACGACAAGTCGACGATGAACAAGATCCTCGAGTACATGGCGCTCGGCAAGCCCATCGTGCAGTTCGACCTGACCGAAGGACGATTCTCGGCAGGGGACGCGTCCGCATACGCACGGCCCAACGACACCGTCGACTTTGCCAGCAAGCTCTGCGAGCTGCTCGATGACCCGGAACGCCGTTCCCGGATGGGGGCGCTCGGTCGCAGCCGCATCGAGGCCGGACTCGCCTGGCATCACCAGATTCCGGCGCTGCTGCAGGCATACGAGACGGCGATGCAGTCTGATGCTGCGCAGGCACAATCGCCCGACCGCCGATCTGGTTGAGCCTGCGCCCGATGAATGCCGGCTCGACGCCGGGCCGGTTACCGCGGCGGGCGGCAAGTCAGTCCGGGCTGTACGGAAAGTGCGAATCGAGCAGCACGACGCGCCTCTCCTGAATGGATCGGTGGCTCGCGATCAGTGCCTGCGTCGAGGAAATGAAACTGTCCGTATAGTCGGTCGCACCGGGTTTGCGGGCGAATTGTGCAACCATCGCCTCCAGCATTTCACTCTGCCCCAGATTCGGCTGCAGGGAAGACGAGTTGCGGGAGCGTCGTCCATCGTTGAGAGTGAGCTTGCGGAAACCCGAGATTCGGGCCGACCGGCCGCCGCCGAGAATGTCAATGGTCTCGCGTTCCCACCCCTGCTGACTTCCGCACACATAGTGCACGGTGCTCAGACCGCCGTTGGCGAAGCGCATCTGGATGGACCAGCTTTCGTCGCGATGGCTTGGGTCGCGCGTTGCAAGGGCGTGTACCTCCAGCGGCGCGCTGCTCTGAAACCAGATCGCGAGATCGATGAAGTGGCACACGTCGCCAAAGAGGATGCCGCCCCCCTCGGCAGGATCCTGATACCAACTGTCGGCCGCAACACTCGACGCGCGCACCGTACAGGTAACCTGCCGGACTGCCACGCCGTCAAGATGTTCCATGGCACGCAGGCTCATAGGCGCGAATCTGCGATTGTATCCGACCCACAGCGTCGGGCTCTCGGCGGTCCGGGCTGAGAGTGCCTCGGCAATCGGTGCCAGTTGCTCCTCGCTCATGGCGAGCGGCTTCTCCACGTACACCGACTTTCCTGCCGCGAGCGCCATCTGAGCGAAGCGGGCGTGAGTGTCGTGGCGGGTCGCGACGGCCACCGCATTTATCGTTGTCCCTGAGGATCTCGGCCGCATCGGTCGTAGCCTTGCGAAACCCATAGCGTCGGGCCAGCGCTTCGGCATTCATACCGCGTGCCGTGCATATCGTCTCGAGGCTCAGATCTTTGCGAGAGGCGAGCCGCGGCAGGATCATCGACTTCGCGTAGTTGCCCGCGCCAATCACGCCGAGGCTGACGGGCCGGGAGGAAACGGCCGTTGGATACTGGATGGTCCGAACCTGCGTCTGCGGCGTGGTGTGGTCCGCATCGGCGTATTCAAAGACAATACCCACCGCCGATCCGAGCTCGCCATTGGCGATGCCGTCAAATACGTTCAGGGCCCTCTCGAACGGGAAGCGGTGCGTGATCAGATGACTCAGGCTGATTTTCTGCTGCGATATCAGGTCCAGAAACGCGGTCATGTTCCGGTTGGCCGACCAGCGCACGTAGCCGATCGGGTAGTCCTTGCCGTGGGAAAAATAGTCGGGATCAAAAATGCCCGGACCCATGGCGCGACTGAACAGAAAATCGATCTCTTTGGTGAACCATGTGCGCCAGTCGAGCCTGATCTCGGTGTTGCCCAGGCAGACGACGCGACCTCTCTCACGGACGAGCTCGGCTGCCATCTCTATCGGCTGGTTGCTCTTGGTAGACGTGGTCAGCAATACGGCGTCAACACCGGTGCCATGACTGACGCGCAGTGCCGCGGCGAGGGCATCCGGCCCGTCCGGTCCGCAGGCGACCTCCGCCCCGGAGGCAAGCGCGAGCCGGCATTTCGCCGGGTCAAGATCCACACCGATCACGCGACACCCGTTGGCGCGACACAACTGCACCGAGAACTGTCCCAGCAGACCGAGTCCGATCACCGCCACGCTTGCGCCCAATTCCAGGCGCGCCTGCCGCAGCGACTGGAGCGCAATGGCACCGATGGCACTCGAACTGGCCGCTTCGAGACTGACACTCTCGGGCACAAGCGCTACCAGAGTGCCTGGCGCAACGTTGTATTCCGCATGCGTGGCGACCGCTTCCCCGATAGCCGCCACTCTGTCACCGACGCGAAAGGCCTCGACCTGGGGGCCCACCGCCGCCACCACCCCGGCGCAGCTGTAGCCGAGCGTGGTGGGCGCCCTGAGGCGCTCCTGAACCTTTCGCACCGTCGGCCCGATGCCCTGTTCCCGGAACGTCTGAATCACCTGTCGCACCTGGTCGGGACGCTCGCGCGCCTTTTCAGCCAGGCTCATCCGTGCCTGGGTGACTTTCATTCTTTCCGTCCCAACACTGACAAACGAGAAATGCGTGCGGATGAGAACCTCTTCAGGACCAACGTGCGGAGATGGAACCTCACCTGATTGCAAGGTCCCGCGTCGCAGGGATTGCCGGATTTGCTTCATGGCTCAGCTCTCTCCCAGAGCGCTTGGCGTATGATTTTGTAATGACAATGTACGATCACGGAAACTCCTCGCGAGACGACCCTCGGCAGTGCCGCCGCCGATGGCCACGATAGCCATAATGTACCCCAGCGATCCAGCGGGGTACGCACCAAGTGGAATCGACAGCGTCATTCGCGGCATTTTGAAATGGGCGCCGCCGGATCTCCACTACACACTTCTGGGAGCTACCACTGATCAGGCAGCAAGGCCTGTTGGACGCGAGGTCTTGCTGAGCCTGGGTGAGCAGCCCGCACGCTTCATTCCGCTGGTCACGATGGATCTCAAGGCTCGACGCGGCGTCGCGCCGGTGGTGCTGAGGTACATGTGGGCTTTGTCCCGTTATCGACGCGCGCATGGCTGCAACGAGTTCGATATCCTCGATTTTCACCGCGTGGAGCCGGTCTGGCTGTTTGCGCGCGACCCGCGGCCAAAAAACCTGATCGTGCATCAGGATATGTCCGTCCTGCGCAACGAGGACTGCGACATCATGTGGCGTCATGCACCCTGGCTTTATGAGCGAATCGAGCACCGTCTCTTCGCGCACGTGAATCGCGTGTTCTGTGTACGCCAATCAGCAGTAGCGCGCTATGCGCAAATGTATCCGGACTTGTCCGGACGCCTCTCGTTCATTCCCACCTGGGTCGATACGTCGGTTTATGTGCGCCCGAAGGATTCGCACGAGCGCACCCGGGCACGGACAGATCTCAGGTCGGCGCTTGGGCTCGAGCCGAGCTCGCACTCCATTCTGACCTATGTCGGTCGACTCGACCGGCAGAAGGATCCACTGCTCCTGTTGCACGCATTTCGAGAAGCGCTCCGCCGCCGCTCCGACTTACATCTCGTCATCATAGGCGACGGAGTCCTCCGCTCGCAGGTGGAGGCTGGGAGCCGGGACCTCATGCTCGACGGCCAGGTAAGTCTGTTAGGGGTCAAAGCAGCGTCGGCAATCGTCCGGGTGCTGCAGGGCAGTGATCTGTTTGTGCTGTCATCGGCCTACGAGGGCATGCCGGTGGCCGTCCTCGAAGCGCTTGCGACCGGCCTGCCGGTGGCGAGCACGAACGTCGGCGAGGTCCCGCTGGTGGTCCGCAACGGCATCAGCGGGCAAATCAGCGGGGCGCGAACCGCGGTCGCGTTAGCCGATGCGATCTGCACGGCGCTCGGCCAGTTACCGTCGATGGCCGGGGAGCCCTGTGAGCGGGCCATCGCACCCTACCGGCCGGAGAAGGTGCTGGGTCAGCTTTATGATAACCACCGCCGTCAGGCCGACGAGATCGGCTGCCAACAGCAGGGAGGATGTGGAGGATGAGCATCACCACCAGGCTCGCCAAGGCGGTCATGAAGCTCCGCGAGGTCACGCCTGATCCGGCAAACACGGGCGGCCTGCAGGAAGTCTTCAACCTGCGCAGCTTTCGGGAGGCTCCGCAAGCGGTGCGTGACGAGATCATGTCCCAATCGTCACAGGCGAAGTACCGAGAGGAGGTTGAATATCCGTGGGACGCTTACTTCGATATTGACATCACAGCGCTTCTTGGGGGTAAGCATGCGCTCGACCTCGGATGCTTCAACGGCGGCCGCGGCGCTGCCTGGTACGAGCGTTACAGGTTGAGCCGGATCACCGGGATTGATGTGGACCAGGTCTACATCGACGCTGCGACCCGGTTCGCAGCGGCGCATGGTATCCGCGCGCGCTACACGGTGGCTCAGGGCGAGACCTTACCCTTTCCGGACGCCAGCTTCGATGCCATCTTGTCGTTCGATGTGCTGGAGCACGTTCGCAGCGTATCGGCGACGATGAAGGAGTGTTATCGGGTGCTCAAGCCCGGTGGACTGTTCCTGCTCGTGTTCCCGAGCTACTTCCAGCCGAACGAGCACCACCTGGGGATGGTGACGCGCTTCCCGGGGATTCAATGCTTGTTCAGCGGCAGGACGCTGATTCGTGCCTACAGCGAGATTCTTGCTGAGCGCGGCGAAAGCGCCTATTGGTATCGGCGTGGCAGCGATCACACCATCAATGGCACGACGCTCGCGAGATTCAGGGCCATTCTGCGCGAACTCGACTGGCGCATCATCCACCAGAGCCGCAAGCCGATCCTGACCATCGGCCGCAATATGTCGCGCAGCGCTCTGAACAGGTTTACGGGGACGCTCTTGACGCCGTTTACGTTCGTACCGGGCATGCAGGAGGTAATCCTGCACCGCCTGACCTTCGTACTGCAGAAAGGGGCGGAGCCTTAGTAATAGGACAGTCCGTCATCCCGCTCCGCCGACCGATTCAGGACGACCCCGACGACGTTCATGTCTGCAAGCAGTTCCTTGGCCTTCGCGAGCGAGGCTCGCTCAGTACGTCCCTCCGCGACGACCAGCAGCACGCCATCGACGCGCGGCGCAAAAGTGAGCACGTCGTCGGCGCTCAGCGGGGGCATGTCGCACACCAGGATGTGGTCCGGTATTTGCTCCTCTATCAGTCGCAACAGCTGCTGCACGCGGGCACTCGCCAGCATCTCTGAAGAATGGACAAAAATCCGCCTGTTCGGAATGACCAGCAGGCTGGGCAGCCCGCAGTCGTAGATCACCTGCTCCGCTTCTGCCTGGCCAAGCAGGTACTCGCCAAGTCCGTGCTCGAACTGCATGCCAAGTTGGTTCGCAACCGCCGGGCGCTGCAGATCGAAATCGACCAGACACACACGCGTGTTCGGGTCCTGCGACAGCGCCAGCGCCAGATTGATCGTCGTCAGTGTCTTTCCTTCGCCGGCTCTCGTGCTGGTCACCGCAACCGAGCGCCACTTCCTCGCGGCGAGGCGCTGCAGCAAGCGTGTGCGCAGGATCTTGTAGGAGCGCAGCGCCGAGCGGTCGGTCACCTGCGGCAAGACACAGTTGCGCTCGAGAACTGCCGCATCCAGCGCGATTTTCTGGAACTGCAGCGCTGACGGCGCAGCGGCGCCGGTCTGTGCCGGTGCGGGTCGCGCGCCGGCATCCTCCGCTGCTGGGCGTTGTTGGCGAGATCGTGACAGGGCGTTTTCTATGACACTCATCGGAGATCGCTGCCTTCAGGCCAGGGCGCGGCTGTGCAGGTGCAGCCGCTCAAGGCACCGCAAAGCGAATGAGGAAATACAATGCGGGAACCGCAATGACCATCACCGCAGCCCAGGCCGCCAATTGAAGTCGGCGACGCTTGGTGTAGTCCGCATTCTGGATGACCGGCACCACGGCGATCGGTGGAACATCCAGGAGCGCCTGGACATCGTGCGCGCCTCGGACCGTGGAGTCGAGTGCCATGGCAGCGAGGGCGACCATGAAAGCCAGAAATGTCGCGCCGATGAGACCGATCAGGGCGATGCCGAGCCGCGGGGGCTTGGTCGGGGCCGTTGCGACCTGGGGAGGAGAAAGGAGCGCGAACTGGTCCGCCGTCCCGATCTTTATCGCTGCTGCCCTGACTTCGGCGTCCATGCGCTTGTTATTGAGCTGTTCAAACAGCCGCCGCGCCGTGGTGGCGTCGCGAGTGAGGGCGTCGTAGGTAACCTCCAACTCTGGCGTGGACTGCAGCTTGCCCTGCAGGCTCGTGACCTGGGCACGTAACTCGCTGCGCTGCCCCTGCAGTGCCGCGATTTGCGCCTCCACCCCGTTCAGCTGCGTTTCCAGCTGAACGACGGCCGGGGTCCGACCGACGGTGTTGTGTGGGTCATCCTTCTCGCCGGCAGCGATACGGGCCTTCTGGTTCTCGATCGTGCGCTCCAGACGCTTCACGTCTGGATGATCCTCGCTGTAGCGCTGACGCATCTCGGCAAGATTCGCTTCCTCCACGGCCAGCTGCGCCTGCAGATTCGAGCTCGTGCCCTCGACCAGATTCCCGGAGCGCAGGGCATCGATCTGCCGGCGCAAGGCAATCATGTCAGGGTGGTTCGGATCGTACGCGGCCGCCTTCTTCTGGTACTCATTCTCCAGAGAGCGCAGCGTGTCCATGTTGACTCCGGCGGCACGCGCCTGCTGCAGTTGCTGAAGAATGAATGTCCGGTTCTGCTCCTGGGCGCGCAGATCGCGCTCGACGGCCGTCAGCTCCTGGTCGGCCATGGTCTTGACATTGAGATTGGCCTGTGTGCTGTCGGGCAGGCGGTCGAAATTCTCCTGCTTGAAGTCCGCCAGACGCGACTCACTCTCGGCGATCCTCTCTTTCTGGTGCTCGGCCTCGGAAGCGTAAAAGCGGCTCTCGTTGAGCACCTGCGCAGCTGCGACCCGGCGGCTGTCCGTGATGAAGGCATCAGCCAGCCACGCGGCCACTCTTTGGGCCACTACCGGGTCGCGGTTCGTGTACGTAACCGTGAAACCAGTGTTGATTTTCCGCTCGAGGCCGGTCATCGGGTCGAGAATCTTCTGCGTCTGCATCTCGACGTTGAGGTCGCTCTTGAGCTTTCTCAGCGCCGCAGCCGGGTCGGCTTTGAGCTGCGGATAGGGTGCCAGCTCAGGCAGTGCTGCGCGCAGCTGAGACGACGCGAGAATGTTGCCTGTCAATCCGGAGATATAGCGGTCGGCGTAGTTGTCCCCCTTGTTCTGGTCGCTGAGTTCGGTTCTCAGCTGAAACGCCGCAGTTGACCCGTATTCACTCGGCAATGCCACCACCAGGAGCAGCGAGAGCAGCACTATCGGCAGCCAAATGGCCACGATCAATCGCCGGCGGCGGCGCAGCGAATTGACATAGTCTGAAAATTCAGTCGACTTGTCCCGCTCCATTCCGTGACTCCCGTGGAGATGCCCGCCTGGCTAGTAGCCGATCGTGATGGCCGGACCGTTCTCGGGCCGGTGCGGCTCATAGACCAACGACAGGCGCGCCGCGTTCGCCTGCGCACTCGATCCACTGTAGTGGTAATCTGTTAAGTTGTAGGCGGCGATCACGGAAAATTGTCGCACGAGACGCCACTCGAAGCCCACCGTACCGTAGGTATAGTGCTGAGCTTTGACGCCCGGGTCGACCGATCCGGGCACGGGGTCATCATGAATTGCGCGCGCACCGAGAAAGCCCGCCAATCGCGGCGTAAAGCGGCGCGCCACGCGCAGGCGCAGCTGATCTCGATTGACTGCGTAGCCCTGCCCGGTCGGCTCCACATCGCGGGTCAGATCGACGAATATCTCGGTCAAGGGGTACGTCCATTGAACGCCGACGCCACCGGTTGCAGTGGTCGTTGAGCTCGAAACGGCAGCCTCGCCCGCCAGGGACCCCGAAAGGTTCGTGCGCGCGCCCCCCGCGCGCAAATAGTATTGCTGGGTTGCCGAAAGCTTCCCATCCCACTGCACCTCCGCGCCATAGGTATCGGCCCTGCGACCTCCTTCCGGCTGAAAGCCCGCCGCAGTGGCACGCACCGTGATGGAGCCAGTGGGAGTAGCTCGAAACGACAGGCCGGCGGCACCAGCGAGGTTGCTGTAATTGGTATAGCCCTGAATCTGCTTACTGTAGGTCGCGTCGGTATACTCGAGATTAAGTTCAAGGCTGGTCCGTGGGGTCATCTCGAGCCGGTACCTGGGGTGAAGGTAGCCCAGATTCTGGCGGACGCTTGCCGGGGTGGCGAGCGTCGTTCCCGGCTGTGAGGTTCCGAGCCCGCTGCCGATGTTGGCGGTCGGCAGATAGTTCGTGATCAGGTCCTGCGATACGCCATATGCGTATAGCCCGAGCGCATAGCGGGCTCCCCGGCGCTCACCGTCCAGGTAAAGAAGCTCTGCGTTAGAGTCGAGGTCCGAATGGCCCGAATACCAATTGCCCCGTACCTCGGGAGTGAGGCGCCACCCCCAGTTGGGCTCCTGTATCAGCCACTCCACGCGGGCATCCGCCAGAGCGTCCGCCGCGGAGATCTGGTGATTCCCGCTGACGAGTGTGACATTGTCGTTGTAGCCCCCCGCCACCTCCAGCCGCGGATTCAGTTCGTAGTCGGTGGCCCGCGCCGAAGTAGCACTGAGTGATATGCAACCCGCCGCGGCGACGACGGCCAGGCTGCGCGGGCAGGGTGCGAACCTGCCGGCTGCAAGCCGTGTCGGACTCACGGCACGACCACGATATCGCCAGCCTGAAGTTCGATGTTCTGTTGCAGATCCTTGCCGTGGACGACGTCGTTATAGTGGAAAGGCAGGCTGACCTGTCCGGAGGCGCTGCGGCGCAGAATGATGATGTTGTTGAGCGATGCAAATGCCGTGGCACCACCTGCCATGCTCAATGCCTGCATGACGTTGACACTGGGGTTGACGATGAACTCCCCGGGCTTCGTGACCTGGCCGATCACATACACCTTGTTCCCCTTGACCTCCTGTACCGACACCGTTACGACCGGGTCAGCGATGTATTTCCTCAGCCGATCGGTGATCAGATTCTGCAGCTCCTGGACGTTCTTGCCGCGTGCATCGACCTGTCCCACCAGAGGAAAGGAGAAACTTCCGTCCGGGCGCACGAGCACGGCATTGCTCGTGAGGTCGGGTTCCTTCCACACGGCGATCGCCAATATGTCGCCGGCCTTGACCGTATAGTGGGCTTCATCGGCCGCGTGAGCGACACACAACACGGCAAGCATCCCGAGGGCTCGCAGCAGAGTATTGAGAATCGCGCGCATCTGGCCTCCATCCGTGGTTCCAGCGGGAGAAGCCGAGCGCCAAAGGTACCTAAGTTCCCGCCACTGTGCCATGGCGGGTGTCCGATACCGCCAACTGGGGGCGGCTCATCCGCATGACCAGCGACTGAATTATCGTTACAAGCCGCCTATGCGCTACTTGCTGGCTCTGCTGATCTTGTTCCTCACGACCGCCGATGTGTTCGGCTGGTCGGCGAGTGTGGCACCAGGACTCAGCATCAAGAACGCGATCCTTTATCTCATCATACTCGCATTGACGTTGCGCTTTGTGGTGCGTGGCGGATTGCGCCTGCAGCTGCCGCAGGTGCACCTGTGGTTCGCGGTGCTCGTCGCTTATGCCACGCTTTCATGGCTCGCCACGGGACTGCTGGTGCGCTACAGCTCCTACACGCTGCTGAGCAGCGGCATCGATCTGAAGGCAGCCCTGCTCGACAACGCACTGGTGTTCGTCCTGTTCCTCTACGGAACGCAGACCTGGGCGGATGTGAGGTTCCTGCTGAACTGCCTGCTGTTGGCCGTGGCCGCTGCCAACGCCATTGCCATTGGCAACGCTGCCGGCGCG
>Ga0306926_10002969_pt1 | contig 17422 bp, 11 predicted proteins | sample flu12Cox44000178_FD_203759 | JGI IMG/M metagenome (GOLD analysis project Ga0306926, IMG submission 203759) | Lab enrichment of tropical soil microbial communities from Luquillo Experimental Forest, Puerto Rico - flux8day.12C.oxic.44.000.178 (v2)... | ecosystem: Environmental > Terrestrial >... | reverse complement strand
TTTGCCGGCCTTCGGTGAACATCCCGGCGACGAGAGCCGGAAATCCTCCGACCTGGCCACCGAAAATCCGCGGAAGAACCTCAGCCTGGCGGTCGTCGGCGCGCTCGTCGATGAAGATGCCGGCGGCTCCCTTGGCCTTTCCCGCCCACAGATCGCCCTCCCATCGCCCGACCCGGACGAAGCTCAGATCGTCGAGAGGGATATCGCCGTAGCGGCCATGCAGGATGTGCCAAAACAGCACCGATTCGCAGGCGCCGTTGTCCGGAGCTTGCGCAAAGGTGCACGGGCACGCGACGGCGCAGCTGCAATTGTCGAACCAATCTCCGGTGATGTGCCAGTCGGGTATCTCGGTCATGGGGAGCGCCCTTTGTGGGATCGCCTGGATCTATTCTTACGCTCGCCGCTTGCTACCTTCGAGGCGGGCATAAAGAATTGGCCGGCTTCAGGGTATCGATTCGATGTCGATGATACGAGCGAAGCGCCGGAAGTCTGCAGCGTTGAACGTGAGCAGGCGCCGAATGCCGTGTTCGAGCATCGTCGCGACGACGTTGGCGTCGTGGACCTGACGGCCGCTGCCGCGATGGGCAGCGACGGAAAGTTTGATTTCGTCCGCAAGTATGGCGTCAAAACGGGCAGTCAGACCCGGTTTTGGAGCGTATGGTAGGGTCACTCTGGCTTAACAGGGCCGGACCGTGCGATCCGCGCTAAAATTACAGGATTATAGGGAGAGGAGGCCGCGAGCGGCTGAGGGGCTGCCTGCCGCGGCGATGCTGCTCGGGGAACGTCGGCAGTGAAGGGGGAATCGTTCGCCCCGGTCCCGAACCGCGGCATGCTCACGCTCTCGATCATGATGGCGAATATCATGCAGGGCGTCGACAACTCGATCCTCAATGTCGCCCTGCCGCACGTCCAGGGGAGCCTGTCGGCTTCGCTGGACCAGATCGCCTGGGCGCTGACCTCTTATATCGTCTGCGCCGCGATCATGATGCCGCTGACCGGCTGGCTCGCCGGCCGATTTGGCATCAAATACATCTTTCTGATCTCGGTCATCGGCTTCACCCTTGCCTCGGCGCTGTGCGGCGCCGCGCAAAGCCTCGGCGAACTCGTCTCCTTTCGCGCGTTGCAGGGAGTGGCGGGCGCCGGTCTGGTGCCGCTGTCGCAGGCGACCTTGCTGCAGATCAACCCGCCGGAGCGCCACGGCCGTGCCATGGCGGTGTTTGGCATGGGCACGATCTTTGGGCCAATCATGGGGCCGGCGCTCGGCGGCTGGTTGACCTATGAGTACAGCTGGCGCTGGATCTTCTACATCAACCTGCCGGTCGGCACGCTGTGCACGCTGGGCGTCCTTGGTTTTATGCGCCAGACCCGCTACGTGCATCGCGAACCGTTCGATTTCTTCGGGTTCCTAACGCTGAGCTTGGGCATTGGCGCCCTGCAATTGATGCTCGACCGCGGCGAGCTCAAGGACTGGTTCCATTCGAGCGAGATCTGGGTCGAGGCAACCGTCGCCGGGCTCGGCTTTTATCTCTTTGCAGTGCAAACGGTAACCACCGACGGGCGCTCGTTTCTCAACCGCGACCTGTTGAAGAGCGCCAATTTCGTGGCCGGCACCGTACTGATGTTCTGTGGCGGGCTGATTATGACCGGCACCAACGCGCTTGTGCCGACGATGCTGCAAAACTTGATGAACTATCCGGCGCTGACGACCGGGCTGGTGGCCATGCCGCGCGGCATCGGGAGCATGGCGGCGATGTTCCTCGTCGCCCCGCTGATCACCCGGGTCGACAACCGGTTGATCATTCTGTTCGGGCTGCTGATGACCTCGGCCGCGATGTGGCAAATGAGCCAGTTCTCGCTGCAGATGGGCATGGCGCCGGTGGTCATTTCCGGGCTGATGCAGGGTTTCGGCCTCGGTTGCACCCAAGTACCGCTGAACATCATCGCGCTCTCGACCCTGCCGCGCCACATCATGACCCAAGGGACGGCGATCCGTAGCCTGGTGCGCAACCTCGGCGGCAGCGTCGGCATCAGCATTCTGGTCGCGACCTTGGCGCAAAACACCCAGGTCGTGCATTCGCGCCTGGTCGAAGGTCTGCGGCCCGACAACCCGCTGGCGCAAGCGCCCTATTTGGCCGCACCCTTCAGCCTGAGCACGCCGAGCGGCATCGAGGCGCTCAACGCCGAAGTGACGAGGCAGGCGGCAATGGTCGCCTATGTCGATGATTTCAGGTTGCTGATGCTGATCGCGCTCGCCGCTGTACCGGTGCTGCTGCTGTTACGCGAAACGCGCCGGCGGCCAGCGCCGGCCGCGGCCGCCGCGCCCGCGGCAGCCGACGACTAGCCGCTCTTATTCAAAACGGCGGCCGGACATCGTTCAGGAAGGTTTGGCGGATCGCCGGGCGATTCCGGCCGCGACATTATTTTGCCACTCGTTAACCTTAAAATTTAATTGACGTCGTTAACACCTGCGAGCAGGCTCTCGTCAAAACCGGTCCGCAGACCAAATAAGCCGTCGGGGGAGGAATGCAGCCTTTTTTTGGGCGGCTGTCCGCCAAGCGCCAATTGGGCCACCGCATTCGCGGGCCGCCGGCAGGTGAAAACGTCGACGCAATTCTACCAAGCACGATCCCTTGCCAAGAGCAAGGGGACAGGAGGAATCACGCCATGCGAATGAAACGCCCACTCGTCTTGACCACGGCGGTCGCATTCGCGCCGTTCGTGGCGCTGCCGACTGCTGCCGAGGCGGCGACGGTAACGAACCCGATCTGTCCGACCGAATTCGCCTTGTTCAATCCGGACGACGGGAAGGACATCGTCGTACCTGATGGGTTCAAGGTCTCGGTATTCGCGTCTGGGCTGAACATGCCGACCGGGATCGCATTTCTCGGCAATTCGAACAGATTTGACGTCTATGTCCTTGAGTCCGGACACGGCCTCCCCAGCAAATGCAACGAGCAAGGGCCGCCCCCCTTTAGTGCGACGAATCCGTTTACGCCCGACATCCTGGTATTTGACGGGAAAACCAAGACGCTGCTCCGCACCCTGGCCAAGCCCATCGGGACCGGCACCGGCGCCTTCCAGCCCGCTGGGCCGGCAATCGATATCGCTTTCGAGCGTGGCCTCCAGGGAGGGCGGCTGTTTGCCACTGACTCCAATCAGGCGACCCACACGGCTACAGCTGCTGACAGCTCACGCGTTGTTACCGTGGACCCGACGACCGGGACGGTCACCCCCCAAATCACCGGGTTGCCGACCGGTGACCACCCGACCGAACAGCTGGAGTTCAAAGGTGGCTTCATCTATTGGTCGCAGGGATCGACCACCAATAGCGGCGTCTCCGACGGCGGACAGCCGGATATTCCGTGTCAGGATATCAAGCTGAGCGAGTTCGTGTTCATCTCGAGCCTCGGTCCGCCGGTACTTGCGGGAAGCGGCTACTCGCCCTTCGAAGTGCAACAGCCGGGTAAAACTATACCGGCGTTCACTAACCAGTCCACCACCCCGCCAACCGTCCGGAAGGGCGTTTGTGACGGCGCCATCTTGCGAGCGAAATTGACCGACCTGCCCAACCCTCCGATCGAGGCTTTCTCATGGGGCTATCGCAACGGCTATGCCATTAGGTTTGCCCCCGACAATCATGCTTTGAGCGGAGGTCTGCTCGTCGGCGAGGACGGAGCGGACGAGCGCGGCGCGCGCCCTTCGAACAATGCGCCGGATTCGCTGCAGCTGGCCAAGCAGAACGACGACGGCACCCCGGATTATCACGGATGGCCGGACCGATATGGCTTCCTGCCCACGAGCCAAGCGGTGTTCAACCCGGTCGGCGGCCCCAGCGATGCCCTCTGTCAGCCCCCGAGCTCATTTCCGGCGTGTGTCCCGAACGTTCTGAAATTTGATGTTCCAATCCGCGACGTGCTGGCCTTCCCGCCGCAACAGATCACCTCGCCCTTGGCGATCGAGGCGGCGGATTCGTCGTTCACCGGGATCGACTTCGCGCCCAAATCCTTTGTCGCCGGGCCGGTCGAGGACGGTGCCGTGCTGTACAGCCTCGAGGGAGATTTCGGCTTCTCCAAGGCGAATGCCAGTGCAGCTGCGCCAGGGACACAACAGGTCGTGCCGGTGCCCGAGGTCGGACACGAGGTGAAACTGATCAACTTCGACGCAAAAGGCGATAAGCCGCTTGCCCTGAAAATCCAGCGGTTCGCCCACAACGTCACAGACGAACAGGCGTTCCCCGATGGGCTTAGGGGGTTCAACCGCCCAACGAACGTCAAGTTTGGCCCGGACGGTTGCGTTTACGTCGTCGATTACGGCGCCGTGCGGGATGGCGGACAATCCGACCCCGCCTCGGGAGTCATAACCCCGGGCGACGGTCCCCTCGTCCAAATCCCAGGCACGGGCGTAGTCTGGAAGATCTGCCCACCGTAATGCGCAGATAAGGTGAGTTGGGGGCGGCTTTGGCCGCCCTCTTTTTTGACCTGCCCCTCGTTGTTGCGGGGCTCGGCCACGCCCTCTATAGTCCTGGGCTCATGCAAAGAGGCGTCGCCGAGGCCCCGGTCCGGCACCGGCATCTGCTCGGGATCGAAGGGCTGTCGCCGGACGACATAAACCGGTTTCTCGACCTCGCCGACGGCTATGTCGAATTGAACCGGCAGGCCGACAAGAAGCGCAACACACTGCGCGGCCGCACGATCATCAACTGCTTTTTCGAGAGCTCGACCCGTACCCGCACCTCGTTCGAGCTCGCCGGCAAGCGCTTGGGCGGCGATGTCATCAACATGTCGGTGCCGGCGAGCTCGATGGTCAAGGGCGAGACCCTGATCGACACGGCGATGACCCTGAACGCGATGCACCCCGACGTGCTGGTCGTCCGCCACCCCGAATCGGGGGCGGTGCATCTGCTCTCGGAGAAGGTCGACTGTGCCGTCGTCAATGCCGGCGACGGCAGCCACGAGCACCCGACCCAGGCATTGCTCGACGCGCTGACGATCCGCCGGCGCAAGGGCCGGCTCGGCGGGCTCACGGTGGCAATCTGCGGCGACATATTGCACAGCCGGGTGGCGCGCTCGAACATCGCGCTGTTGAACACAATGGGGGCGCGGGTGCGGGTTGTGGCACCCCGCACCCTGTTGCCGGCCGAGATCGAGCGGCTTGGTGTCGAGGTGTTCCACGACATGGCCCAAGGGCTGGCGGACGTCGACATCGTGATGATGCTGCGGCTGCAGAGCGAGCGCATGCACGGCTCCTTTGTGCCGTCGACGCGCGAGTATTTTCACTTCTTCGGGCTCGACTACGACAAGTTGCGCGCGGCCAAGTCCGACGCCCTGATCATGCATCCGGGCCCGATGAACCGCGGGGTCGAGATCGGCAGCGAGATCGCCGACGACATCGACCGCAGCCTGATCCGCTCGCAGGTCGAAATGGGGGTCGCGGTACGCATGGCCTGCCTCGAGATCCTGACCCGCGATCTCGGCAACGGCCCGCCGCTGCCGTGAAGGAATTGAAGCCGCGCGGCTGCACGATACGGAACCTGATGATCCGGCGGCGGCTGGTTCCGGTGCTCACCGTGCTTTCTCTGATGACGTTCACAGCCGGGGGAGTCGTTGCGGACCCTCTATGCCCGCCGCCGATGCCGCCAGCGGACCGGGCCTTTCCCGGCGTCATCCAACTTTTGGTGACCGCGACGGATATCGAGCAGCGGATCTTCCACGTCCACGAGGAGATCCCGGTCGCGGGCGGTAGGGAGCTCACATTGCTTTACCCCGAATGGCTGCCGGGGACGCACGCGCCGTGGGGACGTAACCGCATAAACAAACTCGCCGGCCTGACGATAGCGGCAAATGGCGTTCCCGTACCTTGGATACGCGATCCAGGCGACATCTTCGCCTTCCACCTGACGCCGCCCGAAGGCGCCGACCGACTAAAGGTGGACTTCGACTATCTGTCGCCCGAAGGCGAGGGCGCCGAAGTAACCTCGGACATTCTGGTCTTGGAGTGGCCCTCTGCCGTCCTCTACCCTTCGGGCTATCCGGTGAGCCAGATCGAGGTCGAACCCAGGGTCATCCTACCCGATGGCTGGCGGTTCGCGACGGCGCTCGAACCCCTGCCGAGGGGCCCGTCGGCCACTTCGTTCAAGCCCGTCTCGCTCGAGACGCTCGTCGATTCTCCCCTCTTTGCCGGGCGGCACATCGCTCTCTGGGATCTCAATGACGACGAAGCAGTTCCCGTTCGGCTCAACGTGTTCGCAGACGGACCCGAACTCCTGGAGTTTCACCCGGAGTGGCTCGCGGCCCACCGCGCACTTATTAAAGAGGCCTATAAGCTCTTCGAATCAAAGCATTACGATCATTATGATTTTCTCGTCACTGTGAGCGACAAGATCGCCGGCGGCGGAATCGAGCATCACCGCTCCAGCCAGGACCAAACTGGCGCTAACTACTTCACCGATTGGGACAAAGCGCTCTCTCTCCACGAGCTTTTGCCGCACGAGTACGTTCACTCCTGGAACGGCAAGTTCCGGCGCCCGGCTGGCTTGGCGACGCCAAATTACAATGTGCCGATGCAGGATGACCTGTTGTGGATATATGAGGGCCAAACCCAATATTGGGGAAAGGTGCTTGCCGCCCGATCGGGTCTGTGGAGCAAAAACGACGCCTTGGACGCGATCGCCAATGTCGCTGCGTATTATAAAGAACAGGCCGGCCGACGATGGCGCAACCTGCAGGACACGACCTATGATGAGGTTGTCGCACCTCGCTTCCTGCCACGCGCATGGGCAAGTTGGCGGCGATCTCAGGACTACTACGATGAGGGTCTGCTGATTTGGCTCGACGCGGATACGCTGATCCGCGAGCAATCCCAGGGACAGCGCTCCCTCGACGATTTTGCTCGCCGCTTTTTCGGTATCAAAGATGGCTGTCTCGGGCCGGACACCTACACCTTCGAGGATGTGGCAGCCGCATTAAACGATGTCCTGCCATATGATTGGCGAGGATTTCTGCTGGAACGCCTCCAGAGCCTCGACCGCGACCCGCTCGACGGGATCAGCCGCGGTGGCTACCGGCTCGTTTATTCGCAAGACGCCGGTAAATACTATGAAAATCTGGAGTCGCGCGGGAAATCGACGAGTTTCTGGTATTCGATCGGTTTGAGCGTGGATCGGGAAGGCAAGATAAGGGCCGTCCGCTGGGACGGGCCGGCCTTCAAGGCCGGCCTGTCGCCGGGCATGCAGATTCAGGCGGTCAACGGCGTCATGTCCGATACTGCCGCCCGCCTCAAGGCGGCTGTCAAGCTCTCGGTGAACACCACCGGGCCGATCGAGCTGACCGTCAAGGACCAGGATTATTCCCGCGTTGCCCGGATCGACTATCACGATGGAGCGCGATACCCGCACTTACAGCCAATCCAAATGCACAAGCCCCTATTGGACTGCATCCTTGCGGCTCGGGCGTCCGATCGGCCGGGCGAATGCACGCCTGCCGCGCCGTGACGGTGGTCGCGTAATGAACCGCATTCTATTCCGCCGTGCCCGGCTGCTCGACCCGGCAGGCGGGCTCGACACAACCGGTGATTTATTGGTCGAGGGTGAGCGGATCGTGGCGGTTGGCGGCGAGCTCTCGGACTCCGCCCGGGGCGCCGAGGTTGTAAGTGCAGATGGGCTATGCCTTGCGCCCGGGCTCGTCGATATGCGCGTGCAATTGCGCGAGCCCGGTGCCGAGCATTTGGAATCGATCGAGAGCGGCGGACGAGCCGCAGCGGCGGGTGGTGTCACGACGATGGTCGCCCTACCGAATACCGATCCCCCGGTCGACGATGTCTCGGTCGTCGAGTTCCTCGCCCGTCGCGCGCGCGAGGCCAAGCTCGCCAAGGTCCACACCTATGCGGCGGCGACCAAGGGGCTTAAGGGGCACGAGCTGACCGAGATGGGGCTGCTCGCGGCCAACGGCGCGCTCGGCTTCACCGACGGCGTCAAGGCGGTCGCCGACGCGCTCGTCATGCGGCGCGTGCTAGCCTATGCCCGCAGCTTTGATCTGCTGGTGCTGCAGCACCCGGAAGAGCCGAGCCTCGCTCGCGCCGGCGAGGTCAACGAAGGCGAGATTGCCACCCGGCTCGGCCTCGCCGGCATCACCCCGATGGCCGAACTGATCATGGTCGAGCGCGATCTGCGGCTCATCGAGATCACCGGGGCGCGCTACCACGCCGCGCATGTGTCGACCGCTGCGGCGATCGAGGCTATCCGGCGGGCGAGGACGCAGGGACTGCCGGTGACCTGCGATACGGCACCCCCCTATTTCGTGCTCAACGAGACGGCGATTGGCGACTACCGGACCTTCGCCAAGCTTTCCCCGCCGTTGCGCAGCGAATGGGACCGGCGGGCGGTGATCGAGGGGCTGCGCGACGGCACGATCGATGCGATCGCCAGCGACCACGCGCCGTGGGACCAGGATTCGAAGCGCCTGCCGTTCAGCTCGGCCGCCTACGGGATTGTCGGGCTCGAGACATTGCTGGCGCTGTCGCTCGGACTCTACCACAACCGCCATCTCGGTTTGCTCGACCTGATGCGGCTTCTGACCGTGAACCCGGCGCGGATTCTGCGGCTGCCGGTCGGCCGCCTCGCCGTCGGCGCACCGGCCGATCTCGTGCTCTTCGACCCCGATCAGCCCTGGCAGATCTGCCCCGACGAGTTTCTCTCGAAGTCGAAGAACGCCCCATTCGACGACCGGCCGGTCAAGGGCCGGGTGCAGTTGACGATGGTCGACGGCCGAACCATCTTCCGCCACTCAGGCTGACGAGCCTTGAATTTCGGGCATCCCTCGAACCGTCAAAAATTCCCGGCTCAGCCGTCCAAGTGGCGTCCCAAATGATGCGCAAGTATTTGATAGATAATTAGTTTATGCGTTTTCGCGCGAGTTTTTTCCCGGTAATTCCCGGTGTAACCGGGAAACTGAGCGAGCCGAGTTGCTCGTGTTGACCCTGCTCGCCACAGGTGCCATCGGCTATCTCTTGGGCTCGATCCCGTTCGGCCTGTTGCTGACCCGGCTCGCCGGCTACGGCGACATCCGGCGAATCGGCTCGGGGAATATCGGCGCCACCAATGTCCTGCGGACCGGCAGTAAGAGTGCGGCTTCGCTGACCCTGCTGCTCGACCTCGCCAAAGGCTGGGCGGCCGTGGTCATCGGCCAAGCGTGGGGCGAGGATGCAGCTCTCGTTGCGGCCGGCTGCGTGATAGTGGGCCACATGGTTCCGGTCTGGCTCGGGTTTCGCGGCGGCAAGGCTGTGGCCACCGCACTCGGGGTCGTGATCGCGCTGGCCTGGCCGGTGGCGCTCGGCGCCGCCCTCGTGTGGCTCGCCACGGCGCTGCTGCTCCGCTATTCCTCGCTCGCTGCCCTCGTCGCCGCAGTTGCCGCCGCGGTGCTCGCCCCCTTCCTCGCCGACGGTCCAACCGCGGCGGTGATCGCCGGTATCGCCCTGTTAATCATCCTGCGCCACCATGCCAACATTCGGCGCCTGATGGCAGGCACCGAGAGTCGGATATCGCTGAGCAAAGGCTGAGATAAGTCCTGGCCGCGCGCGAACTCGATCCGCAGGAGCGCCTCGACTGGCTGCGGCTCTGCCGCACCGAGACGATCGGCCCGATCAGCTTTTATGCGATGCTGCGCCGCTTCGGTTCGGCGCGAGCCGCACTCGATGTGCTGCCGCGTCTCGCCCGCCGCGGCGAGCGCGCCAAGACCGTCACCGCGGTCACCCGGGCCGAGGGCGAGGCCGAACTCGCCGCACCTAACCGCGCCGGGGCGCGGCTCGTCTGCTGGGGCGAGCCGGGTTATCCGAGCGCCCTCGCCGCGATCGACGACGCGCCGCCGATCCTGACCGTGCTCGGAGAGGCCGAATTGCTGCAGCGCTCAATGATCGCCGTGGTCGGCGCCCGCAACGCCTCGGCGAATGGCCGGCGCCTCGCGCGGGATTTAGCCGCGGAGCTGGGGCTCGGCGGGCTCGTCGTAATCTCGGGTCTCGCCCGCGGGATCGACGCTGCAGCCCATTTGGGCGCGCTCGAGACGGGCAGCATCGCCGTCGTCGCCGGTGGGGTCGATGTCGTCTACCCGGCGGAGAACCGCGGGCTCTACGAAGCTTTGGTGCGCCAGGGTGCAGTCGTCGCTGAGCTGCCGCTCGGAACCGAGCCACAGGCGCGCCATTTTCCCCGCCGCAACCGGCTCATTTCCGGAATGGCGCTCGGCGTTGTCGTCGTCGAGGCGGCGGCACGTTCTGGCTCCCTGATCACCGCGCGGTTCGCGCTCGAGCAAGGGCGCGAGGTTTTTGCGGTGCCGGGCTCACCGCTCGATCCGCGCTCACGCGGCTGCAACGACCTGCTGCGCAACGGTGCGACGTTGACCGAGAACGCCGCAGACGTCCTGTCGCAACTCGCTCCGCAGCTGCGCAGCACAGAGCCGCTGCGCCGGGTCCCGTCAGTCGCGATCCCGGCCGTGCCACACGCTCCGGCGCCAGCCGCTGTCGAACCTGCAAGAGATGAAACCGAGCTCGAATTGATCCTCGAAAGATTGGGGCCCACACCGGTCGCGGTTGACGAACTGGTGCGCCAATGCCAGATGTCAGCCGCCGCCGTCGCTACCCTCCTGCTTGAACTGGAACTCGCCGGCCGGGTCGAGCGTCACCCCGGCAACCTCGTATCCTCGCGTTGAGAAGATTTCCGCGCCCTGGCGCCCCGATCGAATGGGTTCATGAAAGTCGTCGTCGTCGAATCGCCGGCAAAGGCGAAAACCATCAACAAGTATCTCGGCAGTGACTACAAGGTCGTCGCGAGCTACGGCCATGTCCGCGACCTGCCCGCCAAGGACGGCTCGGTCCTCCCCGAATCGGATTTTGCGATGTCGTGGGAGGTCGACGGCAAGTCCGAAAAACATGTCAAGACGATCGTTCAGGCGGTGCGCGGCGCCGACCGCCTTTTCCTTGCCACCGACCCCGACCGGGAGGGAGAGGCGATCTCCTGGCATGTCAACGAGGTGCTGAAATCCCGCCGGGCGTTGAAGCATCTCGACGTCAAGCGGGTCGTTTTCAACGAGGTGACGAAGAACGCGGTGCTCGAGGCGTTTCGCCGGCCGCGCGAGATCGACCGCGAGCTCGTCGAAGCCTATCTCGCCCGCCGGGCGCTCGATTACCTCGTCGGCTTTACCTTGTCGCCGGTGCTCTGGCGCAAGCTTCCGGGCAGCCGCTCTGCCGGGCGCGTCCAATCCGTCGCGTTACGCCTGATCTGCGAGCGGGAAGCCGAGATCGAGGCGTTCAAGTCGCGCGAGTACTGGACGATTGAGGTCGAGTTCCGCACCGAGGCAGGACAGACCTTCACCGCGCGACTGACCCATCTCGACGGCAAGCGCCTCGACCGCTTCGATCTCGATACCGAGGCCAAGGCACGGGCCGCCGCCGAGGCGATCCTGAACGCCCCAGGATTTGCCGTCGCCGAAATCGACAGCCGGCAGGTTCGTCGCAACCCGTTTCCGCCGTTCACCACTTCGACCTTGCAGCAGGAAGCCTCGCGCAAACTCGGCTTGTCAGCCAGTCGTACAATGCAGATCGCCCAGCGCCTCTACGAAGGGATCGACATCGCCGGCGAGACGGTCGGGCTGATCACCTATATGCGAACCGACGGTGTGGCGATCTCCGGCGAGGCGATCGCCGCCGCGCGCCGCCTGATCGGAGGCGAATTCGGACCGCGCTATGTCCCGGACCAGCCGCGGGTCTATCGCAGCCCCGCCAAGAACGCTCAGGAGGCGCACGAGGCGATCCGACCGACGGATATCGATCGCAAGCCGGCCGACATCGCCGCCGATCTCGATCGCGATCAGCGCAGACTTTACGAGCTGATCTGGAAACGGACGATCGCGAGCCAGATGGCGTCGGCCTTGCTCGATCAGGTCACCGTCGACATCGCCGACCCGGCGCGGCGCCTGCGCCTACGGGCGACCGGTTCGGTCGTCGTTTTTGATGGGTTTCTGGCTCTCTACCAGGAGGACCGCGACGACGCTGCCGAGGAGGAACGCGAAGAGGACCGACTGCCGGCGATGCGCCAAGGCGAGCGGCTCGCACGCGGCGCGGTCGAACCGAGGCAGCATTTCACGCAGCCGCCGCCGCGCTACACCGAGGCGAGCCTCGTCAAGAAGCTCGAAGAGCTCGGCATCGGCCGCCCTTCGACTTATGCGTCGATCCTGCAGGTGCTGCAGGATCGTTCTTACGTCCGGCTCGAGCAACGCCGCTTCCTGCCGGAGGACCGCGGGCGGCTCGTCACCGCGTTTTTGACGAGTTTTTTCGAGCGCTACGTCGAATACACGTTCACCGCCGATTTAGAGAACCAGCTCGACGACGTGTCGGTCGGTCGCACCGATTGGAAAGAGGTGCTGCGCAATTTTTGGCGGGATTTTTCGGCCGCGGTCGACGGCACCAAGGAGCTGACCATCAGCCAGGTGCTGGCCGCGCTCGATGCCGAACTCGGGCGGCATTTTTTCCCGGATGACGACTCCGGGCGCGACCCGCGCCTGTGCCCTGTCTGCGGCGCCGGTAGGCTCAGCGTCAAGCTCGGCAAATTTGGCGCATTCATAGGTTGTTCCCACTACCCGAACTGCCGCTACACCCGGGCTTTTGCGCTCGACGGCGAGGCGGAGGAGAATGCTCCTGCCGACGCTCCGCTCGGAACCGATCCGGCGAGTGGCTCGGCGATTACCCTCAAGAAGGGTCCCTACGGCCACTATGTCCAGCTCGGCACCGACAACGGTGAGCTCAAACCGAAGCGGGTCGCCCTGCCGCGATCGATAAAGCCGGTCGATGTCGACCTCGGCACCGCGCTGCGGCTGCTCGCCCTGCCGCGCGAGCTAGGGCGGCATCCCGAGACAGGCGAGACGATCGTTGCCGGCATCGGCCGTTTTGGCCCCTACATAAAACACGGTGCAATGTTCAAGTCGCTCGCCCCCGACGATGACGTGCTGACTATCGGCGTGAACCGAGCCGTCGTCCTGCTCGCCGAACCGGCAGGGCAGCGACGGCCGGGACCTCGGCTGCTGCGTGAGTTGGGCGAGCACCCTGAAGGCGGCACTGTCGCTGTGTACTCCGGGCGTTACGGCCCCTATGTCAGCCATGACGGTGTCATCGCATCGTTGCCGAGAACCGCGGATGCGGAAATTTTCTCACTCGACCAGGCAGTGCCGCTGCTCGCCGCGCAGCGCCAGAAAGGCAGGCGCCGGCAAAGGAAGTTCGGGAAATCTGCAGCGGCACCAGCAAAAACGCGAAGGGTTGCAAAGTTGGCCGGCGGTGCAAAGAAGGCGGGCCCAAGGAAACCGGGATCTCGATTGAAAGAGCCGCCGGGCTAGATGCCGAAGGGAGGCCCCGGGGCATCGTCTGTGGCCGACCAGAGCGGCCGCGCGGCGTTGCGTGATCTGCTGCGTGAGACCGGCGAGATCGACGCTCGAGTCACCCGGATGCTCGGCCCAGTGAGTCCGCCGATTGTTGGCGTCTTTTACCTCGGCCGCGAGGGCGGAAAGGTAGTGCCGGCCGACCGCCGCAATCGTAACGCTTACCGGGTGGCGGAACGCGATACGGGCGGCGCCGAAGACGGTGAATTGGTGAGGGTCGAGCAACTCTCGACCGGGAGGCTCGGCTTCCAGCGAGCCCGCATCCTCGAACGGCTCGGACGCTTCTCGGACCCCGGTGCGGTTAGCCTTCTGGTGATTGCCAGTCATGACATCCCAACCGAATTCCCGATTGCTGCGATCGCCGAGTCCGACGCGGCGCTTCCCGCGAGTTCGGCCGGCCGGAGCGATTTACGCAGCATCGCGCTGGTCTCGATCGACGGCGCCGACGCCCGTGACTTTGACGACGCGGTCTGGGCCGAGCCGGACCCCGACCCGAAGAATCGCGGCGGCTGGCATATCGTCGTTGCGATTGCCGATGTCGCCTGGTACGTGCGCCCCGGCACCGCGCTCGACCGCGAAGCCAGGCGACGCAGCAACTCGGTCTACTTTCCCGACCGGGTAGTCCCGATGCTTCCCGAAGCACTGTCGAACGATCTTTGCTCACTGAAGCCGGGTGTCGATCGCGCCTGCCTCGCTGTCCACTTATGGATCGACGCCGCCGGCCGCAAACGGCGACATAGGTTCGAACGCGGGCTGATGCGCTCGGCGGCGCGGCTGACCTATGAGCAAGTCCAGGCTATGCGGGACGGCCGTAACGAGGGCGGATTCCCGTCGGCGCAGGAAAGATTGGCGGCGCTGTACGGCGCTTTCGCGGCCCTCGCCGCGGCGCGGGCCGGCCGCGGCGCCCTCGAATTGGATATCGTCGAGCACCGCGTGGTGCTCGACGCGGGGCGGCCCGTTGCGATCACTCCCGTCGCCCGCCTCGACAGCCATCGGCTGATCGAGGAGTTCATGATCCTGGCGAACGTCGCTGCTGCCGAGGAGCTCGAGACGCAGCGGCAATCCTGCCTGTACCGTATTCATGACGCGCCCGACTCGGAGAAACTCAAGGAGCTGCGCGCGATCCTCGACGCGATCGGCCTCCCCGGCCTCGGCTTCCCGAAAGGCCAGGCGCCGAAGCCGGCGCTGTTCAATCGAGTGCTGCACCGCGCCGCCGCGACGCCGGCAGCCGCTCTCGTCAACGAACTCGTCCTACGTTGCCAGGCGCAAGCCGCCTACAGTCCGAACAATCTCGGCCATTTTGGCTTGGCTCTGCGGCGCTATGCCCATTTCACCTCGCCGATTCGGCGCTATGCCGACTTGATCGTGCATCGAGCGCTGACTACCGGCGCGAATGGCGACGGACGCGGCCGTGGTTCGGAAGCTCTGCCGTCCGGCGCGGACCGGGAAGAGCTCGCCGCCATAGCGGAACATATCTCTGTGGCCGAACGCCGCGCGGCCGCAGCCGAGCGCGCCGCGCTCGAACGTTACCGGGCGATTATTCTTGCCCGCTCGATCGGCAGCATCTTCGCTGGCCGCATCAGTGGCGTTGCCGAGTTCGGGCTATTCGTCACCTCGGCTGAAAACGGAGCCAATGGGCTTGTTCCGATATCAACGCTGCCTGGCGACTACTATGAGTGCGACAAGACAGCCCATCGGTTGATCGGGCGACGATCCGGTCGGATCTTCCGGGTCGGCGACGAAGTGTCGGTCCGGCTTGTCGACGCGGACGCGATTGGCGGCCGCCTCATTTTCGGCATCGAGGAGGATGGGGCGGGTCCGACCTCTCGGAGCTCGGCCGGGAAGCGCGGCGGGGTGCGTTCGCGGCTGGCCGCTCGCCGACAGCCCGGCCGCCGCCATTGATTACCGAACGCCGCCGATATGCTGTGCTCATTGCAGGCGAGAAAGATTTCCGCGAAGATCAAGGATCGCGGGGCTCATTGCGGCGGGGAAGTCCGCGGTTTCCTCTTCTGGAGTCGATACCGTTGTCGTTGCGGCAGGCCGCTGTGCTCGTACGGGCGAGCAATTTGGCCTTTGTCCTTCTGCTCGTCGCCTGCGTCGAGCACCAGTCGCTGCCTAACGATCCGGCAGGGCGATTGTTCGCACGCGGTCTCGATGAGATCACCGACCTCTACATTGCACCCGTGTCGAGCCGAAAGCTGATCCTTGCCGGCGCCTCACGCTTCTCCCGGCTCGACGATAAGTTCTCCGTTACGGAGAGCCCCGCCGCGGAAAGCAAAATGCAGGTCGTACTAAGCTATGGCGGCCGCGAGGTGGCGGTCTACCCGATACCAGCCGACGACGAGCCTCGTGCTTGGGGCGCTTTGATGGGGCGCCTTGAAGTCGATGCCAAGACGGTGTCGCCGATCGTCGCCGCGCTTTCGGAAGACCAAATTGACAAGGCCGTATTCGACGGCATCACCAGCGCTCTTGACCGCTTCTCGCGTTACGCTGCGCCCGAAATCGCTCGTGATCAACGCGCCGTTCGCGACGGCTTTGGCGGGATCGGCATAACCCTCGAGCTTTCCGGCGAAGAGTTCCGAATCACGCAGGTGACGTCGGGTGGGCCCGCCGAGCTCGCCGGCATCCGGCCTGACGACCGGCTTGTCGCCGTCGACGGCTTGGCAACGGCTGGCCGCTCGCAAAGCGATGTGGTTCATGCTCTTCGCGGCCCGATCTTCAGCCCGGTAGAGGTGACGGTTTATCGTCCGAACCCAGGCCAAAAGCGCAGCTTTCGTCTTCAGCGGGCGCTGGTCATTCTTCCCACCGTGACAATGTCGCAGGACGGCGGCGTCGCCGTTCTTCAGGTTGCGAGCTTCAACCAGAACACGACGCAGCAGATTGTCGAGGACCTCGGGCGATTGGAGCACGAGACTGGTCAGCGGCTGCGCGGCATCGTCCTCGATCTTCGAGGTAACCCCGGCGGGCTGCTCGATCAGGCCGTCAGCCTTTCGGATGTCTTTATTCCCAAGGGGCCGATCGTCGCGACGGTGGGCCGCCACCCTGCGAGCCGGCAGTTCTTTGAGGCATCCGGCGACAGCATTGCCCCGCAAATACCGATCGTCGTGCTGATTAATGGCGGTTCAGCGTCGTCTTCCGAAATCGTTGCCGCGGCACTCCAGGACGTCGGGCGCGCCGTCATTGTCGGTAGCGCCTCCTATGGAAAGGGCACCGTCCAAACCGTTCTGCGCCTGCCAAACGACGGCGAACTGACGCTGACTTGGGCCCAGCTTGTCACCCCGTCGGGATATTTCCTACACGAACACGGCGTCATTCCGACCCTATGCACGAGCGATCTCGGAGATGACGACAATTCTGTCCAGATTGCATTGCAGCGGACGAACCCAGTCGCATCATCGGCGCCTCGTCCGCGAGCATCGCTCGATGAAGTCGCCTGGTCTCAGCTGCGCCGCTCGTGCCCGGCGCGGCAGGGCGACCATGAGATCGACATAAAGGTAGCTAAGCGCCTTCTTGCTGATCCAACGCTCTTCAGTGAGGCGGTGCACGCTCTCTCAGCGGCTCCGAACCTGGCCGCCGCCCCGCTTACCGCGACGACTGCGCCGACCGAGCCCGCCTTGACAGGAAGCGGTCGATCGCTATTTTCCGATCCACCGCATCCCTAAAAGCTGAGGGGCCCTATCGATGGCCAAGACGAACACCGTTCTGATCAAACTGGTCAGCAGCGCCGACACCGGCTTCTACTATGTTACGAAAAAGAATCCACGGACCAAAACCGGTAAACTCGAACTCAAAAAATTCGATCCGATCGCCCGCAAACACGTCTTATTCAAAGAAGCCAAGATAAAGTAGTCGCGTGGTGCGGATCAGGACTACGGCTCCAAACCTGCAGCTCCCTAAGGAACCGCTGATTTATTCGCCATTTCTGTCGATTTTGTGAAATTGTGGGGGTCGGGCAAGTTGGGGGGACGAATGTCGCGACAAGCGAGTTTTTCTGATCTGGAGTACGTGAA
>Ga0306926_10002968_pt1 | contig 17424 bp, 10 predicted proteins | sample flu12Cox44000178_FD_203759 | JGI IMG/M metagenome (GOLD analysis project Ga0306926, IMG submission 203759) | Lab enrichment of tropical soil microbial communities from Luquillo Experimental Forest, Puerto Rico - flux8day.12C.oxic.44.000.178 (v2)... | ecosystem: Environmental > Terrestrial >... | reverse complement strand
TATTCCTGTCGATCGTCTCGAACTTGGAATTCGCCTCGCTCCGCGCGTCGACAGCCGCTCTGTTCGCGGCCGCGGCGGCGTCGTTGGCCTGCTGTGCCGACTGAGCTGCCGCCTGCGCCTTCTGGTCGACTTCGCCGATTCGCCCCTCGTTCCTCCGCGTCCGCTCCTGTGTCTCCTCAAGCGAGCGGCCCATCGAGTCGACCTTGTCGTTGACTTCCCCGACGCTCGTGCGCACGAATTTCTTGGTCGCGCACGCCGTCGTGCCCCCGATTGCCAGAACAACCATGGGAACGGCCACGAAGAATTTCCGCAACATGACAATCCTCCTAAAACGACGGGCGTGATTGCCCCGCGAAGTACCCACTACGCGCTCTCACGATGAGGTCTTTCTGCCTCGCGCGTACGACGAGAGGGTGCCAGCCCGGACTCCCGCTCGATTCGAACGCGATGAGGTACTGATGCCGCAGCTCGTCGATGATCTGACGCGCCGCGGCGCTTCTCTGGGCCGGGGTGCTCGCGACGAACGCATGCCCGCCGGTCCACGCCGCCAGGTCCGCTAATGGCCCCCCGAGCGCCGATTGCGCGACCGAGTTCGTGGCCATCTCCGATGTTGGGTTGTCGATCGATGGAACGATGCCGAAGAGATACACCGGCACATCGATTTCGCTCGCGATGGCCGATACCTGCGGCGGCGTCAGCCTGCTTGCGTTGTCGTTGCCGTCGGTCAGGACGACAACGGCGCGGCGCCGCCCTTCCCGTGATCCGACGCGTTTGGCCGTGTCGGCGATGGCATCGTGGAGCGAGGTCGCGCCAAACGGCACCACGCTTTTCATCGCCTGCGGCAAGGCTTTCAGCCCCGCCGTGAAGGGCATGACCTCTTCGAGCCGTGTGTCGAACGTGTAAATGGCGGCCTCGTCCTTCACGGGATTGAGCCAGCTGAGAACGTGCGTCGCAGCCTCGCGCGCGTACTCGAGATGGCCCTCCATGCTGCCGCTGACATCGAAGAGCAGGGCCACACTGACGCCAGCGATGTCCCGTTGGAACTCGGTGATGGGACGCGTCAGGCCGTTGTCGAACACCTGGAAATCATGCACGGTCAAATCCTGAACGAATCGGCCTTTATGGTCGCGGACGACAGCCGTCACGCGCACGAGATCGATGCTCGATCTGAACGTCGCAGCGGGAGGTTGCTCTTGAGCCCCCAGTTGCACCGCGATGAAGGCGGCGGCAGCCACGCCTACGATGAGCCTGCCCCGCTTCATCGACCGCGTTCTATTCCAATCAGTTTGCCAAGTTGGTAAGTTCAACACAGAGACCTCTTTATCAGTTTTGTAATCGTCTGCGCGCCACAAAGGTCGAGCTCAATCGCGTAAGAATTACTCAACTCGACGGAACCCTAATGCTCATTAGTGCGTAGAATTTACACAAAGCTGCTCAAGGTACAATTTGGCGCGTGACCATCGCGAAAATCCACTCAGTAATTCCGACGGCTGCGCGTCTCCAACAATTTACTTATGCGATCAGGAATATCGTCGCGGAAGCGCAAAAGGTTGAGGCGGCGGGCAAGCGCGTTCGATATTTGAACATCGGCGATCCGGTGGCGTTTGGCTTCAACACGCCGCCGCATCTCGTGGCAGCCGTCGAACGAGCCATGCGCGACGGGCACAACACCTATGGGCCGTCCGCCGGGATTCCCGACGCGCGCGAAGCCGTTGCCGTGGAGTACACGAGAAACGGTTTTCCGGTCACCGCCGATCGCGTGTTCCTCACGGCCGGGACGTCGGAGGGCATCGAGCTCACGCTTGGCGCGGCGATCAATTCGAGTGACGAAGTGCTCGTGCCGATGCCGACTTATCCGCTGTACACAGCGGTCCTCGCCAAGCTCGAAGCCAAAACCAAGTTCTACCGCCTCGATCCATCGAACGGCTGGATGCCGGATCTCGATCACCTCGAGCGCCTCGTGACGCCGGCGACGCGCGCGCTGGTCATCATCGATCCGAATAATCCCACGGGCGCCGTCTATCCCCGCGACGTGCGGCGCGCGTTGCTGAACTTCGCCGATCGTCACGGGCTGTTGATTCTCGCCGACGAGGTGTACGGCGACCTTGGCTTTGACGGTCCGGTCGAGCCTCTCGGGATTCTGGACCCCGATGCCGCCATCATCTCCTACTCGAGCCTGTCCAAGGCCTACCTGGCGCCCGGCTGGCGAACCGGCTGGATGGCAATCGGACGGTCGCCGAGATTGGACGATGTAGCGGCGGGCGTAAGGAAGCTCGCCGATGGGCGCATTTGCAGTGTCCTGCCGATGCAGCATGCGATTGCGCCGGCGCTCGAGGGGGACAAGTCGCATCAAGTGGCTTTCCGTGACGCGCTGAAAGCGCGCGCGGACCTCACCGTGTCGCGGCTGTGCGAGATGCCCGGCGTGACGTGTGTGGCGCCCACCGCAGCGTTCTATGCAATGCCGCGCGTGGCGCTGCCCGAACGTCGAACGGACGAAGAGTACGTCAAAGCCCTGCTGCACGCGACGGGAGTGTTGAGCGTGTATGGGTCCGGTTTCGGGCTGCCTGCGGATCAAGGGTTCCTGCGGATCGTGTTCCTCGCCCCGTTGAATGAGCTGCGAGAGATATACGATTTGATGGCGGACTTCACGGCCGGCTTCCTTCGCTAGCACTTTTTCCCGGGTCTTCTTTTTGCTGTCCGATCGCGTCTACACACGGCGCATGGTGCAGACCGTACTCACGGTCGCGGTGGTCGCGATCCTGATTGCGGCTCTGTGGGCGGCGCGCGAGGCTCTCCTTCTAGTTTACGTCAGCGCGCTCATCGCGATGGGCTTCTCTCCACTGGTGCAGTGGCTCGAACGGCCGCACCGCGGGCGCACGCGCGTGCCGCGGTGGTTTGCCATTCTCGTGATCTATCTCGCCGTGATCCTGGTCGTCGTGATGGTGGGTGTGGCCGTGATCCCGCGGCTCATCTCGCAGGCCGCCGCGCTGTGGGCCAAGCTGCCCGATGAGTTCGACAAGGTCCAGACACAGCTGCTTCGCTATCGACTCCTGCGGCGCCGCGTGACGTTGGCCGAGGCGGTCCAGAACGCGCCAAGTGGAACGAGCGCGGCGGCTGCCGTCGGCACGGTGATCGGGGCGCTCTCCAGCTTCGCGGGCGGCGTCTTCGGCATCGTGACGGTCCTGATCCTGAGCTTTTATTTCCTCGTCGAGGCGCGCTCGATGTTCGACTATCTCGTGCGACTCCTGCCGGAGGGACGGCGGGGCGAAGCGGCGCTTGCCGCGCGAGACTCGGTCGTCAAGGTAAGCGCGTGGCTCGGGGCCCAGGTCGTGCTCGCCGGCGTGATGGGGACGTTCGCCGCGGTCGGCCTTGGCTATCTGGAGGTCCCCTACTTCTACGTCATTGCGCTCGTTGCGGCAATCGGGGAGATGATTCCGTTCATCGGACCCATCATCGCAGGGCTGACGGCGGTTGCCGTTGCGCTCACGGTGTCCGTGAAGCTCGCATTGACCGCTGGCGCGTATTTTCTGGTCCTCCATCAGCTCGAGTCCAACATCCTGGTGCCGAAGATTATGGAGCGCCGCGTCGGCGTCAGCCCGGTTGCCGTGATGATCGCGCTCCTCGTCGGAGGCGCGCTCTGGGGCATCATCGGCGCCATCCTGGCCATCCCGACCGTCGCGATCATCTCGGTCATCATCGAGGATCTCGCGCACCGGGAAACCTGAGCCTGGTGACCTGATTGAAACCGCTCGATCGCACACGGCAAACCGCGGCGGCGACGTTGGCCTATGCGGCGCTCACGGTGATGATGACGTGGCCGCTCGCCGGCGGACTGTCCCACGACATTCCGGGCGATTTCGGCGACCCGCTGCTCAACTGCTGGATCCTCGCGTGGGATGCCACCCATTTCGGGCGAGGGTGGTGGAACGCGAACATCTTTTATCCGCACCCGCTGGCGCTGGCGTACTCGGAACACCTGGCTGCACAGGCCGGCCAGATCCTGCCAATCTATCGGGCGACGGGAAACGCGATCCTCTGCTACAACCTGCTGTTTCTCTCGACGTTCGTGCTCTCCGGCCTTGGATCGTTCCTGCTGGTGCGGGAACTGACGGATGATTTCCGTGCATCACTGGTTGCCGGCGTCGCCTACGCGTTCGCGCCCTATCGATTTGCCTCAGTGCCGCACCTGCAGGTGTTGTCGGCGGCATGGATGCCGTTCGTTCTGTATGGATTCCGCCGGTACTTTGCAACGCTCTCGATGCCCCGCGTGCCGCTCGCGCTCGGGGGCGCAGCCGCGGCGTGGATCCTTCAGAACCTGTCATGTGGCTACTACCTCGCCTTTTTTGCTCCCGTCGTCGCGCTGTATCTGGTCTGGGAGATCACGACGCGGGGCCTCTGGTCGAATATGCGGGTGATCGTTTTCGTGACGATTACCTGCGCGGTGGTTGGCGTGGCGACGGTACCGTTTCTCGTGCCTTACGTCGAGCTTCGGCATTTGGGATTCCATCCGCGGTCGATCACTGAGACGCAGAAATTTTCCGCCGATGTCTATGGGTACTTGACGGCCGATCCCGGTCTGCGTCTATGGGGATCGATCATGCGGGCATCGCCGAAAGCCGAAGGGGCGCTCTTTCCAGGCGTGACAGTCGTCGTGCTTGCGATCATTGGCGTGATTCGTGGTTCGGGATTTCGGATTCGTGGGATCACACGACGACGCGGCATTGTGACTGTCGCCGGGGTCGGCGCGATCGCGGTCGTTCTAGCCCTGCTGCTCGGGTGGACCATCCGACTTCCGGGACTGAAAATTACGAGCTTGCCACGAGCGCTCGTGGTCGCTGGCGTGACTGTTGTCGCGGTGCTGGCGGCTTCGCGCGAAGCGCGCGAACGCCTCATGGCATGGATCCGATCACCGCCTGGTGTTTTCAGCCTCCTCACGCTCTTCGCAATCGTGATGTCGTTCGGGCCCGAGATTCGCGCGATGGATCGGGTGGTCCTCGGCCACAACCTGTACGAGTGGTTCTATCGTGTGATCCCCGGCTTCGATGGCCTTCGGGTGCCAGCGCGATACGGGATGCTCGTCGCGCTTGGTCTTGCCGTCTTGGCGGGGCTCGGTCTGAGCGAGGTGCGCGGCCGAATGCCCCGCGTCAAGTGGCCTTCTGCCGCTGCCGCACTCTTCATCGCTGTCGAATCGTTCTCGGCACCGCTGCCGATCAACCAGAACTCGGCCGACTACAAGCGGCCGGGTCTTGCGGCGCTGCCGACGCTTCAACGAGAGGTGCCGGCAGTCTATGGATACATCGCGTCGTTGGCGCCAGCTGACGTTATCGTCGAGCTTCCACTCGGTGAGCCCGCGTTTGATGTTCGATACATGTATGCCTCGACGCATCATTGGCGACGCCTCGTGAATGGCTATACGGGCGGCCAGCCGGCTGAGTACGAGCTCCTCGATCTAACGCTTCAGGAGATTCAGCGTCGGACGGCACCTCCTGTGAGGTTTGAAGCTCCGGAGGCCTCTACGGCCGAGCCTGTTTCCCGTGAGGAGTTGGCGTGGGGCGTGCTCCGCAGTACACGCGCGACGCATGCCGTCATCCACGAAGCGTATTACGCCGGCGATCTCGGCCAGAAGGTCAGCGAGTGGCTGCGAGCACACGGCGCGAAAGAGATCGCCGTTTTCGGCGGCGATCACGTTTTCCGGATGCCATAGATCGACGTGCAAGGGCGAAGCAGGAACCATCCCACACACCTCTACCGTCAGTGACGCGCCGTTCTGGGCCGCGCCATGCCGGCGAACGCGGTAACGGACGAGCGCAAAACTGGCGCTAGCGAGCAAACGTGATCGGCGAACTGCGACCCTCGCCTGCCCCGTCTACGGCACTGACCGTGGCCTCATACGTCCCAGGCGCCAGCGCCGCGAGGAACGCGGTGCAATCCGCACTGATAACGCCCGAGCCGTCGGGGGCTGGCTTGCCGAGATCGGAAGAGGCCAACGGCGGCGCCGTATTGGGATCATCGCCGACGTTGAAGATGTCCAGCCGGTAACTCGTCACCAGCGTCGCATCGTCCGCCGAGGCTTGAAAAATCGCGAACCTTGGCGGACTCCCGACGGCCGCGACCGTGATCGTCACCGGAGCCGATGTTGTACTGAGACCGGCCGCGTCGAAGGCGACCGCGGTCAACGAGTACGTGCCCGCTGGTACTGCCGGCCAGGTCATCGTGAATGGTGCCGTGGTCAGGCTCGCGATCCGAGTTCCGTTCGAATAGAACTCCACGCGGACCAACTGGTTCTGGGGGTCGGCGGCGTTAGCGCTCACGACGATGTCCGCCGGCGCGGTGAATTGTGACCCGGGCGAAGGGGCGGTCAGCGCGACTGTAGGTGGCTGTGGGAGGCCGGGCTGAGTGATTGTGAGTTGATCGATGACCGCGGTCGTCGTCTGCGTGGTGCTGCGACTCGTGACGGCGAGGCCGACATACAGCGCGTCCGCCATGGGTACGGTCTCGGCGCCCATCGACGTCCAACTCGAGCCGTCTGCCGACAGGAACGCCTCAATAGTCGAACCGGTTCGGACCAACCGTACCCAGGCAGGCGGGGCCCCACCACCGCCTGACCACCGGTTGGTCAGGCCGCCGGGATCGAGTCGCGATTGGAAGGCGTAGCCGCGTCCCGCTGAAATCAGAGCCATCGCGTTGCGCGCATGGGGATCGAGCGACTCGCGGATCATCACCCCGGCTTTGGCCGAGAGGCTGCCGCCTTGGATCGAGTCGACGCGAGCCGAAATGTCGACGTCACCGGTCACAGCCTGAAAAACGAACCTGAATTGATCAGAGGGCCCCCCGATGTTGGCGCCGCTTGCGGTGATCGTGTAGACGCCCTGGCCGTAGGTCGTCGACCCTGGGATCGGCGGGGATCCAATGTCCGCTGACTGCTGGCTGGTCCGAAGCGAGAGCGGAGTCACCCTCACCTGAGAGACGGTCGCCTGGGCGGTCGCGACGGAATTGTGGCTCGTCATGGCAATGCCGACGTAAGCCGAGTCTCCGAGCGCGATCGTCGCGCTCCCCATCATCAGCCACGATGCGCCGTCGACTGACGAGTATCCGGTGACGGTTGTGCCGACGCGCGTGAGGCGAACCCACTGCGGGGCGCCCGCTGGCTCACCTGCGATCGAGTCGGTGGTCCCGCCGGGCACGGGCCGGCTCTGAAACGCCAGTCCCATGGCGCCCGTCACCGTCGCAAACGCATTGGCCGCGTCATGGGTCATATCGCTCCGAATCATGACCCCGATCTTCGACCATGGGTCCGCCGGCGAGAGGCTGTCGACGCTGGCTTGGATGTCGACGTCGCCAGAGACCTGTTGATAAACGAAATGAAATTGATCGGACACATCCCCGATATCCGCGCCGGCGGCGGAAAGCGTGAAGCTTCCATTGCCGAATGATGCAGAGCCCGTCGGCGACGGGCCTCCGATGTCACTCCCCACCCACGGACTCGGTAGTTGATCCGTTTGGGCAGCGACCCCTATCGGCCAGCTCATGCAGATCAAACTTGCGAACACACACACCCCTACCCACTCGACACATCGCTGTCGCATGCACCTACGCTCCCTGTTTTGTGATCGGCTGAGCCGTAGGCAATTTGTCTGCCGGAAGAGGTACTGAAGTCGCCTATAAAGTGGACAAAGGCGAAAATGCTGAGGTGCGTCCTGATGCAGGGCGGTATGTAACAGTGTCAGTTTTCACAGTTCTCACACCGGTAACATACCAGCTCATGGCAGCTGGCGAGGGCACCTCGGCCCAGGCGCTCAGCGCCCCGTATAATGTCGCCTTCACTGGCGGTCACGTGCTCCAGTTAATGAGAGCAGATCCCCTTTCCTTCCTCGCAGCCGATCTCGACTCCCTCAAACAGCAGGGTCTCTATCGGCATCTGCGGATTCTCGAAGGCGAACAGAAGGCCCGGGGGACCTTCGATCATCGGCAGGTCGTGAATCTGTCGTCCAACAACTACCTTGGGCTGACAACCCATCCGCGGCTCCGGGACGCGGCGTTGGAGGCAACCCGGGCGCTGGGGGTCGGGTCGGGCTCGGTCAGGACGATTGCCGGCACGATGGACGTCCATATGGAGCTCGAACGCCGGCTCGCGTCATTCAAGCGCACCGAAGCCGTGGTCGTCTTTCAGAGCGGCTTCGCCGCGAACGCCGGCACGGTCGCCGCCGTCTTATCAAAAGATGACTTCGTAATCTCGGACGAGTTGAATCACGCCAGCATCATCGACGGCAGCCGCCTCAGTCGAGCCACGATCAAGGTGTTTCCGCACAAGGACGTGGACGCGGCCCGGGCTGTTCTCCGTGGCTTGCCTGCCGGACCGCGCAAGCTCGTCATCACGGATGGTGTGTTCAGCATGGACGGGGACGTCGGAGCGCTGCCGGAGCTTTGCGCGCTCGCCGAAGAATTCGGCGCGATCATGATGGTGGACGATGCGCATGCGAGCGGCGTGTTTGGGAAGAACGGACGCGGAACGATCGATCACTTCGGCATGCACGGACGCGTGGACGTCCAGGTCGGCACCTTGTCCAAGGCGATCGGGGTGCTCGGCGGCTACGTTGGGGGGAGCCGGACGTTGATCGAGTTCTTGTACCACCGGGCGCGGCCATTTCTGTTTTCGACGTCGCATCCCCCGGCGGTTGCGGCGGCGTGCATCGCCGCGATCGACGTGCTCGAGCAGGAACCGCAGATCATCGAGCAGCTCTGGGCGAACACCACGCTCTTCAAATCGGGCTTGAACGCCCTCGGCTTCAATACCGGCGTGAGTCAGAGCCCGATCACGCCGGTGATCGTGGGCGACGGCGCGCTGGCCATGAAGCTGTCGGATCGCCTGTTCGAGGAAGGCGTGTTCGCGCAGGGAATCGCGTATCCCACAGTGGCCCGCGACAAGGCGCGCGTCCGCACCATCGTCACCGCGACGCACTCGCGCGAGGAGCTTCAGTTCGCGCTGGATGTCTTCGCCAGAGTGGGCCGAGAGCTCAGCATTATTCATTGACCGCAGCCAACTGACCACTGCCAACCGCCGTGAAAGACCGATCCGTCAGGAACGCGCGATCTTGCAAGAGAGCCGGGCCTTTCAACAGAGCCGGATCCGTCAAGGCGGAAGCCATGAAGCGGCGGCTGCAGGACTTCGTGGACACCTATACGACCGGTCTGACAGCCGACGATTTCCAACGGCTGTTCACGCGGGATGCACCCGACGCTTACAAATTCTTCACCCGCGGGCTCGACGCGGGCGCCCTGAAGGATCTGCCGTATCACCAGCGGTTCATCGCGCAAGCGCGCGCGGCTTTCATGGCGTTCACCATGAAGCTTTCGCCGGCGCGGCGCATGCTGTATGCCATCTCGCTCGTGCTGGCGTTCATCGGGCTGATAGATCTTTTTCGAGGCATCGGCATCGTGCGCTTCGCGACTTTGCCTTTCGGCATCAGCCTTGGCGTCCCCGCGCTGCTATTCCGTGCGGGCACGTATCCGTTGCTGTTCGGTTTCCTGTTGATGAACCTTCTCGTCCTGCTCGAGGTCGCCGATCGACTCACGCTCAAAAACGACCTTGAAATCGCGCGCGAGATTCAACAGGCGATGCTGCCGAGCGGACTCTTCACCGCGCCTGGCGTGGAGACGGCCGGCTTGACCAGACCGGCGAACACGGTTGGTGGCGACTTCTACGATATCCTGCCGCTCGGCGACGGGCGAGTCGTGATAGCCCTGGGAGACGTCGCGGGAAAGGGCAGTCCTGCCGCGCTCCTGATGGCGCTTCTGTTGGCGATGCTTCGAACGCTCGTTGAGGAAGGCCTCGAGCCGGCACCGCTGGTGACGCGGCTCAATGTTCAGGTGAGCCGCCACGCACCGGGAACGCGCTTCATCACCCTGTTCTACGGGGTTTACGATCCGGCAACCGGCCAGCTCATTTACGTCAATGCTGGACATACGGCGCCGGTCGTATTGCGGGCGGGCGGTGGCTGCGACAGGCTCGGCAGGCTCACTGAGGGCGGCATTGCGCTCGGGATGTTCGAGCAGTCGACCTACGTCGAGGGACAGGCGACGATTCAGCCGGACGACCTCGTGGCGATCTACAGCGACGGCATAACCGAAGCCGAAAATGCCGGCGGCCGCCCGTTCGACGAAGCCGGCCTCGAGGCCGCACTGTCGGGCAACCGCAAGCTGGCTATCCCCGCGCTCGGCGCGGCAGTTCTCCACGCGGTCGAGCGCTACACTGGCGACACCAGATTCGCCGACGATCTCACACTTCTGCTCTTGCGACGCTGCACCGTTTCGGCGCCAGTCGGAGTCTAATCGGTACTCGCTGTTCGGTGCTCGTTGCTCGATACTGGTAGCTCGGTGCTCGCTCTCGGGTGATCGACGCTCGTTACTCGTCGACGCCTGAAACGCGGTAGATTACGAGCGCGTGGCAACATTGCTAGCCGGCATGCGCGTCTTGCTGCGGATTGTGACCGCGGCTGTGGTTACTGGTGCTGTGCTCTCACTCGGAGCCGGCGCCGGACCGGTGCGCGCGCAGAGCTTGGACGGCGTCCAGTTGCTGCTCCGGCACATCGAGCGTGCCGTCCAGGCCGGCGGTGCTGATCAGTACATCTCCCTCCTCGCCCAATCCGCCGATCGCGACCGCGCGCGCGATTTCGCCTCGTCGGAGCTCGGGTCTCCTGCGTCGCGCGCGATCATTCAGGAGCGCGACCGCCAAGCGCTAGGCGGCGAGCCCGCCGGGGAGGGGTTTCGCCTCATCGTCGACGTGTTCGCTGAGCTCGCGAATCGGGCACGTGTCGCGACGTGGCGTCTTGATGTCAAACGGATTGGTCAAACCAGCGGCGATGGCGAGTGGGTGATCGCAGACGAGGAACGCCTCTCGTCCCTCGAGAACCTGTACCGCCTGTCGCTCAACCCCGCCAAGCAGTTTACCGCCCGCGATTTGAAGATCAGCGTGGAAGATCTCGACCTGACCCTTGCCGAGGGCTCGGTCTTCGTAGCCGACGTGGATCTTGGCACCACCGGCCTCGTGCTTCTGGGTCGGGGAACGGTCAGCTTTCACCCTGATCCTCCGACGGAGAAAGGGCAGGTGAGAGTCTTCTGCGGAAGCGACGTGATTGAGTCGGCGTTCGATACCGTCTTCGTGCGGCTGAATCCGGCGGATTTCGCCTCGCTGGTGGCTTCGTCGAGCCTGCGAGCTGGGCAAGTGGACGCGCGAGAGCTCAAGCGCGCGCAAGATCTCTTCCGAGAGGAGTCGGCCAAGTCGTTCGTCATCGACCTTGGAGATCTCAGCCGGGACACGTGGTCTCTGCTGCCTGGCAGCGGCGATTTTCTGGCGGAAATGCATACGCGCCGCTTCGACACCCTTACGTACGCGCGCTCAGGAACCGAAGCCGAGGACATCACGGTCTTCGATCGCAAGAAACACCGCAACATCTCCATCTACCCGTCGAAGACCAAGATCGCCACGCACGGCCGGTTCTACAACGAAGACGACCTGGTCGACTACGACGTTCTCGACTACGACATCGACGTCTCAGCGACGCCGGAGCGGCAGTGGATCGAAGGGCGGACGAGGATCTACCTGAAGGTTCGGGCCTACGCCCTCAACACGGTTACGCTCAAGCTGGCGGAGCCGCTCGTCGTGCACTCGATCGTCAGCAACGAGCTCGGCCGACTCTTTGGCGTTCGTATCAAGAACCAGAACACCGTCATCGTGAGTCTTCCCGCGACCATTACTCGCGACTCGACGCTGACGTTGACGGTGACGTACTCGGGCCGGCTGGAGCCCCAGAGCGCCGAGCGCGAGGCTGTCGCGCTCACCGGCGGCGCGGGTGACGCCGGCGCGCCGACTGGAATGGGCGGCACCGGTGAGCAGCGCGTGATGCAGGAGGATGTCCCCCTGCTTACGCCGGAGCCGAGCTATCTCTATAGCAGCCGCAGTCTCTGGTATCCGCAGGCAGTTGTCAGCGATTATGCGACCGCGCGCATCCGGTTGTCGGTGCCGCCTACCCTCGACGCGGTGGCGAGTGGACAACTCGAGCCGGGATTTCCTGTTCTCGTCACGGCCAAAGATTCCCGAGAGCCCGGACAGACTCGGAAGCTGTATGCCTTCGTGGCGTCGCAGCCGCTCCGCTACCTGGCGTTCATCATCAGCCGCTTTGCCCGCGCCGAAACCGCGACGATCGGCTTTTCCGAGCCGCCCGCCTCTACGACCGATGGGATCCCGCTCCAGGGCCTCACGTACCGGAGTCTGAGCCTCTCGGTCGAGGCGAATCCCAGGCAGGTGGTTCGAGGGCGCGACCTCACCGAGCGCGCGGCGGATATCGCGACGTTCTATCAGTCGCTCGTCGGCGACAGCCCCTATGCCAGCTTCACGGTGGCGCTGGTCGAAAGCGATTTGCCGGGCGGCCACAGTCCCGCGTATTTCGCGGCACTCAATCAGCCGCTGCCCACGTCGCAGTTGGTCTGGAGAAATGATCCGGCGGCGTTCGGCAACTTCCCGGAGTTCTTCATCGCGCACGAAATCGCGCACCAATGGTGGGGGCAGGCTGTCGGCTGGCGCAACTACCACGAGCAATGGATCAGCGAAGGCTTCGCCCAGTACTTTGCCGCACTCTACGCGCAGCATGCCCGCGGGGACGATGCGTTCAACGGCGTCCTGCGGCAGTTGAGGCGCTGGGGAATGGAGCAGTCGGACCAGGGACCGGTGTACTTGGGGTACCGGCTCGGTCACATTCGCAATGAGGGCCGGGTCTTCCGAGCGCTTGTGTACAACAAGAGCGCGGCGGTCCTCCATATGCTGCGCGGTCTTGTCGGCGACGACGTATTTTTCAAAGGACTCCAACAGTTCTATAGGACGATGCGGTTCAAGAAGGCGGGCACTGAAGATTTCCGGGCGGCGATGGAGGCGGTCAGCGGACGATCGCTCGAGCGGTTCTTCGAGCGTTGGATCTATGGGTCGACGCTCCCCCGGTTGAAGGTGGGGTATACGGTGGACGGCGCCGACGCGGTCGTGCACGTTGAGCAAGTCGGCGAGGACGTGTTCGACTTACCCCTGGTCGTCTCGCTGCAATACGCGGATCGCAAACCTGTCGAGGTGATGATTCCTGTCACGGACAGAAACGTGGACAAGCGCATCCCGCTGTCCGGGACGTTGCGGGGGGTCGAGGTCAGCAAGGACGGGGTGCTGGCGGAGATCGTTCGGTAGCGGGGCGCAGCGTTCCGCAGCTAAGGCTCACGCCGCCACCGGATAGGCCCCGACGCTCTGGCTCCACGGTCGATATATCATCAAGATAGACATGGATACGGTGACCTTGACGATCGACGGGCGGCAAGTGACCGTCGAGAAGGGGAAGACTGTTCTACAGGCGGCGATCGAGAGCGGCGTCTCCGTCCCGTACTACTGCTATCACCCTGGCATCGGCGTCGATGGATCGTGCCGCGTGTGCATCGTCAAGATCGAGAAGATGCCGAAGCTCCAGACGTCGTGTTCGACCACTTGCGCCGAGGGCATGGTCGTTCACACGCGCACGCCGGACGTGGCCGAGGCGCGGGCGGGCGTTTTCGAGTTCCTCCTGATCAACCACCCGCTCGACTGTCCCGTCTGCGACAAGGGCGGCGAGTGTCCGCTGCAGGATTTCTCGTACCAGTTCGGACCCGACAACAGCCGAATGGAGTTTCCACGGCGCGAGTTCGACGGAGACGGCGTGAAGGCGGACGTCGATTTCGGGCCTACGCTGATGTTGAACAGGAACCGCTGCATCCTCTGCACGCGCTGCGTCCGGTTCATGCGCGAGGTGGACGGCGACGCGCAGATCAACATCATCGACCGCGGCTACGGCAGCGAGATCGCGACGTTTCAGGAAGAGGGTGTGCACTCCCTTCTATCGGGGAACCTGATGGACGTGTGCCCGGTCGGCGCCATCACGACGCGGGACTACCGGTTCAAATCGCGGCCCTGGGACAACCCGAGCGCAGCCGACACCATCTGCACACAGTGCTCGAAAGGGTGCAACGTCACCGCGTGGATCAAGGCAAAGCCCGAGTGGGCCAAGGGATCGCGCTTGATTCGGTTCACGCCGCGATTCAACCCCGACGTCAATGGCTATTGGATGTGCGACATTGGACGGTTCGAATATCACTGGATTGAAGGGGACGAGCGGCTGAAAACGCCGCTGGCGCGCCCAGGTGGAGGAGTCGGAGATCTCGCACCAGCCTCATGGCACGACGCGATGGCGAAGGCGTCGGACGCGCTCGCGGCTGCGCGCAGCAAGAGCATCACGGGTGTCCGGTTTCTGGTGTCGGCTCACGCCTCGCATGAAGAGCTCTTTCTGTTCCATCGTCTCACCGAAGAGCTATTCGGCGGCGCGGCCAAGGCGGTGACCGTGTCGTGGACCGTGCGCGAAAAGCACCAGCCGCCGAACACGACGTTCAGGGTGCCGGCGGTCGATGCGCCAAACGTGAACGGCGCGCGCCTGTTGGGTTTCGTGCCCGGCGCGGTTGGTCCAGACACTGGCGAGCCGGACCTCAAAGCGCTGCGTGAAGCGGTCGCGGCCGGGCACGTGATGGCGCTGTTCGTCCACGACCCTGGACCTGAGGGGTCGCTCGGCGACGTGTCGTGGATCATTCGCGCGCGGACGAGCGGGACACTCCCGCTTCTTGTCGTTCAAGGGGTCCTTTTGACCGGCCTCGCTCGTGCCGCGGATTTCGTGCTGCCGGGCGCATCGTACGTCGAGAAAGAAGCGTCCTACTCAAATGGCGAGGGCCGGCTTCAGGGCACATCGCGCGCGATCGCGCCGCCAGGGGATGCCATGGAGGATTGGCAGATCCTCGTGAACCTGGGCGGAGCTCTTGGCATGAAATGGGACTATAAGACCGCACCTGAAGTGCGGGCCGACATCGAAGCGCGGTTTGCAGGTGGTCGGGAGGGCACTGCCCAGCTCAGGGGGATCGCGGGACTCACGTTCGCCCGGCCGATTTCCGCCAGGAACTGGTTGCAGGCGTCGAATCCGTCGGAGCGCTGGAAGTGGGATTTCATGTATCAAGATCTCCCGCCGGTCAAGGGGGAGCTCGACCCGACGGCGATTCCTCGAGCGCCTGGCGTGATTGCGCTGCGGGAAGTGAAGTGAACACACCGACGGAAGCTGGGTGGACGGTGATTCGCGGAAGCACGGCGTTCATCGCGTCGCTCGTCGTGAACGTTTTCATCGCCCTCGCCTTGGGCGCGCCTGCAAGCGCGCAGATCAGGCGGCCGAAAGCGGATGTCACTCCGATCGTTGAGCCCACCACGAGGTCCGGCACGAGTGCCCGCGTGGCCATCAAGGTGTCGCTACCCGAGGGCCTTCACACCCAGTCGAACAAGCCGCGCGATCCAAATCTGATTCCCACCGAATTGGCGATCGACGCGCCGGGGGGCGTCCAGGTTGAGGAGATCGTGTGGCCGCCGGCCACCGATCTGAAACAGCTCGGTCAGGATCAGCCGCTCGCGGTCTTCGAGCGCGAGTTTCTCATCGGGGTTCAACTCGCGATTCCCGCGTCGGCGCCGCCAGGCGCGTTGAAGGTGCCCGGGCACTTGCGCTATCAGGCGTGCGACGCGAACTTGTGCTACGCGCCGGCGACGGCTGATTTCGAATGGGCGATCAACGTGGTGCCGGCAACCAATGCCCCGGGCACGCCCGGAACGCCAGATTCTGCGAATGAGAGCGTGAGGACGCTGGCGTCAATCAAGTTTGGGACGGGTGAATCGGGTGGGTCAGGTAGGTCGGGCGGGTCCGGTGGGACTGGTGAGCCAGGTGAGTCAGGTAGGACAGGTGGATCCGGTGGGGCGGGAACGGTGGAGGGAGGCTCGGCGGCCCCGAGACTCGATGACTTCGCTGTTCTAGGAACGGCCGGAGGGTATCTCGGAACACGTGACTTTCTGACCTTCGTCACGAATGCGGAGCATGGAATCAGGGCGCGCGGGATGTTCGAAGGGCGCGGACCGCTGGCGATTCTGCTGCTCGTGCTGATTGGCGGGCTCGCACTCAATCTGACGCCGTGCGTGCTGCCGATGATTCCGATCAATCTCGCGATCATCGGCGCCGGCAGCCAGGCCTCGTCGCGCACGCGGGGGTTCCTCCTCGGATCGGCGTACGGCGTCGCGATGGCGGTTGTTTACGGGATCCTTGGTCTCGTGGTCATCCTGACCGCGGGCACATTCGGCACGATCAACTCGTCCCCTTGGTTCAATCTCGGCATCGCGGTGCTCTTCATTGTCCTCGGCCTGGCGATGTTCGACGTGTTGCTGATTGACTTCTCGAAGTACTCGAACAACTTTGCCCGCGGAGGGAGTCGAGGCAGCCTGACACTGGCCTTCACCATGGGCGCGGTGGCGGCGCTGCTGGCGGGGGCCTGCGTGGCGCCGGTCGTGATTCAAGTCGTGCTCTTCTCGAGCAATCTCTACGCGGCAGGCACGAAGGTCGCCCTCCTGCTGCCGTTTTTCCTCGGCATCGGTATGGCCATCCCCTGGCCGATTGCCGGCGCCGGACTCGCCTCGCTCCCGCGGCCAGGGATGTGGATGGTCCGGGTCAAACAGGCATTTGGTGTCTTCATCCTCGCGACCGCCGCGTACTACGGCTACGAAGCGTATTCGCTGCTCGCAAACCGGTGGGTCGATCCGACGCTCGTGGCGTCCAGCGTCGAGGAACAGGTGAAGGCGGGATGGCACCGCTCGCTCGCCGAAGGGCTTGAGACCGCGCAGCGGGAGAACAAGCCCGTCCTGATCGACATGTGGGCGACCTGGTGCAAGAACTGCCTGACGATGGACAAGACGACGCTGGCAAGTGACGAGGTCCAGCAGGCGCTTGCCGGCTACGTGAAGATCAAGTATCAGGCCGAGGATCCGGACGCGCAGCCGGCTAAAGGGCTCATGCAGCGTTTCGACGCCGTCGGCCTTCCAACCTACGCCATCCTGCGACCGAAATAAGATATCGGCTATCGACGCTCGGCCATCAGCCTGTCGGTGATGGGCGTCCGGTTTCCGCGGCCACCGGTCAGCGCCTTTGGATTAATCTTGCTGCCTTGATGAGCGACGACCTGCAGCGCAAGATCGAACGCGCGCTCGAAGGACTCGAAGGAGAGGCCCGGTTCGATCGCGTGTCACGCGCGCTCTATTCCACCGACGCCAGCGTCTATCAGATCGCACCGCTTGGCGTTGTCTTGCCGCGATCCACGCGCGACCTGGTTCGGATCGTCGAGATTGCCGGGCGCCTGGGCTGCTCGATTACCGGGCGCGGCGGCGGCACTTCCCAGGCCGGCCAGGCGATCGGCGCCGGGCTCATCGTCGACACCTCGAAACATCTCAACCGCGTCCTCGAGGTGAACGTCGGCGAACGCTGGGCGCGTGTCGAGCCTGGAGTCGTGCTCGAT
>Ga0306926_10002965_pt1 | contig 17427 bp, 23 predicted proteins | sample flu12Cox44000178_FD_203759 | JGI IMG/M metagenome (GOLD analysis project Ga0306926, IMG submission 203759) | Lab enrichment of tropical soil microbial communities from Luquillo Experimental Forest, Puerto Rico - flux8day.12C.oxic.44.000.178 (v2)... | ecosystem: Environmental > Terrestrial >... | reverse complement strand
ATTGGAACTACACGATCTTGCCGCACCCGACGACTGCTTCTAAGAGTTGAGTAAACTTGATCTATTTATTTTGTGACAGGCTCTTAGCTCCTGCACGAGGTCCTGGGTTTCTTCTAAGGCCTGGATAAGAGCTGGGTGCGTACCCGCATACCGCTTAAGACTAGCAACGTTCATTCCCAGAGCTGTTATGACTTGACCGGCGCTGTCGTGCAACTCGCGCGCGACGCGTCGTCGTTCATCGTCCTGGCTTTTCAACAAACGGTTGGACAGCTCTCTGAGCTGTACGGCCTGCTGCAGGAATTCCGCATTGCGCCGCTCTAGCTCCTGAGTGCGTTCATGTACCTGGATCTCAAGGCCATCGGACAGGACGCGTAGCCGTTCTTCGCTCTCGCGCAAGGCTCGTTCAGTTTCTTTTGAGGGGCTAATGTCCCTCGCGACTTTGGATGCGCCGATGATGCGGCCTCTGCTATCCTTCACCGGCGAAATCGTTAGGGAGAGCTCAATCAGGCTGCCGTCTTTACGCACCCGAAGGGTCTCGAAATGATCGAGACGCTCTCCCGCGTGGGTCCGGGCCAGAATGTTCACCTCTTCATTCCGCCGGTCCAGCGGAATTATCAAAGTGATCGCCCGGCCAACCGCTTCTTGACTTGTATAACCAAACAATCGCTCAGCGGCGTTATTCCAGCTGGTGATTACTCCATTCAGATCTTTGCTGATTATGGCATCGTCTGAAGAGCTCACGATGGCAGCCAACAAACTGCTTGCCTGATCGGCTCTTTGGCGCTCAGCCTCCTTTGACGTCAGCGCGTCGAGCGATAGCAGACTCTGATACGCCGAAGAGGCGAATCTTCCGAGGGAAGTCATAACGCGCAAGTCTTCCGCGTCGAATTTGCGATGGCCGTCGTGTGCCACTACCCAGATTGTGCCTACAGCTTTGCCCCTACAGTAAAACGGGACCAGCAATGCTTCCTCGACCAGCGGTACAACTGGTCTGAAATAGGGGTAGCGCCGCTCGGGATGACTGAAGAGCAGAGGAGTATTGCGATCGAGCACGTCTCCACAAGGCCCGAAATCGCGCGGCGTGCCGCGGCCGATGTGCGACTTCCAACTGCCGGAGATCGCCGGCCACTGGAAGCTCTTTCCGTCGTCCTCCGCACTCAGCACGCTGATGCCCGCCGAGCCTGCCTGACAAGGTCCAGGAGAGTGTTGGTCAGAGTCTGAAGAACTGTACCCGGTGAGTCTGACAGAGCTTCGGCCAGCGTTACGAGCGCCCGGTTTTCCTTTTCATAATTGGGGAGACGGGCTGGACGACGATGCAACTCCTCCGTGCAAAGGACCGATTCCAGCGTAGCCGAATCGCCAACAGCGGAATGCTCCACAGGATCTTCTAGTTGAGATTCAGCATAATCTCCCATGTGTTCACTCTGCGGCAGCGTTTCCTAAATATCAGTTAGTCCGTCCAGCGTGGGAATCAACTGTTCGGCAAGATCACTCTTGGCAACAAAGGCCGCGGCTCTGACCTCATTCGTTTGCCTGGCAACGATGGCACGATCATTTTGACTGACTATAACGACCTTAGACTCGGGAACTTCTCGGCGCACGATTCTAGCCGCCTGCACTCCATCCATACGCGGCATGGAAACATCCATTAATATAACGTCTGGGCGGAGGGTCTTTGCTTTGTCCACTGCCTGGATGCCGTCTTCCGCTTCCCCACAAATTAGGAAGTCGAGGCGTGTCGATAACAGTCGACGGATGTTTTTTCGTAACAATTCATGATCGTCAACAATGAGGATTCGTAGCACCGGCGTAGCTCGCTAAGACTCGCTTGCGGCGCCGCCGCCGACAGGCACAAAGATAGTAATTTCCATTCGCTCCGATCAGATATACGGCATCTACCCTACCGAGGTATTGATTTTGCCTGACGGAATACTGCCGCTTCACAGGGGTTGACTCAACGCACTCCTAAGATTCCGCGCAGGTCGACTGAAGCAAGCTTACGAAAAGGGCGTAGCTTGCCTACGCCCTTGCCCCGTTTGTACCTCGCAACGAATGCATCATTTGTCGCCGCGATTCGATCATGAAGGTCGGGGTGAAGTGCTGGTCAGCAGTTGCTCCAGCGACTGCGCTGCGGCAGGCGACTTGACATCACGCTCAACAATGATCTGTTTGGCATTGACGTCCTTGCCGTACAGTTTCTTGTTGGCTTCATCGTCGGAGGGTATAGTCGAGCCCTCCAGCGACACCCCGCCAAACACGCCCTTTGAGCGCGACCACGACAACATTTCCGCATTCATGGCAGCGTCGGTTTCGGCGCTTGAGGTGCGGCCCACAGGCCCCGCAGCAATAGAAGCTTCGCCGCCCAGTTTAACCTTGCTCGACATGACCGATTTAGCGCCCTTTTCATTCATCACCAGGATCACGTAGTCGTCGCCTGGCCGCCGGCTTGGAAACCAAAGCTGCCGCCCTCAAGGGCGAACATTGCCGGTGCACTCCAGTTGCCCGCGAAGTCCTCGCCGCTGCGGCACACCATCACGCCGCGTCCGTAGCTTGCACCCACGATGAAAGCGCCCTTCTTCATGGAAGGAACTACAATCACGCATTTCGCCTTGTTGAGCAGGTCGTGCGGAATTCCTTTATCAGGTGCGTTCAGAACGTCGCGCAGGACGTCGTAAGACTCTTGCAAGCGATGATCTTCCTTTTCCTGTGCAACTATTGGCAACCCGAGACACAAACATAATGTAAGAAATAGACACCGTTTCATAAGCTTCGCCATAAGCTTCTCCGTTAGCCCTGATCAAGGGCTGAGGTATTGGTTCGCCGCCTGTCGCGGACCGCCGCGCGGCTCTCTCGAGATGCCGAATCTTGTCGCGAAAAACTGCGCTCAAGCACCCGAGAGCGGCACGTGCAGCGCCCGCGTTCAGGCCTAAAAATTGAGATGGGAACTAACTTGGTTGGCTTGCCCTTATACCCGGGAGGTATCTAACACTGTTGGCGTCCCACAGTGTCAGACAGGGCTAGAACACGCTGAACCTGCACTGCCGACCAGCTCCCGCCGCGAGGTGCGCTTCGTCGCCCAGTTACGTTTGGATGGGCGCGTGCGATTGGCTGGACAGCCTGAACGTGCCCATGGCCCGCAGTTCCATCGTCTTGCGGACCATTTTTGTTGGCTTCGCATTCTAAGGCATGATCGTCAGGGCGGGGCGACCTGCGTTTCGGCAGGCCGGGCTTCACTGTCTTCATTTCTGCGGGGCAAGAAAAAAGGCCGCGTCCTAAAACTGAGACGACGGCCCTTCTTTAGACCGTGGATGAGCAAGTTACAACAGCTTGCGTCGTAACCCTTGTACGAGTACCAGCACCCCGCTACCCAGCAGCAGCATCGAGGATGGCTCGGGCACAGTCGACGACGCCGTTAGCCGAACATTATCGAAATTGGCCTGAAGACCGCTTGAGTTCAGTTGAATTGTGATCGTCTCACCGGCATTCGCAGCCGTGCCAGTGAAGGTTGCAGTGTAGGTAGACCAGCCCCCGGGACTCGGTGTACTACCTGTGGCCGCAAACATAGTGCTGCCCACCAGTAGGTCCGCCGACGCTGTGAAAGCCGTATCGTGCCTTTGGCCGAGGTCAACCGTCAAAGTGTAGGTTGCACCATCTACAACCTTCGCACCAACGGTCTGTTCGATTGTGCCACTGTTCGCGTAAGCCGTGGTGATGCCGTCCGGAAGAGAATCGAACATTGTGTGGTTGCCAAGTTGTGTCCCCGGTTGGAGCTGTCCGCTGAAAAATTCGACATTTGTCCATCCTGGAATCGCGACACCCGTGCTGAAAGAACAACCGGTACCGCAACCGCCGTCGGGAAGACCGCCAGTCGGCAAGGTCTCGAAGGAGGGGTTGGTCACGGTAATGACGCCCGCGAAACCACTTGCCACGAAGAACACTACAACACACAATGCGACCTTCGTCGTGCGTGCCTGCAAAAGCGTCATTGGACATTTCCTTTGTGTTAATAAGCCCATCTACTGCGTCGATGGCAGCTTGTCCACGAAGCGACTCAACGTATCCGTCGACGACGAGAATAGAAGGTTATGTGGCGGGGTTGGTTGCCTTACTGAGAAGATTGCGTCGGCGGGACGAGTGACTCCGAAGTATTCTCTTGCTTTCCCCTACGGAAAATCCTGAAGAAATTCTTAACTTTTTCTTAAAATTATGCGGCAATCGAACGCAGGACGGCGGTAAAAAATACCACGCCCGCCATTGTAGCGCGGTGAGCGGAAGAAACAGCCGGCTAGTCTCAGCGTGGCTTCGGCCTCTTCGGCGGGTTGAGTTTAACCGGCTGCGACTTGGCGTTCTGCCGCGCCTGGTGCGAGCGGTCCAAGGTCGCGAGCTGCTTGTCCAAAGGCTGCGAGTGCGGGCGTAACGCCATGTCTTTCGCTTTGTGTGACACGCTTCCTCCTTGTGCTGTACTACTTCGCCATTCGAGTTGTGCCGAGCTTAGCGAATGGGTTGTTGACCACATGGACGGCCTCCTACTCAGGGCAAATACTTTCGGGCGATGGCGTAGGCACCGCCGATCCACGGGGCGTTCTGAACAGCTTTCTTTGCCATCTCCGCGCCCATCTCCTTGGTGGTTTCCCAAAGGTTGTTCAACTTCATGGCTCCACGGTATTCGTCGATGGCCCGTGCACTGCGGAACGAACTGGCAAACCACAATCCGATCTCCTGTGGTGGATCGGACATCGGCAAGGGCGGCAAGCGGGGAGCTGGCGCAGGCGTTCGTCTTCTGGGTGAATTCGCTGCAGAAAGGGAGGTAGTTCATTTCCAGCCCTCGCAGGTGGTGGGAGTTCTCGAAAAATTGTCCTTACGCGACCGGCTACTGGTGCTCCTAGACGGCGTGTTGGGCCTGCGCCGAAGCGAGTTGGGTGGACTGCATTGGGCGGACTGTCACTTCGAGACTGACCAGTTTGTAATACGTCATTCGTTCGATTGGAAAATGGGCCAGGGGAATTCCCCCAAAACGGGAGCTTCAGCAGCGAAGTTGCCTATGCATGCCTTTCTAAAAGATGCGCTACTCGAATGGCGTGAGCAGACGCCGTACAACCAGCCTCACGATTACGTGTTTGCCTCCCACCGTCTGCGGGGCAAGAGGCCTGTCGATCTGAAGGAAGTGTTTGTGAAGAAGATCAAGCCTGAGGTCGAAGAACTCGGCCTCGTTCCGCCCGGTGTTGTGTACGGCTGGCACAGCCTCCGCCACAGCGTCGGTACCGCCCTGTGGGACTTGACCCGCGACAAGCTGACGGTGCGTGACCTACTTCGCCACAGCAGAGAGTCGGTCACCGACCGCTATATGCACGGGATCGATCAGCGGTTGGTCGAGGCACAGGACAAGCTGGTTATCGCGATGGGGCTAAAGGCAGCAGACCCTATTCCTTTGCCACCCGACGCGAATGGGATCATCACAAGCCCCATCATCACCACCGCCTTCGCACAAGATCTTACTAGTTCGCACCTCTCAGGAGATGCGTGAAAGCCCCAGCATATCGCTGGGGCTTTCTCTTTGACCCGACTGTGCTTAGCAAACAACCAATGTGGAGGTCACATCGTTCGTTTCAGCCGGGGCCAAACTTTGGCTTGCGGCAGGGGATAGAAGTCATCGCCCACTAATCGCCCAGAGCCTAATACGTGCAATTCCCACTAACCCGCTGAAAAGAAATGGTAGGCACGAGGAGACTCGAACTCCTGACCTCTACCGTGTCAATCTTGCCCTGTTAGGCTTTTCAACGATTTACAACTGCGTGGAGGCTGCCTAAGTACACGCAAGTCGTACAAGACATCGCATTTTGTGGGTTGAGTTGTGGGTTGGAGATGCGGTATTGAGTTGTGGAATCAAGAGCGGCAGGAATACCGGATGCGAAAGTTGCTTCTCCCGCACTGACCTGTAGGCAAACGGAATCGAACGGCCGGCGCCAGCCTTTTCAGGACTGGAATAAGCTGTATTCTAACGACTTAACAGGTCTCGGTGAGCTGCGTAAGTTACTTGAGAAGTTGTGATAGACGCGGTTATCTTGGGTGGAGTTCTTGGGTGTGAGTCCCTACACATCCCTGTTCTCGTCATTAGAACGCCGTCGAGCGGCTGGCGGAGGTGCCGGGGCTGTGAGTAGATTCAGCGACCCAGATCATTGCCGAAGTTGGTCCCACGAGACGCTGGGGAGGGGCCTGTCGATTCCTTGACACCTCGTCCAAATCGCGACGCCAGTGTCTTGCCATCATAGACCTGTAAACTCGGTTCTGGTCCGATACTGGTAAAGACCCCCTCAAAATTGCGGTATAGAGATTCGCTTCATGCGTTGACCCCATCTGCGGACGCACTGCCAGAGAATTGAAATCAATCTTGGAGCGCTCGCAGGGCTATCACTTATGGCGATCGTCGTGCTGTCGTAAAGAAGGAAAGGTCAAGTTGGGAGTCTGAACGATGCGGCCCGGAACACCCGCGCCGCTGCATTTGGAGGGCAGGAACTTCAAGGAGATCATTATGGCCGCCCAGGAAATTCCACTTGGCTACGAAGCCAAGCTGTTGAATAGAGTTGAAGTCGCGGACGATACCATGGCCTTCCATTTCGAGAAGCCGCCGGGATTCGAATTCAGACCCGGACAGTCCTCCGACCTGACATTGGTGAATCCTCCGGAAACCGACTCCGAAGGAAATGTCCGGACGTTCTCGATCGCCAGTGCACCGTTTGAGGATCGGCTGGTGTTCGCCACTCGCATGCGTGAAACAGCCTTTAAACGGTCGTTGAAAGCAATGCCGATCGGTACCGCAGTGAAGGTGGAGCCTGCGACAGGGTCCTTCACGCTGCATAAAACATCCGCGAAACCAGCGGTACTTCTGGCCGGAGGAATCGGGATCACACCGTTCTTCAGCATTGTGAAGCAGGCTGATCACGAACGGCTGCCCCATAAGTTGTATCTGTTTTACTCCAACCGCAGGCCGGAGGATGCTCCGTTTCTAGAGAGTCTGGACAACCTGGAGAAGAGTAATCCGAATTTCCACTTCATCGCTACGATGTCCGAGATCGTTCGTTCCAAGAGAAAATGGAAAGGGGAGACCGGCCTGATAGACAAAGCGATGTTGTCGAGATATGTGAACGACCTGCGAGGCCCCATTTTCTACATTGCGGGACCGCCAGGTATGGTTACGGAGATCCGGAAAATGCTTCTCGCATCCAGCGTCAACGAGGATGACATCAGAGCTGACGAATTTGCTGGATACTGAACTGAAGCAGAGCGAGTTTCGCCGTATGACAAGAAACTGAGAGTGTCTTTAGGTGTAGTTGATGTTGCCTCATGTGGTCATTGTCGGTGGTGGTTTCGGAGGACTCGCCGCAGTCCGCCGGAGTAGCTCAGCCTGCCATCCAGGAAGGCGAGTACGTCGGGAAAGTCATTCTCCGCAGTGTGACAGGTAACACGAAGCCTCACCCAACGTGATCTGCCACTGCCTTTCATGTACTACGCTGCAAATAAAGGACGCTATCGACAACATCGCGCGCAATCGCGAGGTCCTACGCTTCTTAGGTTGCATCGCCGTTTTCTGGGGCACTTCTGCGGTTTGGCGATTACACGGCCATCTCTAAGTGAAAACCCAAAAGGATCCGTGAGGGAAAGGGTTTGTGTGCCGCTCCGCGTCCCGCTAAGCGGGATCGCGGTCAATGTGCAATCGCGCTTGAATTCCGTCTCATCACGTCATCCTGGGAGACCAAACCACCACAGCGAAAGCCGCGATTAGCCATAGCAAGGCGTAGATCCACCAAGGTCGGATGTTGTCGCCATCGGCGAACATGGGAAAGACGTATCCGGCTCCAATGGTGTTCACCGTCGCATGCTGCCGCACACGATCCAGGAAGGAGACTTGCTGTGCAAAGAGCCACCCGTGATCACAAGCATAATTTGGGTGAGCTCGACTTCGACAGCCTGATGCCGGGTTTACTTCGGTCTTTGTGCGGGCGCATTTTCGCTGGTCGGCGGCACAATTCCTTTGAGTCGTAAATAAGTCACCATGTTCCCATAGTGCTCATCCGTGTGCGCGGTATTGAGCGACAACACAGTGAGCTTCGCTATCTGGAAGTCGAAGAGTTTCACCATCTGGCTGCCCTTAGCATCCGTCATGCTGTCGAAGGTCTTGTTGCAGTATGCAACCGCGTCCTTCACCGCGGCCACAAGATCGGCCTTTGAGGTCTTAGTTCTCTCGATGTTTTTCATTGGATTCGTTTCACTCGAGGCTTGCGAGCAGAACATGTAGGAAGCGTCGGCCACATGGCCAACCAGTTGACCAAAACTGCGAACGTCCGGAGTTGGCTTGAAGGAGTAGTTCTCTTCGGGCATTTTTCCAGCCGCACCGATGACCGCATTGCTCACAAATGAATAGAGACCTTTTTCGCTTGCGGTAATCGGATTCGCTGGTGGAGCAGCAGGCGCTTGCGACTTCTCTTGTCCGAGTAGAGCAATGGGAACTGCCGTCGCTGCGGCAAACACAAAACAAAGTTTCCTAGTCACGAGATACCTCCGGTGAAATCATGCCACACCTAGAACCGGTCAAGTATAAGAAAAATTCTCCACCAACCCAGATTCCGTCTGCAACAGGCTTTGAGAGAATCGATACGATTGTGGATCGCTGCAAACATCCAGACAAGGTCTATCAACGCAAATGTCGGTAGTGGCAAGCATCTAAGCGGGCTGGAGGGCCGCAGCTATTGTGCGACTTTCAGACATGGGAAAGTCCTGTTGGCCTTCCGTGAGCACCTGAATACAAACATGGTCAGCGCCGGCAGAGCGGTGTTCTTCAATGCGGCTGAGCACGGCTTTCAAGTCTCCCCAGGCAATCACGGCATCGATCAATCGATCGCTGCCTCCGTTAGCAAAATCGGTTTCGGTAAAACCTAACCGCAGAAAGTTATTTGTGTAGTTGGGGAGCGTTAAGAGGGCGAGGAACTTTCTTGCAATGGCGCGTGCCCTAGTTGCGTTGGTTTCGAGAATGACCGCTTGCTCTGGGCACAGGAGAGGGCCAGCACCAAGCAGCTTGCGAGCCTGGGCAGTATGCTCTGCCGTTGTATTGTATGGATGTGCGCCATCAGCGCGTTCCGCAGCAAGTCGCAACATCTGTGGCCCAAGTGCGGCTAAGACCCGAAGTGGCTTGATGCTTGCAGGAGCGGCGCGGTAAGGAGTCTGATCCATCGCATCCAGGTAGCCGCGCATCGTAGCTACAGGTTTGTCGTAGCGATGGCCACGCAGCTGTTCCACTAATGGAACGTGGCTCACACCAAGCCCGAGAAGAAACCGATTTGGGTAGGCCTCTGCCAGCGTTTTTTGCCCCGCTGCCATGGTAACGGGATCCCTACCGTAGATGTTCGCGATTCCCGTAGCGATAACGATGCGGCGGGTTCCGGCCAAGAGCAGCCCGGCCTGGGTCAGTGCTTCACGTCCGAATGCTTCTCCGAACCAAAGCGCCCCGAAGCCCAAGGTTTCTAATTCGGCTGCGATTTCTTGAGCGTGTGCCGCGGGAAGGTCGTCCAACTGGCTCGTCCAAATTCCAGTTGATCCAAGTTGTAAAGCGCGATGAGTCACAACTTTTCTCCAGCCCACAAGGCATCCCGCTTACGATAAATCGCTAGATGTGGTGGTTACCTAAGAATTTTCAGAGTTTTCGAGGTGTACCAAGATAATTTGCCTTAAAGTCGGCCAAGCCTCCTCCATTCTTCGGCGGTGCCGCCGCTCAGTCGGCGGCCTCTCTCCTGCTTCGATCGTGGGATTCTGGCACTTGCTTTTTACGTCTGGCGGCCAGCCGTTCGACGAGGGCTACGATGCATGGCATAGCGACGGGACAGAAACACTGAATGATAATGCACCTCCGACCTCGCCAAATGGCGGCGGCAACTTTTGTATGGGAGTGTATGAAAAGACCGGAGTGGGAGCATACAAGCTAAAGCATCCTTTTTGGCTGACCGACGCCTGTGGCGAGTACTACGCGCAGGGCGTAGTCCTGGAACAAGTGATTCTGGACAACGGCGGTAACAGTTATTCCAACACTTTCAGCAAGGTCTGGTACGACCTTAATGGAAATGGGATCTTCCAGGCGAACGGCACTCTCGCAGCCCAGCGCGTCACCGCTGATTGAACCCCCATTTCGTTTGGCGTGGAGTTCACCTCAGTGTCAGGGCACGACTTGAGCCAGGAGACTTGAGTCGTGCCGTTCGCAAGCGAGGAATCCGATCGGAGAGTCAGTTCAACACCTCGGTACGAGGGTTGTTATTCGCGAACGCCGACTCGATATTTAGCGCTTCGCGATTCCGACCGAGGTAACCTGGAGGTCGATATATCGTAACAATGTACGGCGGCGCGCAGGGTATCTGGTCGGTGCTGCGCAGTCGGCCAAACCGAAAGCTGACCGTGACGGGCTTCTGGGGACCTTACTCGTGTGATCTCGGCATTACGTCAACTTGACGAGAAACCCCCATTGTTGAGATTTGAGGAGCCGTAGGGAACAGCACATCATATCGGGCCTCCGGAAGTGAACCGATACGCGATGAATCATGAGGGCTAGTTGGTCGCGCGAGCGCAGAGCTTTCGGTCCTGCATGAGGTTGATGTGTGTTGGCCTGACTGTGTGCGCTCCCACTCAAGGGGAAACTAATTCAAGCCTTAAAGACGCCGGAAAAAAGTGAAGGTTCTTTTGAATCGAGCAGGCATCCGAAATAGAATCGCCGAGGGCAAAAACAAAAAGGGACAGTGTTCATGGTGTCTCAGTTGAAGTGGCGTGTCGCGGTACCCGCCGCAGTCGCGGTTGTTTTCACTGCCGTTTGCCCGGCAAACTTTATCAGCCGATGAAGACCTGGTGCACATTGTTAAGGGCACGGTGAAGTCAGTGGACAAGGATTCGAAGACGATGGTGGTGAAGACCGCCGATGGAACGGAACACACGATCAAGTGGACGGACAAGACCACGATGGAAGGTGGCAAAGACGTTGGTTAGGGCGTTGCCGAAGGCAGTAAAGTGACAGTGGAATACACGGAGAAAAGCGGGAGAGAAAACTGCGGCAGGGATTAAGATTGCGGCTGAAGCCACTGCGAAGGCAGTGTCTCAGTAATCATTGAACGCAGGCATCTCGGATCAGCGTTTAAGACAACAGGGATTGTATGGATTGGCGTTCGCGCAAACTGTGCGCAAGCCTTTGTCTTGTTTCGATGATGGTTTCAGGAGCTTTTTGCGCCGTCGCGGCGGAAATGTTGCCAGCGACGGCTCACCTATCGGACGAAGACACATCATGGTCAACAGGCGTGAATCTGCCGGCGCCGTTCGGTCTTCACACAGACGATCTGGACGCGATGGTGAAGCGGCAAAACATTCGCGCGCTGGTAATGATCAATCCCATCGGGTTTTTTTATGACAGCGGACAACCGATGGGCGTTATGTACGAGGCCCTGAGCGCACTGCAAACCTACGTTAACGAAAAGTTCAAGACAGGCGCGCTTAAGGTGCAGGTTTCGTTTATTCCTGTCCGTCCCGACCAAGTGGAAGCAGCGTTGACCCAAGGAGTGGGCGATTTCGTGGCGTATTCGCTGGTGGTTACACCACAGAGGCAACAGCAGGTCGCGTTTACGGTTCCTCTGGAGATTGATGCACAGCAGGTTCTCATTACTGGACCGAATTTCGGCAAGGTCACCAAAGTGGACGATCTTGGCGGCAAAGAGGTTTACGCAAATCCCTTAACCGTGCCTTATCACGTCCTCGAGGAACTCAACGACAAGCTGAAAAAAGCAGGAAAGCCACTGATCGTAATCAAACCGGCTGACAGGTATCTACTGGAGGACGATCTGATTCAGATGGTGAACGCCGGCCTGCTTCCTGCTACCGTCGGGGAAGTTTCGAGGGCCAAACTCTGGGCGGAGGTGTTGCATAACCTGAAGGTGCATCCCGAACTGGTGCTGGCGAGCGGCGAGCAAACGGCGTGGGCATTGCGAAAGAACAATCCTCAACTCGAGCGACTGCTGGACGAATTCATTGCTCCCCGTGCGGTGGGGAGTTCATTCGGTAATACGCTGGTGCGCCGGTACCTGGAGAACACGAGATGGGTGGTGAACTCGACCTCGCCACTGGAGATGAAGAAGTTTGAGGCGCTCAGCGGAATTTTCAAGAAATATGCGAGCCAATACGATTTCGATTACTTGATGATGATGGCACAGGGATACCAGGAGTCGATGTTGGAGCAGGGCATCCGCAGTCCCGGCGGCGCGGTCGGGATTATGCAGGTGATGCCGAAAGACCCTGCGGCCTCGCCAATCAATGTTACCGATGTCTGGACGGCCGAAGGTAACATTCATGCCGGCATCAAAATGCTGCGCACGATCGAAGACAAGTACCTCAACGATCCGAAACTCGATCCGCTCAACAAGACCCTGCTGGCGTTAGCCAGCTATAACGCGGGACCAAACGGGATTGCGCGGTTGCGCGAACAGGCTCAGAAAGAAGGTCTCGATCCCAACCGATGGTTCGGGAATATGGAGCTGATGGTGGCGCGGAACATCGGTCAGGTTACCGTCACTTACGTGGGGAACGTCTACAAATACTACGTCGCATATAAACTGGCACTCGGAGCAGAAAACTTACACAATTGAATTATTGGCTGGACGATTGATCTTCAAAGGAGAGCGGGATGAGGGGTTTCTGTTTGGGAACAGCGGGGTGGCGACTTCTGCCAATGGTGTTGTTGTTGACGATTCATGCTGGCCGCGGTGCCGTTGGCCGCGCGAGCGCAGAGCTTTCGGTCAGTGCCTGAGGGTTGGTGTGTGTCGGCCTGACTGTGTGCGCTCCCACTCAAGGGAAAACTAATTCGAGTCTTAATCCCTGATTCCCTGATGCGCCAACAGGTTTTTTTAACCACGGTCAGTTTGACAGTAGAGTGCTAATTCAGGTCGGCTGATAGGCCTTGTGTTAGGGCACGACTTCAGTCGTGGCAGCGGCACAAAACCCAATCGACTGCATCGAACTAAACGGCTTTAGAATCGTTCGAGTACCGTAAACCCACCGTCCCGAATCCGCTGTTCATGCGAGATTCAGAAATTCGAGGAAAGTCTGCTGTGAATAGTATCCACAAACCTCTGAGACAGAGGGTTGCGCACGAGACGAGAGAGTACTTCATGATCACTTTCTATCTGTTTGTGGTCTTCGCACTGCTCGTCGTTCACAAATCCATAATTCTTGCCGAACATCACATTGACTACACGCTCCATGGAATCGCGCTGATCAACGCTCTGGCCCTTGCCAAGGTCATGCTGACCGCCCAGGATTTACACTTGGGCGATTGGTTCGGAGACGCCCCGCTGATTTATACGACACTCTTGAAGTCGTTCGTGTTTACCGTTGTATTGGCTTGCTTCAAGATCGTCGAAGACGTCTTGGTCGGCAAACTTCATGGCAAGTCATTCCAGGAAAGTATCGCGGACTTCGCCGGCGGGACCTGGAAAGAAATCGTGACGGTATCCCTGTTAGTCTGCATCATGCTCATTCCCTTTTTCGGCTTTAGCGAGCTACGTCGCGTTTTCGGCCCTGACAAGCTATTAGCTGTCTTCTTCCGGCCGCGACACCTCTGGAATCAGCCCGCAAATGAAGATTAATGTCGGGAAGGGCTCACATCGGGCCGCGATTGGCGAATGTCGGGCTTTCGCCCCTTTTCTATCCTACGTCCTATCGCACTGCCAACTGCTCCCTCTAAACTCGCTCAGTGAGAGATGGGGGAGCCGCAAGAACTACGAAGAAGCAGAGGCCAATGCCAATTGGTACTGAGTGGGTGCGAGCCGGCCCGCTGCCTGCTCGAGATGCGGCGCGCGCGCGTGCGCGGCTGCGAAAGTATATTGACTTGCGCATCGCGTTCTACCGGACCCGCAATGCAGAAGAACTCCGACAGATCTCCAGCGCCTGTGAACCAGATAGGTAGTAACTCTTCAGATCGTCACGATGGATGTCTTCCGTGGATCGACTCAACGGTCAGACGCAAACCGTCGCGCCACTACCGAACTAATTCGTGCGAGCTTAACTGTAACTCGCTCTCACCTGTCACAATTGACAGTTCTTGTCGCCCTCTTCTTATCGATAAATAGCGGCGATCGAAAGCTCACAAGACGAGGAGCCACGCTCCCGCAGCTAGAACGCGGCAATCCTTCCCCTAAGCTCGGGCTGGTGAGATAAGCAGACCTTGCTGGGGAAGGAGCTGGCGGTTATCACAGTGAGGACGGAAGACGTGTAACCGCCGGGCGTCCGCAGCAGCACTGAAGATCGGCGACAAGCTCGAGAAGCCAAAGTTAAAGGAGGACACTGTGCAAACCCCATCCAAAGAAAACACCGACAGCCGCGCATTGCCTGTGCCTGGTGTTCGTTCTGCTGCTCGGGAGTCTGCCAGGTTCCGGCCGAGACAAATATGAGACCATCGATGCCACTGCCTACGGCACCAGCACCCCAACTAGGCGCGAATATCGGGGTGACGGTCATCATTTACGAGTTCTCGACGCCCGAGGACCGTCAGATACTGGTCGAGGAGTTCCAAAAGGGCCAGAACCACGGACTCGTTCACGCGCTGGAGAAGGTGAAGGCGGTTGGCCGCATCCAGATTCCGGGAACACCTTCATCCGTCTGATCCAGGCCCCGACCGGGCGAACCATTCGTTTCGTCACCAACCGCAAAATCGCTTTTGGCGAAGCTTACTACAACACCCAGTCACAGTCGTTCGACCTCACCCGGCGAGATTCAGCTTGACGACAAGGACAAAAGCGAGAGTTCAGGGGTTCTGTACCCTGCGTGCCAGTTCACATCAACAAGGACGGCGAGTTGCAGATCGAGCTGAACCAGAATGCCTGGCGGTTGAGCAACATCATCGACTGGAAGGGCACGTCGGAGAACTAACATTCGACGAGCACAAATCCTCTGGTGCGGATCATGCATCGTGAGTTAACCGCGTCCGGACGCGAAGGACTTCAAACCGGCGCAAGGACTGCAGTCGGGCCCTGATTCCGCAAAGAACATTTCCAACGAGCTGGAAATATGAGGACTCAAAAACAGCTCGCCACGATAATCGTGTCCTGCATCGTGCTGCTGGCCTGCGGCTGGGCACAAGCGAAGCGCCACGAACCAGTTCCATGGCGATGAAGTGCGTATTGTCCACGCAACCGAGCTCATAAAGGGTGACGATGTTGGGGTGATTGAGTGCAGACGGCGGAACGGGCTTCCAGTTCAAAGCGGGTCAAGGCTTCCGCAATCCGGCTGGGCTCGAGTTGTGCCGTCCCCACGTCGCCATCAAGAAGTGCGATCGCCATGAGGTAGGGAAGGCTGTGGTCGGCATCCTCCTTGGTGTGGAGGTTTTTCTTTGGGCCGAATCGCCCACCCCCGCTGAAATCGTAGGCGTCCTGGAAAACATCAGCTTCGATGCTTACAACGTCGGCCGCATTAAATGGGTGGGCCTTGTGTAGCTCGAGCGTGCAGAAGACGGCTGATTGTGCGGGAATGGCGGTGTTGTGGGTCTTCAAAGCGAGACGATCGAAGCAATCGAGCTTCATGTTGCTCCAGTCGACCTGGATGGTCTTACCGAGAGGAAGCCGCCTGCCACGAGCGCCGGTTTTCTCCGACGGTCGACGCCTTCATCGAAGTCGGACACAAGGCCGGCGTCAGGGGCGTTCCAGCCATGGGTGGCCGAATCGGCGGGCAATCGTCGGATTGATGCCGGCAACCGAGCTCGTGCTTCGACTTCGCAACGAGACGCCCGAACGGTTACGCGAGTGATCGCTGCGACAAGGCCCCCTACTATGACGTCGCAAAGAAGCCGCACTAGCGTCGCGGGGGCGTGTGGTCGCGTTCCTGCGTCAGTGCTAGTCTGGCGCAGTGGCCATGAACAACCGTGATGTCAGGGCAACGTGGAAATATCACGATGACACCAAGCACTCCGCTTGGAGTGTTCGTAATAATCCTCACTTCCTCGACTTCGCGAATCGGCCACTGCCTTTCAAGCTTTATCCGACTATAGAGCCGCGTCCGCTGCCACGGGACCTCCCCCAGACAGGGGTGACTGCGCTCTCAGCGATCGCAGAGCGCGTACGCCCGTCGCGAACCGAAGCAGTTCCTGATCTTCACGATGTGGCGCGTATCCTCTACTTCTCCGCGGGGATCACCAAACAGCGTGCTTATCCAGGGGGCGAAATCTATTTTCGCGCCGCGGCCTGCACTGGAGCTCTTTACGAGATTGAGCTTTACCTCGTGACGAGCCAACTCGCTGGACTTGATAGCGGCGTGTATCACTTCAATCCGGCGGATGTGTCACTTCGACTTTTGAGAGGAGGCGATTTTCGGGGAAACTTGGCACAGGCGACGGCGATGGAACCTGCCGTCGCCCATGCGCCCGCGACCATCATTTGCACTGGAACCTACTGGCGGAACGCGTGGAAATACCAGGCGCGCACTTATCGTCATTTCGGCTGGGACAACGGCACGCTGCTGGCAAATATGTTGGCGGTTTCTGCGGCTTCGGGGCTGCCAGCCAAGATCGTGCTCGGCTTCGTGGACGCCGAGGTGAACCGCCTGCTGGATCTCGAGACCCGACGTGAGGTTTCATTGAGCCTGGTGCCCATCGGGTGTATACCGGGGGGTTCACTGCTGGCGCCGAGAGAAGCGACTGCGCTCAGTCTGGAAACGGTCCCGCTTTCACAGCATGAGGTCGAATATTCCGCGATGCTGCAGATGCACGATGCTTCTTCGCTTGAGACAGAAGAGGAAGTACGACAGTGGCGCGAAAGGCGCTCGGCCGTTACATCTTTCGCCCCGGTCGGAGAGCAGATCCCCCTCCGGCCACCGTCAGAGGAAGAGCAACCCAAGGATACGATCGAGCAAGTGATTTTGCGCCGAGGCTCTACTCGAACGTTTGATAAGGGGGCGTCCATCACCCTGTCTCAGCTCTCCACGATTCTCGATTGCGCCACGCGAGGTGTGTCCGCTGACTTCCTTGAACCTCCTGGCTCACAGCTCAGCGATCTTTACCTTATAGTGCACTCGGTGCAGGGGCTTAGGCCGGGTGCATACTTCTTCCAGCGTGATCGAAACGCTCTCGAGGTTTTGAAGCCGGGGGACTTCCGTGCTGTGGCGTACCATCTTGGGCTGGAACAGGAGTTGCCGGCGGACGCCTGCGTGGCAATCTTCTTTCTTGCGGATTTGGAACGGATCCTCGAACAATACGGGAACCGCGGCTATCGGGGCGTCCAGCTGGAGGCAGGCGTCATCGGCGGCCGGATGTACCTGGCGGCGTATGCTCAGCGCCTGGGTTCCACGGGGCTGACCTTCTTCGATGATGATGTAACTGCCTTCTTTTCTCCCCACGCGAAGAGAAAGAGCGCAATCTTCTTA
>Ga0306926_10002964_pt1 | contig 17427 bp, 18 predicted proteins | sample flu12Cox44000178_FD_203759 | JGI IMG/M metagenome (GOLD analysis project Ga0306926, IMG submission 203759) | Lab enrichment of tropical soil microbial communities from Luquillo Experimental Forest, Puerto Rico - flux8day.12C.oxic.44.000.178 (v2)... | ecosystem: Environmental > Terrestrial >... | reverse complement strand
GCTGAAACAGCTCGGCCTGCAGCGCCGCGACGATTCTTAGCGCGCCTGTCTCAAATCTGCGACACTTCCGCGTCCGCCTTGATCTCGGGGTCTATTCAACGCGTCGGCTTTGAGAGAGATGTTTCCCCAACGCTGTCGTAACGGCGTCAAAAAGGGAGAAACACCATGACCAAACTCGACATACGTTCGGCGCTCAAGGCGCCCCTTGCTAACCGTTATGAGAACTTCATCGGCGGCAGATGCCGGGCACCCAATGCTGGCAAATATTTCGACAACGTTTCGCCGATTATCGGCCTGCCGGTGTGCGAGGTCGCTCGTTCCGACGCGTCCGATATCGAAGCCGCACTTGACGCTGCTCACGCCGCCAAAGACGGTTGGGGTCGTACCAGTTCGACCGAGCGCGCTCAGATCCTGAACAAAATCGCCGACCGCATGGAGGCCAACCTGGCGAAGTTGGCGACCGCTGAGACGTGGGATAATGGTAAGCCGATCCGCGAGACAACGGCCGCCGACATCCCGTTGGCGATCGACCATTTTCGCTATTTCGCCGGCGCAATCCGCGCACAGGAAGGCTCGATCGCGGAGATCGACCATGACACGGTCGCCTACCATTTCCACGAGCCACTCGGGGTAGTTGGTCAAATCATTCCCTGGAACTTCCCGATCCTGATGGCAGCATGGAAGCTCGCGCCCGCACTCGCTGCCGGCAACTGCGTCGTGATGAAGCCGGCCGAGCAGACTCCGGCGTCGATCATGGTTTGGCTAGAGCTCGTCGCCGACCTCCTGCCCAAGGGTGTGCTCAACATCGTGAACGGCTTCGGGATCGAAGCCGGCAAGCCGCTCGCCTCATCGAGCCGCATCGCCAAGATCGCATTCACTGGCGAGACGACGACGGGCCGACTGATTATGCAGTACGCCGCGCAGAACTTAATACCGGTGACGCTCGAACTGGGTGGTAAATCGCCCAATATCTTCTTCAGTGATGTGTCCGCCGAGGATGACGACTTCTTCGATAAGGCGATAGAAGGTTTCGTCATGTTTGCACTCAACCAGGGCGAGGTCTGCACCTGCCCGAGCCGCGCGCTTGTTCACGAATCGATCTATGATCGATTCATGGAACGCGCCCTTCAGCGCGTGGGGGCGATCGTGCAGGGTAGCCCGCTTGACCCTTCCACGATGATCGGCGCACAAGCCTCGTCCGAACAGCTTGAGAAGATCCTCTCGTATATTGACATCGGCAAGAAAGAGGGCGCCGAGGTCCTTATCGGCGGCGAGCGCAATGTGCTCGGCGGTGAATTGAAGGGTGGCTATTACGTCAAGCCGACCGTGTTCAAGGGCCACAACAAGATGCGGATCTTCCAGGAAGAGATCTTCGGGCCTGTTGTGTCGGTGACAACCTTCAAAACCGACGACGATGCGCTCTCGATTGCCAACGATACTCTCTACGGCCTTGGCGCGGGCGTCTGGAGCCGCGACGCAAATCGCTGCTACCGCTTCGGCCGCGCCATCCAGGCGGGCCGCGTATGGACCAATTGCTATCACGCCTATCCAGCTCACGCGGCTTTTGGCGGCTACAAGCAGTCTGGTGTCGGCCGGGAGACTCACAAGATGATGCTCGATCACTATCAGCAGACTAAAAACATGCTGGTGAGCTACAGCCCGAAGAAGCTCGGCTTCTTTTGATAACTGACACAGGTCCGGGGGGTATATCCCGCCGGACTCTTTCGGTTTTCGAGAAGGGAGACAGCGCGTGCCCGACAAAGTCACCGCGACCCCCGCAGCTCTGGAACTGCTTGCCGAAATAGTCGCCGAGCATGGTCCGGTGCTGTTTCACCAGTCGGGCGGCTGTTGCGATGGCTCGTCGCCGATGTGCTACCCCCAAAGCGAGTTTTTAATCGGCGATAACGACATTAAGCTCGGTGAGATCGGGGGAGCGCCGTTTTATATCAGCCGCTCGCAATATGAGGTTTGGAAACACACCGACCTCATCATCGACGTTGTGCCGGGCCGTGGTGGGATGTTTTCCCTCGACAACGGACGGGAGCGTCGGTTCCTGACCCGATCAGAGATGGCCCCTTTGGGCGTAGGGGAGGAGAAAGCATGCTGAAAAAATTGATTGTCACGGCGGTCTTGATCGCCGTTTCATCCGTCGCAGGCACGGCACAAGATGCGCAAAAGGGAAAGACAGTGTTCAATGTCTGCTTGGCCTGTCACACGGTTGGTCCCGGCGCTCAAAACAAGATCGGCCCAGAACTTAATGGTCTCGACGGCCGTAAGGCCGGCACGGTGCCAGATTTCGATTATTCCGACGCAAACAAGAGCTCGGGAATCGTGTGGAATGAAGAGACGTTCGAGAATTACATCAAAAATCCTGCGGCTAAAGTGCCAGGCACAAAAATGATCTTCCCGGGCATTAAGAACGAGCAGCAAGAGAAAGACCTGTGGGCCTACATCAGCCAATTCGACTCTGACGGCAATAGCAAAAAGTGATCTGTAGAACGTAATGCGCCTAGCGGGCTGAGACGAACATTCCACCGACAAAGATATAGCAAGGGACGAGAGCTAGTGATGGTGCTCGTGTGACGCTGTATCCTGATCGTGGGATTCCGTGCCGTGCCCTTCCCTCCCAGAGTAATTCTCAGACCGTCCGGTGCGAAAGCTGCTTACAAAGACTTGTTTGTGTTCATCGAATTGAATGAAAGCCGCATGAAGAAAATATCTACGGATGCTTGAGGACCCACTAGCACCTGGCCAAGGACAGCGAACCGTTGCCGGTGATCTTACTCGGCGATGGGCAGGTAGCATTGGGTTGGCTGCCGCGGTCGGCTTGGCTTATTTCCTGGCGGCGTGGCTCGCCTACGGTCTGTCTTTGCAATCTGAAGGCCTGGCCGTTTTCTGGCCGGCATCTGGTGTTTCCTCAGGCTTGCTGATTGCTCTGGGACCCCGTGCGCAATGGCCGGTGGTTAGCGGGGTGATAGTCGCGGTCGTTGCGGACCATCTCATTATGGCGGACCCGCTCCGGGTCGGTATCGCCTTCGCCCTATCCGACGCGGCAGAAACCCTGATTATAGCCGGATTGATTGAGCGCTACCTCGGTAAGGAGTTCGGCCTCGATCGGCTACGCCATGTCCTTGGTATGCTCGCGGCAGCCGTGATCGGGACTTGTGTGTCAGGAATTGGAGGGGTTATCGCGTCCGTGCTGCTACGACCTCCAACAGTACCGATCCTGACCATCTGGGAGCACTGGGTCGCATCCAACACAATCGGCTTCATTGCGGTTGCACCGCTGCTGATTGGGCTCGCCGGTGCCCTCCGCCAGCAACCGCAGAGCCGTGAACTTGTCGAGGGCGCTGCCGCACTCACGACGCTTGCGGTGATGACCGGGGTTATCATCTCGCTGTCACAGGAGCGCTGGGAGACGATGGTGCCGATCGCCTGGCTGTCTCCGATGTTGTTGTGGCTTGCCGCTCGTTGCCGACCGATCTTTGCTGCTGCAGGCGCGTTCATCGTATCGATAACGATCGTTTGTACGACTGTCTTCGGCATCGGTCATTTTGGCGATCCCAGTCTCACAATTGACGACCGTATTCTGGGAGCCCAAGCCAGCATTCTGGTTGTAGCGCTCAGCGCATACGTCCTCGCCGCACTATTTGCCGAGCGAAGGGAGAGCGAGGCGCGTCTCGCTTCGTCAAACATGATGCTGGAGCGGGAACGAAGTAATAAACTCATGAACTTGGAAGCAATGGCCGCTTCGATCTCACATGAAGTGAGACAGCCTTTAACAGGTATTACAACGAGTAGTAGCGCACTCCTGAGATTTCTTGGAGATGCGCCGCCCAAGCTGGAGAAAGCACGCTCAGCAGCGGAGAGGGTGATTGCTGCAGCACATCGCGCCAATCAAATACTCGACAACATCCGCAACTTGTTTGGAACAGCCAAACGCGCAGAGGATTCGATCGATGTGAACGATCTGACTCTTCGCGCACTGCGCGTTTTGGACAGCGAATTGAAAAATCACAACATTGGGAGGCGTCTCGAGATGAAACCGGAATTGCCACCCATCACCGGCCACAGTGGTCAATTGCAGGAGGTCGTGGTCAATATGATCCAAAACGCGATTGATGCGATGGATGCGGTCGACGATGGCAGTCGAGTATTGACAGTGAGAACTGAACGCAATGGCAACGATGCAATCAGCATTGAGATAGAGGACAGCGGACCGGGAATAGATCCCAAAAAATCATCGGACGATTTATTTGATGCTTTCTTTACGACGAAGCCCCACGGGATGGGGTTGGGATTAGCGATTTGCCGGATGATCGTCGAGCGTCACGACGGCAAGCTTTCGGTCTCTTCAGCTGAGCCGCATGGGGCGATTTTTCGGATTGAACTCCCTCGAATTAAGCTACCTCACTGATTAGTTCTGTTTTCTTGTCACAAGGCAACAAGCGGTCGCGCGACATCCACTTGGGGTGGACATCGCATTAGGTCGGCGTAATGTCCGGTTTAGGTCCTAAAACGGTTGTGAGAAGTCACTTTCGGGCGCACGCCTCACGCAACCAGTAAAGTTGGGAAAAACGTATCGACCACTTCCGGTGTCAGCGGCGCTTCCTGAGTTAGGTAGATCGATGTTTCGAATTCATTTCCGCACTTCGGGCAGACCCAAAAGTTGCTGACTTGTTCCTCGCTCACGTAGGTAGACCGCTCAGGGGCAATAAGCCATTCTCCACAGGCACCACATTTGGACGACTGATGGAGCGATTTGATCGTCATCATGGCTATCTCCTCGCTGCCTAAATCTTGCGCTAGAAGAGTCCGCCCCGTTTTCCTCGATGGCATTGATGTAGATCAAGAGTTCCAGCCCTGTCCGCTTACCGGCCTCTTCGCAACACGGCGTCCCGGGCCGCGCGTTGCCCGAAATTGTCTAGTAGCTTCGCCACATTCGCCGCGTCCGGCACCCCTCGATTAAGGCAATGCGGCCACAAAAATAGAACCCCGAAGAAGCATACTCCTTCGGGGTTCGTTGTTGCCTCAACTTGGGCTTCCAGGCTGGGCGGCAGGGGGGTCGGGGGATGGGGACACCGGCCAGCCCACGCAAAATTAACAGGGCACCGCGCAGTTTCAAGATTCGGTCAACGCGTCTCAGCGCAGTGCAGTCATGTCGCTTTTTGCGACTTGGCTTTGATGTAGATCAATGCTGAAAAATAGTTGGAAGCCAGACGTCTTTGTCCAGCCTTCTGTAGCCGCCGGCACCAGGGCGGCGGGAAGCGGCGAGGGGACATCAGGCCCGCAAAATAGATGGTGTGTTGCGCTAGATCAAAACCTTCAGCCCGCGGCAGGCGTAAAAAGCAAGTCATGAGCCGATATCGAGTGAGCTTTTTCAAAAACCTGCTCAGCTCCGACGGGCATCAATTCAGATGCCTCCAGCAAAGCATCGTGATCCGCCGCGCCAAAAGTGCCGACCGTGCCATCGAAGCGGCCAAACGTCGGTTGGAACGCTGCTGCCATTTGGCTGACTGGAGACTCCATGCCGACGGTGTGGAGTTGGAGATCGATATCCGATCGCGAGTCGGTTAACGAGCAGATCCTTTGCCGGGGCGGCGGGAAGCGGCGGGCCGATTCCTCTTCGGTGCTCATTCTTCAGTCCTGATCGTGCCCGGTCCATGCGTCGAACAACGGCGTTCGGTCAATCGCCTGTTTCGGGAAATTGACTAGTTCCGGATCGATCTTCGCCCAGGCGGCCTTGCTGTCTGTCCAGATGTTTCCGATCGGCTCGGCCCAGTCCATGTCGTCGAGCGTGCCCGCACGCGCGACCTTGATGCCGGGCAGCGTCGGGTTGCTGCTCCAGAGCCAGCTGTAGCAATGCGCACAAAAGTTCATGGGGATGACATTGCCGCTGTCGGCTTGCGGTCGTAGCGCACGGTTTGGCCGGACAGGACCTCAAAATCCTCGTCGCGCATGATCATCGACACGGACCATGCCGCTCCTGAAAAACGCTGGCAGTCCTTGCAATGGCAGTTGTAGACCGTCAAGGGCGAGGCCTTTAGCCGATAGCGCACCGCCCCGCACTGGCATCCACCTTCCACTGGAAATTCTGGCAAAGCCATTCTCGCCTCCCTTGTGCCGGAAGGTGTAGTTGAGTTGCGCGGCGATTTGAAGCGACGTTCCGATGGGGGCAATGCAAAACCGCAGCGCAGAGCGAAAAGAAAGAGGCTCGCGAGGGGTCCCGCGAGCCTTCGAAGTGGGAGGAAAACCAAAGATGAAGAACTCGGGTATCTTCGGTCCAACACCAACCGGGGTCAACCATCGCCGTTTGCAAATTTCTAAATACCTCGCAAGCGTTACCCTAAAGCCACACGCTTTTTGGAAAGAAAAAGGCCGCCCGAAGTGGGTGGCCAAGTTAAGGGAAAAGGCCGCGTCCCATGCTGCAAGACGCGGCTCATAATCCCAACAACAGGATCGCCATTGGCACATTGATCCAGATCAAAAGACGCCCAGCCCGATAGCGGTACTCGTGCGTTTGGCAGATGGGCACAACCATCTGTCCCTAAAAAGCAAGATGCGAATCACGGGATTAGATTACTGGTGTGGGCCGCTGGCGGGGCGCAAACCTGCAAGCTTGTCCCTGCGTAGAGTGGGAGACTTGGGGGCGGCGAAGTGGTGGGACGGCGCAACGTGTTAAGGCACGTGCGCGCCGCTCTCATTATGAGCGAGCACATGAAGAAGAAAATGCGCCAGCGTGATCGCGCCGTCGTCGTTCCAGGCGATGGCGATCCCTGCCCCCGTTGCGGCATGTCGATGCAAATCCGCGAATACAGCAATTCAACCAACCAGTATCTGCGTCGGCCCTATTTTTATACCCGCTGGTTTTGCTGCATGAACAAAAGCTGTCGCACGACCCTGGTCATGCCCGAGCGTTACAAGGTCATGAACCCGGGGTTCAGTGGCAGCTCAATGATCTAATCCCTCCTCGCCGGGCACCCGCCGCACGAACAGCCGCTTCTGGTACTCAGGATTGATGATCCCGAATTGTTCGATTGCTGCCTTCAGCGCTGATGTCTCATCGGGTGCTTCGATTACACCGATGAACGCACCGGGCGATCCCTTGATGGGGCGATAAACTTCCCATTGGGTCGGCTTCTTCTTGGCCACGGGCGCGCAATGGCTGTTGATCTACGACGAAGTGGGTGTATCTCGCACCTAATGCGAGCCTCGTGCAATATGGAGCCCAAGCGGTGCGTTTAGAAAGTTAGAGACGCTGGATGAGCTGTACGACAAGCCATTTCACGGGATTGAGGAAATAACAGGGGAGCCTAAAGTGGAATTTAAGCTTGTTATATTGGGGCGACGCTGGCCTGCTTTGGTTTGGTCCTGATCGAATTGAAATCTGATCCGTAACGTGACGAGCTTCGCAGATTTGGTCGATAAAGCGTTTGGCATTAGAAAGCAGTGACTCACGTTCGGCGGTTGCAGTGCAACGTCGTCCATTAACTGCAACGTCTTTTGTTGACAATAATCAAATTGTTGGAGGTTCGTGACGCAGTAAAGTCGGGGTCGGTTCTCGTAGCACGAGAGCCCGGCCCCGATCCTCTGTCCCCCATCCCCCGAAGATGCCTGACAAGGTCGGGGTCGTCATTTCCACAATCGATTGTGGCCTTCAGTGGGCGCGGAAAGAATTATCTTTTAGAACTGCTCTTGTCAGCGACTGAGCCGATTGCCCAAGACGCCAGTTCGTTCAGAATAAATGTAGCCATGACCGGATGCTCCTTTGTTCGAAGTCCTCCTTGTTCGTTGTCCGGTCGTGATAAGGGCTAGAACGTCGGCGGCACGCTCCATCCGGCCCACTTCATTTACGCCAGACTCCTCGGCCGCTCCAATATTTTGACCTACTCACCGGGTGGACTGTAGGAACGCTGGAGCTCTATTCTCTTCTTTCGGATACCGATCACTTCATCCATCGAGAACAGACGTTGCGCCTTCACGTTATGAACGCCATCGGATGATGCGACGACGGCAGCTATTGCCGCTCCCACACCTGGATCGACGTCGACGATCACCATCGCGCCAGGACCGTCGACCATGGTGCCGTACATAGCGACCAACTTGCCACCAGCCGCCGTCACCAGTTTCTCGACTGCGTCACGACGGTTGGTGTTTGGGTTTTTCGCCATGGCCTGCATGGCCTTCGGTGTGTAATTGGCAGAGATGCAGTACAACATTGCAAATCCTCCCTTGATTTGATGTTGAGAACGCTCGGCCGCCGAAGGAACAATCGCTGGCTTTAAACTTTACGGAACGCCGGCAACGCCCGCTGACAGCTCTTTAATTAGCCTACATCACCTGTCGTTTTCGATTATTGATATGGATCAACCGGCAGGCCAGCTGCGCCAGTACATTTGGCTCAGCTATTAACGACACTCCCGTTGTTGTTGATGGTCAGGGCTGGCCGCAAGTTTCTCCAATTTTCTTGCGGCTGGCCCGCCTTATTTCAACGTCGCTCCAAAAGGTGATGGCAGTCACTGATGCCCTTGGCCGGTCGTGGCAATCACGCCTAACCTTTAGCTTCATGAATGGCTCTCCAGCAATCGTAGAGCGGCCGCCTGTTAAAGCCTTGAGCTTCGCTCACATTATCCGGTCTATCGACGTCGAGCATTAAATGTATGTGAGACGGAAAATGGCACGATCATCTGAGCATCATGCGCATCGTTTAAGATGACAACCCTCCACGCTTCCGCATCCTCTTGCCCAACGCACAACAGTATTTTGTCAATAAGCTTTCGCGCATGCACATAAGCATCGTGCAAGGTAGCAAGTTCTTTTCCACTATCGTCGGGAATATGATCATCCTTGGATGCTAGATGAACGCCGCATTTTTCAGCCGGAAAATGGCAAACTTGGAGCTTAACCATGCGTTGAGAGCTACGCACTGTTTAGTGCGTCTAATGGTAAATGTTAGCGCGCGCCGCGTTGCTCAAACAGCAAAGCCGCCAGCCCTTTCGGAACTAGCGGCTTTGCCTTCCATGATGCAGGGGCGAGTCGGCCAGGCTAGTTATTTTGGATTTGCTGGTTCGACCTCGCCAGTCCCGCCACATACTTCGCAACGCCGTCGCCCGGTTCCGTTGCAGTCTTTACAATCGCCGAGTATCGCGCCCGCGGGTGATCTTTTGCCGGTGCCAGCACAAGCAGGACAAGAAGTTGCTCTCTGCCCATGACATTTGGGACACAAGATTCTGTTTGGCATCGCTCCCTCCCATTAGCATAGGAGCAACTTTGCTGGCTTCTTCTTCTTCGCTGCAGTATGCAATGTGCGTTTGGAACGTATTGTCACGCGCTCCGCTCCGGTAGCATTAACATCAAAGTCTTGCGGATCGGCATTGGCGATCTATTTGACCGATTGACCCAGGGTGCGATCGACGATCCAAAGCACCATCGCCGCTTATTGGCTAAAAGACCATATTGGAAGACTTTAGAAACAGCACAGTCGGTTCGACGCCCCCAGTGCCTTCCTGGAAGACAGCGATCGTTAGGAATAATCATATCGGGCCAGCTGTGCACGATTCATCCACTAGTCCGATCCGGTTTCACTAATTCGCGCAAATCGGGTTCTTCGCAGCGAGACAACATTGCCTCGCGAACCGCATCACGCAGGCGCAAGATCGATTCAAAATCAGTTCCGCACGGAAGGAAAGGATCGAGGATTTCAATGTCCACGCGACCCCAGCGCGGAAACCATTGATCGCTTCGAAGAATTGATCGCGTACCGCGCAAGACGCCCGGATAAACCGGCAGACTGGCTTCGCTTGCGATCTTGAAGGCTCCATTGAAAAACTCGAGAAGTCCTGCTCGTCGAGTAAATGTGCCCTCCGGAAAAACGACCAGAAGACGGCCTTGACGAGTGAGCGTTGTCGCGACTGCCGTGTCGGCGATACCGCTGGCCAAATCATAGCGATCGATGAATAGCACACCCAATCGGCGCAATAGCGGTCCAGCGAAAACGTCCTTGGCGAGTTCTTTCTTTACCAAATACGCGGGCTGGCCAGGCAGGACTGCCGCCAGCACAATTGCGTCGGCGTAGCTAGCGTGATTGAAGACGATGACCGCCCGTTCTTTGGGCAGTCTTTCAATGTTCCTGACTGAGACAGGAACACCCATCAGGAAGAGCGACGCTCTAGCTAGCACCCGCACTGCGGACCACCGCCACTTTGGGCGTGGCAGTAGCATCACGCTGACGGCTCCGATTGCTACACAAAGTGACAACACGGCCCACCACCAGGCACCGTACAAATGCTCTCGCCCGGACCGAGCCAATCGTGTGAGTCGTCCCCCCACGCCAGCGAGCCACAAGCGGACGATTTGCGAACGTAGCGCCCGCCTTGGAAGATTGAGTTGCTGGGCAAGGTAATGCTGCTTAGCAGCAGCGCGGCGAATTTTGCCGCTCGACGTTTTTGGCACTGTCCCGGGCTCGACCAGTACGATCTCGTCAGGCGGAGAGCCCACAATAAAAGTGACGGCATCACGTGCACGGGCTTTGAGCAATTCCCGTTCGCCAGAATCGGCTTGTCCAGTCTCGGCCAGCACGACAATCCGTTCGGTGCCCGAGTCCGGGTCAGTGACGCCAAATGCGGCTGCCGCACCTTTGGTAAACCCCGCGATATTTCCGACCGCCTCTTCGAGCTCTTGCGGATAAATATGTTGGCCGGCTCGAATAATGATGTCCTTTATCCGGCCGGTGACGAATACATCGCCATTGGCCACATATGCCCGATCGCCGCTGTCGAGCCACTCGCCATGAAATAGTTCCCGTGTCTTGATCTCGTTCCGGAAATAGCCAGCGGTGGCAGAAGGGCCACGAAATTCGAGCCGGCCCTCCCGTCGTTCCGCAACTTCTCGTCCGGAATCATCGACGATCCGAATTTCGTGGCCAGGCACGGGCTGCCCGCAGGCAATAATTTCAGCGGCGTTGGAGTCGCCGCTGTTCGCCGGTTGGGCAATGCCGCGGCGGCTCAAGGCCCCACGGTTGACGCGATCGATGAGTGGTTCGCGTCCCGGTGGCGGCAGCGCGAGTGCGACCGCGCATTCGGCAAGACCATAGACCGGCGCCATCGCGCTGGGGCGAAATCCATATCGGCTGAATCGCGCGATGAATCGGCGCAGGGTGTGAACGCTAACGGGCTCCGCGCCGTTTGCGACAAAACGCAGCGAGCTCAAATCGAGACCCGCGAGGTCCGCGTCCTCAATCTGCTTGAGACATAGCTCAAACGCGAAGTTCGGCGCGGCCGAAATAGTGGCCCGACAACAATGGCATGCCCAGAGCCAGCTTTGCGGATGAGCAAGGAAGCTTAGCGGAGACATGATGTAGCACTTGGCTCCAGCATAAAGCGGGCCGAGCCATGCGCCGATTAAGCCCATGTCGTGATATAGCGGCAGCCAGCTCAGCAGAACGTCGGTGCTTGTGGCATCGATTGCTTTAAGAATTGCGCGAATATTAGCCAGCACATTGGCATGACTAAGAACGACGCCTTTGGGATCGCCAGTACTGCCGGAAGTGTATTGGATCAGTGCAGTCCCATCGTGATCATTGAGCTGCGGCAAAGAAACCAGCGTGGACTCCGAGCGCAGATCGTCAACGCTCTTGATGGCATTCAATGACGGAACGAGCCCACGCAGCAAGCCACCGAGCCGCAATGCGGCTGTCACAGTGACGAGCACTTTCGGTTCGGCATTGCGCAGGATCTTGGCTTGGCGGCGCAGATAGTCTTCTAGCTGCGATAATTGCATCGGCGGATAGATCGGGACCGGCACGGCCCCGGCGTAAAGTGTGCCGAAGAAAGCCGTGAAGAATTCCATACCCGTCGACAGCATCAGGGCAACGCGATCGCCTGGCACGACGTCCTGCGCAATCAGGCCGGCGGCAACGGCTTTTGCCGTCTTCGCCAAATCGACATAAGACATTTTGCCGAGCACAGTCCGTTCGTCCTCCAGGACCGTCACGTGGAGGCGATCGGGATTGCGCGCGACGTGCCACTCAAGGACCTCGATCAATGTCCTTGCTTCGGCGGCCGCAGCCACCATTCCCGGCGCCTCGCTGCCGATCTCGGGTGCCGAAATGAAATCTGTCTCTGGAATCCCGCTCTGCGCGGCCGCGTGCCGCAGGGCAGCGAGCAGATCTCCCACCGTGTTCGCTTCGCCCATGATCCTGACAGGCAAGCGTGTCCGAAACACACGCTCGATGCGCATGATCAACTCGGTCCGGCCGAGACTGTCAATGCCGAGATCGCGATCGAGCCTACTGGACAGTGTGACATCAAAAGCGGAGGCTCTCGGCCCATGAAGTTCGTGAACAAGATCCCTTACAACGGCAATTAACCGGAGCGTGAGAGTGTTAGCATCGGTAGTTTTTTCATGCACGGCCAAGTTCATAGTCGATATGTTTTCCGTCTGATTGATAAAAATCAAACTTGTCTGCTGAGCACTAGCATAATTTTGTTAGTGAAGATGCTGAGGCACGAGATTGGCTGGAGCTAAGCATGACCTTTTCCAACATCATGGTTCATCTTGATCTTGAGGTTGCCAACGATCCTTATCTACAGGTTGCCCTTAGCCTCGCAGACAGATTCGAGGCCAAGCTCATCGGTATCGCTGCCGCCATTGAAGAACCGTCATATTACCCGGGAGAGGCGGCATTTGACGAAGGGTCTCTAAAACAATTGTGCTCGGATATTACAAAACGAATGGCGCAAGCCGAAGACCGATTTCGATCTGTTTCGAGCCCTCGAACGGTTGAATGGCGCTCCGCAATAGCGCGGCCGGCTGAGTACGTATCGCGCGAGGCGCGCGCCGCCGATCTTCTTGTAATCGGCGCTCAGCGTAATGGTTTGGTGTCGGATCCCGCTGGCAGTCTCGACCCAGGGGACCTCGTGATGCAAATTGGCCGTCCCATCCTAGTCGTTCCGCCGCAGGTCAAATCCCTTGAGCTAAAGCTTGCCATGGTCTGTTGGAAGGACACGCGCGAAGCGCGACGTGCGGTGAGCGATGCATTGCCACTTCTCCAAAAGATGCAGGAAGTTGTCGTTGTCGAGGTCATTCAGGATGAATCCGCTCGCGATGCGGCGCATAGCCGTGTTGACGACGTCATATCTTGGTTGGAGCGCCATGGCATTAGGGCTTTCGCACGAGTCTTCTACTGCCCCGAGCCGGAGGACCCAATGGAAAAGTTATTCCAGTATGGCGCGAATCTCATTGTAGCGGGTGCTTACGGTCACACGCGATTGCGTGAGTGGGTGTTCGGCGGTTTTACTCACGATCTTCTTCGTCATTCGCCCGTATGCGCGCTATTCGCGCATTGACGACGGGCAGATGCTTAGATCTAGATCGGGGCGCTCTGCTGACGACCGGCGGTCACAATGTCGGGATCGTCTCGGAAATAGGTTACGCTGGAGGCCGAAGCTTCCGCGTGAGGAAACATGGGCCGAAAGATCACTATATCCATCCTGACCGTTTTCTGATCGAGGCCCGGCAGAAGGAAGGATCTTGGCGGCCCGAATGGGTAAGCTGGCTGGAAATGCATTCCGGACCCGTCATCGCGCCGCCTAGCATGGGCGCATCGGAAGCAGGTCTCCCTGCGCTTGGCGAGGCGCCGGGCAGTTATGTGCTCCAGCAGTAAACTATGACTGAGAGATGATCACGCTCGAAGATTGCGTCGGGTTCTGCGGCTTGACTGAGGAGGAGGTGCTCGCAATTGCCGAACACGAACACCTTCCCGAAATTGCTGCAACCGCGCTCGCTCAATACCTGCTGTCTCAAGAGCACGGCAGCGAACGGGTTCGTGACATGATCGTGGACGATATCCGCTGCGCACAGATTGTTCGAGACAAAGAAAAAGTGCTGATGCTATTACACGTGCTGCACCATTTCTTAAAGACGCATTCCGAAGCTACACCGCCCAATCATCCCTGGAGCAAGCGATTTTAAACGGCAAATCCTGCCGGCATGAGCTCCCTGTCAGATCAATACGTCTGACATCGGCCGACGTGGCGAATGCGAAACGGGTTGGCCACGACCCACCCTGAGCAGGAGTTGGGGATAGCCATCGATCGACAGCTCCTTTGCCAATTCGGTTCGAAGATCTGGTACTTCTATCGGCTGATTGAGATAGGACGCGGAATAGCCCGCCTCAGCGGCAACCAAAAGCAGCCGCTGCAGACCTAATCCTGCACCCAGCCAACCCTCATTGTTGTCCATCGATGTCGAAAGCGCGACCAGCAAAGGAGAACCGCGCACCAACTCTTCGTGTGCGGCCGCTACACCGTTACCCAGATCAAAAGTGCGTATGGCCAGGGCGATAATCGGCGTCGCTGCATCGGTGAGGGCGCGCAAGCCCTGCGAGGCGGCCGGCATGCCATCAGTGCTGCGCGAGGGATGAATCCAGCTGGCAAGTTCGCGCCGAAAACGTGGATCGTCGAATTGGCGTCGGTCAGCCTCCGCGATGAGCGTCGCCAGCCGCTCGAGCTGCACCAAATCTTGAGCAAACGCTACATCGACGCCTTCAGATTTGGCGGCCGTCTTGAGGCGCTCCATAATGGCGGCCGGCACGTCTTCGCTGCTAAATGGACGGCGGTTGGTCGTGCGTTTTGTAATAGCATTAAAAAGCTCCGCAAGGTCCTTAAGCATCGATCCCGACGTCGGAAAAGCAATGCGCGCAACGATATCTGGATCAGAACTTTGCGGGAAAGTGGTTATCTCCACCGGCACGCGGAAATGAGCGAGCGCAACCCTTAAATTGAGGAGCGCCGCACCACAGCTGATGATGAGTTCGCGATCAAATGGATCGATATTTGCGAGGCTACGGGTACGATCGGCACAAACGAGCAGCTCATCACCATTGATGATGAATTGCCACGGCTGAGTGTTGTGGCTAGAGGGCGCAAGGATCGCGTATCGGACGGCAAAGCGCGCCTTGTCTGTAGCTGACGCTGAAGCAGGAAAGGCGTTTGCGTCGATATTCCACGCCGCCAGATTGTCAGCGGTCATGCCCGCTAAAGCCTCAAGACCAGGGAATGGAAAAGCCTATGAAGCGTATCAGTGAAGTACACACACATGCGTCTAGCGCCCTTGACGTGGATCAAAACGGGTTCAATTTCCGCAGCCTAAACTACGACGTTTTTGCAACACCCTGCAGATCGCCTGCGCGGTAGGGATACTCATGAAATTATATCGGAGATACCTCTAGATATCATTCGTCCTAAAGGAACAGCCATGAATGTTCATGCTGTGAGGAACTTCAGCCGTCTTCGCCACGAGATGGTCGAAAAAGCGATTTTTGGCCGCGGTGTTCGTTCCGAATTGGTTCTCAATGCCATGCGCAAAGTGCGGCGTGAGGCCTTTCTACCGAAAAGCTTGCGGGAGTTTGCCTATGAGGACACACCACTACCGATAGAAAGCGGCCAAACAATTTCGCAGCCCTACATTGTCGCGTTCATGATTGAGGCTCTTGGGCTTGAGGGAGGCGAACGGGTTTTGGAGATCGGCGCCGGTTCGGGTTATGCCGCGGCTGTCCTGTCGGAGATAGCTGGCGAGGTTTACACCGTCGAACGTATCGGCCAACTTGCCGAGAAGGCGGCATCTACTCTGCACGATCTCCGATATCACAAGGTCCATGTGCTTCATGGTGATGGAACAAAGGGATGGCCAGCGCATGCCCCCTATGATGGGATCATTGTCGCGGCCGGCGGGCCAACTGTTCCGGAATCGCTGAAGGAGCAGCTCAAGGTAGGCGGCCGACTCGTCATCCCGGTCGGACGCGATCCCTTGGTTCAAGAACTGATTCGGATCACCCGAATTTCCGAGGACGAATACAGGCGCGAGGATTTGGCAGACGTTCGGTTTGTACCGCTTGTCGGCGAAGAAGGCTGGGGAGGGACAGAGGAGCAGTCGGAAACTGCCCGTGCGGCACAGCCAGCAAAGAGAATACCTCAACCGAATTTGGCGCAAGAAATTGCGGCAGCTTGCGAGCCTTTTGAGGCTATTGAAAATGTGCCATTGGAGCGATTGTTGTCACGCATCGGTGACGCTCGAGTTGTCCTGCTTGGCGAGGCCACCCACGGGACATCTGAGTTCTACAGAATGCGTGCTCGGATTTCACGGCAGCTGATTGAGAAAAAGGGCTTTCGCTTTGTCGCAATCGAGGGCGATTGGCCTGACGCGGCACGGATCGACCATTATGTTCGCCATTTGGAATATACGCCGTCCGAGTGGACCGCCTTTGCCAGATTTCCAACGTGGATGTGGCGCAATAATGAGGTACGTGAGTTTGTGGATTGGTTGCGTGCGCATAACGCATCCGTCAAAGCGAGCGACCGGACCGCTTTCCACGGGCTTGATCTCTATAGTCTCTACGATTCAATTCGGGCAGTGCTGAAATATCTTGACGAGGTCGATCTTGCGACGGCGCGCGCAGCGCGGGAACGCTATGGTTGCTTGACGCCCTGGCAGTCCGATCCGGCAACTTATGGTCATGCAGCCCTGACGGGTGCCTATCCGACTTGCGAGTCTGAAGTCGCAGTGGTCCTTACTCAACTTCTGCACAAACGACGTAGCTACGCCGAACACGACGGCGAACGGTTCATGGATGCCGTGCAGAATGCGCGCCTGATCGCGAACGCGGAGCAATATTATCGTATCATGTATTACGGCTCGCGCGCATCGTGGAACCTGCGCGACAGTCACATGTTCGAGACCTTGAAGACGCTGCTCGCCTTCTATGGGCCGAAAGCCAAGGGGATCGTATGGGCTCACAATTCACACTGCGGTGATGCCTCGGCTACTGAAATGATGGCTCGCGGCGAATACAACCTTGGCCACTTGTGCCGGAATGAATTCGGCGAGCGATGCTACACAATCGGATTCGGCACCGATTCTGGCACCGTAGCGGCGGCATCCAACTGGGATGGACCGATGGAGGTCAAGACAGTGAGACCGGCGGTTCCGGAGAGCTATGAGGCGTGTTGCCATGAAGCCGGTATCTCGGCCTTTTGCCTCAATCTGTGGCAACCACGGCTGGAAAGATCGCAAAATTTGCGAAAAAACCGTCTCGAGCGCGCTATTGGGGTGATCTATCGGCCGGAAACCGAACTCGCTAGCCATTATTTCCAGGCCATTCTCCCTGATCAGTTTAACGAATACGTCTGGTTCGATGTGTCGAAGGCGATAAACCCATTTCTAACGAAAGAGCTTGAGGAAATGCCCGACACCTATCCATTTGGCCTTTAAACGGGCAAGCCGTTGAGGCTTGCTTACAGCGCTCGCAAGAACGCTCCGGGAAAATGGGAGGTGCACGCCATGACGTGCGTGATCGAATTAATTCGCGCATTTCCGTAATTTCGGACGCGAGCGCTTGCTCTCCAAGAATGCGATACACAACGTAGCCGT
>Ga0306926_10002962_pt1 | contig 17430 bp, 13 predicted proteins | sample flu12Cox44000178_FD_203759 | JGI IMG/M metagenome (GOLD analysis project Ga0306926, IMG submission 203759) | Lab enrichment of tropical soil microbial communities from Luquillo Experimental Forest, Puerto Rico - flux8day.12C.oxic.44.000.178 (v2)... | ecosystem: Environmental > Terrestrial >... | reverse complement strand
CCGGCTCGTCCCGTGCGCCCAACCCGATGAATGAAGTTTTCGGCTACCTCCGGAAGGTCATAGTTAATGACGTGGGCGATATCCTGCACGTGAATGCCTCGGGCAGCCACATCGGTCGCGACGAGCACGCGGTGCTGCCCTTGCTGAAACCCGGTTAGTGCCGCAGTTCGCTGGGATTGCGAACGGTCCCCGTGGATCATCGCGGCATTGATTCCGTGGCGGTTTAGATTCTTAGCAATTCGCTCTGTGCCGCGTTTGGTCCGGGAGAAGATCAGGCAGCGCCCGTTCTCCTTATTTAGTAGCCTGTACAGCAGTTCCGGCTTCTCGCCATCCGCCACTTCAAATGCCTGCAGGCGCACGTTTTCCGATGGTTTCAGCGTTGAACCAAATGATAGGCGAATCGGGTTTCTCGTGTAATCCCTCACCAACTGGGCTATTGCCCCGTCCATGGTTGCGGAAAAACAGAGAGTCTGGCGTTCGTTGGGTACAACTGAGACAATCCGTCGTATCGCAGGTAGAAACCCCATGTCCAGCATGCGATCTGCCTCATCCAGCACGAGTGTCTTTACACCAGCCAGAGACACCAACTTGCGATTCATGTAATCCTCGAGGCGGCCGGGAGTTGCCACAACGAGCCGCGCACCTCGCCGAATCGCATCAAGCTGCCTTCTTTCCGCTAGTCCGCCAACCACCAATGCTGCAGGCTGGGTCTGTTTGCTCCTCAGCGCGTCGTACTGCGCCACCACTTGCATTGCTAATTCGCGCGTTGGTACGAGGACTAGCGCGCCGATTCCTGCCGCCTGTTGCGCGGACAGTTTTTCCATGACAGGAATCAAAAACGCCAATGTCTTTCCGGTTCCTGTCTGGGCCGTGGCGATCACATCCTCGCCTTCTAGGGCCGACGGAATGGCTGCTGCCTGCACCGGTGTCGGCGTCGAAAACCGCGCCGCAGTGAGTCGGTCCTTCAACGAAGGAGATATTGATAGTTCTGAAAAATTTTGCATTTTGCTTTCTTGCTGGGCCGGGGCTGCACAACCACTCCACAAGCCTGTGAGCAGTCGCAGCAGCATCAGTCGCCAGCCTTCTTTTTGAATTACGCTGAAAACGAACGGAGGAAACGGAGGGCGGGTATTCTCAGATCGCTTCAATAACCAGAGGGCCGCACAACACTACCGCATGCATTAAGCGCACAAACAGCATAACATACTATAGGAGTTCCCGCCAACCGACCGAGCGGCTTTTTGCAGCTTTTCGTATGTGGTGGGTGGTCGACCTAGTCTAAACAAAGGACAGTATATGACAAAGCTTTACGTAGGAAGTCTGCCGTACAGCATTACCGATGAGAGCTTGTTGCAGTTGTTTACCGGGAAGGGCTATAAGCCTGTCTCTGCTCGCGTTATCACCGATAGGGAGACGGGCCGCTCGCGCGGCTACGGATTCGTGGAACTCGGGCCGGATGATGACGCGGCAAAGGCGATTGCTGAATTCAACGGCTTGAATGTCGAAGGTCGTGCGCTCCAGGTCAACGAGGCGCGCCCGCAAGAATCCCGTGGCGGTGGCCATCGTCCCGGTAACGGAAGAGGATTTTCTGGCGGGCGATCTGGCCGCGGTGGACGTAGAAACTACTGACCTAAGTCTTCGGTCCGCGTTGCACAATATATTTTCGCGCTGCCGGCTCCGCCGGCAACGGACTTCATCTGTACGGGAGCAGAGACGTGAGTGTAAAAGTTGTCGCCGCGATAAACAGCATGAACAAACAGGGGCATTATGCGCGTGTATATCGGCACCGAGACAAAACGTGGGTTGAGATTGACCGGTGCATGCTTGCCTCGTTCGACGAAATCGAAGAACTGATCGATGGAGTCCATTCATTCGAAGAGTTAGCCGAACTTTTCAAAAGGAGGCATGCGGAAGAGCTGGACGGCCTTTAGAGCGGGGTTCGCGGTAACTTTGGCACTATACAGGCGCGCATACATAAAGGGACATAGAGATCAGAAAAAAGGAAGTACTAATGGACGAATGAGTTCTGGGTATGTCTGCATTTCTCCGAAAACGCGTGTCAGAGTAACAAATCCCGCAATTCCTCGCGAAACATCCCAACTCACACCAAAACCAATGGGACTAACCCTCACAGTGTACTCGGTCGCGCTGGCTCCAGGGCGTGATCCACAAACCTTCCCAGCGCTTTAGCGGCCTGACGTGGTTTCCAGCGGTTGCACGTCGCGTTCTACCTTGCCCGCTAGTTCATCCTGAGCAACCTCCAGGTCGTAGCGGATTTGGAGATTCATCCAGAAAACCGGTGCGTTCTTGAAGTAACGGGCCAGCCTCAAAGCGGTATCTGCGGTGATGCCCCGGCGTTCGCCCACGATATCCGCGATCCGCGTGACCGGAACACGCAGGTCCAGAGCCAGCTTGTTCATGCTGAGGCCCAAAGGCTTCATGAATTCTTCGTGTAGAATCTCGCCCGGATGCACGGGCTTCAGTTTCTTCGCCATCTTTCTCTCCTAGTGGTAGTCCACAATCTCGACTTCGTAGGCGTGTCCCTCGCGCCACACAAAGCAAATGCGCCATTTGTCATTGATGCGAATGCTGTGCTGCCCCTCACGTTGGCCTTTCAATTTCTCCAGCCGGTTTCCTGGAAGCGTTGAAAGCGTTCTCAAATCCGGCGCAGCGTCGAGTAAGTCCAGCTTCCGAAGCGCCTGCCGCTCAATCGGCTTGAACCGGCGCACCGACTCACGGCGGTAGAGGCGCTCGCTATCGGAACGGCGGAAGGACCGGATCACTGCCCGCACGGTATACTGCTTTCCGTTAAATGTCAAGGAGTACGACTTCTGCTCGACACGCTGCAGGCGGAAACCGAGCCGGAAGAAATCATGAAATCTGGCCAGAGCTGCGCCAACGAATCCTCGCCGACTCGTAGCGTCTTCTTGATCCCGGGCGGGTTGGTGTCGGCGCCCGGCTTGCTGCCACCCCGCTTCCCGAGTTACCCCGAGGGCAGAACCTTAGCGCCACACCTCCTCTGCCTTACACTGCCTATGCCTGCTCCGTTAAAGTGCCACAGCGTTGGCAGAGCAACGAGCGTGCCCACAGCGAATACCGATGCTTGTAGGGGGACTGATTGTGTCTCAAGAAGAGAACCAGCAAGAGTAGGAACGTGGCGGCAGACAACAACGCGAAAAGGGCCAACGGAGGCGACCATGCCGCGCGCCGATTGACAGCACAACCGGTCACGGCTACCATTCTGCCCACATCAAGCGCGTCCGCCCCCAGAAAGGTCTGCTCCGAGGTTCTCATGCGCACGTCGATTGCCACCATAGCTTATGTAATTTTGTGCGCTCTTGCCGCCCGCAGTGCTCCTTTTCCGCAATCTCCGTCTTCCCAATCAACGCTTTTGCAGTCGCCGGCTTCTAAACCGCCTGACCTCACCGCTGCCAAGCTCATCTTCGAAAGTCACTGTGCTCTCTGCCATGGAATTGACGGCGGTGGTGGCCGTGGCCCTTCTCTTCGCCGGCCTAAGCTCGCTCGCGCTGCCAATGACGAAGCCCTCAAATCCCTCATCGAAGATGGCATCCCGCCGGAGATGCCCGAAGCGTGGTTCCTTTCAAAAGAAGAAATCGCTGGCCTCGCTGCTTACGTTCGCGGCCTGGGAAATGTTCTTCCCGAAACTCTGCCTGGGGATCCCGCGCGCGGAAGAGCAATTTACGAACGCAGTGGGTGCTCCGCCTGCCATGTTTTGGATGGAGAAGGCTTCGGTTACGGCCCTGAACTCACCGACGTGGGAGCCCGCCGCAGTTCTGCTGGCCTTCGCGAGACGTTGCAAAATCCTGCAAAAACGATTCCCGGAAATTTTCTCCTGTTAGCGATAACGACGGGCTCCGGGCAAACCGTTCGCGGCATCCGTCTAAACGAAGACACGTTCTCGATTCAGCTCAGGGATCAGCAAGGCCGTTTTTACAGCTTTCGCAAAAGCGAACTCCGCGATGTGAAAAAACTCCGTGGCGAATCTCCCATGCCCGCTTACGGTTCCGCTCTTTCTTCCGCGGAGCTCGACGATCTGATTAATTTTTTAGCTTCACAACGAGGCAAGCCATGAAACTGCTGGCGCTTTTTCTCCTTTCTTGCTCTGCTGTTTTCGCGCAGATTCCTTTCGAACGCATCGTCAACGCGGACAAGGAACCCGGGAACTGGCTCACCTATTCGCGCGATCTGCAAGGCCACCGCTTCTCGCCGCTCGCGGAAATCAACACCGAAAACGTTTCCCGCCTCAAGGTCAAGTGGGCTTTTCAATTTCCCGACCCGGGCAACGAAGCTTCTCCCATCGTGATCGATGGCATTCTCTACGTTACCGGTCCCAACGCCGCCGCCGCGCTCGATGGCCGCTCGGGCCGCCCTCTCTGGATCTGGAGGCGCCCGCTTCCCTCGGACTATCATTCGATCGGCTTCGGTCACGTCAATCGCGGCCCCGCTGTTTTGGATGACAAACTTTTTGTCGCCACTCTGGACGGTTATCTCGTGGCCCTCGACTTGAAGAGCGGCGCGGAGCGCTGGTCTTCTCAAGTACTCGATTACAAAGTTGGCTACAGCATGACGATGGCTCCCTTAGCCATCGACCGAGAAATCGTTGTCGGCGTCAGCGGCGGCGAAGCGGGCATTCGCGGTTTTATCGACTCCTACGAAGCTAAATCCGGCAAGCGAGCCTGGCGTTTCTGGACGATTCCTGCGCCCGGTGAACCCGGACACGAAACCTGGTCCGGAGACGCATGGAAGACTGGAGGCGGTGCTACCTGGGTCACCGGGGCTTACGATCCCGAATTGAAGCTGGTGTACTGGGGCGTAGGGAATCCCGGGCCGGACTGGAATGGCGATGCTCGCTCTGGGGACAATCTGTACACCTGTTCCATCGTCGCTCTTGAGCCAGGCACCGGAAAACTCCGCTGGTATTTCCAGTTCTCGCCGCACGACACACACGATTGGGACGCCACCCACGTGCCCATGCTCTTCGACGCGGAAATCGGCGGCGCAAAACGCCAACTCCTCGCCGTGGCCAATCGCAACGCTTTTTACTACGTGCTTGATCGCGCCACCGGCAAATTTGTCGCGGGCAAACCTTATGCCAAGCAAACCTGGGCGACGGGGCTCGATCCCAACGGCCGTCCGATTGCTGCGCGCGATGCCGAACCGTCCAAAGAAGGAACACTTATCTGGCCCAACTTGAATGGCGCAACCGTGTGGTTTAGTCCTTCTTACGATCCGCAAACCGGTCTCGTCTACGTGGCCACGCGCGAAATGGGAGCTCGTTATTTCAAGCGTGACACTCCATACAAGCCGGGTACGTTTTTCCCCGGCGGCGGGGAAGACGAACTGCCCCCGGATGATGCTTGGGGCGCCATCAAAGCGCTTAAGGCCGAATCAGGGGATCTGCGCTGGGAGTTCAAGCTGCACTCGCCTCCGTGGGCAGGAGTGCTTTCGACAGGTGGCGGTTTAGTCTTCTCCGGTTCAAATGAAGGCAACTTTTACGCGCTCAACGCGCGCACCGGTAGACCGTTGTGGGATTTCCAAACCGGAGGTGCCATTGGCGCCAATCCCGTATCCTTCAACATCGACGGCCACCAATTCATTGGCATCGCTGCTGATCGCGTCCTCTATGTTTTCGGCCTCTGAAGCCGTAATGCTCGAGATCCGGACAGTTTACCGTTCACCGATAACTCGGGATGACACTAACTAGTGAAGCCAAATGAATTCTGTTCTTACAATCGTTCCGGGATACCTAGCTCAAGCTCTAGCCACTTACAACATCTCGTCCGGATTGTGCGCAAGATATAGTAACCAACGAAAGCACGGCCGTCGCTGGAAGCGGGGTTCTCGCCCTGCTTCTCGGGTTGCTCCTCGTTGAGTTAGGCAGGTCCCTGGGCTGGGTCCGCATCCATTGGAGCGGAAGGCTCCTTACGAGCTGTCCGGGCGCTCGTCAATTTCGCCCGACAGCCCGCCATCACGCTCTGATCACGTGGAAAAGGGACCATGACTTGCGCGCCCGGTCTGATTTAGCATGACCATTAGAGTGTTGCTGCGTAACTTCGCGGCCGGAAGCTTGCCAGAGCTTGCGTTTCGTCCGCAAAGCTTGGAATAGCGTCCAGCAAGCGACACACAGTCAACACGTCAAGCACTCGGCCGCGTGGACTGAGCAATTTCAACTCGCCATAATCCTGCCGTTCGAGGTAAACGTACATTTCTACGATGACTCTGACGCCGGAGCTGTCTACCTGAGATAGATTCGCTAGATTGAGCAGCAGCTTGGGCTTACCGTTGGCGGCCAAGTCGCGTAGATGTTGGTTCAGCAGCTCACTCTCGCCATGATTGGTGGTGGATCTTCCTCGCAGATCCAATACCGTGACGTCACCGCATTCCCGGATTGAGATTTGAAGACCCAACACGCCCTCCCGTGATGTTCATGTTCACTACTCCAGATTTCCTGGGCGCGAGCCGTAAAAAACGGCGGAATAACCGGACTGGTACTAGGCTCCGCTTGTCCCGTTCGCATCAACCGGGACTTTCTGGAAACAAAACGCGCGGGACTTGGCCGATGGTACTATTTGCCGGGGCTGCTGAATTTTTGCAACTCAATGATGGTAGCTTTGTCGTCGTAAATACCTGCGCCAACAATGTAAGGCGTGTTGCTCACCGTCAGCGCATAGCTAACTTTACGCGAGCCCTCTTTTTCGCCTGGTTTTGGCCACCAATACTCGACCCACACGCCGGAGGGACTTTTTGTTGCTTCACAAAGTTTCGGGAAAAATTCAGTCCCCCTAGTGCCCCTCAATTTGGTGTCATCCTTGCCGATGAGATCGGGCCGAAAGGGATGGGCCGCTACCGTTCCTTTGGTGCAGTCAAGGACGAAAACATAGGTGTCCTTCCAAACCCAGAGGCTTTCATTCTTGTCGAATTGTGCAAGGCCGGCCTCGCCCGACTGTGACAGGCTCTTCGCCGCTTCCTGTACCTTCTGGACTACCTCCTGGGCCGCCGCCTTTTCCTGTCCCTCACTGAGCGTGGAAAAGCCGAGCAAAAAGATCACTACTCCGAGCACAACAAATATGTTCCTTTTCATGCCCCTTGCTTTGCCTGATGCGGTGTTTAGTTGCACGATACGTCTCCTTCCCGAGTCTTTATCGACTGCCACGGCCCGAAGAGAAACGATTACCATCTTGGGCACTATGGCTGTCTGTCCTATGTACGGTAAAGCGCAGCAGCCCGAAAAAGGGGATCATTTTTCTTCAAGAGACGCGCCCTCCGGTGCCCACCGCGCGGTCCTGGTGCGATGGGACGGTGTCGGCCCCTGCTTTTGCTGCGTTGCGGTCGATGGTGGAATGCATCGACCGTTTGCGGCGGGTGCCAACAAACCTCCCTTCCTCACACGGCGGTGACCGGTTGGGGCCTGTTAAGAAACAAATATCGTAAGGGAGGTTGTAGGGAGGGTTGGCCTTAGTTAGGCAACCTGCCGGTCTGAGTGCCACTCATCGCGCGCGGCAATTGGCAATCGCCGCCCAGAATACTGTCCTGTAGCGCACAGGTTGAATAATGACCTGGTTATCACGGGTTATCTGCTATAGGCCTAAGATCGCTGCTCAGCGGATGTGGTCCGCCACCATAACGTTGCTGCCGGATCTATCCAGTTGCGAATATAAAACCCATCGCGAGTCCGCTGAAACTGAGATCCCCATGTTCCCCCTGGTATCTGGCAACAGTTCTGTCAACTCGAGGATTAAGCGCGTCCGTCCTGTAGCAATTCGATAGGCGCGAATCGCCGCCGGGTGAGTACGTGTAGCGGGGTCCAAAAAAACTATCTCGTCGGGAGTTATTGTCCAGTCGTCGGTTTTTACCTTATAGGGCGGACCGATCACCTGAGCCTCGCCGAACGCGGTTCGGTTTTGGGCCTGGGAGCCCGGCGTGCGCCAGATGCTGTCTCTCACATTCTTGGAAAAATAGAGCCATTTGCCATCGCGCGACTCGCGGCTCATGTAGCCCCCGTTATTGGTCACCTGCGAAGGGCGGCCGCCAGACACCGCAACCCGCCATATCTCCCAATTGCCGGTTCGATCCGAGGCGAAGTAAATGGATTCGCCGTCCGCCGACCAACTGGGAATCACCGCTGGAGCCATCGACAAAGGCTTCGGCTCTCCGCAACGCGTCCTTGCCGAATCGCACTCGAGGGTGAAAATATCGGAGTAGCCGTGAGGCCTGGCATCAAACGCCACCATTCGTCCGTCTGGCGACCACTGCAGATGGTCTATCGACGGGCCGCCGAAGTGCGTGACTTGCACCTGCCCAGAGCCATCGCCTTTTGCTAACCAGATCTCTTTGCTGCCCGACCGATCGCTGATGAACGCAATGCTGCCGTCGGGTGAGTAGGTAGCGCCCTGATCGCGGAGAGTAGACGCTATAAGCTTTGTCGGCTTCCCCACTCCGTTTGCCGGTATCCTGTAGATATTCAGGTCCCAGAGCTGATTCACCCAAGCCACACGGCTGGCTTTCAGGCCGGTGGCGGGCGTGATCGCGTCGCTTCCTCCCTGGGTGATGGACTCCGCCCGGGACGGTGCATCGAGGGGGATCCGCCAGAGCCCGAAAATGGTGCTGCTTCGCTGCCACGAGACGATCAGACTTTTGCCGTCCGCGGTCCATGCGTGTCCCCAGATTCCCCCTCGCGCATCGGTTAACCGTCGCGGTGTTCCTCCTGCACTAGGCACAAGGTAAATCTCGTCCGCCCAATAACCGGTGACCCTTTTAAACGCCACCGTCAAGCCGTCGGGTGAAAATTTGGGACTCCAATCGCCATCTGCCAGCGGCGGCGGATCGGTTAGTTTGCGCTTTACGCCCGATCGCAAATTATAGAGGTAGATACTTAATTGATTAGGTATGAGTGAGGCATCCGAGAATGCCAATTCCGCGCCATCCGGAGACCAATCAATTGACGACGTGCGATTGGCCTTCTCCAGGTCTACCATCTTCTGCTCATCTCCCCCTGTACTCGCGATCGAGTAGATCGCGCCGCCCATGCCGCGCTGGCGCTTGAACGCGAGCCGGCTGCCATCCGGCGACCAAGCCAGATATCCGATGTTGCCTTCGGATTCGGAATTAGTGAGCTTCACCGGTTCCGTGTCGTTGGGCCCCTTGCGATAGATCTCGCTCTGGCGACCGAGCCTGTCAGTCCAGGTGAAGGCTACTGTCTGCCCGTCCGGGGAAAGCGCCGGAGTTCCCTCCCAGCCAGCCTGCGAGGTCAGAGGCCGGATTCTCAGATCGGCGAATTCCGGTGTATCTCTCCTGCTGAACCGAGCCGAGTTGACCGCCCATAACCCGCACGCCAGAAGAACAGCACCTGCCAGGGCAACTTGCCATATCCGGCGGTGGTGGAGCTGTCGCGACTTCACGAAGGCCTCACCTAATCTCTCGGCGACCTCCGCCGCCGAGGGGCGTGCGTCAGGCTTGCTGGCGAGCATTGCCAGGATGAGCGAATCCAGGCTGGCTGGCACGCGGGGGTCAATGGAGGACGGCGCAAGCGGCTCGCTGGTGGGCATGGCCTGCAGGAGCGGGGAATGCCCGGGATAGGCGTATTGACCCGTAGCTAGTTCGTACAGGACTAATCCCAGCGAAAAAATATCGCTTGCCGGCGAGATGAGTTCGCCCCTCGCCTGCTCGGGAGACATGTAACGTGGCGTTCCGGCAATGCCCGCTGCGGTCGCGTCGCGCCCGATCTGGCGGGCGAGGCCGAAGTCCAGCACTTTGACATATCCATCGCTTCGCACAAGAATGTTTTCAGGCTTGATATCGCAATGGATGATGCCGTGTGCGTGTGCCGCGGCGAGTGCCCTGGCCGTCTGCGAAACGAGTTGCACAACCTGCTCCAGAGGTTGTGGAGTTCCGCGGGCCGAGCCCAACGGCTCGCCCTTCACCATTTCCATGACAATGAGGGGGGTGTCCTCGTGCCGAATCACTTCATAAACAGTAACGATATTGGGATGGTTCAATGCCGAGGCGGCTCTGGCCTCGTGCGTCAAGCGGTCCGCCAACCGTCCAAAACCAGGTCTCGGGAATAGAAACTTTATCGCGACCGCGCGATCGAGTTCAGTATCATGGGCGGCCCAGACTTCGCCCATTCCTCCGCGACCGATGAGAGCGGCGATTTCATACCGCCCGAATCTCGCACCAACTGACGCCGGTGTGTAAGGATCTGCCGCACCCGCTGCCATGACCTCAATCGGTGACCGATCGAGGAGACTGTAAGACGCTTCGTCATCTCTCAGCATTTGCTCGACGGCGAGCCGCAATTCAGGATCGGCGGCAGACGCGGAGTCGAGCAAGGCCGCTCGTTCCGTGGGAGTCTTCGCGCGAGCCGCGTGGAACAATTCGACTATTTTGTTCCATTGCTCGGGGGACATCGGGAAACCACCGTATCAAACTAGGGTTTCAGGACGTACCTGTCCCTTCAGCCAAGCCCGCGCGACCCTCCAGTCTCGCTTGACGGTGATGGGGGAAACATTTAGGGCTTCTGCGGTTTCTTCGACCGACAGGCCGCCAAAATATCGCAGTTCGACGATTTGGCGGTGGCGGGGATTCACCACCTCCAAACGGTTCAATGCCGCGTCCAACGCGATCAATTCTTCCGCCTCCTTGGCGGAGAGCGCTTCGCGTTCGTCGGAAATTTCGATCGGTGCCGCTTGGGGGCCCCGCTTGAGCGCCTGGCGCCGGCGGGCATGATCGATCAGAATGCGCCGCATAATGCCCGCGGTCACGCCCACGAAATGTGCCCGACTCCGCCAGTTCCGGGCTTGATCGCTCACCAGCCGCAAGTAAGCCTCGTTCACCAGGGCGGTAGGCTGCAGCGTGTGGCCAGGGCGTTCGCCGCTCAAATAGTGCCGGGCTAACGCGCGCAACTCCGGGAGAACCAGCGGAAGTAGCTTTTCAGACACCTGCGTATCGCCGCCGCTCATCTGCCGGAGAAGCAATGTAATTTCCGAGGTGTCGGTTCCCATGCTGCTCATGATGGGCCTGTACCCTGAAGTATACCCGTTTTTCAACATTCGTCGCGCCCAAACGCCCAAAAGGCCAAATGATCCGTTTTTTGCCGCTTCTGCGCTTTAACCAGAAGACAGCCGGTAGAACGCCGAGAAACGCCGCGGTTCGCCTGCGGTGCATTGCCCTAGCAAGGGAACCGCACGGGAGTAGACGCGCTCACGGCAGCAAACGGCACCAGGCTACCGGGACCTAGCGAAAAAAAGGAGAGGCTTCGATGAAAAGACAAGTTCTAATGACTCTGGCAGCTTTCTGGGGGTTGATCGCGGTTGGGGCGCCTACCGCGCGTGCCCAAGCCGAGATTGATCCCGATCACTTCGAGGCGCCCAACATGGAGCCGTTCGACAAGGTGAAGACTAGCAGCAATGTGGGGACAATTCGCTATGACGGCAAGTTTCGGCTAGCTCACGCCGTGCAGTGCAATGGCAAAAGTTTGCGTCCAGGCAGATACTCCGTTTCGCTTCGTTACGATGGGAAGGTGGCCCGCGCCACGCTAAATCGCGACGGCCAAACCATTGGAATTGGAGGCGTTGTACACAGACACGCGCACAGGCAGGGAAACGACGCGCTCATCGTGGAACTCCAAGGAACAACTCGGAGACTGTCGGCAATCCAAGTAGCGAAACTGGATTTTGTGCTCGATCGGGAGCCGCAAATAAAGAATTCAACGCATGGCGAGCCGGGGCGCCTCGAAAGATTGCCGCTAACCGAGACGGTCCGCGAGCCTCAAGCCCCACCGAAAAGTTGAAGGTGACGTCTGAACAACACCTGCGGCGCTCCACCGCCCTAGTCGAGCTGGCGTGGTTACCCACGCCAGCCCCAATGCGGCTTCAACCTTTCCGGCCACCGTCTTCCGGATCTTCGAAAGCACGGCGGGAAGCGGGAGGCTCGCCCGGCTTCTCGGGTTGCCCATCGTTGAGTTCAGCAGGTCGCTTAGCCGGGTCCGCATCCGTTGAAGCGGCAGATTCCTCACGGGCTGTCAGCAGGTTTGTTGCCCCACACACCCGGCTGGTAATGAATTCATGGCCCCACGACGCGAACTCCCGTGATGAAGTATTCTGTCTCGCCAAAACATTTGGAGGGCACTCCACGGTGCTGCTCATAAATCAGTGCCACGCGCTGTCCCTCGGCATCCATTACCTTGCGAGCCACGACGTCACTCGGCACGGTGAAGTAGAAAATCTCAGGAGCAGTCCCGGGCATGCTAACCATTGCCAACTCGCCTTCCCAGGTCTTACACACCCAGCCCTTGCGTGAAATCTTCTGGACGTAGCCGACGCGCTCACCATTCGAATAAGCAACGTGCAGAGTGATCCAGGCCCAAGCCGTAAAGCCCGCTAGCGGGACGATCACGACGACGATGAGGACCATGAGTATCCATCGCCCGGAACCGCGAGGAGATGTATCGATCAAGGCTTAAATCCTCCGGACGCATTATAGTAGACCGGATAAAGATTGGCTGGGGCTCGAGTCCAAGTCAGCCTCTTTCGTCTCGTAAGTTTCGATACGCGCAATAATCCTTTTTCTTCGGCGAAATTTGCGACGAAACCATTGCAAGCCGCGAAACGCCGTCATCGAGTGCAGGCAGAGGATCCGCGACGCCGTGAACCTCGCGCAATGGAGCAAGGCCTGCGATCGCTGTGAGGACGGAGAAAATACTGCCACTTGCCACGGGTGCGTTTCGAGTTTGGGCAAGACCGGTTGACCGAGCTGTATCCGCTCCTGCTCGGGCTTGTTGGTTCGTTTTGCGAAATCACTCTCCGTCGCCGCTATGCGACCTCAACCTTTCGACAGCGTCCCTTTTCGGCGGGTTGGTTTCGGCGCCAGGGTTGTTCCCACCTTGTTTCCCGAGTTCCCCCGATAATAGCGCGCGACTCGGCGCCGTCGGCCAAACGTCTGCCTGTAGTACCTATGCGATGTTGGATTGGGCTACAATTAATGGAATAAAGACCACCTAAATTGGGCATTTGGGTTCTAGTACCAGCAGCTAAACAAAGAAGTTAGCATCTCTTTAGAAAAAGCCTGGCAAGCGCAAGAAGTGGAAATCCCCGTGCTCCGCAGGTACTAAGTCCTTACTTTTAATAGCTTCATCGGTTTCATCAAAAAATGGAACCTAAAGCAATTCTTCATTTCTTGTAAACAGGGGGAGGGTTCCGTGAGACAAGCTTGCAGCAAGCTAATACTACTGCTCAGCGTCGCCGTTTTCCTGATGGGCTTTGCGCTTGCCGGTCGACTGTCCGCGCAAGCGATTAGCGGCGATGTCGTCGGCACCGTGGTCGATAAGACAGGAGCCGCCGTACCCGATGCCGCAATCGAAGTGGAAAACATTGCCACAGGCGTGAAGACCAACACCATGGCAAACAGCGTGGGTGAGTTCCGTTTCGGCAATCTAGCTGTGGGCACCTACACCATCCGCGCCAAGAAGGCGAGTTTTGCGACCACCACGATTACCGACTTTGCCGTGGAATTGAACAAGACCAAATCCATTACCATTACTCTGGAAGTTGGACAGCAATCAATGACCGTGGAAGTCTCCGGAGCAACACCCCTGATCAACACCACCAACGCGCACATCGACACGACTTACGACACGAAGGTCACCGCGGATCTGCCCGTTGCTGCTCAAGGTTTGGGAGTCTTGAATTTGTCCTTGCTTCAGGCGGGGGTCAGCACAAGCGGCGGTGTAGGAGCTGGGACCGGTCCTGCGGTTGGGGGTCAGAGGCCGCGCGACAACAATTTTACAATCGAAGGCGTCGACAACAACAACAAAAGCGTGACGGGTCCCTTGGTCATCGTACCGAACGACGCCGTTCAGGAATTTTCGGCCCTTACAAATCAGTTCAGCCCGGAATTCGGCCACTCGAACGCAGGTCAGTTCAATACCGTAGTGAAAACCGGCACCAACGACATTCACGGTGGGGCCTTCGGATACTTTCAGAACAGGAACTTCAATGCTATCGATCAGTCTGTGATTCAAGCCCTCGGCCCAGGTGCCAGCAACCCACGCTTCGACGACAACCGATACGGGGGTCAAGCGGGTGGCCCGATTGTCAAGAACAAATTGTTCTACTTTGGTGATTTCGAGTACCGCACGAGAGGGCAAGCGAGCGTCGCAGCCGGCGGCCTGTGCGCACCCACGGCAGCGGGATACACCACTATTCAATCAATTCCGAATATTTCCTCGACAAACCTGGGGATTCTTCAGAAGTACGCGGGAAATGCTCCCACGGGAGGCAATTGCAACAACGTTCCCGCCAAAGACCCTGCCGGAAACGCCAACACCACGAAATCGATCTTCGTCGCCAACCCAAACGCAGCGGGGGGATTCACGCCAGTGCAGGTCGGGACGATTCCGGTGCAAGCGCCGAACTATACAAACTTTAAATACTTGACCACCTCGATGGACTACAACATCTCGGCCAGTGATCAATTGCGCGGCCGGTACATTTACAACAGCGCTGTGGGAATCGACGCTGCGGCCAACCTGCCAGCATTCTTTCTTTCGGCTCCTACCAAGTTTCATCTGGCCTCGCTCGCCGAATATCACTCTTTCAATCCCAGTCTCTCGAACGAGTTGCGCGTGGCCTTTAACCGCTTCGCCAATACTACCCCCGCAGGAAACTTCCAATTCCCAGGGCTGGACAGTTTTCCAAACTTGCTCTTCTTCGACTTGGGCTTGCAGATCGGGCCTGACTCCAACGCTCCGCAGTTCACGATTCAAAACCTCTATCAAGCCATCGATAACGTGACCTGGAGTAGGGGACGGCACACGTTTAAGCTGGGAATGGAGGCTCGCAAGTTTATCTCGCCGCAATCCTTCACGCAGCGCGCGCGCGGCGATTATGACTACACCACCGTGGACCTCTACCTGCGCGACCAAAATCCGGACAATCTTGCAGAACGGAGTTTGGGTAACCCCGTGTATTACGGCGACCAAATTGGTATTTTTTGGTACGCCAGCGATAGCTGGAGAATCCGACAAAACCTAACGCTGGACCTCGGCCTGCGTCACGAGTACACTACCATTCCTTTCGGAGAGAGGTCTCAGAAACTCAATGTCGCGGCGAGTGTTCCGGGCCTCATCGACTTCAGCGAGCCACGCGCACCCAAAACCAACTTCATGCCGCGGGTTGGTCTAGCCTGGTCCCCCGGATCAAGCGGGAATACCTCCATTCGAGCGGGTTTTGGAATGGGGTATGACGTTCTTTATGACAATATTGGCATTCTGTCTCTGCCTCCACAATTGAGTGGCACGATCGACGAGCCTCAACCGCCGGTCATCAGCAACTTCCTGGCGAATGGAGGAATCAAGCCAGGTGCTGGCGGTATCCAAACCTTCCCAAGCATCGCCGCCCAACAAGCGGCCACCGCGAACCATGTAGTTGTAGATCAGAAAGATCCTTACTCGATCCAATACAATCTTAGCGTCCAGCACAAGTTCGGATCCAAATACTCAGCCGAGGTACGTTACCTCGGTACTCGTGGGGTTCACCTCAACACCCAAGAACGTATCAACGTACAATCCAGGGTTGATGCGACTCACTTCTTGCCGACATATCTGACGGCTCCTTCTCAGGCTACTCTGGACTCGCTAAGCAACACACTGGCTAGCATTACGGCCCGACCGAGAATTCTTCCCGCCTATGCGGCAAATAACTTTACTACCAACCTTGTTCAGTTCACGCCGAACGGTTGGTCGGACTACAACGGGTTCGCCGTTCAGGGCTCTAGGCAATTCTCTAACGGCCTACAGTTCTTGGCCGCCTACACCTGGAGCCACACCATTGACAACAGCACCGCAGACTTTTTCTCCACAGTGATTACGCCGCGCCGCCCGCAGGACTTCCAAAACATAAACGCGGACAAGAGCTCGTCGGCCCTCGATCACCGCAACCGCTTCAGTATCGCCGCTTACTATGACCTGCCCTATTTCAAGAACGGCAACTGGCTGCGAAAGAATGTGTTGGGCAACTGGCTCGTTGCACCCATCTATACATTCCAGACGGGTGAACCTGCAGACGTGCAGAGCGGGGTCGACGCCAACCTGAACGGCGACTCCGCAGGAGATCGGGCTGTGTTTAACCCGACGGGAATCCCCGGAACTGGGTCCGGGGTGACGGCACTTTGCAATAGCAGTCTTCCGGCGGGTGCGTCATGCGCAGCTTCGACCGCCAACATAGTTGCCTACTTGGCAAACAACGGAAACGCCCAGTACATCACTGCTGGAAAAGGGGCGCTGGCTACCTCAGGCCGAAACACCCTCCAGACGCGACGTATCGACAACCTGGATGTCACTGCTGGAAAGAGATTCAACTTTACGGAACGCATGCGTCTTGAATTTCAGGCGCAGTTTCTAAACGTCCTGAATCATCCGCAGTACACCCCTGGACTGCTCAACCAAGTGGACTCGATCGGGTTCACCAGCCCGGCGGCGACCAACTATTTGCATCCATCGAACGCCATTTTCAACAGACCTGACCAAGCCTTCGCAAGTAATTCAAGAACCCTCCAGATGGCACTGAAATTCATCTTCTAACTTCCGAGACGACTGCACCGGGGCGCGCTCACGCGCCCCTTTTTTTTGCTTGTCGAGCATGTTCGAAGCACAGCGAGCCGGCAATGGACTGTCGTAGAATCAGCTTTCGGTAAGACCACTTCACTGGAGGCTTTAGCTGCCTCGACAGAACGGACTGATGAAAACCACGAGTGGTTGCCTTTCCGATTACGAAGTCTGGGCCATGGCCGCCAACCGTGTCAGACAGAATCCAGTGTGGGCAACTGTACAAAAGAGTCCTTCTTAGTCGGCGAGAGAAACCTTCTTGAGGTGTTTGCTGTTGCAGTTCGAGCAGCGCAAGTCTGCGCTGGAAACGAAACAGAGTTGTGAGTTGTGCGTGTTATTCATGGTCGGACCGCTCCCCGATGAAGCGCGGTGAGCACACTCGGGGCAACTCAGCCTATAGGGTACCGTTGAGCAAGGCCACAGGGGTGGAGTGTGAATAAGGATCTGCACAACTATTGCGGAGCACAGGAGAGGATGATTTCGGTTTTCATTGAACTCTCCATCATTTGGTGCCCTGATTCTTCAGCAGTTTGAGCAGGGCGGCGAGAGTAACGATCCGGGTTGATTTGTGGCGCTTCAGGGCAAGCAGCGGCTTGTCGCCGGTAACGAGAAAGTGAGCCTGTCCAGCTTCTTCGAGCGCAAGTAGGTAGTTGTCGTCGGGATCGAGAGAACGATCGAGCTTCGATAACTTCTCGACGACGATAGCCACATCTCGAAGCCGGTTGACCAGCCGTCCAGCGAGCGGCGGAGCGAGCCTGGCGCGAATTCTCGGGTAGCGCGTCACACGCGCGATTTCGTCGATTTGCTCG
>Ga0306926_10002959_pt1 | contig 17437 bp, 23 predicted proteins | sample flu12Cox44000178_FD_203759 | JGI IMG/M metagenome (GOLD analysis project Ga0306926, IMG submission 203759) | Lab enrichment of tropical soil microbial communities from Luquillo Experimental Forest, Puerto Rico - flux8day.12C.oxic.44.000.178 (v2)... | ecosystem: Environmental > Terrestrial >... | reverse complement strand
GTGAGATTATTTCTGCGGCAGCCCTAAGGGCCACTTGTTCGAGCCGAATCTCCGCAAAGCCAGAATCACGAGCCAAGTGTAAAGAAGAACGAAAAGCAGTAGCAGTATGACACCCAGGAAAACCATGAACTCTGGAAACCCTATACGCATCGTGTCCTCCTTCGGGCTCGCCGTCATACAAGTATGCAACCAACTTCACGATCGCGTTCAACGCCCTGTCGGTCAAGCTTTTGGACGTGGGGTTATGAGTATTACGCCGAATCAGCGAGTGTGAGAGGCGATGTGAGGGGTGGGGTTTACCCTCTGGAGACGTTTGGGAATTGGGTGGAAAATGCTGGAACAAACGCTCAATTCACCGTGGGGTTAAACATCTCAGCGTGGCCGCATCGATCGCATACGTGGAGTTTATAGAAAATCCTTTTCGAGGTATCGCCGGTTGTGTAAGCGGACACTACGTTCTCAGATTGCCGATACCCGACCTCGCCCACACATGCGGCACATCCAAGGTTCATTATTTTCTGGCTTCTGCCCCGGTCGTCGCGCTTGGACGATCAATTTATCAATCTCATCTAAAAGCCCATGTGCGCGAAGAGTGCAGTCGGGTTCCTCTTCCACGATGCATCGTGCGAGAATATTGCGATTAATCAGAGGCATCAGTGGGTCGTCAGGGAACATTTGCTCCAAATTGTTTTCGTCGCGGGCGTACCTCCAATAGGAAAAGCCGTCGAGGCCCGCGATCATTGGCCACAACACTTTTGCGAGTGGAAAGATATCGAGTGTCGAGTCTATTTGATCTATCGCCAGCCTCTTGTTCTTGTATGCCCAAGGTGCCATCCAATAGGAGGTTCCGACCTTCTCGAAGGTTGTCGTAGCGCGGTCATGACCGTCCCTGAAGAAGACTATACCGAAATCGCCGAGGACCAGCCTCCCTTCAGACGCAATGAATATATTCTGAGTCTTGATGTCACGGTGAATCATATCGTGTTGGTGGAGCGTCGCCACTCGGCGTAAGCGGCATTTTGTCGCTTGTGCGGCCAAAGATATTCTTCTACCTCGCCCGCTGCATCGCGGCGTTGCTCAGCCCATTCCGGGCTCCGCGCCAAATGGACTGTGCCCTGTCCACCCTTACCAAGTTGGCGACCGGTCAACTCCCAGCCGTCGTATTCGTTATGGTTCGCCAATTGGAACGTGCCTCCTGAATGGCTAGTTTACGACTTTATACCGTTTGGATAGGCGTCGGTCGTGAAGCGTCCTCCCCCCGGTACTTTTGGGATCGTACTGGGAATTCTTCGCGGCGACCGCTGAGGTTGTTACACTGTAGCGATGAACGACCGCGAGTTTCGGCAGCGCCTCGTCAAATTACGCTTGGAACGCGAGCGCAAAGAGGCTCAGGCTACAAACGCGGTCAAGAAACCTCCCGCTACTGCGAAGTCCCAAAAGGTGCAAGAGAAGTTTGCAAAAAAGGCTGTGAACTGAGCCGAGCTAGCCCTCCCATCGGGACTTGACACCAACGTTGATTTTTCTTACGATTTGTCACGACAATTCGGGTTTTGCTAAATAGCAACTTCGGAATCGTGAGGTCGGCCAGAAGAAGGAGAGGAGAAAATGCGCTGTTTACCAAAGTTCGCTCTGGCTGCATGCGTTCTTGTGTGCGGCTCTTGGCAATTGCAGGGTCAAGTCCATCCCATACCGATTCCTGGCGGTGACATCCTCGCACGGCGCCACCTTTTGATCAACCAGTTCTTTCCTGGCCCTGGAGTCGGCTTTGATGGCCTCAACGCTGAGCCACACGGAATTACCAACTTCAGCGGAATCGTAGCCATGGGGTACACTTCGGGTACCGCCACTGACAAGGCTGGTCATACCTACAACATTGAGACTGACATCCGCGTTTACCAAGGAGACTATGTTGGGGCGGCGCCGGCGAACGGTGTCGGTGGGGCGACTGTCTCCGCCCCGGCACATGGCACATTTGTCGAGATATGACTGGACTTTTTTGACCCCAGTTCGGGGTTACACGTTCACGATTTCAATCCTGGGATCACGACTAACGGGCTGTTCTGGATTGCGTCTATCCCGGACAATGCTGTTGTCATAAATGGCGATACGTTATCGATCCATGTTGAAAATCTCGCTCTCGCGGACGGGTTCCCCATAGGCGCAATCGGGGTACCATCGTTGCTGTCGTTTGACATCACATATACGAAATTTGGGAGTCCGCGCGAGATTGAGCCAAACCACGATCCTATTAGCGCGTTCGACTGGTCCGGCAAAATGTGGATGGCCACGAACACAGGGAGCTTTTCGGTCTCTCACACTGACGGGAGCTTTTCCGCGCAGGGAACCTTCAGCTCCTCAGGTATGTTTGGCGAAATGGGGACTGAAAAGAATGGAATTTTCGCCAACGAGGACCATGAAGATCAACAACGTGAGGTTCGGGACGTTGGCAAGTAAAAGGGGTTGAGCTGGAGAGGGAATAAGACTGATTCGACAAGTTGGCAGCGCGATTGCCAAGATGAGAACAAGGCCGCTTCCGTAGAAACCGGGCTGTGGGGGCCTCCGGTGGCCCTCATCTGCACCAAATAAGCATTCCTTTCCTCAGCAACTTAGGATAGACGGCCATTTCCCCGCTGTTCTGCTGACCTGGGTGAGATTGCTTGAGAGGTCCGAGGCATTTGGACTTGAGACAGGCGGGGATAGCAAGATATCCGCGGAAAATCAGCATATCGAGAGATGTGGCGGCTGGGGTAAGGGTTAGCGCCGGTCAATACCCGCTCGGGGTAGTTGAACTCGTCGTCCATACGACTTTCGTTTAAGGCCGCTATCAACTTCCGTTGGTAGTCCGGCATTAAATTCTGTTCACATCCGAAACGAAGTCGAGGCCGGCGTGTTGGGGGTTGAGGAGGCTTCAAACATGCGAAAGGGATTCAGTATTTTGATATTGGCCAGCCTGTCCCTCGCGGCACAGGGACAGCGTCCCCATACCGGTTCTGTTCCCGGCAGTGCTCATAGCAACGCTCCGGGTGGACCCGCCGCCGCACAAGACCGCGACACAGGAAAGGACCGTGCGGCGGATGTCGGCAAGGGCAAGAAGGAGGGTCTGGAAGGTGACCAGGGCAAGAGGAAGGGTCATAAGAAGAAGCACCAGAAGGAACAGTTGAAGAAAGGGTAGTCACGCGAAGCGCGGGGTTGTTACTCTAGGACCTTACGTGTTTGCTCTTCCCGCCGCTGCTCGGGAGTCAAGCAAGGTCCCATCCTCGTCTTTATGGGATTTGGAATGACCTTCCCATTGATTACGAAGTAGTCTGGCAGTGGTGGTTCGCCGGGGCAGGGTTTGGCAACCACGGGTTTGGTGCCCAACAGTTGAGTGCGTCTTGGGTGCGTATCGTTCCACAGCGTAAGCAGAGCAGCCGCAACCGGTATCGTCCAACCGATGTACTTCTTCAAGGTTTTCATTGGGCACCTCCAGTTTGAGACATTGTACGCCTACCGCCAAAATCACGCCCAGCCCCAAATGTTCCAGCCGCTCGCCGCGTAAAATGCCCGCTTTGGTGGTTACGATGCCCGTGGTTGAAGCGCTGGCGGTCGGGTGGACTCATTCCTCGATCGCATGGTTAGAACGGTATGCCCAAGAGTATGCCCAAACTCAGGCGACTCGGCGCGATTCCAGGCAACCAGAGATGCGAGTAATCAACAGCTTGCGAACCGATGCGACTGGGCGCGGTGGGGTGTCATGGACTTATTATCACCGGAACCCGTGAGTCCGGTCCGGCACGGACCCAAGCGCCACCGCCCATCGGAATTCCAGAGTTCTATCGTAGCTTCCACCTTCATGGGGTCCGAACCGGGACTGTGCTCAACTCATCGGAATTCTGGAACGCACGGTTCGGCACCGAATATCAGACCGAAGCACAGTAGAAATTATTCTCTCGATCCGGCGGCCCGGCGCTCCGCATCCTTTAGAACCCGCTCGGCCTTCAGCACCACAGGCCGGTCGACCATCTTGCCGTCCACCGCTATCGCGCCCCCGCGCGCCTCGGCGGCTGCTTCCATCACGCGTCTCGCCCACCCGATCTCGTCCGTCGTGGGAACAAAGCACTCGTTCACCACCGCAATTTGCTTGGGATGGATACACAACTTTCCGCTAAAACCCAATCGCCGGGCGCGCGTCGTGTCCGCACGCAGTGGCGCTGGATCGTCGATCTCAGTGGTAATCCCGTCAACCGGCGCCTCGATCCCTGCCAGCCGCGAGATCAACACCAGCTGCGATCGAAAGTGCAAAAGCTCGTCATCATCCCCGCGGATGCCCAGATCCAGCTGGAAATCGAGGGATCCGAAAACCAGCCGTTGGACCGAGCCGCTTCGTGCAATTTCGAGGGCGTTCCAAAACCCCTGCGCGGTTTCGATCAAGGGAAGAATCGGCGCTGTTTTCCCCAGCGCCTCCTGTAGCTGGCGAATGTGCTCGATGCTCTCGGTTTTAGCAAGCATGACCCCCTGAACCCCGGGCCGGAGGCAACAGGCGAGATCCTCCCCGAACCAGGCGGTTTCTGCGCCGTTGATGCGCAGCACCACCGGCAGGACCGGATTCAGCCACGCCTCCACCGCCGCGCGTGCCGAGGATTTTTCGGCTGGCGGAACGGCATCTTCCAAGTCGATGATCACCGCGTCGGCGCCCGAGGCGCACGCCTTGCCGAAGCGGTCGGGACGGTTCCCGGGTACGAACAGGTACGAATGAGCTACCGACGCCATAAGATGTTAAATCAGGGTGGCGGTCGCGTCCATGGCCAACTGGCCCTCCTGATTCTTGGCCCACAGCCGGACCGTCTTCTGATCCTCATTCGGTTGGCCGCAAACCACGAAGGGCCCGGTATCGAACAACGGGCAGGTCGCGCGAAAAGCGATGCGCGCCACCTGCGTTGGCGCCAGGTTGCGCCGTAGCAGGTCCGTCAATAGCGTCGCGATCAGCGGCCCGTGCACCACCAGGCCGGGATAGCCCTCCACCTCCCTGGCGTAGCGCCGGTCGTAATGAATGCGGTGCCCGTTGAAAGTGAGAGCGGAATAGCGGAACAGCAGCACTTCGTCGGGATAGATGGTTCGTTGCCAGGCGCAGAGTTCGGGCGCGCTCAACGGCTTGGTTGTCGCCTCACTCGGCCTACAGCGTTCGCGATACACGATGTCATGATTTTCCGTTAAGGCCGCGCCTTGCGGGCCGCAAATTTCGTGCCGCACCTCGACGAACACCAGCGGGCCAGTCTTCCCCTCTTTCAGGCGCACTCCTTGGATGCGCGACGTGCGCGTCACCGCCTCGCCGACATGCAACGGGCGGTGGAACTCGAGGCGGCTGCCCGCCCACATTCTTCGCGGCAGCTCGACCGGCGGCAAAAATCCGCCCCGGTGCGGATGGCCATCCGGGCCGAGTTCCGACTGCCGGTCGACGGGAAGGAAATACAGCCAGTGCCACAGCGGCGGTAGCACGTCGCCGGGTTCGGGCGGCGCATCCACACGATCCAGGGTTGCGGCGAGCGCCGCGATCGGCGCAATCGTGACCTGGTCGGTGCGCGTCTCGGTCTGGTCGATCCACGGTTCGAGACGTTGGATATCCATCGAGGTCGTGGTCAGTATATCAGGCCTCACTTCTCCAACGCGTCAGTGTCTCCTCGAATTCAGCTAAGATACAGGCATGCTGCGGCCGCTTCTGTTGGGCCTTTCCTGCTGCGGATTGCTATTGGCGGATTCCGATTTTGACCAAACTTTGGCCGCGCGCTTCGCCAGACTGGCGCTCGACTGCGTTCGCCAGGAGTATCCCAACAAGATCGCGCACGCGTTGAATTCCGACGCCGACGTAATGCCTCCGCGTGAACTGACACCGGCCTTCTTCGGCTGCTATGACTGGCACTCGTCGGTGCACGGCCACTGGCTGCTGGTGCGGCTGGCCCGTCTGTTTCCCGAAGCGCCCATCGCAGCCGATGCACGGCGCGCCCTCGCCGAGAGCTTGACCTCCGCACACGTCACACAGGAAGTGAACTACCTAACGGCCAAAGGCCGCAACACCTTCGAGCGGCCATACGGTTTGGCGTGGTTGCTGCAACTGGCCGCGGAACTCAAAGAATGGGACGATCCCGACGCCCGCCGGTGGTCCGCTACGCTTCACCCTCTCGAGCAGGCCGCCGTAGGAGTCCTCGCTTCCTGGCTTCCCAAACTCCAGCACCCCATTCGCACCGGCGAGCACGCCAATACGGCCTTCGGCATGGGCCTGATGCTGGACTATGCCCGCATCACCGCCAACACCGAGTTCGGCAGACTCGTGGAATCGCGCGCGCGAGACTATTACCTGAGCGATAAGAACTGCCCCCTGTCCTACGAGCCGTCGGGGGAGGACTTTCTCTCGCCGTGCCTCGCCGAGGCCGACGTGATGCGCCGGATTCTCCCGCCCACGGAGTTCGCCGGCTGGTTCATAGCGTTCCTGCCGACACTGGACCTGGTACCCACGCGAGTTTCTGACGTGACGGATGGCCGGTTGTACCACCTCGCCGGGTTAAATCTGAGCCGCGCCTGGATGCTCGAAGGTATCGCTTCCAAGCTGCCCTCTGACGATGCGCGCCGTCCGTCTCTGGCCGCCCTTGCCGCACGACTGAAGCAGGCGGGAATCGAGAGCATCCGCGGCGAGCACTATGAAGGCGGCCACTGGCTGGGCAGCTTCGCGGTTTACCTGGTGAGCGGCCGCGGCCTCAGTTGAGAGACGCCGCCTCGGGCGACCGCTCGGTGCGGCGCTTCGATCTGATACAGTCAGCCTATGGGCGACGGGGTCTGGCAAGTATACGCGATACGTTATGCACATCACCACCGGAGCGCGAGTGAGAATTTCGTCGGCGGCGATCCGCACGATTGCCCTATGCCGCTCGACTATTTTGTGTGGGCCGTGATTGCCGATGGCCGCGCCATCGTCGTTGATACCGGCTTCGATCGGTCCACCGGCACACGCCGCGGGCGCGAATTCCTCCGGTCTCCGGGCGAAGGACTGACGTCGATCGGCATCGATCCAGCCAAGGTAGAAGACGTCCTGATCACTCACATGCACTACGATCACTCCGGCAACCACGATCTGTTCCCGGCGGCACGTTACCACATCCAGGATCGCGAGATGGGGTTTTGTACGGGCCGACTGATGGACCACACGGTGATGCGCCAGCCGTTCGACGAGGAAGACGTCGTCGCTATGGTGCGGAAGCTTTTCCGCGGCCGTCTGGTCTTCCACGATGGAGACGATGAGATCGCGCCGGGTCTCAGTGTGCACCGCGTGGGAGGGCATTCCATGGGACTGCAGATGGTGCGCGTGCGCACCCGGCGCGGCTTTGTCGTGCTGGCTTCCGACGCCTCACACTTCTACGCCAACATGGAACAGGGGCGCCCGTTTCCGATCGTCTACAGTGTTGCGGAAACCTTGGAAGGCTATCGCCGTGCCTACCGGCTGGCGAGCTCGCGCGACCACGTGATTCCCGGCCACGATCCGCTGGTGCTCGAGCGCTACCCGGCGCCAGTGGCGCCGCTGAAAGGCTGGGTGGCGCGCCTTGATTAGCCCTGCCACCGATGCCCAGTCGCGCCTGGCCGTCGGCTGGCGCATGTGGGTGGCTTCCGGCGTCATCATGCTCTGTTCCTGGCTTTCCTATGTGGACCGTCAGGTGCTCGCCGTACTCTCGCCGATGATCCTGCGCGACACGCGTTTGAGCGTGGAAGCGTATGCGGAGGCAGTGTCGGCGTTTTCCTTCGCCTACATGATCGCCAACCCCGTATGGGGCTCGATTCTGGACCGGATTGGGTTGCGGATCGGCATGTTAATCGCGGTCGGCGTGTGGACCGCCGCCAGCGTCTCCCACGCGTGGGTCGGCGGTCTTGTCGGCTTCGCGACAGCGCGCGCGGTGCTAGGCTTTGGCGAAGGCGCCACCTTCCCTGGCGGCTTACGTACGGCCGCGGATTCCCTACCTGCCGACCGGCGTTCGCGCGGCATGGCCATCGCCTACAGCGGTTCCACGCTCGGCGCCATCGTCACGCCGCTCCTCGTGACGCCGGTCGCGCTGGCGTACGGGTGGCGGCCGGCGTTTCTGATCACCGGCGCCTTGGGCGCCATGTGGCTGGCCGCCTGGGGCACCGTAGCCCGTCCGCCATGGTTGATGGACTCCCGCCGGACGCCCAGAATCAACTTGCCGAACCTGCGCGAACGGCGCTTCTGGATGCTGGCGGCCGGCATGGGTTTGGGAGGGGCACCGCTCGGCACGGTTTTGACCATGAGCCCGGTCTACTTGAACCGCGCGCTCTCCATGACTCAAGCCGAACTGGGACGAATCCTTTGGGCCCCGACCCTTGGTTGGGGCATCGGATACTATTTCTTCGGCTGGATTGCCGATCGCTGGGTCGCCGACCGCCAGCGCCCCGCACGTCTCTACCTGCTGCTAGCCGCACTCAGCCTACCTCTCGCTCTGGTGACCCGCACCAATTCACGTGTGGCCGTTCTCGCGCTCTTCTTCTGGGGCATGTTCATCGCAGTGGGTTTCATTACGCTTTCGCTGCACGTGGCGGCGCGGGCTTATCCCGATGATCAGACCGGGCTGGTGGCCGGCATCGGCTCCGGCGCCTGGGGCGCGGTGCAGGCGCTGGTCTTGCCCGTCTACGGCCTCTGGTTCGATCACCATTGGTATGAACTGACGTGGGCTTCCATGGTCCTGTTACCGCTCGTTGGAACGGCACTTTGGTTACGCATCAGCGTCGGGAACCAACGCGCCGTGTGATCCCGAAACGTCCCGTGTGGCGGCCGGCCAGGACGATCCCCCCATGACCAGATCCGCCACCAGCGGCAAATGATCGGACGCCACCAGCGAGTGCCGGCTGCGGTGGAAGCGCGCGCTTTCGACCTCAAAGTGGTGGTCGTAATAGATGTGATCCAGGTGCAATAGAGGCAAGCCGGAAGGATAGGCCCGGCTGCGCCGCAGATGAGCGCGCAGATCCGTCAGACGGAATTCTGACGTCAGCGTCCGGGTCACCAGGCCGCGCGTCCACTCGTTGAAATCCCCCAGCACGACGCGTGGCCCGGTGATATCCATGGCCTTTAGCAGGTCCGGCTCAATCAACCGCCGAGCCTGCTTTTTTCGCTCCCGGTGGCTAGTACCCAGGTGCACGTTGAAGACGTGGACGAGTTGGCGCCCCAGCCGGATGTCGGTGCGCAGCACTCCTCGTTCCTCACGGCCGGAAACACTCAGATCGGCGTGCCGGGCCCGCTCGAACCGCCAGCGGCTCAGGGTCACGTTGCCATAACTGCCGCCTCGATATTTCCGGGTTTCCCCGATGGCGTAGAAGTACGCAAACTGGTCGGCCAGGAAGCGCGCCTGGTGATCCTCGGCACAACGACCCTCGCGGCTCACCACTTCCTGGAGCGCCACGATGTCGGCATGAATCTCTCCCAGCACTCGCGCGATACGCTCGATCCGAATCCGGCCGTCCAAGCCGCGGCCTTTGTGAATGTTGTAGGTGGCGATCCGGACTCTTTGCACCGGTCCCTCCCGGATGGCCCTGGCCAAAGGCCATGCCACTCGCTACTCTCAGTATAGATCAGTTATTCAGACCTAAAAGACGAATTATGCGATCGAATATTCTGAAGGCTGCCGCTGGTCTATTGGGGGCGTTCTGCTGATGCTCCAGACCTTTCAACCCGCGCGGACCGATCCACCGTCGGACTCCATCACTCGCCTTTGAGGCCGTAGTCGTTGCCGTCGGCCGAAATCGCTCCGAGTTGAAAGCGCGTGCGACGACTACCATTTCCAACCGCAGCGTCTGGCCGTCCTACAGCCGTATCGCGCCGATTTCGTGTTTGGTGTCAGTGACGTGAAGCGAAGGAGCGCCTATCTCAGTCTCTCCCGAATGAAACCGCGGGATTTCCGACGATGAGCCACGCGGCCTGAAATGAGACGTGCGAGGAGGCTCATCATACCAAGATGCCACCGCGACCTACGCAATCTTCGATCTGTAAGCCCGGCTTGGCGAAAGCGCTGCCACCGCTTGGCGGGCGGTCCGAAACTGAGACGTGACGCGCGCGCCCGGCGGGGTCAACGGTCCAGTTCCTGGAACACCTCACGCGCCAGGCGGAAACTGTCCACGGCCGCGGGCACGCCACAGTAGATGGCAACCTGCAGGAACACTTCCTGAATCTGATCTTTGGTGAGGCCGTTGTTGAGCGCCCCCTTGATGTGCATCTTGACTTCTTGCGGCCGGTTGAGCGCCGAGATCATAGCTAGGTTAATCAAGCTGCGGGTCTTGCGGTCCAGGCCCGGTCGGCCCCAGATCTCCCCCCAGCAATACTGGGTCACCAATTCTTGCAATGGGCGGCTAAAGTCGTCGGCCGTCTTGATGGCGTTATCCACATACTCCTCACCCAGCACCGAACGGCGGATGGCCAAACCCTTCTCAAACATCTGTCGATCCACGCGTGTCTCCTTTGTCTCCGCGAGCGGAAGTGTTCCTCTCCATCATGCCCGGCTCCGCGCTACAATCAAAGCAGATGTAGATATCCTGATTCATTAAAACTGGGAGGACCGTATGGATAAAGCGCGTCATCCTCACGTCATGCGGACATGGAGGGTGGAACGAACCAAGGTTCTTAACAGGCAGCCTCAACCGGCCAAGGTGCCTCCTCACCCGTTCTTGGCCGGACCCCGACACCCGGAACCGAATCCTCATCTCCCACCCAACCCGCCCGCGAAAAAGACCTGACCCGCGCAGACCGCACTTCGCGCCTTGAAGCGGAGGGGAGATGGTTCTCAGATCCCGATTATGCCAAGGAATGGCTATCTCTAAGGGCCAGACTTACCGCCTGGTGGGCTCGGAATATCACCCAGGCCAAGGCAAGACGGGAGGCGTCACCCATGCCGCCTCGAGAACGTCGGTGCCGCAGTTTGTCAAGACGGGAAGCGTTATCCGGCTCCACGTCGAGACGTTGAAGTCCATGCCCGGGCGGATGCCGGGGCCGGAACCAAAATAAGAGGAAAAGGAGCGCGACACTGTGTCGATCGTCACCGAAAAGAAAGCCGACCTTGCCGGACCTGGCGTCGGCGACTACACGGAACTGGAAACGATTCTGCCGAAGAATTACCATTCTCTGCTGAATCCGAAAGAGACCCAGCAAGCGATCTTTGCGGCGAAGAATTATGTCGAGGAAAACCTCTGCCGGAAGCTGAACCTCATGATGGTGACGGTTCCGCTGATCGTCGATGTGGAGAGCGGCGTCAACGATTATCTGGACCGTGACGGCTCCCGCACCCCCATCCAGTTCCACATTGCCAACGACAACAAACATCCCATCGATGCCCAGGTGGTGCAGGCCGCCACCAAGTGGAAGCGTGTGGCCTTGCAGCGGTTCGGCATGACGCCCGGCGAGGGCCTGTGCACGGATATGCGAGCCGTCCGCAAAGACTATTTCCTCGACCATGATCACAGCGCCTACGTGGACCAATGGGACTGGGAGAAGTCCATCACCGCCGACCAGCGCAATTTGGATTATTTGAAGGCCACCGTTCGGGCCATCTGGCAGGTGTTGGTCGGCGCGGAGCGACACGTCCTCAAGCTTTTTCCCAAGCTCGCGGACTCACGGTATCCCAACCTGCCCGAGGACCTGAGGTTCCTTCATGCTGAGGACCTGCTGGACATGTTTCCGGATCTGCCTCGAAAACGGCGCGAGACGGCGATCCTGCAAAAATATCCCGCGGTCTTCATCATTGGCATCGGCTGGACGCTCAAAGACGGGTACCCGCACGAGATGCGCGCAGCCGACTACGACGATTGGGTTACCGAGACGCGCTCGGATGCCGGACGGCCGACCAATGGCCTAAACGGTGACATGCTGGTGTGGAACCCGGTCACAGAACGCAGGCATGAGATGACCTCAATGGGTATCCGAGTCAACGCCGCGACCCTGCGCCGGCAGCTTGAGATTACCGGCCAGCTCGATTTCCTAAAGTACCCATATCATCAGGCGATTCTGAACGATCAGCTCCCCCTCAGCATCGGCGGCGGTATCGGCCAATCCCGCACACTCATGCTGTTGCTGCGCAAGGCGCACTTGGGCGAGGTCAGCGTCAGCGTCTGGCCGAAGATCCTGAAAGACATGTGCGCCGCCCGCGACATCCACGTGCTCGAATAGAAATAGAGTGCGCCCCGCTCGGACTAATAGGGCCTTACCGGCGGAGGCTGTCTCGGGCGATATTGGCCAGAAGTTGGAGGCCCCGAGCGTTTTTCCTTGCCGCAGTCGCTTGTCTCGGCTCTTTCGGGTTTCACTCGGCTCAAGCGGTTATTCTGAAAATGCCCGTCCCGGCGGCCATCCCGAACGCCTTGTTCAGTACGTTATAGGCCCCCAGGTGGAGGCTATGCTTCTGCCCCTCAGGCGATCGGTTACCAGACGCGCGAGCCGATATCAGAGTGGTGTTATCTGAGATCGTCCGGAGGCCGCGCCGTTCGATCGATTCGTGATGACACCCGCGCCTCGGGAGGTTACCGCAACGCTGGTCGATCAATTGGCAGAGGGTGGCAGAACAGTCGGCGGCGGTGGGTTTGGCTCTGAGCCCGGGCCCTCTCTTGGTCGAAAAGGCGATGGCTCGGTTCGCCCTGCGCGCGGTGGTGCCGGTCATTTTCGCCACCATCAGAACCGGACCCGCGGTTAATGCTGCCCCTGCCGAAGCGTGAGGATCCTCACAGCACCCCCTCGCCAAATCACGACCCTTGGCCCTATACTCTGGACAGTCGAAAGCGGCGCATCTGCGCGAGGACATAAGAAAAAAGGAGATATACGGATGGACGTATTCTGGGCGATCCTGTTGGTGCTGCTCGCCGGAGCCGCAGGCGGTTTTGTGAATGTTTTCATTGGTGACAGCGGGCTCCACAAGCCGCGGGTGGAGAATGACGTGTTTCAGCCCGGATTTTTGGGAACCGTACTGGTTGGCGCGCTGGGGCGCGACAAAAGCCATGACCATCTTCGGCGCAGAACTGCCCATCAGCTTTTCGACCGGTGACGTCGCCAACGCTCTTCTCGTAGGATTTGGCGCCGCCAAGTGGTTCAAGAGCGAAACAGAGAAGAATGTGCTTCAGAAGACTGCTGCCTTGGCCGCCGGTAAGTCCGCCGACCCGTATGCCGCCGTTACCATCGCGAGCAGCACTCCCAATCAGGCGCTCTCCGCAGCCCTGCACATGCATCCCTGACCGCCCGGTCGAACGGACAGCGAGCAGCTGCAGTGACCGAGACAGGCAGGCCGGCGGGGCGATGGAGGACTTCCTTGCTCGGCTATCGAACCCCAGGCTTGCTGACGTGCGTCTGCCACGGCTGGCGGAAACCGGCTGATCCGGTTGCTAACCGAAGTTACACTGCCCGGGGTCTCGATTTCCGGTGAGCGCGATGACCGATCTGGTGACCTCAACCGGGCCTTTGGGACGCGGGCGCCCGGTTCCCGCCTCAACTTGACTTGACGCCGACCGCGTCGGCCTCTCCTTTGGACTCATTCAATGGGCGGGCCCGGGGGTGATCTGAGCCAAATCGCCACCTCGTTCGAGGACGGGGATGCGCTTGAGTAGCGTATTCGGCGGTGAGGGCGGCGTTTCGAGCGCGTTGACCGACACCGTCCAGCCGAATCGAGCCGTCACCTACGGCGAGACGACCGACCAGCGTCCAGCCATGTGGGGCGTTTCCGGAATGCCGGACTCGATACGTTGTTCCAGCGGGTACAGTGACCCTGGCCCCTTCCGATGCAGACGGCGGGTACACACACGCGACGGCCCACGCCTCGATGATTCCCAGCCAGCGCGGGTCTGCCCGCGATCTGGCCAGTCAGCAGCATGGTGTCGGCGGAGCGCTTCAACATTTAGGACGCGGATTTCCCCGCCGGGCGGCCTGCTCGCACGAGTGCGCGATGAATCGGGGCGTGCGAGTCAGCACCACCTATGGATGGACAGCCGGAAACATAGTCGACCGCTTCCGACCGCGATTGGTTTCGCATCAGGGCGGCAATGCGGCTGCGCCTTGGTTCGCTCGCGATCCTCGACGAGCCGCTCCGTGTAGACATCTGAATTGCCAAAGAAGAGTCCGCGGCTATCAGGCTGAACCCTTCGGTCCCAGGCATCGCCGCTAGGATGCGAGGGTAACAGAATGACGGGGCCACTCGGGCGTGGAATGCGTTACGACGGGCGCTCACGGCTACCCGGATGCTACTCGATCAGCCTAATCTCACTCCGCAGAAGCTGGATGAAGGTTGCGAAATCGTCGCGTGCCAGACGCGCCGACGGCACAGCTCGGGATGTCGGATACCTCAATGACACCGGCATCGCCGGCAATGCTTTCTACGGAGACGCACACACCATAAAACGTTCCTCATTGCAATTCCCGATAGCGGAAACACGTTACGAGGTGATCGTTCACCAGTCCGACGGCTTGCATGAAGGCATAACAAATCGTAGAGCCGACGAAGGTGAAGCCGCGCTTGGTGAGATCCTTGCTCATCGCATCGGACTGCGGAGTGCGAGCCGGCACTTGCTCCAGTCTCCGCCAGCGGTTCTCGAGCGGCCGGCCGCCCGTGAATCGCCAAATGTATCGGTCGAAGCTGCCGAACTCCTTTTGCACGGCGAGAAAGGCCTCGGCATTCCGGATGGCGCTTCGGACCTTCAGCCGGTTGCGCACGATTCCCTCGTTGGCCAGCAGCTCGGCGATCTTGGCTTCGCCGTAGCCCGCCACTTTGCGCGGGTCGAAGCGATCGAAGGCGCGACGGTAGGCCGGCCGCTTCCGCAGAATAGTCGACCAGCTGAGGCCGGCCTGCGCCCCTTCCAGCACCAGAAACTCGAAAAGGGCGCGATCCGCGTGCAGGGGCACACCCCACTCGTTGTCGTGATAGCCGATGGACAATTCGTCGCGCGCCCAGGCGCAGCGCTTGACCGGTCGTGTCACGGCAGCCTGTCTGCGACCTCCTGTCTTCGGCGCACGCCGCATGCCTCGCCCGCCCGGAGCCCCGCTCATCGCCACCGCACCATAGTCAGCACGACGGCGGGAAGGAGTTGAGCGAGCGCGTTACCGGAAAACACCGGGGCGGCCGCAGCACCTGCGAGCTTGGTACGCGTCATAGGAGCGCTCCTGAAAAAGGAAATCTGAGAACGTATTGTAATTCGTTTTGGTGGAGCGACGAGCCAACCGGCCTTTGAACCGAGGAGGCAATATAATGGACGGAACATTCGGGTGAACCGCGGTCGGTCCCGTTGCGTATTGATTTTCGAGCTCCATCGAGGAGAGATCTGATGTTCTGTCACCGTTGCGGTACCCAAGTTGATTCGAGTGCGCAGTTTTGCGTGAACTGCGGGCAGGCGGTGGCCGGCGCACCCGGCGGCACGTCCGTCCAGGCCTGGGCACCCCCGCCTCAAGTGCAGGTCGCTATGGGCCGTTGGCTGAGCGCCGCGTGGAACCTGGTGACGGAAGACCTTGGAACTTACATTCTCATCACGCTGATTTCGTTCCTGCTGAGTTCTGTTCCGCTGATCCAAGGATCCCTGATTGCGGGCTTCCACATCTACACCCTCAAGAAGCTGACAGGCCGGCGCGCCGAATTCGCCGATATGTTCAAGGGCTTCAACTTCTTCATTCCCGCCCTGGTCGCGTCGCTTCTGATCGGTCTGTTCACGTTCATCGGTTTTCTGTGCTTGATCATTCCTGGCCTGGTAATCATCGCCATGTACAAGTTCACGTACCTGTTCATCGTGGACAAGCGCATGGATTTCTGGCAGGCCATGAAGGCCAGCCACGCGATCGTGCGAAACGACTATTTCGGCTTCACTATGTTCGTTATCGTGGTGTTTCTGGTGAACGTTCTCGGGTTCCTGTGCCTGCTTGTCGGCCTGCTGGTGACCGTGCCCCTGACATTTGCCGCAATCACGGTGGCGTACCAGGAGATCGTCGGCTTCGACCCCCACACGGCCGATGCGCTGTAATCCTACAGGCAGAACGGTTTATGAGGGTCCGGCTTGCTGAGTCCTGGGTTGTCGACTTATTCTGTTCCCTTGGGTTCGTGGTGGATCTACCGAATGTCCGATTGACGGCGGGCCCGCACAGCACGCCGCAGTATTGGTCGCGCGATGTGTTGCCGACCCAGATCCAGCCGGCCGAGCTGTTGGTGTAGATTCCGTTACTCGCCTCTCACTGCGGTTGCCTGCGGCGTACGGCGAATCAATCGGGACCAGACTCCGCGCCAGCAGATTCGTTCCGGTGACATCCACGTTGCGATACTTGGGCGGACAGCGCGGTATCGCAAGTAGCGCCTCGCGTGCTACACTAGCGCTGAGTTTCGCCGCTGACCCATCCAATCGCAATCCGCTAACGCAATCCCGGCATAAAAGCCAGCAATCCTTCGTGTAGGTTTCGTGTGTGGGGACCGTGGTTCAAGGAAGCGAAAATGCAAAACGATTGGTATCGTAGCTTTTTTCACGGCGTCTGGCTTGATGTTTGGCGCGGCGTCATGACCCCAGAGATGACCGAGGCTGACGCGTCGTTTTTGGAAACCGCTTTGCGGCTCGAGGCGGGAGGACTCGTCTTAGACGTCGCGTGCGGCGCGGGGAGGCATTCCCTCGCGCTCGCCAGACGCGGCTATGCCCCCACGGGCATCGACCTCTCCGAGCAATCCATTGCGGAAGCGCGAGGCGCGGCAGCGGCCTCGGGCCTCGGTGCTGAGTTCCTGCTCTGCGACATGCGGGAACTTCCAGGGCCCGCCCGTTTCGACGGCGCTTTCTGCTTCGGCAACAGCTTCGGCTATTTCGAACACGACGGCAACCGCTCCATGCTCCGATCCGTAGCGCGCGCGCTGCGGCCCGGAGCCCGGTTTGTGCTCGAAACGGGGATCGTCGCCGAATCCCTGCTCCCGAAACTCCAGGAGTACTTTTGGATGCCGGTGGGCGACATCCTGTTTCTCGCTGCGCGGCGCTACAACGCACTCGAAAGCCGCCTCGATATCGAATACACCTTCGTTCACCACGGCGTTCGGGACACGCGGCCAGCCTCGAGCCGCATCTACACAGTGGCCGAAATCCGCCGCCTCTGCGAAGAGGTGGGCCTGGAAACCGTATCGATCCACGGATCGGTCGATGGCGGGCCGTACCGGGTGGGTTCCGCGTGCTTGATTCTGGTGGTGGAAAAATCGTGAGCGTGATCTGCGTGAACTAGCTCGCGTTCGCTGGCCACCAGTGCCAATTCGGGCGGGTCGTTTGCCCAGTAGTCAGGCTCGAAACGCACTCGCTCTAAGAGCGTGGCGCAGCCTTAGCCTTACTTTCGCAATTGGACGGGTTGTCATGGCAAACGCCCTTTGTTTTCAACGAGCGGAAGCGCAAGGTCTGCACTACATTTTCATTGGAGGCAAGGACTCGCTGGGGAGCGCGG